>Ga0247831_1006651_pt1 | contig 13498 bp, 12 predicted proteins | sample LaCruzMarch2015__9_FD_192406 | JGI IMG/M metagenome (GOLD analysis project Ga0247831, IMG submission 192406) | Freshwater microbial communities from meromictic Lake La Cruz, Castile-La Mancha, Spain - LaCruzMarch2015_1m | ecosystem: Environmental > Aquatic > Freshwater > Lake | place: Spain...
CGAAATTCTTCAGTAATTTCTGCTTCCAAGGATTTAGGGGAGAGTTTTGAAGTGCATATTCAAATAAGCAATCTAGAATGGCTAAGGCGGAGTATTCTAAGTAATGCTCCAGGAATAGCTATTTCGTCTCCAAGTTCGCTAGCTAACGAAGTGCTCGAATCCGCTAATTCCGTTCTGGCCCTGTATCAGGCTTAGTTTCGCATTTAGGGTAGTATTCAGGCATGAACTCACTTAAACCTTGGCATTTGCTTGTATTAGCAGTTGTTTTTCTTGTGTTGTTTGGATCAAAGCGTTTACCAGATTCAGCTAGATCCCTGGGTAGATCACTTCGCATCTTCAAGAGTGAGGTAAGGGAGATGAACAAAGAGGACTCAGCGGAGGATAAAAAATCAGATCCAAGCTCTGATAAGTAATTTCTATGAGTAAGCGCCGTGGCGACAAAATGCCACTGCTAGATCATGTTCGTGAGTTTCGTGACCGCTTAATCAAATCTACTTTTGCTGTACTGATGGGTTCCATTCTTGGCTGGATTTATTACCAGAAAATAATTCGTTTGCTCACAATGCCATTTTGTGACATTGGAGTCTCTGCAACTCCAAATTTGGATAGCTGTGGTGATTTATATGTAAATGGAATTCTTGGTCCGTTCAATCTGCAAGTTAAAATCGCACTGTTATCTGGTTTGATATTTTCGGCGCCCATGTGGATTTATCAAATTTGGGCATTCATAACTCCCGCTTTGCACAAGAGGGAGCGAAGAGTCACCATCGCATTTGTATCTGTGGCGACCCCTTTATTTTCCTGCGGAGCATATCTAGCATATCTAATTCTTCCGCACGCAGTAGATGTTTTGCTTGGCTTTACTCCTAATAATCTTGGAAATCTTATTCGTTTTGATGAGTATCTTGATTTTGTTCTAAGGCTAATTCTTATATTTGGTATTGCATTTATTTTACCGTTATTTCTTGTCGCGCTTAACTTGTTAGGAGTTTTATCCGGTAAAGCAATTCTTAAACCATGGCGTCTTGCAGTATTTTTATGTTTTGTTTTCACTGCATCCTTCACTCCAACTCCAGATCCAATAACTATGACCTTACTAGCTATTCCTCTTTGTTTGCTTTATTTTGCGAGTGGTATTTTTGCGCTTCTTGTAGATAAAAAACGCAATAAAAGAGATCTTAATAAAGCGGGCTTATCCGCTATTGATGAACCTGAAGAAATATAATGTGGCTGGTAGTTTGTAACGCAAGTGCAGGCAAGGGCAAAGGGAGCATACTTGCTGGTGATTTCATTAAATTATTATCCAAGAGTGGTTTAGAGAACAAACTCATCGATTGTAATACTTTTGCAGAAACTAAAATGTTGCTGGAAAAAGAAATTCAAACTAATCGCTATAAGTACCTAATAGCAGTTGGAGGAGATGGATTAGTTAACCTCTGTTTGCAGTTGGTGGCTGAGAAGCCGATCTGTTTAGGAGTAATACCGGCTGGAACTGGTAATGATTTTGCAAGAGCTACTGGCTTCAATGGAAAATCTGTTGACGAGATTTTTTCAATAGTTTCCAGAGCTGAACCGGTAAAAATTGATCTTGGAAAAGCAGTATCTGCAGATGAGTGTAAATGGTTTGTACAGGTTCTAAGTACTGGATTTGATGCGATCGTCAATTCGCTGGCCAATAAAATGGCTTGGCCGCGAGGCAAATCGAAATATACGATTGCTACAATTTTGATTCTTTCAAGATTTAAATCAATACCTTATATGGTTGAAATTGATGGCAGAATCTTTGAGCAAAATGCAATGTTGCTAGCAGTTGCTAACGGTGAAAGTTATGGTGGAGGCATGAGGATTTGCCCTGGTGCATTGAACTCAGATGGCATATTTGATGTGTTAATCGTTAGGCCTGTCACAAAGATTGTGCTACTAACAATTTTTCCGAAAGTGTTTAAAGGTAACCACATCCCACACCCGAAAATAGATGTATATAAGGGAAAGTACATCAAAATATCTAGCCCAACTGTTGCTTATGCAGATGGAGAGTTTGTTTCTCAGTTGCCTCTTGAGGTCACTAATGTCCCGAATGCTTTGACTACCTGGCTTGCTTCATGAATCTTTCCCCATCTGAAAATTATGCTCGTGTTAAAGCTAATGCTAGATTTCCTAAAACCAGAAAATTTGCCGAGGGTTTTCCATTTGAGCTAGATGAATTTCAGATAAACGCCTGTCATGCCCTTGAAAGCGGTAAGGGAGTTCTTGTTGCGGCTCCAACAGGAGCAGGCAAAACGATAGTCGGAGAATTCGCAGTTGATTTGGTTGTAACTAGTGGTGGGAAATGTTTCTATACGACGCCAATAAAAGCTTTATCTAATCAGAAATATTCTGAATTAGTTTTAAAATATGGTGAATCGAAGGTTGGTTTGTTAACAGGCGACACGTCTATAAACTCAGAGGCACAAATAGTCATTATGACGACAGAAGTATTGCGAAATATGATCTATGCCAATTCTAAAACAATTAATGATCTTAAGTATGTAGTAATGGATGAAGTTCACTACCTGGCGGACAAATTTAGGGGAGCTGTTTGGGAGGAGATTTTGATACATCTTTCCGAGGCAGTTCAGATCATTTCCCTTTCTGCAACTGTTTCTAATGCCGAGGAATTTGGCGAATGGTTGCAGACGGTTCGGGGTGATACCGAAGTAATTGTTAGTGAGATTAGACCTGTTCCACTTTATCAACATGTACTTTTCGGAAATCGTCTACTTGATTTATTCGGCGAGAATCAAAAATTGAATCCTGAGTTAACTAGATTGGAGAGAGACTCGTACCGACAAGTTAGAGGCAATTGGCGGGACAAGCCTAAGGGCCCGAAACCTCTTTCTCGTTCGGAGATAATTGAAAAACTTGATAGAGAAGGATTGTTGCCAGCTATTACTTTTATTTTCTCTAGAAATAATTGTGACGCTGCGGTTAGACAATGCTTAGCAGCTGGTTTGAGATTAACTAACTCGCAAGAAAGATCAGAAATTCGCGCGGTTATAGCTAAGAATATGAAAAATCTTGCCGAAGAAGATTTAGTTGTGCTTGGCTATTATGAATGGGCAGATGCACTAGAGCGAGGAATTTCTGCTCATCATGCTGGATTATTGCCAGCATTCAAAGTAACTGTTGAAGAATTATTCCAAAGAGGGCTTGTCAAGGCTGTTTTTGCAACTGAAACTTTGGCATTAGGAATCAATATGCCAGCACGTACTGTTGTGCTCGAGAAATTGAGTAAGTGGAATGGCGAAGGACATGTGGCAATCTCGCCAGGTGAATACACGCAACTTACCGGCCGAGCTGGGCGTCGTGGAATTGATATTGAAGGAAATGCCGTTATTTTGTGGAGCAATGATTTGGATTCAACTTCGGTAGGTGGTTTAGCTTCTACACGCACTTATCCGTTGAAAAGTTCGTTTAAGCCCACATATAACATGAGTATTAATTTAATCTCGCAATTTGGATCAGCACGGGCTAGAACTTCATTGGAATCTTCACTTGCACAATTTCAAGCTGATAAAGCAGTTGTGGGTTTGGCAAAACAGATACGAAAAAATGAGAATGCTCGAGACGTATTTTTGAATGAGGCAAAGTGTCATCTTGGTGATTTTGTTCAATACGCTCAGATGCGTGCTGATATTAAGAAACTTGAAACTGACAGTCGAAAAAACAGAAAAAAGCGGATTGAGATCGAGGATGAGATTGGAAATATACGCAAGAGAATAAAGGCCCATCCATCAAACAGCTGCCCAGACCGTGAAAACCATTCACGATTAGCAGAGCGTGCCCATCGCCTACAGCGCGAAATAGACGGATTAACTGAGCGTATTAATAGTAGAACTAATGTGATCGCAAAAAGATTTGATCGGATAAAAGTTATTCTGGATAAATTTGGTTATATAAACAATGACGAAATAGCACAGTCTGGAAAGATGCTAGCAAAAATATATGGTGAAACAGATTTGCTTATTGCAGAATCTATACAAGCGGGTGTTTTTGATACCCTAACACCGGCTGATCTTGTATCTGTCATATCAAGTTGTGTCTATGAGTCTAGAAATGAAGAGGTCGCGAAGGTTCCAAGAGGAGATGTGCAGATAGCGCTAGCGGCAATATCGAAACTCTACGCAAAAATTTATGATGCAGAAAGCGATTTAAATTTAGAAACTATGCGAGCACCGGATTTTGGTTTCTGCTGGGCATCAAATAGGTGGGCAAGTGGGCAGTCCTTAACGTCAATATTGAAAGGTAGTGAGTTAACTGTTGGTGATTTTGTTAGAAACATGAAGCAGATCATTGATTTATTGAGACAGCTAAGATCTGCTGCACCACAGCTTCAAGAGGTAATTGATCAAGCTCTAACAAAAATTGATCGGGGAGTTATTGCATACGCTGGGGCAGCCGTATGACACTTTTGCTTTTAGATAGTGCATCACTTTGGTATCGTGCTTACTTCGGTATGCCAGACACTTTAGTTTCTCCCTCCGGATTACCAGTTAATGCAATTAGAGGTTATTTAGATATGACTTCAAGATTGCTTGTTAAATACAAACCTGACCGTTTAGTGGCTTGTTTAGAAGGAGACTGGCGACCATCTTGGCGTGTAGAACTTTTTCCAGATTACAAACTTAATCGAATCGATGAAGAAGGCGAAGAAGACGAGCCAGATACTTTAAGTCCGCAGATACCGATTTTACTAGACGTTATTGATGCTCTTGGCATAGCAATGGTTGGCGTTGATGATTATGAAGCTGATGATTTAATGGCTACATTCAGTGTTAAACAACAAGGACCGATTCGAATCGTTACGGGCGACAGAGATCTATTCCAACTGGCAGATGACAAGCGGGATGTGAAAATCGTCTACCTTGCAAAAGGTATCTCAAATCATGATTTAGTAGATTTAAAGTGGATTGCAGATAAATACCAAATACCTGGTGATCGGTATGCACTATTTGCGATGATCCGTGGTGATTCATCGGACGGATTGCCTGGAATCCGTGGAATCGGAGAAAAAGGAGCTGCAAATATTGCCAATCAATTCTCATCACTTGTTGACGTAATGAAAGCAGCACGAGAAGGTGATGAACGATTGACCACAAATATTCGTAAAAAATTATTGGAAAGTGCAAACTATGCTGCAATAGCTCCCAAATTAGTCAGTTGCGCCCTCGATGTCGCTATACCAGAGATGCAAATCGGCATTCCTAAGCAACCAAAATCTATGAAAAAAATTGAGGACCTAAAAAACGAATACGGATTAGGTGCAAGCATTGAACGAATAATTAGTGCTCTGGGATGGAACTAAGTGAAGTATTTGCTAGCAGTTGTGTTCGGGTTAATAACTTCTACCGCTTTTGAACCTGTTTCTTTTTGGCCATCGGCATTTGCAGGTTTTGCCGGGTGGTATTTTCTTTTATTGCGTGCACGACTGGGATCTAAGATTCTAATTTCTTATTTATTTGGTCTTTCACAGATCTTAGTTGTTCAACATTGGACTGGTATATATGTTGGTAGCCTGCCATGGTTAGTTCTTGGCTGCTGCCAGGCAACATTTTTTATTCTGCCTGCTTATTTTGTCGGAAAATCTAAACGATACAACCAATTTGCGTTTGCGACATCTCTTGTAATAGTTGAATTGTTACTTAGAACTATTCCGTTCACTGGGTTCGGGTGGACTCGTATTAGTTTCACCCAGGTTGACTCCCCATTATCTAGTTTCTATAAAATTGGGGGAGTAGTGCTGGTTGCCTTCTTTATTGCCGCAATTTCAGCTAGTAGAACATTAATTACGGCAGCTATTTTGCTCATTTTGGTTGCACTCTCTGCGTTTGTTCCCAACTCTGTTAATAGCGGGCCCAATGTGAAAATTGCACTCATACAAGGTGGAGTTTCTAATCTGGGTTTAGATTTCAATGCGAAACCCATGGAAGTATTTAATCGTCACCTTTCACAAACGGCTAAATCGATAAAGCCAAACGATGTAAAACTTATAATTTGGCCTGAAAATGCTGTTGATGTTGATATCAATACTTCACCAAGTGTGGCAAGTAAAATCATTCAAATCTCAACTGATCTAAAAACTCCGATTTTGCTTGGGGGAGTAACGAAATCAACAGCTGGTTTAAGAAATCAATCGATTCTGTTAAACCCAACTATGCAACAAATCTACACCAAGCGATATTTAACACCATTTGGTGAGTATATTCCGTTACGAGATATAGCTACGAAGTTTTCAAGTTATGCGAATGATGTAACAGATTTTGCTGGCGGAACAGATGACCATGTTTTTTCAGTAAATGGCTTAAGTTTTCAAACACTTATCTGTTATGAATTGTTGAATGATTCATTTAGAGATCAGATTTCGGGGGATTTCTTAATTGTACAAACTAATAATGCAACTTTTGGTGATACACCCCAACTAGATCAACAGTTGAATATCGCAAAAGTAAGAGCTTTTGAAACGGGTAGGTTTATTCCGTACGTTTCAACAACAGGTGTTACTTCATTTATTGATAATAGAGGTCGGATAGATAGTCAGTTGCCTAAATTTGATTCAGCAACTTTGATCGATACCCTTACTTCTACGCAGGGTAAAACAATGACTCAGGTAATTGGAAAGTATCTAGAAGGTATAAGTATTATTTGGTTACTCATCATTTTAACCTTGAGAAGAAGAATTCCTGCATGAACAATGTCCTTGTAATTATTCCAACTTACAACGAATCTGAAAACATCCAACAGTTATTAACCAGATTGGACGTAGCAAGAAGTAATTTTTCTAAAGAATATAAATTGGATTTTTTGATTATTGACGACAATTCACCGGATGGAACCGCACAAATTGCGAAATCTATGACTATCGATGGTTTAACAGTATTGATAAGAGCTAAAAAAGCTGGTTTGGGGCCCGCTTATTTGACTGGTTTTAAACAAGGATTAAATGGTAATTATGATCATTTCGTTGAAATGGATGCAGATTTAAGCCACCAACCTGAACAATTGATTGACCTTTTGCATGCAGCTAATGAGAAAAGTTTGGTTATCGGAACAAGATGGATGCCCGGGGGGTCAGTCGTCAATTGGCCGGCTAGACGAAGACTTATTTCTAGATTTGGAACCTGGTACGCATCTTTTATTCTAAAAATGCAATATCAAGATTTAACTTCAGGTTTTCGGGTATTACCTAGAGGTCTACTAGAGCAAATAAACTTTAATGAGATTAAAACTAGAGGATATGGTTTCCAAATCGAGATGGCATATAAAGCTATTGAATCTGGTTTTGAAATAAAACAGGTGCCAATAACATTTGTTGAACGTGCAAATGGGCATTCGAAAATGAGCTTTCTGATCATCCTGGAAGCATTGGTAACCGTCAATAAGTATGGTTTTAAGCGTATATTTGTACGCCGATAATCTACATTATGTAAAGTAAAAAGATCTAGTTGGAGGCTAACTCCTCGATCGGTAAACAACTACACACTAGATTTCTATCCCCATAAACACCATCAATTCGTCCTACGGTTGGTAAATACTTTCCGCTTCTACCAATTCCAATATCTTCACCAGTTGGAAATGCCGCGACTTCTCTTGAGTACTTACGATCCCAATCTTCACTTACTAAATCACCCATCGTGTGAGGTGCGTGGCGCAAAGGTGAATCTTCAACCGCTATTTTGCCCGCTTCGACATCAGATATTTCACTGCGAATGCTTTCCATTGCAGCTAAAAATCTATCTAACTCCCTTATATCTTCAGATTCAGTTGGCTCGATCATCATGGTTCCGGCTACTGGAAAGCTCACCGTTGGCGCATGGAAACCATGATCCATTAATCTTTTTGCAATGTCGTCAACTGTTACACCAGTATTTTTAGTTATTTCACGAATATCGATAATACATTCATGCGCGATGTGTCCATTCTGGCCTCGGTATAGAACCGGAAATAATGGATCTATTTTTTTGGCTAAGTAATTTGCTGAAAGTATTGCAACTTCAGTTGCTTTAGTTAAGCCAGAGCCACCCATCATCCGGATATACATCCATGAGATTGGCAAAATCGAAGCTGAACCAAAAGGCGAACTAGAAACTGGCCCAGGACCAGTTGCCGGACCGGCTGCAGGATTTGCTGGATGATTTGGCAAAAATGGCGCAAGATGTGAACGTGCGATTACTGGACCAACTCCTGGTCCCCCGCCGCCATGTGGAATACAAAACGTTTTATGTAAATTTAAATGCGAAACATCAGCCCCAAATTTTCCGGGCTTAGCAACTCCAACCAAAGCATTTAAATTTGCGCCATCAACATAAACCTGACCACCAGCTTCATGAATTAATTCGCAAATTTCAGAGATTGCTGATTCAAATACTCCATGAGTTGACGGATAGGTAACCATTAACGCCGCAAGATTAGATCTGTATTCGGATATCTTGGCTTTGAGATCAGAGAAACTCACATTTCCATCCTCATCACAGGCAATTACAATAACTTTCATTCCTGCCATAACTGCACTTGCTGCGTTAGTGCCATGGGCGCTAGATGGAATTAAGCAAATATCTCTAGCATTTTCACCTTTGCTATCTAAATAGTTTCTAATAGCTAATAACCCGGCAAACTCACCCTGCGATCCGGCATTTGGCTGCAATGAAACTGCATCATAGCCAGTTACAGAAGTTAACCAACTACTTAACAGCTTGATTAATTGCGTATAGCCAGCGGATTGATCAACAGGTGCAAATGGATGTATCAAGTTAAATTCTGGCCAAGTTACTGGAATCATCTCTGATGTAGCATTTAATTTCATCGTGCATGAACCAAGTGGAATCATTGTACGATCCAGTGCTAAGTCGCGATCAGATAATGATCTTATATATCTGAGCATAGAAGTCTCAGAATGGTAGGTGTTAAAAAGTGGATGAGTTAAGTAGCTACTCCCCCTGGCAATGGTTGAACTGCCTGAGCCGTATTTAACAGATTTCAATCCAAAAATATTGAGGATTACTGCAAACTCTTCTGCGGTGGTAGTTTCATCAAAACTTACGGAAATCTCATCTTCTGAAATTAATCTAAAATTGAAACCGTTTTCAACTGCTTTTCTCGAAAACTCTTCTGCCTTAGGTGTCTTCATAAGCACGGTATCAAAAATTTCATACTCACCAACAGCAAAGCCACCATCTTTAGCAGCTGACCTTAAGTTATAAGCAAAGCTTTGAATGCGCTCTGCGATCGCTTTTAAACCCTCTGGTCCATGCCACATTGCATAGAAAGCTGAGATCACTGCAAGTAGTACTTGGGCGGTACAGATATTTGAGGTTGCTTTATCTCTTCTAATATGTTGTTCGCGAGTTTGTAGTGCTAATCTGAAAGCTAAGTTACCGTGCGAATCCACTGATTGACCAACTAAACGTCCAGGCAGTGATCTCTCTAAACCATTTCTAACCGCCATAAACCCAGCATGTGGTCCGCCAAAACCGACTGGAACACCAAATCTTTGTGCTGAACCTACTGCGATATCTGCGCCGTACTCCCCTGGTGATTTAAAGAGTGTTAGGGCCAGTAGATCACAATCAACTATTGCAAGGGCACCTGATTGTTGAATATTTCTCACAATATTGGCTAGATCTTTCACTCTTCCAGTTGATTCTGGATAAGCAATGACAGCAGCGAATATTTCAGATTCAAATTTAGCTTCAGCAAAATCACTCTCAATAACCTCTATCTTTAATGGTTTAGCGCGAGTTTTAATCACATCTTTAACATGAGGATGTAAGTTTTTATCGATTACAAATGCTGCATCATCACTTCCTTGCCAAACTCGTCTTGCTAATGTCATTGCTTCAGCTGCAGCAGTTGCCTCGTCAAGCATAGAAGCATTTGAGATTGGTAAACCAGTAAGGTCAGCAATCGCAGTTTGAAATGCAAATATTGCTTCTAATCTTCCTTGACTTATCTCTGGTTGGTAAGGAGTGTACGCGGTATACCAGCCCGGATTTTCTAACACATTTCGCAAAATTACTGCTGGCGTTATTGTCCCGTAGTAACCAGAACCGATTAATGATTTCATTACCCGATTCTTAAGAGCGATCTCTTTAATCTCAGCAAGTGCTTCAACCTCAGAGATACCAGTTGGAATACTTTTTTCAATCTCACCTTTGATATGGATATTTTGTGGCACAACGGAGGAAATAAATGAATCTAAATCCTTAAATCCCAACTCAAGTAACATTGTTTGTACTTGATATTGATTGGGACCAATATGGCGATCGACAAAATCAGATCTGTATGACATGCCTCCCCCAATTAAACTATACGAGGGAAGAATTGTATTGCTTAAGCGCCTTTAAGCTTTCTGCGTTGGGCCAATTCATCGTTACTTTCACCACTAACCACAAGTCTGCCATCGATAAGGTTCTCTCCTTGCAGGGTTGAAAGTGATCCTTCAACCTCACTCCAAACCTTGCCAATTGCGATTCCAAATACACCTTGGCCACCTTGAAGTAGATCAACAATCTCATCTGGGCTGGTGCATTCATAGATTGATGCGCCATCACTCATTAAAGTTATGCTTTCCAGATCTGAAACGCCCCGAACGCGAAGATGTTCGACCGCAGTTCTAATATTTTGCAATGAAACACCAGTATCTAAAAGACGTTTAACAATTTTTAATACCAAAATATCGCGAAAACTATAAAGACGTTGTGAACCAGAACCTGCAGCTCCTCTAACGCCTGGTTCAACTAAACCGGTGCGAGCCCAATAATCTAATTGGCGATATGAAATACCAGCGGCAACACATGCGGTTGCTCCGCGGTAACCGATATCTGTTGAGGTGTTCATGGGGACTCAATTCTATGGGGAAGGCTCAATTGTAGAATATGCTGCTTGCTGAGCCTATGTGCGACACGAAATACTTTAACCCAAGGTTGAGGGTTGGGCTTATCCTAGAAAATCTTCTGGATTTATCTGGTCTAAAAACTCCTTGAATCGCTCAACTTCATCTTCGGCTTGATCCGGGATCTCAATCCCAGCCTCTGCCAGTAGATCCTCACTCGCCAAGATGGGTGCACCAATTCTTAGGGCAAGTGCAATTGCATCACTTGGCCGGGCCGAGATAGCTGGTCCTTCTTCAAAGTTTAATTGGGCATAAAAGACGCCATCCTTTAATTCAGTCAGGTACACATTGTCTAATTTGGCGCCTAATTGCATCAGCACATCTTTAAATAGGTCATGAGTTAATGGTCGAGGTGGTGAGACCTCTTGTTGAGCAAAGGCGATAGCTGTGGCTTCAACTGCTCCTAGCCAAATTGGCAGATACCTAACTCCATCTAATTCTTTTAATAAAACAATTGGCTGATTGGAAGGCATTTCAACCCGAACACCCATCACCTCAACCGGATGGTAATTTTTCATTAAAAATTACTTAGCGCGGTGCAAGCCGGCGCGAACAAGGGAAGCATGTAATCTAATTGATAGTGATGCTAACTCACGTTCAACCTCTTCAGCTCTGGCCTTTGACTCAGAACCTTTTTGACGAAGCAGCGGCGTTGTTACTTGTTCAACTAGTCCAATTTCACGATCAGCAGCAGTCTTAAAAGCGCGAAGGTGCCTTGCGCCGATACCAAAGGCTGAAATCTCGGCAACTGCTTTTGCAACTGCAAGGCCGTCACTGTCGTAATGTCGACCGCGAATTGTTACTAATCCATAAGATTCAATCTCAGTTAGCTGCTCATCAGTCAGGTTTGAAGCAGCAAGCATCTCAGATCTAGTAAGGCGCAGAACATTATCACTGGCAAATTGGTCAGCGGTTAATACGCCATCTGCTGCGGCAAGACGTGGGGTTGCAACTCCACCAACTGCTTTCGCTGGTGTTAGTCCTCGATCCATCGCATCTAGATTCTCTTTAATAACCTTTAGCGGTAAATATTGATCGCGCTGAGCAAGCAAAACGAAACGCAATCTTTCTAGATCATTTGTGGTGAATTTACGATATCCGCTTGGAGTGCGTTGCGGTTCTATTAATCCTTCAGATTCTAAAAATCTGATTTTTGAAATAGTAATATCAGAGAACTCGGAGCGAAGTCTGGTTAGAACTTCACCGATACTTAAATACGCTCGTGCTGGAACGGCCATTACTTATCCCCCACAAATAGAGTGAAATGGTACTTACCAATCTGAACTTCATCACCAGGATTAATCTTTGACTCACGAACAGCAACTGCATTTATATAAGTGCCATTTAAGCTTCCTAGATCCTTGATTGAGTAACCATCAGATTTAGAAACTAATGCGTGTGATCTGGACACGGTAATATCGTCTAGACATATTTCATTGTTGATATCTCTGCCAATTTTGGTCTCAGCACCATCTAGTAAATATCTGCCACCAATTCCAGCACCTTTTAGCACTAACAGAATTCCCACACCACTTGGTAGCTTACTAACAACATCTTGTTGCTCATTTGATAATGATTTATACAGTTCATCAGTTCTAACTGATTGTGGAATAGCGCGTAATTGACGAAGATTAAGCGTTGAGGTTAGGTCATTTGGCGGTGTTACTTTGTCTGCCATTACTCCCCCAACCGTTATGACCTTCAACTATAGGCTGACACTATTGCCTGGCCGAAATATGGTCAAGCCGTTAGATTTTGGTAATCCTGCGAAGAAAGTAGGGTTTCAGAGAGAGCAGCGCCTGGAATTTCAATCTCGGCAATCCAGCCTTCACCATAAGGATCAGCATTTATTACCTCAGGGTTTGACTCTAATTTCTTATTAACTGCAACAACTTTGCCAGTAATTGGGGCATAGATTTCTGAAACGGATTTAGTTGATTCAACCTCACCGCAAACAGAGTTGGCAGTAACTGAAGCATCTGATTTCGGCAGCTGAATATAAACAATGTCACCTAACGCACCTTGCGCAAAATCTGTAATACCAATTCGAAATTTGGTAGGAGTAATCTCCTGAACCCATTCGTGCTCTTTGGTATAGCGCAGATCATCTGGAACTTTTGACATTATCTCCCCTTTTTAACTGCACTGTGCGATGTTAGCCCTCGATAAAGGTATTGCAAGCCAGTGTAAAAGTATAGTGCCACTCCCCAAATAGCAAAGGCCCAACCTAAGATTAAACACGATGAACCGATTAAATCAGTATCTTTTAGTAGCAAGAATGGGAATGCATAAAGAAGATTAAATGTAGCAGCCTTACCAAGGTATGTAACCTCAAGAAATGGCATTTTCCGAATTCTTTGATAAACAACGACAAGAAGCAGAATTAAGTCGCGAGCAATAATGGCGATTACAAGTGCCCAGGGTAGATAATCTTTGCTGGCTAGTGCCAAGATAACTGCGCCGATATATAGCCGGTCTACCGATGGATCAAATTTGGCACCGAACTCAGAGGTTTGATTTAGTGCTCTAGCAATTTTGCCATCTAGATAATCAGTTAGTCCGCCAAAGGCA
>Ga0247831_1006654_pt1 | contig 13495 bp, 10 predicted proteins | sample LaCruzMarch2015__9_FD_192406 | JGI IMG/M metagenome (GOLD analysis project Ga0247831, IMG submission 192406) | Freshwater microbial communities from meromictic Lake La Cruz, Castile-La Mancha, Spain - LaCruzMarch2015_1m | ecosystem: Environmental > Aquatic > Freshwater > Lake | place: Spain...
ACGCCGCTCGACGCCATGGTGGCACGGCGAAAACCAAAATAATTTCTGCGCGAGGGCCTCGTAGGACTGTACGTAGGAATAGTACAAGAGGATGTCACGCGCAAAAATAGCCCTTAATCTCGTACCTTTTGTGAACGTTGTGGCCAAGGAATCTACAAATTTGCCAACGGAGAAGAGTATTCAGGAGATTGGATGCATAAAAATCGTCATGGACAGGGAACCTATGGGGGAGAGAGTATTGTGGAGGATGGAAAAGGACCAATCTCATGGCAGAGGCATTCGAACAACCTCGGCTGGAAAGGTATACGCTGGGGTTGGAAAGATAATGAACGAGCTTCACGGAAGAGGCAATTGCATTGATGACAAAATTGTCACTGAATCCACTGCCAAAGAGGAGTTGGTGGCATTTTCCATTCGAATCACATCATATCATGCTTATACAATTTAATGGAAATTAATTTTACGACAATGAATCTTTGACATAAACAACATGCATTTAAAGATTACGACGCATGCCGTGTATTGCATTGGGCGTCTGTCTGCTCAATTCAATATCGTAAATGGAATGGAAATGACTCTAGCGGAAGTTCTTGACTTGGTTTATCCTTATTATCAAATTCTCCTTTACTCGTACTTTGTGCTCTAATCTTATTTCTGCCTCTGCCTCTACCACCTCTTCCCCTACCAGACGGTGGTCGGACATTCTGCCGTCGTGACGACGATAACTTTTCAGTGTGTAAACCTGTTGGTAGTCGTCGATTTTTCGCAGCCAACGGTAAATTTAATGGAGGAATAGCTACTGCTGACACAGCTCCCTGTAGTTCCAATAGCAGTCGATGTTGTGACGTACCACTTATGGGTGGGTCTATGTCACTTTCGGAGTCATTAAATCCGAGTGGAGAATGTCGTCCTACTCCCAAATAATGTTCAAGGTCAAACAATTCGTTATTTAGCGTTGTCTCAAATCGATCAAGCTGATCACGAATAGCGCCGCTAGATTTATCATCGCTACTATCACAACTACCACCAATGGCACCGCCACTAACAGCTCCTCTTGACGTCATTCGACCAATAGGGCGCCTGTGGAAGCCGAACTCTGGGTGTCGCTGAAACCCAACACAAAAGTATCGTTTGAGCTGATTCGGCAAGAATCTTCTCGATGTCGTCATACCCTTGCTCGCGCAATATCGCTCAAGTTATCTGCTGCAGCCACCCTCGCTCACGGCTCGACGAGTACGGTTGAGATTAGAGATAGCACATGGCGTCCGCCGCACGCCCTCCATTAAAGGGCGAGGATGATGACGACGAGGGCAGCAGAACTCAACTGCAGTCGCCTCGCCGCGCCACAATAACTTCTTCTTCGACTACCAGTAGAAAGTCTGCACCATTTACAAAACGCAACTGCTGTCTCTTAATTCTAGGGCTTTTGGTCATCGGTCCAATCTTCGTTTCTTTTTCAATTGGCAATGGTCAGCATGCGAATGAGATTGTATCCACGATGATCCACTCGAGGCTGCAAGACTTTGAAATCAAGAGAGTATCAGTTGAAGAATCAATAGGAAAAGTGAAACATCAGCGCATACCTATCATCGAGTCGACTTACGATGAAAGGACTGTCTTCGAATCCATTATTAAACGCGTAAAGTGGACCAAGGCACAATGCAACAACACCCTTGTCAGCGAAAGAAACTCACTAAAAAAGTTTCAGGCAGCAACAGACCTGCCAATGTTGCAAGAGGGAGGCGTTGCAGATGCACTTGAGCGCTGGCTTGAAGAAAATCCATTGTCGTCATCGACGAATCATAATGCTTATTCTACATGTTACCTGCCTCCCTCAAAGTCATGTCATACCACGACATACACACTAATAATCATGTCACATACGACCGAACGACTTACGGTATTCATGGATCCACTCAAGTCGATGATTGATACGTGGCCAGGATTGACTGAGGTTATTATCGTTTGGAATTCTCCACGTGAAATATTGACAAATGCTATCATCAAGAATGACGACAAAAATGACAAAGAAGGTAAATTTGCAACACAATTACTACAATGGGATCAAGATCCCTCTCATCCATTACGTATATTCTTCTCGCTTGAAAAGGGATTAACGAATAATCTACTTAATAGATATCATCCCAAGTTGGAACCAATTAATGACGCAGTGATGTATTTTGATGATGATGGTCCATTCTGGAGTAAGGAGGCCATGGTATATGGTGGATTAGAATTATGGAAACGTAATTCGGACGTTCAAGTGGGTGGCTTTCCTAGAAATGTACGATATTTAAGTGATCGGATGAAAGTAATGCAAACGACAAATTTACAAGCAAGTATTGATATTATCACAAGAGATAAATATGATTACGTGGATGAGATCCATCCAACATTTACTCCAATTTGCCGCAATGTCACTGGAGATCACGTTGAATACAACTACTTTTCCTTTCCCGACTTTGCCGGACATATATTGCTACCCTCGGGGACCTACATCCATCGTAATTACTTATGTTTCATTTGGCATCCAGCCTTTGATGAGCTACGGGAGTGGGTTATTAGTCATAAAACCATGCCAGATGATATGACTGTGTCAACATTGGTCTCTCATTTGTCAGGGAAAGCACCACGAACATTTCCTAGGGTAGTGAAGGATGCGACAAGACGGAGACTACTATCATCGGAATCCTCAACCTCAATACCCTCACATGATGATGATGATAGCATCGATAATGATTTTATTATGCAGTTGCATCCGCCGGATGCATCACATCGAAGACTTCTTTGGAAACAAAAGGGGTGGGGTAATATGAGACTGGAAGCCATCAATTCTATTGTAGGATATTTTGGAAGTATTCACCCTGGCACTGTGGGTTGGTGTGGAGGGACACCGTATATGAAACATAATGACCGCGGCGTCCCATTCGTTTGTCACCCCGAAGCACCGACCTTGGATTTGATACCATGGTTGACGGAAGGAGGGGTTGGTTCAAATCAATGTCCTTTTGAAGCAAATATTAAAATGTCACCAGAGAAGAGGAAGCTAGTGCCAGTATTGAAGTTTGATGATTTTTGTGGCGACTGCAAGATTATTAAGCTCGGAAACACTTGTCAGAGCCGGATGGAATACCTGATACAAAAATACAGCCTTGCTCCGGAAGAAGCCAAAGATGCCGTACTCAAAGAAGACGTATCCTGCAAAAAGTTGGAGAAGGGGGATGACCCAAAGATAACTTGAGTTGAAGCTTGAGGTGATACTTTATTATCTATTTTTATCACACACGTTTCAACTTTGTCATATTGGCAAACCGAGCGATGCCGTCAGTGATTCTCTATGCTCTTTTAATCGACGTTCATACCACGGACGACGTAATTTTCGCAACGCTCGACATTCTTGTGACCGTACCCATGACTTGGTCTGTCTCATTTCTGATGCTACCAACGTGACTGTTCTTGTTATACCATCATTTATTCCATATCGTAGACAGAGAACACCACGTTCGTCTTCTCCAAGTTTACCAAGCATATACTGGATATCGCTATGCAATAGTCCCTGATCAACACTTTGCTCCGGTGTTAATTCATCCAATATTACTGACGAGGAATCCACCATATCTCCCACCGATGCCTCACTCTCATGTCCTAAATCCTTTGGATTATTCATATACTTTGGTCGTTCGAGTGAGATGGCATTTCGTGTATTGCGTATCATTTTATTATACTTCTCCACTGACATGTCCATTTCATAAGCCATCTCTTCGTTACTTGGCATCCGTCCAAGCTCCTGCTGTAACAACTGTCGCGCTCGTCGGACTTTGTTTAGCAGGTTGTGCACATGTACTGGCAGTCTAATGGTCCGAGAATGGTAGGCAATTGATCTAAATACGGCCTGTTGAATCCACCATGAAGCGTAAGTTGAGAATTTAAAGCCTTTGTGAGGATCGAATTTTTCAGCAGCACGTGCTAGTCCCAAACTACCCTCTTGTACAAGATCTTGAACATTAACACCCACTCCATGATATCGACGTGCAATGCTAACCACAAGACGCATATTCGATTGAATCATCTGCTGCTTGGCCTCCTTGGCAGTTAGCATCATTTCGCGGAATATCCGTGGCGAACCACGATTGATGGGCTCACCAGGTGACTCTCGTTGTCTATATAAGAATATGTCCACCTCACCCTCCGTATCATCATCGTCATTATCCTTCTCCTTAAACTTCTCATAGCTATCATCGTAGAATTTTCTCAGCATGGTGGGTGGAGGTTTCTTTACCCTGCCTTTTCCCCTCCCAACGCCGCTCTCGGTAACCAACCCATTTCCAACAAACATGCTTGGATCAATATCTTCATCGTCTGATCCTGATGGACGTATCTCTTTATCTAAATCAGAGTCAATGTATTTCTCGGAATACATTTCTGCATCATACTCATCGAATCCACAAGCAGTAGCCCACTCGGCAATGGATGGATTGCGTTCCAGCTGTAGAAACAATCCCTCATGTACGGCTTGACATTTAACCATAAATCGAATCTTCATCCCTAGAGTATACTCTTCTCTTGCATTCAGTAGTTCGGTCTTATAATATCGATTCAGATTCAAGGCATCATTGGCTATACCACGTCCTGGATTGTCGTACGTACGTTTCTCTTCACTCTTACCCTGGTCTAGTTTCTTCTGTCGACCGTCGATTGTTGGTTTGGACAAGGACTTCCGTCGCTGAAGGCGTTGTATATTAACAATGGCACTCACCCCGATGAGTGGTTCCATGTACATACTCGCAGAAGACCCCTTGAGTGTCAATTTGGATGACGATTTTGTTATTTTGTTGCTGTTTGACAATAATGTGGACGAAGATGATGATGACAATAATACGGCTTCCACAGTATCATTTTTGTTCATAAGTGATCCACCAGTCACTTTGGTATTAGCCTTACCAGTCACTCTACTTATTTCATCCTCATTTTGGCAATTTTCTATTGCACTAACCAGGTTGGATAGAAGTAATGTTGATGAAGATAATGACGATAACGATGACCCCTCCTCCTCAGGTGACACTGAATTTTTTCTCGGTCGACCCCGCTTTCTTTTCTCGAGTAATTTCGTCATCATTGGCTCATCGCCATTTTCCCTCTCGACGGTAGCATCGTCACCGTCGGCCACAATAATAATATCATCTCCCTCGTCATTATTATCAATCTCCCCCCTCCATCCTCCATAATTATTATTGTCTTCACTCCGTTCTTTAATTTTGGCATCTAATTTTTCAATCAATGATTCCACTGCCGATCGCTTGGCATTACTCTTTCCATCGACCAAATACAAATCTTTCGATTCGCGAGGGGAGAGAGTGTATCCCCCCAACAGGGCGGCACGGCGTTTTAGCATGCCCATGGAGGTTGCACCGGCCACACTTCCCATGCGTTTTTGGGCTATCCCACCAACCACATTGTTATCATCCTCCTCCTCCTCATTCTTGTCAACCACCGATGACGACGACGACGACGACGATGACTGATCTGAGCCGTCATCTCTCCGTGCGAAGGCATCAAGAAGCATAGCCGAGGCGTTCATATCGGCGAGTGCCTCCATTGCGCTTACTCGTTTCTCCTTAGATACCGACGTTAGCGGTTGGACCTGTTCTATAATTGTCCCAAATGACGATGATGATGATGAATCTCCTCCGTTTGTTTGTTCCTTCCGTGCATGGCATCGCCGCCCGCCAGACCGAAACGACGTTGATGGGGCGAGAGCAGAACTATGGGGAATCCCGAACGCACTACAGGAGGAGGTACAGCAGCATCCGGCAGTAGTAGCAAGGATGGTCAAACCTGCTCGTCGTTTGCGACGCCATCGCTTCATGGTAGTGAGGGGGCCCGGATGATGATGTGTTGTGTGTTGTTGAAGATAAGGAACCCTTCCCTTCCTATATATATTATGTACGAATACGTAACGATGAGGAGGATGACAAGTCCTGGCACGCGGCACCGCAAACGACGAGCGGTGGCAGGATTGACCATCGTCCTTGCCAGCTACCGCTGTGGCCGTTGTCAATGCTTCATCATCTCGCCGATGTCTCGGTTGTCGTCGAGGATCGTCGGGGGACGCGCTCCTCGCCTTCGGTCGGGCCCGAGAAACGCCGAGCGTAATGATGAGGGTGACGATCCCATCTCTCGGCCGCAGCAGCAGCCGCAAAAACAATCGCAAAATAATAATGTACTAAGTGAGTTTGATGACGATGTTGATTGGAAGGAAATGGATTACGAAGATATGAATGATTTCTTCGACGCCATGGAGTATCCCGGAGATGAATATGTTGATATTGATGAAGACATGCTAGAAGAATTTGACAAGGAAACATTGCTTGAAATATTGGGACTCGAGGATGATGGAGAAACGATTACAATATCCGATGTTGATGATGACGACAGCGTCGACGGATCGGAACAATTTGCTGATTGGCAACATCTAATTGCATCATCCGATAAGACAACAGGGATAAAGGCGCAATCTACTTTTAGAATGCCCAACAAGGGATTTGAAAATCTCGAAAGAGCATTAATGCGGGGTGTAGTCCCCGCTGAAGCAGGTGTAGGCAGTGGAATACTTCCTGGTGATTATGGCTTTGATCCATTAGAGCTATCAACGAAAGACTATTTCAAGGCAATACAAAATTTTATCCTAGGTTTACTTCCCGAGACGAAAGGCAGTACAACAACAACTTCTTCTTCAGGGTTTATGCATGACAAGGAGAACGATGAAGAACGTCCACCAGCACTTATTCTACGAGATTTAAGAGAAGCAGAAATTCGACACGGCCGGTTAGCCATGCTTGCTGCGACGTTGTGGCCATTACAAGAAATATTAGATCGGATTATGATCCCCGATACCTTCGGCTCAATGACTATGATATACGGCGGGCCAACATTACCACTCTTTCCACTAATTATGACATTCTTTATGCTTAACTTAGGTTTTCTTGATGTATATTCCAGTGAAATAAAAGTGAATGAATCGGGTGATGCATTCTTACCAGGCGAGTGCTTTTGGGACCCATTGTGTATATTAGAGGGTGCACCTGATACGATGAAACGGAATATGCAAGAGAGAGAAATATTAAATGGTAGAGCGGCAATGATTGCTGTTGCGTCATTCATATTTGAAGAAATGATGACACATAGGCCTATAGTTGAGATTCCAACAAATGCTTTACTGTTCGAGCCGGCATATCAGGTACCGTTCATTCAACAGTGGCTTGATATGCAATTTGGCAATATTGATTACTCTGCGTATATAGATCCCATACTGTGACACTTAATCGATGAATCCAATATCAATGAATATATTGTTTCTGCTTAATTTTTATGCCTTTTACGTCATAGTCTCTCTCTGAAAAACGAAGATGATGTATTCGGCATTACACTTTGATTCGCGGTAGCTGGCATATCAACCCAAGCAGCGCCATGAATACTTTTGGTATTCTTGCCAACAAAGCAAGTCCTATGCTCGTCTGCTCTCCTCATATCTGTAATAGGTGATGGGGGGTTGTCTATGAAGTCCGCGACAGCACGCAAAGAATCTTCCGCCAGCTTGGTTTCGATTGCGTTTAACTCGGCTTGCTTGGCCTCCTTCTTTTCCAACTTGTCCAATTCTGCTTGACCCAATAATACCCCTGCTAATCTCTTTCGTTCAATATCTTCGCAGGCATTAATAAATGATATAAGCTTCCCTCGATTGGTCTTTTCACCTTTTGATAAGAGTCGTTGAGATGCAAGTTTTGCGTACCAAATTTGGCGTAACTGTCTTCGTTCATCCTCACTCATAGCCCCAATGAGTGATGGATCCAAGACAAACATTTGATGTACCACAAGGGCAGTGGCAACAGAAAGATTTAGACTATCAGCAAACCCTCGTAATGGTAAGTACACGCGTAAGTCAGCCGAATTCAACATTTCATTCGTACACCCTACAGCTTCTGTTCCAAAGACTATTGCAACTTTTTCAGGTATAATATTTCGGTCGACTCCACTCGTGGCTGCCTTAGCTCGTAAAGATTCTTCTGTTAAGCATGTCGCAAACTGACCAAGGTCCGTGGCCCAAATTTGGTAGCCATCATTCCTCAGTGAATTAATACAGGATGTGGTATCATCAAAATCTAGGAATGTGCAACGGAAGCGGAAAGATAGGATTAAGTATGACGTGCAAAAAATACCTATGTAATCCACAAAGGGTGAAGATATTCGTTCACTTACCCGTCACGGTTAACCACTCTGTTGCTTTCCTAGCATACAAGTGATGTAACGCCCTATCTTTAATTTCTGATTCGGTCGCACGCCTTACCGGTTGTCCTGATGACCGTTTTAGCTCCACAACTTTCACATCATAATTTTCCTTGTCATCTTCATTAATTGTCATTGTTGTCAAAGTAGATTGGATACATTGAGGTGCAATGATATACACATGCTGAACTCCAAGTGCTTCGACTGTACGCAATATCGCAGAATAATTGTGATCGTTTGTACACCGTTCTACAACAACGATAAGTCGTGATGTCCTGTTGAGTATTGCCCCCTCTGCCTTTCGTATCATTCTCTGATCCAGTTCACATGAATCCATCCGCGTTTCGTCAACAACAGGTGGTGAACGAGTTGTCTCATTATTGTTATTACTTCGATTCGATCCAGATGCAACTCTACGTTTTGTGAGAGTGTTTTGGTAGAAGCAAATGACAGCTGCAGAACACACGGCACCGGCAATGGCTCCTACTATGAAGGATAGAACTCCTCCACGAGAAGACATCAGGTAGTGACAACGGGTGGACAACACACCAATATTCATATTATGGGACCCAATTCGCCGATATTTCCCGCCAAATCTTGTCTCCGGTATTGTTTGCTCGCCGTTTAGGGAAGACGGCATTGCCATAATTCTCGGCGGCAACTTTTAGTGCAAACATGGCCTGTTCCGATGATGGCAATAATTTTGAGATAGGGAGGGTGGGACGCAGCACCCCGCCTCCAGTCCGAGGAGGAGGCAATCGGAGCGGTCAGGGTAGAGGCAGACGTGGTGCATCATCAACGACGCCATCATTGGGGAAAAAGGACGGGAGAACCGAGGGACGTCGTTCGGCGAGAGGTGGTGGCCGGGATACTTCAAGCCGTGGTAGTAATGACTCACTCCCAGGCACCACCGCCAAACCTGCGGCCGTTGATCAGACTTCTCAAGGCAACATTAGTGAGAGCAACCTGCTGAGTGATCAGGTGAGTTTGGGGATAGATCGAGATCTGCTTCGATTCCTGGATGAACTCATCTCATGAATCCTTTCAACGGCTCTTCTACTTAAAAAATAATGACAATTAGGACGTCTTGATTGCATTCGGTCCTTACGTCAGGTCTGGACAGATTGAGGCGAAACGTATTCATCAAGAATATCTAACTAACACTCTTCAACAGGACTTCATTAGAAATGCAAGACAGTTTCTTATCGATATTGAGAGAAGCACTCCGAAAACTTCGGAAGTGGACGCAACTATCATGGCATCGTCGTCGTCGCTGCTACGTCCTCCACCAGGGATACATGCCCCACCTCAGTCTGTGCTGGTTGCAAGTCCACCTGGTTTGGGATATGAGCCAGCTGCTGGCGTTGATTATATCAAACCTAAACAATCAGTAGTTCCCGACGACTCATCTTCGTTTAGACCCGGTCCTCCACCCGGCATGCCACCGTCTATGCGACCACCGCCCATGGCAGCTGAATTAATGTCACCCCCTCCAAAGCCAAAGCACTCATATCCTTCGTCTATTCTACCAGCACGTAGTCCTACACAGCATCATACTTCTATTTTACCTGCTCGTACTCCTTCACAATTAGCGTCAGCATCTGAGGTGAGACCAGTCAAGCCTCGTAGGACACAAACACGTTGTAACGAGCAACCGGGACGCCTACTTGCTAATGATATTCCAGCAGCAGCATTTAACGACAATAAAGAAACAGTCATTACCGCCCGACCTCGCTCGGCGCTAACGGCAAAGTGGATCCTGCCACTGAAATACCTACGTAACCGTGCACTGCAACAGTACGAGAATCAAAAGGCAATTAATGGAGCACCTCCACAAAATCTCACAGTTAGGGATGCATTAAAAGATTTGACAGTGGGACTATTCCGACGTGGTGCTGACTTTGGGAGCATGACTGCGATTGTTAGCAAAGAAATTCTTGCGTCGAAGGACGGTAGTAATGGAAAGCACCCCTCCGATGACTACTTCTTTAATGTCGATCAACAGTCTGATTCAATTTTTGGAACAGTGCCTTTCTACGCTCCAAGAACACCCGGAACTGTCAATTTTCGTCTCTACTTTGAGGACGAACCTCATGTAACATTGGCAACTGGACCTTGCATTCGTGTAGTACCCGCAGATGACGATATTGATTCAGTCCTTCGGTTCATTCTTTCCAACTTTAAGACAAAGATAAGCAACGGTGTCTCATCCATGAACGCACTCGCAGCTGTTCTTGAGCTCTTTTCACCTCGTGAAAACGAACGATTTTTTGATGGAGCCAACCGTATCGCATGGGGATGTCTTTGTGAATCACAGAAGGCGTTGGAAGATGCACGCCAAACATATCAAAAGAAGAGGCAAGCTCTGGAAGAGAAGCTTGAAGAGAATCTTAAAACTGAAAAAATTCAAGCAGATATTGCATCTCTTGATATTGCATCTCTTGGGGTTAATGACGATGAAGTTGTAAATAATGTTGAGTCAACAAGCACGATCATTGATGAAGAGAGGACAAAATTAGCCTCCAATGAAGTGAAATCAAAGCTATTGTCTGAGGTGTATATGAATGAACGAAAGTGGCGTGAAATCCAAATAGTTTACTCGCGTGTACTCGTGGCTGCGGTGACAAATGATTCAATCCACCTGTTATTGAAAAGAGATGTATGGTCGAAACTCAAGTTAGAATATGATCTTTGGTGTCCGTTCACTGAATCGTTTGCGCTCAACCCTCGCTCTAATTCAAACCACAACAGTGATTGTCACGAAAGTCGTCATAAGATGCAACAGGAATTGTTAGGTTTCGTCCCTCAATCACGTCTAATACTTTCAAGTGCTAAGGATTATCGATGGAAAGCGAAAAAGAGGAATCTCTTCAAGGAATTGTCATCGGCCATGAAGGAAATTTACAATGTTGAATATGCAGTTTCTGAGGAGGTCTGGGAACGCAGAGAAAAGATCCGAGCGTCCATCGAGCACATAGTGTGCTCGAGTAGCGAGTTTCCAGTTGGCACGAAGGTTGCCGTATTCGGTTCAAGTGCAAATGGATTTGGGTAAGTTACCAATTCTGAGCGATACGACGTTGTGTTTTATTGACGTATAGGATAGAGTACTCATCCATTTTCTATTCTGTCGTAGATCACCAAGCTCTGACATTGATCTATGTCTTCAAGTTCCGTCATCTGATGATTTCACCAAAGCAAATGGCGTCGAAGCGATGACGAATCTCGCGACGAAATTATCTGATGCGGGTCTACTCGAAGTTGACACAGTCCGACTTACTGCTCGAATCCCCATTGTCAAGTTCAACTTTCCTTACAAAGACGATGATGAGGAAATTCTTGTCGAGTGCGACCTTTCCCTGCAGAACCCACTAGCCTGCCTCAACACATCTTTGCTTCATACGTACTCTAAAATCTCTCAGACTACATGCATCCTCGCTTCCATTATTAAACGTTGGGCAAAAGCTCGTGATATCAACAATCCATCCAAGCATACTCTTAGCAGCTATGGCTATGTCATCATGCTCATTCATTTTCTCACATCGTGCGACTTCAACAAGAGTGGATTCGTTATGGAGAAAGCCGGGGATCCCTCTCCTATCCTGCCAAATCTTCAGCTAGTGGATCCATTATGGGCTCAGAATCCTTCAACTGGACCATACCGTGAGATTACGACCAAACCTAAAAACAAGGATACAATGGTGCTCCACCCCACGGAGCCGAATTACTTTGTAAACGCATACTTCTACAGAGTTGGACTCGAGGGCCTGAAGCAATTCTGTTCAGAAAATCATAACGACACTACCGCTCTTGGGGCACTTCTGGCGTCTTTCTTTCATTATTATGCATACGACTTTGATTACAAGAAGCATGTGGTAAGTTTGAACACAAAGCATTCCTCTCCTCTAACGGAGAGAGAAAGTAAAGCTGAAGAAGACGGTTGGAGTCTTTTCAAGCTTGGTCTAGCGATCGAGGACCCCTTCGAACAATTCTATGATGTCGCTCACGTAATCAAGACGTCAAATTTTGCCCACATTCACCGTGAGTTTGCATTGGCATACACTAAAATTGTCAATGCGGCATACTCCGATGATGAACTGCCAGCTGCTCGAGAAATCATTGATTCGATTTGCGAGCCAGTGTCTCATGATCAAAACATATCTCATGTGTGATTCTCAAAACACACAAGCCGGTGCATGCTATCTCTTTATTTGTGCAAGACTTAATTGGCACATAAAATCAATTTGTTACAGATAAATTTCTCTTCACATAGTTCTTCGCCACACGAGCATTCCACGAGAGAAAGGTTTGAGCAGTCTTCTTTTTCTCATAAGCTCCTACCATGTCATCAATAACCATCACATGCCGCGAAGGAAGCGTGTTCATTTTTGCATTTCCCTTCGGTCGGACAAATTCATTATCTTGTAGCATATCGCAATCACTGGACTTATAATTTACAACGCGATGTCTCGCGGCGGAATACACTCGCCCTTTGGTGAGGTAGGACAGCACACTTCCTATAAAGATAACAGCAACTTCGTGACCATGGTGAGTAATTTCCTTCCATGATCCGCCTTTCAAAGTCGACGTTTGTAAACAATGCCTCTGATGGAACACCTCTAATCCCATCCCGCCTTCGTTCTTTCCAACTTGATCGATTATTACTACTGATATCAATGATGGATCTGTATGCGCTGGTAGGAGGATTTCGGTTCCATCTTGCTCACTAGGTTTATTGTCATTACCTTTAACAACGTATCGTTTTATATGCCATTGACTCGAGGTCCTCGTTGGACCAAACTCTTGTTGAAAATAAGACTGTGGCAATAATTCGAGTCGTCGTTCGATCGCCCTTAGCACACCATCAGCCACATCATCATGCATCAGTTGAAATAACTTTTTCATATCATCACGAAAATCATCGGAGCCTGCATCGAACATTTCGCCATTGCTAAATACGTAGCCCTCTCGGTGTCGATTGTATCGACCATGGACATCTGTGGCTGCATGAAACCCTGTCAGTCGTTGGATCAATGAGAGGCGTCGCATTAGTTCTGGTGTCATCAAGCGCTCGTCGGGCGGAATTGAATGCCCCCGCGACGACATTTTCGTCTCGTTTAGTTTCAGTCGGGAGTGCAGGTAATGACAGGAGAGCATATCCATTTTTCTCAAGCTCTCGTGCACATTTGTCAAACATTGGAGCATTCCTAAAAAC
>Ga0247831_1006655_pt1 | contig 13494 bp, 13 predicted proteins | sample LaCruzMarch2015__9_FD_192406 | JGI IMG/M metagenome (GOLD analysis project Ga0247831, IMG submission 192406) | Freshwater microbial communities from meromictic Lake La Cruz, Castile-La Mancha, Spain - LaCruzMarch2015_1m | ecosystem: Environmental > Aquatic > Freshwater > Lake | place: Spain...
CCGCTCCGCCGAAGACCTCGCTGAACTGGCCGGCCTGCCGTTGGAGCGCGTCCGCTTTCGCTATGCGCGGTTCGAGAAGGCGCAACAAAGCCCACTGCCGATCCTCGACTACATCGATGAGCAGGCGGGCTGACGTCGCCCAGCGCACAGGATCGATAAAATTGTCGCCCGCTGCCAGACGGCGAATTCATCATTCTCGACACATGTTGTCGTCCATTGCCGCCACACGGGCGCCACGGCGGCGCCTTTCCGGGGCGGTAGGCGGGGAACATGGGGCTTGTCTGCGCGTTGTCGCACTGGCGCGCAAAGGGGCAGCCGGGCAATACAGGGGTTTACAAACATGACGACGACGCATCGTACGTGGGGCGGGCTCGCAGCTCTAGCTGCTCTCATGGCCGCGACATCAGCTGGCGCTGCCGATCTCGGCCGCCCGAGCATGAAGGATACCGACCGCGGCGACTGGCGCGAGCCGGCACGTCAGTATAACTGGGCGGGCCTCTACGTCGGCGCGCATGTCGGCTACGGCTTCGGTACGTCGGCGCACACCAACACCGGCGGTGTCTCTACCGGCGGCTTCGATACTGACGGCTACATCGCGGGCGGCCAGATCGGCTACAACCTGCAAGCCGGCTCCATCGTCTACGGTCTCGAAGCCGACATCTCGGCCACCGACATTTCGGGCAGTTCGTTTACCAACTGCTTGGCCGGCTGTTCGAGCAGTCTCGACTATCTCGGCACGATCCGCGCCCGACTCGGCGTCGACATGGGCGGCTTCATGCCTTATCTGACGGCCGGCTTCGCATACGGCGACGCGAACGCCTCGTCCGGCGGCTTGAGCGCCAGCGATACGCTCACCGGCTGGACGGCAGGTGGCGGCGTCGAGATGAAGCTCTCCCAGAACTGGTCGATCCGGGGCGAATACCTCTACGTCGACCTCGGCCACCTGAACGTGCCGGCAGCGGCCACCCGCGCCGACTTCGACGACATCCACATCATCCGCGGCGGTGTGAACTTCAAGTTCTGAGTAGCCGGTCAGTCATACGACGCACAAATAGGCCCGCCGGAGTGATCCGACGGGCCTTTTCCATTACTGACGACTGGCCGCCGCCTCAGTTCTTCGACTTGTCCACCAGCGCGCCCGCCTTGATCCAGGGCATCATGCCGCGCAGCTTCGCGCCGACTTCCTCGATCGGGTGGGCGTCGTTCACACGGCGGGTCGCCTTGAAGGAGGGCTGGCCGGCCTTGCACTCGCGGATCCACTCGGTGGTGAACTTGCCGGTCTGGATGTCCTTGAGGACGCGGCGCATCTCGGCGCGGGTCTCGTCGGTGATGATGCGCGGGCCGGTCACATACTCGCCGAACTCCGCCGTATTGGAGATCGAGTAGTTCATGTTGGCGATGCCGCCTTCATAAATCAGGTCGACGATCAGCTTCACTTCGTGCAGGCACTCGAAATAGGCCATCTCGGGCGCGTAACCCGCCTCGGTCAGCGTCTCGTAGCCGGCGCGGATCAGCTCCACGAGGCCGCCGCACAGCACCACCTGCTCGCCGAACAGGTCGGTCTCGCACTCTTCCTTGAAAGTCGTCTCGATGACGCCCGAACGGCCGCCGCCGACGCCGCAGGCGTAGGACAGTGCCAGATCGTGCGCGTTGCCGGAGGCATCCTGGTTGATGGCGATCAGGCAGGGCACGCCGCCGCCGCGCTGGTACTCGGAACGCACCGTATGGCCCGGACCCTTCGGCGCGATCATGATCACGTCGATGGTCTTCTTCGGCTCGATCAGGTTGAAATGCACGTTGAGGCCGTGCGCGAAGGCGATCGCGGCGCCGTCCTTGATGTTGGGCTCGATATGGTCGCGCCAGATGTCGGCCTGCAGCTCGTCCGGGGTGCACATCATCATCAGGTCGCCCCATTTCGAGGCGTCGGCGACGTTCATCACCTTGAAGCCGGCTGCCTCTGCCTTTTTGGCCGACGCGGAGCCCTGACGGAGCGCGATCACGACGTCCTTGACGCCCGAATCCTTGAGGTTCAGCGCGTGGGCGTGGCCCTGGCTGCCGTAGCCGACGACGACGACCTTCTTCGACTTGATCAGGTTGATGTCGGCATCACGATCGTAATAGACGCGCATGGGACGTTTCCCTTCCTTTGTGACAGCAGGTTTTGGTATTGGGTGGTGGTGTGGCCTAGCCAATTTCCGCCCTGCCTGCCAAGGAAAAATGGCGGCGCACCTGATCTTCGGCCGGCGCAGGGCAGCAGGACCGCCCATCGCTGCCCACCGGTCAGCCCGCGAACCGCCGCAGCATCGGGCCAAGATCGAGTTCCCCAACGATTGGCCAGAGCGAGGCGACCAGCAAAAGCGCAAGTGCAATGTTCACAACGCGGATCGCCGTCGGGTTGCCGATGAGGCGCCTGAGCGCGCTGCCGCCGACCACCCAGGTCGCTGACGAACCGAGACCGACCACCAGGAACATCGTGGCGATGGCGATCACGCTGGCGATCGGTGCACTTGCGACGATATAGGCGGCACTGGCGCCAACGGCCATGATCCAGGCCTTCGGATTGACCCACTGAAAGGCCGCGGCCTCGACGAAGGTCAGCGGCCGACCGCCCGCTTCGCCGCTTTTGGGCCTGGGATCGGCGGTCGCGATCTGCCACGCGAGCCACAACAGGTAAACAACGCTCACCACCTTCAGCGCCACGTAGAGCGCCGGCACCCACTCGAACACCTTGGCGATGCCGAAGGCCACGGCCAGCACCATGCCCGTGAAGCCCAGCGCCACGCCAAGCATGTGCGGCAGCGTCCGGCCAAAGCCGTAGTTGAGCCCCGAGGCCATCAACATCGTGTTGTTGGGGCCGGGCGTGAAGCAGGTCACCACGCAGAAGGCGGCGACGGCGAGCAACCACTCGATATCCATGAGCATCCATCCGGACAATTGCGCGCGTCATGTAAGTGTGCGGAACAGGCCGCGTCGATCAAGGAACGCTTATGGCTTCGATAACTAACCGCTTCTGCGACCCCAACGGCCCTTCGCCAGCTGCTCGGGAGCGCATTCGGTGAGACCGATCGCACGGAACGGATCGACCAGCGTGCCGGCGACCAACGCAGCGAGGATCGCCGGCATCGGGGGCACGCGGGCGAGAGTCGACACCAGCGTGTCGCGGGCGAACGGGATCAGCCTCCCATCGGACTGATAAAACGGCGTCAGCGCCCGCGACATCAGCTGATAGAGCCGCACATGGCGGCGGCGCATGCCCGCATAGGCTGGGCCGACGTCGGCGAGGCTGTCGCAGGTGACGAGAGCCTGCGCCAACGCGCGGGCGTCGAGCAGCGCCATGTTGGCACCCTGGCCGAGTTGCGGGCTCGTCGCGTGTGCGCTGTCACCGATGTGAACGATCCCATCACCGAACGGCCGCAGCAGAGTGTGATGGCCGTAGCGCGCCAGCGTGAGATCCTCGAAGCTGCGGATCTGATCCAGCAACGGCCGCGTTGCCGGCCAGATGCGCTCGACCTGCTGCTTCCAGGCGTCGATGCCGGCCGCCTTCACCTCGGCAAGGTCGACCGGCTTAAGGCTCCAGAACAAGGCGCACTGAAGCTGCGTATCGGGTGCCTGCCGCCCGATCGGCAACACGCCGACCATCACGCTGGCATGGCGGTAGCGCTGGGCCAGTGCGTGCGGGTCGAATGGCGGGCCAGGCCAATCGAGCGTCGCCCACAGCGCGCCGTAGGCGAGGCGGTCGCCAAGGCTGCCGGGTAGCGCCGGATCACGGAGCGGTGAGGCAGCGCCCGCAGCGTCGACAACGAGGTCGGCCGCGATGCGCTCCGCGCCGCCGTCACCGGTCACCAACACAAGGCCGTTTGCGTCGCGACGAACGTTCGATACGTCGCGCGTGGTGACGATCGGGATGCCGGCGGCGACGACCGCCTCGTGCAGCACGCCGAACAATGCCGCCCGGTGGACGGCGAGGCCGAACCGCCCGCCCCGATAGGCAACGTCGAGCACCACGCGGCCACTCGCGGCATCGGCGCCGGCAAGCCGGTCGATGCGCTCGCCGAGCGCCATGATCGCATCGGCGAGCCCGAGGTCGGCGAGCACCGTGAGCCCCGTCGGCTGCAACAGCAGCCCGGAGCCGACGGGACGCGGCGCTGCGAACCGTTCGACTACCCTCACCTCGTGCCCGAGACGGTGCGCGTAGAGGGCCGCGGCGAGGCCCGCGACGCCGGCGCCTACGACGACGATGCCAGATTTCGGCACTCCTGGCATGGCGCGATCACCCTGCCTCGGCGATGAGCCGCGAGACCTCGCCATAGTCGGCCGCGACGTGGTGAGCGCCGGCCTCCACGAGCCGCGCGGCGTGGCCGGGGCGGATATGGCTGCCGCCAAGAAATCCAATCACCGTCATGCCGGCGGCGCGCGCGCCGAGCACGCCCGAGATGCTGTCTTCGAGCACGAGGCAATCGGCGGGATCATGGCCCATGCGATCGGCGGCGTGCAGGAAGATGTCGGGCGCCGGCTTGCCGCGCGCGACCGCGGTCGCCGAGAACAGGTTGGCGCCGAAGTGGGGTCTCAGTTCGAACGCATCGACGCAGTGGTTCAACCACTCGGGACTGCTCGACGAGGCGATGCAGCGCGGTGTCGCGTGATGCGCCGCGATAAACGCCGTGAGGCCTGCGATCGGGCCGACCTCGGCACGCATGCGCCCGCGGGAGCGCGCCTTGTGACGCGTCTCGAAATCCGCCGGCAGCGGCGCGCCCGTCCACGACTCGATGCCGGCGAGCGTGTCCTGCCAGCGCTTGCCCATGAACAGGCAGATCGAATCCTCGATCGTCGTCGGCGTGCCGATCTCGCTGATGCTTTCAGCAAGTAACGCGTTGGCGAGCGTCTCGCTGTCGGCGACGACGCCGTCGCAATCGAAAATGATCAGGCGCGGCCTGATCGGCGCGCCGGTTTTGCCAAGCCTCTCGGCCATGCTCGTGCTTCCCCAGGTTCCCGTCAGATATCGGCCGCCGTCGTGCGCTTGACCGTAACGCCCAGCCTCGTCTTGACGTCGTCCTGCAGACGCGTGCCGAGCCCGGCGCCCTTTGGAACCGTGATCTCGCCGTTGGTCACGGGCGGCAACTCGGTGACGTAGCGGTGATACCAACCGTAGTAGAACGCGCGCACCATCTCCTGCACCCAGCAGTTGCGCGTGTTCAGAGCGAGGTGCGTCGAGACCAGCAGTGCCACCGGCCCCGTACAATCATGGAAGGCAACCGGCAGGTGATAGGTCTCGGCCATGGTGGCGATCTTCTTTGCCTCCGAGACGCCGCCGCACCAAGTGACGTCCATGATCGCCATCGACAGCGCATCGAGCTCTAGAAGACCGCGATAATCGGCCCGCCCGCCGCGCGTTTCACCAACTGCGATCGGACACGAGGTGGCGCGTGCCACTTCGCCGATCGAGGCGAGATGATCCATGAACACCGGGTCCTCGACCCACATGGGTGTGATGTCTTCCAGCGCGCGGGCGATCTTCACTGCCATCGGCCGCGACCACAGCGAATGCAATTCGGCGGCGATCTCCATTCTGTCGCCGACGGCGGCCCGGATCTTTTCAAACGGCAGCAGTCCCTTTTTCAAGTCTTCGGCGCCGATCCACTGACCGGCACTGGCTTCCGCCGCATAGTCGAACGGCCAGATCTTCATCGCCGTGATTCCCATCTCGAGCAACGAGTGGGCGAGTTCGTCGGCGCGATTGAGGAAGGCGTCGAGGTCTTCGTACTGGCCGGTCTTGGCGGTCAGCCCGAAATTGTCGGTGCCCTGCGTCGGCCGCGTCTGCACGTAGGAATAGCCGGCGCAAGTGTTGTAGACGCGAATTTTTTCGCGCACCCGCCCGCCGAGCAGATCACACAGGGGCAAGCCGGCCGCCTGGCCGAGAATGTCCCACAGCGCGATGTCGATCGCCGAGCGCCCACGCATTTCCGCCGAGGCGCCGACAAAGCCGATGTAGCCCGTGAGGCTCGCCTGGATGCCCTCGACGTTGCGGGCGTCCTTGCCGATCAGCGCTGGCGCGATGATGCCGTGGATGTGGCCCTCCGCTGCCGCCGGGCCGTAGAACGTCTCGCCGAGGCCCGTGAGGCCCTGGTCAGTGTGCACCTCGCACCAAAGGATGTTCGGGTGCTCACCCGAACGGATCGTCTCGATCGCGGTGACCTTCATCGGCATCTCCTCCCCCTACGCGAGCCTTGCGCCCGTCATTGAAACGCGAGCTGCACCTTCATCGCCTTCGTTCGGTCGCTCGCCAGCGCGAACGCTTCAACGGCGCGCTCGGCGGGCAACGTCGCCGAGATCAGCGGCTTCACGTCGACAAGGCCCTTGCCCATCAGGTCGACGGCGAGCGCAAACTCCTCGTGAAAGCGGAATGTGCCGCGCAGCTCGAATTCCTTCGCGACGATGATGTTCATCGGCAGCGTCATCGCCGAGCCGATGCCGATCTGCACGATCACCGCGCCGGGCCTGAGCGCCGGAAGCGCCCCGACGAGCGCGCGCTCGTTGCCCGACGCCTCGAACAGCACGTCGAAGTGGCCCTTGTCGGCGGTGAAGGCTTCGAGCGCGTCGGGCGCTGACGCGACGTTCAGCGCCTGTTCGACGCCGAGGCCACGGATCACTGTGAGCGGCGCGTCGGCGACGTCGGTCGCGACAATCTCGGTAGCACCGGCCCGCCGCGCGGCGATCGCGGCCAGAGCCCCGATCGGGCCGGAGCCGGTCACCAGCACACGACGGCCAAGTAGCGGCCCCGCCCGCCGTGCGGCATGCAGGCAGACCGCGAGCGGCTCGGCCATTGCTGCTTCGCCGGCAGAAAGCCCCTCGGCGACAGGGTGACACTGATGTGCCTCGGCGACAATGCGATCGCGGAACGCACCCTGGATGTGGGGAAAGCGCATCGCGCTACCGTAGAAACGCATGTCGAGGCAGTGCTGCTGAAGACCCTGCTGGCAGTAGCGACAGCGCCTGCACGGGTTCGACGGCGACAGTGCCACGCGCTGGCCGACGCGGAGCCCCATGACACCGTCACCGAACGCGGCGACGCGGCCGGCGACTTCGTGACCGAGGATCATCGGCTCCTTGATGCGCACGGTGCCGAAGCCGCCGTCGTGATAGTAGTGCAGGTCGGAGCCGCAGATGCCGCCCGCTTCGACGGCGACGAGCACCTGTCCCGGCCCCGGCTCGCCGACCGGCGTGCTCTCGACCCGCAGGTCGTGCGGCGCGTGAACAACGACAGCACGGGTTGTCGCGGGCATAGAGCGTTCCTCTTTCGACTTTCGGGTTCGACCGCAACAGCCAAGACTGGCGCTGATCGGTGCGGACCATAAGGCAAACCAGGCATCGCGGCCAACTGAGCGCCATGCCGTGCCGTATCGGCTCCCCTGCGGGCGTGGCAGGGCCATGACGGCGGTGCTAGGGAAGACGACACTGTGCTGTCGCAATCGAGCCGAGCCGTGGAGACCAGACCAGATACCGCCGCCGAGCCGTTGCCCGCTGTCGACGTATGGCGTCGCCGGTCCGGCCTTGGCGCGTCGGCCGTATTCATGCTTGCCTCATTTGTCCTGCATGTGGGCGCAGGTGCCGCGCTGCTGGTTGGCTTCCACCCGCATCTATCGGGAGCGGCACCTGTCGAATCGGGCGCGATCAGCATCGAACTGGTGAGCGCGCGCGACCTCGAAACCATCGCCGCACCAGAGGTTGCAGCAGCACCACACGCACCGCCGCAGCCGGCAGCCGCGCCCGCGCCCCCGGAGCGCGCGGTGGATGCGGAGCGCGCGGTGGATGCGGAGCGCGAGCCGACCGCCGAAGTGGAGCCAGCTCCGTCGCCAGAGCCGATGGTCGCCACCATTGAACCACCAACGCATCCTCCTCTGCCGCCAGCGGACCCCACCATGTCGGAGCAACCGGCAAGCCTGGCGTCGGCTGCTACCACCCCCGCGCCCGAGGTCGCAGCCCCCCAGCTGGCTGCCGAACCACAAGAGACGACGCCGCCCCGCGAGCCCCTGCTCCAGGCAGGGCCAGCGCCGGAGCCAGCTGCTGCCCAACCGCCACCGTTGCCGCAGCGCCGCCCGACGCAGCAACGCGCGGAGCCGAGCGACGCCGACCCAGCGGAGGAAGCCCAGGAAGCCCCCCGCCGCCCCGTTAAGCCGGTCCGCCGTGCGGATACCCCGGCGCAACCGCCAAGCGCCGCGAGCGCCGGCTCCGCTGCACGGGCCGCAGCCTCACGCGGCGCGCTGATCGCGTACCGATCGCGGGTGCAGGCGCATGTCGCGAGCCGCCGGCCGGCCGGCATCGGCGCAAGTGGCCGCGTGGTGATCGGCTTCGGCTTGTCCCCCACGGGCGGCCTCGCCTACGCCGCGGTCGCTCAGTCCTCCGGCAATGCAGCGCTCGATCGGCTGGCGCTGGCAAGCGTGCGCGCGGCGGCCCCCTTCCCTCCCCCGCCGGCCGGCAGCCGGACGGGCGAACTACGCTTCGCGTTCCCCTATACCTTCCGTTGAACGCCTATTTCATCCTGAGCGGAAGACCCGCGGCGACGAACTCGACGCCGGTCACTGCTGCGGCGATCTGCTGGTTCAGTCGACCTTGCGCATCGCGGAACCGGCGAGCGAGCGCGTTCTCAGGCACGATGCCGAGCCCCACCTCGTTCGAAACAAGGATCACGCTCGACGGGCTGGCACCGATGGCCGTGACGAGACTGTCCGTCGCCGTGGCCAGATCGCGCTCGTGGTGCATCAGGTTGGAGAGCCAAAGGGTCAGGCAGTCGACGACGATCACCGCCTGATCCTCAGGCGCTTCGGTTCGCACCACCAGCGCCTCGGCAAGCGCAAGCGGCACCTCGACCGTCGTCCAGCCTCCCCCCCGCTCGGCCTTGTGGAGCGCGATCCGCTCGGCCATCTCGGAGTCAAGCGCCTCGGCAGTCGCGACGTACGTGCGATACGCAAACGGTGCCGCAAGCGTCAGGGCCCGGCGCGTCTTGCCGGACCGGGCGCCGCCAAGCACCAACAACGATCGGCGCTCACCAGGCCTGATCGGCAATGCGGTCACCATCACGCGCTCCATCGCTCTCGTCATCGCGTGGGCGAACCATCGATTGACACCCCTGCCGCCCCCCTCTAGCTTCATCGGCACTTCGGTTGCCCGTCAAGCGTAGAGCCCGGGCACTAAGAGGGAATGCGGAAGCGGTCGACCCAGTTGGGGACCGCCAGCCGCAGCCGCCCCCGCGACTGTGAGCGAGGAGCCCTTCATCCACATGACCCACTGGCTGCCACGGCGGCCGGGAAGGAGGATGAGGCGACGATCCGCGAGCCAGGAGACCTGCCGAGGACGTAGTCCGTGAACGGGCGGGGTGCTCCGTATCGCGATTGTGAAGCCGAGGTGGGCGCGTGCCCGCAATCCGTCTTCCGATCCGATCCCCCGTCGGTTGCTGCCGTCGTTGCGCGAACCGAGGGTGATTTCCCATGACGCGACTTTATTCCTGCCTGCGCGGCGGCCTCGCCGTCCTCCTGCTTGCGATGCTGGCCGTCGAGCCGGCGCTGGCTCACCACCCGATGGGTGGCAAGACGCCGGCCACGCTGATAGAAGGGCTGCTCTCCGGCGTCGGCCATCCGGTCATCGGCCTCGACCATCTCGCCTTCATCGTCGCCGTCGGTCTCGCGGGCGCGCTTGCTGGAACCCCGCTGCTCGTCGCCGCCGCCTTCATTGTCGGCACGCTGGCTGGCGCCGGGCTGCATCTGGCCTCGATCACGCTGCCAGCCGCCGAACTCGTGATCTCGGCGAGCGTGCTGCTACTCGGCTTGGTCGTCATGCTGCGCAAGACGCTGGCGCTGCCGGTGCTGACAGGCCTCGTGGCGCTGGCCGGCGTCTTCCACGGCTCTGCCTACGCAGAAGCGATTTTCGGCGCCGAGGCGACACCACTCGCAGCCTACCTCGCAGGCTTTGCGGTGACCCAATTCGTCATCGCCGCCGGCACGGCCTTTGCCGCCCGGCAACTCGCCGCTGGCTCGAATGGCTTCGCGATGGCTCCGCGCTTCGCTGGCGCCATGGTCGCCGGTATCGGCGTCGCGCTGGTCGCCGAGAAGCTGAAGGCCGTCATCTTTCCAGGCGTCGCCTGAGCCGATGAGCGCCAGCGCGCCAGATGCCGTGGCGGACGCACCCGACTTCGACGGTGCGTTCCGGGCGCGGCTGATGGATCTCGTGCGCTGGCGCCGCGACGTTCGCCGGTTTCGTCGGGAGCCCGTCGTCGATGCCGTTCTCGCCGAACTGCTCGAAGCGATCCGCCTCGCGCCATCGGTGGGCTTGAGTGAGCCCTGGCGCATCGTCGCCGTCGAAAGCCTCGCGGCCCGTGCCGGTGTTAGGGCAAGCTTCGCTCAGGCCAACAACGCGGCGCTTGCCGGCTATGAAGGTGAACGAGCGCGCCGCTATGCCGGGCTGAAGCTCGCCGGCCTGGACGATGCGCCGGTGCAATGGGCTCTGTTCGCCGACATGGCACCCATGAAGGGTCACGGCCTCGGCCGCGCCACCATGCCGGAGATGGCCGCCTACTCGGTCGCCTGTGCGGTGATGCAGGCCTGGCTCGTCGCCCGCGCGAAGGGTCTCGGCATCGGCTGGGTGTCGATCCTCGAGCCGGCTGACGTGACCCGCCTGCTCGACGTGCCGCCACACTGGCGGCTCGTCTCCTATCTCTGCCTCGGCTGGCCCGCGCACGAAGACGACCAGCCGGAACTCGACCGCGCCGGCTGGGAAACCCGAGACGCTCACCTGCCCGTCGTCATTACGCGCTGACGCATCCAATTCCCGCGAGAGGCATATGGCTGAGAAAATTCCAGCGACCGTCATCACCGGCTTCCTCGGGGCCGGCAAGACGACGCTCATCCGCAACCTGATCGCCGAGCCGCACGGCCGTCGGCTGGCGCTGATCATCAACGAGTTCGGCGATGTCGGCGTCGACGGCGACTTACTCGCCGCCTGTGGCATCGAAGGCTGCGGCGAGGACGATATCATCGAACTCGCCAATGGCTGCATCTGCTGCACCGTCGCAGACGATTTCCTCCCCGCCATGGAAAAGCTTCTGGCGCGATCACCACGGCCCGACCACATCGTCATCGAGACATCAGGCCTCGCGCTGCCGCAACCCCTGTTGCGCGCGTTCGCCTGGCCCGAAGTTGCAACCCGGGTGACGGTCGATGGCATCGTCACCGTGATCGATGCCAGGGCGGTCGCCGATGGCCGCTTCGCAGAAGACGAAGCAGCCCTCGAAGCCCAGCGCGCAGCCGACGACAGCCTCGACCACGAGACCCCGCTCGCCGAACTGTTCGAGGATCAACTCGCCTGCGCCGATCTCGTGGTGTTGTCCAAGACCGATCTCGTCGACACGACGGCGCTCGCCCAGGTGGAGCGCATCGTCGGCGCCGGCAAGCGGCATACGGCCCGACTCGTGCGGGCAGCAGAGGGCATGCTGCCGGCCGCCGTCCTTATCGGCGTCGGTGCTGCCGCCGAACGCGACGCAGCGAACCGCCGCTCGCACCACGACGACGAGGACCACGGCGAAGAAGACCACGACGAGTTCGAGAGTTTCACGGTGATGCTGGAGGGACCCTCCTCGCCCGAAGATATCGCGCGGCGCATTTCGACCGCCGCCGCAGCGGACGATCACATCCTGCGCATCAAGGGGTTCGCAGCCGTTCCCGGCAAGCCGATGCGGCTCGTCGTGCAGGGCGTCGGCCCGCGCGTCGCAACCCACTACGATCGGCCGTGGCGCGAGCACGAGCCGCGCGATAGTCGGCTCGTGGTGATCGGCCTCGCTGGCCTGGATCGTGCGGGAATCGCCGCAGCGCTTGGAGGGCGGGCAACATGAGCGACACACCCGTCAGCGTCGCGGCGGCCACCGCCGTCGACCGCCACTCACCATGCCTCGGTATCTGCCATCTCGACGCGGCGAAGGGCCTCTGCGTCGGCTGCGGGCGCACGGGCGCCGAGATCGGCGACTGGCCGGGCATGAGCGACGCGGAACGGCTCACCGTCTATCGCCGGCTGCCACCGCGCTTGGCGGGTCTCGGCGCCAGCGTCCGCCTGCTGGAATGGATGGCCGACGACATTCTCGCGTTCGTGCAAGAGAGCCTGTCGAACGGCCGCGGCGCCTGGGCGGTCGGCGCGGCGGATGCGGCGGCGCTGGTCGCGTCGCGCGATTTCCGTGAAGGCCGCGTGCGCCGCGACGGTAACGCCATCATCGCCGAGACGGCCGGCGTGACGCTGCGCCTCGATGGTCACGACAAGCTGCGCGCCTTCGCGATCCAGGAGGGTGGCCGCGATGGCCTGATCGTACTCGGCCTGCCGCGCCGACGTGCCGACGAACTGTTGGCCGCGCGGCTCGGCCCCAAGCGCGACTGGCTCATGCCCCCAGCCGGCGAAGCCCCGCGCGGCGGCCATGACTGCTGCTCCGGCGGGCCCGAACACGCTCACGACCACGACGACATCGACGCCCCCGCGACGCAGGCCTTCGTGACGGGACTGGCGCGCCTCGACCTGACGGCGCCGCGCAGCGCCGAGGCCGCCAGCCTGATGACCCGCGCTGCGGCGCTGCCGCGCTATGCCGTCGCGATGGCCGTTTTCGATCCGGCCGGCTGATCCATGCACATTCTGGCGGTGACGGCGGGCGGGATCGACGACGGCAGCCAACCCGTCGACCTCGCCCAGTCGCCGGCCGACATCGTCGTTCTCTCGACCGTCGATACCGAGCTGGCGTCGATCGCATCGGCCTGGAGCAGCACTGCAGGCGCTGCCGGCACTGACGACGGCCCGACGCTGCGGCTCACCAACCTTCGACAGCTCGCCCACAACTATTCCGTCGACCTCTACGTCGACCGGACGCTCGCCCGCGCTCGACTGGTGGTGGTGAGCCTGCTCGGCGGTCGGAGCTACTGGCCGTATGGCGTCGAGCGGATTGCGCGCCTCGCGCGCGAAGGCCGTTTCCAGCTCGCCGTACTGCCGGGCGACGACCGGCCGGATGCGTCGCTTTCGGGCCTCTCGACGCTGCCCGTCGAGACGCTGCACCAGCTTTGGCGGTATCTGCGCGAAGGCGGGCCGACCAATGCGCAGCGCTTCTGTTCGGCGCTGTCCGCGATACTAGATCAGCGCGCGCTGCCTGCCGAAGCCGAGCCCCTCGCACCGCTCGTCGTCTATCGCGAGGTACAGACGACGACCGCCGATGTCGGTCGCGCGCTGGTCGTGTTCTACCGCGCGCTGCTGCAAGCGGGCGATCTCACCGCCGTCGACGCGCTCGTCGATGTACTTGCAGCGCGAGGCCTCGCGACCACTGCCGTCGCGGTGACCAGCCTGCGGGATGGCGACGTCAAGGCCGGGCTCGCGCGGATCGTCACCGCGACGCCGCCCGACGTGGTCGTCAACCTCACAGCATTTGCCAGCGGTGGGGCCACCACCGACCCAGACCTCAACGCGTTCAGCGGCGACGCG
>Ga0247831_1006664_pt1 | contig 13471 bp, 13 predicted proteins | sample LaCruzMarch2015__9_FD_192406 | JGI IMG/M metagenome (GOLD analysis project Ga0247831, IMG submission 192406) | Freshwater microbial communities from meromictic Lake La Cruz, Castile-La Mancha, Spain - LaCruzMarch2015_1m | ecosystem: Environmental > Aquatic > Freshwater > Lake | place: Spain...
CGCGCTGCGACCACGGGGGTCATAGAACAAGATTTGCTCAATCTCGGGCCGGGTCGCATTGGCCTTTTCGCCGATGACCGAGACATCGACCGGCACTTGTCGCCAGCCATAGATGTAAAAGCCAAAGTTCAGGATTTCGCGCTCAACAATCGTGCGCGCGGTTTCTTGCGCACCAAAATCGGTGCGCGGCAGGAAGATCATACCTACGCAGATGGGGTCGTCGGTTGGGCTGTGGCCAGTGCGCGCCACTTGCTCGCGGAAAAAGTCTTGCGGCACGTCCACCCGCACGCCCGCGCCATCGCCGGTCTTGCCGTCTGCGTCGACGGCCCCGCGATGCCACACGTTCTTCAGGGCCTTCAGCGCCATCGCCACGATGTCGCGCCGGGGCTTGCCATCCAGCGCACAGACAAGACCGACGCCACAGGAATCCTTCTCATCCTCAGGATTATAGGCATGGCCATCGGTCAGAATCTGCCGGTTCTTCAGATATAGGTCGATTGCGCTGGAGCCGCTGGGAGGGAAAGAAGAAGTCATGATCTGCTGCCTTTGGCGGGCCGAAGCCCTCTATTTTTCTGCAAGGTGAAGAGCGGCTTATTGGGCCGCGAATTTGGCTGCTGTAGCGCGCATGCGGGCCTGTTTACGCATCGCCGTGTGCATGTGCTCAGCGGCCTCACGGCCATCCTTGATGGCCCAAACAACCAGTGAAGCCCCGCGCACAATATCGCCCGCGGCAAAGACGTTCGGGATGGAGGTTTCACCCGTAATAGCGTCGGCGCGAATTGTACCCCAACGGCTGACTTTCAAGGCAGGCTCGTCAAACAAGGTCTGCACGTTTTCGGGGTCAAAGCCCAAGGCCTTGATGACCAGATCGGCAGACACATCAAACTCTCCGTCTGCGACTTCTTCAGGGCTTTGGCGGCCTGACGCGTCGGCCTCACCCAAGCGCATCCGGGCTGCCAGAACCGATGTGACGCCCGCATCGTTGGAATGTACCGCCTTTGGCGCAGCCAACCATTCGAAGGTGACGCCTTCATCCTCGGCATTGCTCACCTCGCGGGCGCTGCCCGGCATGTTGGCGCGGTCACGACGATAGAGGCAGGTAACTTTTGCGGCTCCTTGGCGGATGGCGGTGCGAACACAGTCCATCGCGGTATCGCCGCCACCAATCACGACCACACGCTTACCAGCGGCATTGAGCGCACCGCTGTCAAAGTCGGCGACGCAATCGCCAAGACCCGTGCGGTTAGAGGCTGTCAGATAGTCCAAAGCCTCGACAACACCGGCACCGTTAGAGCCGGGGCACGGCAAAGCGCGCGCTTTATAGACGCCAATCGCGATCAAGATGCTGTCATGGGTGCCGCGCAAATCAGCCAAGGTGCCATCGCGACCCACTTCGTAATTGAGTACGAACTTCACGCCCGAAGCTTTCAAATGCTCCACACGGCGGGTCACCACATCTTTTTCCAGCTTAAAGCCGGGGATGCCATACATCAGGAGGCCACCTGCACGATCATAACGGTCATAGATGGTGACTTGATAGCCCTTGTTACGCAGGGCTTCGGCTGCCGCCATGCCGCCGGGGCCTGCGCCAATAATGCCCACATGCTCTGCCAATTCCTTCGGCGGAACGATCGGCTCAATCCAGCCATTCTCCCAAGCGGTCTCGGTGATATAGCGCTCGACTGCACCGATGGTGACGGCACCATGGCCCGATTGCTCAATCACGCAAGCACCTTCGCACAAGCGGTCTTGTGGGCAGATGCGGCCACAGATTTCAGGCATGGAATTGGTAGCCGAGGACAGCGCATAAGCTTCCTCAAGGCGACCTTCAGCCGTCATTTTCAGCCAATCAGGGATATTATTCTGCAGCGGGCAGCCTGTTTGGCAGAAGGGCACACCGCATTGTGAGCAGCGGGATGCCTGCTCATTGGCCTTTTGCGTGATGAACTCACCATAAATCTCATGAAAATCCGCCGTACGCGCAGAAGCAGGCCGCTTCTCGGGCGTTTGTGGGTCAATGCTGACGAATTTGAGGAGCCGTTCGGCCATGATGTTCTCGCAATTCCAAAGATTCAGGGGCGCGCGTGCTGCGGCTATTTTGGGTCCGATACAGACAAACCCGTCCTTTGCCAAGCCAAAACCGCACAATTAGGTATTTTATAATACCTATATGTTTGATGGCGTCGCATTTATCTGTCCCTTCATCGCGAAATGGTGAAAGCTCGTCTTGTTTATTAGGTATATAATAATACCTATTTGATTGATGTAACCTTGGCTGGTTTTGCGCGTGAACCCATGCCATGAGGCCTCAAACCAAACTTGTCATTGAATGGATGTCATGAGCGATTATTTCGTAGCCATCTTGTTGGGCATTATCGAAGGCCTGACAGAGTTTCTGCCGATTTCCTCGACCGGCCATTTGATTTTGGCTGAGCAATTTCTGCCGGGAGAAGTCCCTGACACGTTTGAGACCATGATCCAATTGGGTGCGGTTCTAGCGGTCGTCGTGCTCTATTTTGAAAAGCTGTGGGGGGTCTTTATTACCCTGCCGTCCAGCCCCGCTTCACGCCAGTTCGCCGCAGCCGTCATACTCGCCTTTTTTCCGTCGATGTTTCTGGGCGCGCTCTTGCATGATTTCATCAAGGGCGTTTTGTTTAGTCCGGTAGTGGTCTCTGTTACCTTGGTTGTCGGCGGAGTTCTGATCCTGCTGGCTGAGCGCTTCCGGCCTCAGCCCCAGATCCTAGACGTGGATGATATTTCGGTTGGCATGGGTTTGAAGATTGGCTTGTGCCAATGTTTGGCACTTATCCCCGGCATGTCGCGATCGGGCGCGACGATTATTGGGGCCATGATGTTGGGCGTGGACCGCAAGCCCGCCGCTGAATTCAGCTTCTTTCTATCCATCCCCACAATGGTTGGCGTGTTCGCCTATGAAGGTTGGAGCAATCGCGAAGCGTTGCTGGCACAAGGCGGGCAGGACTTGATCTTGGTCGCCATCGGCTTCCTTGTCGCCTTTATCACCGCGATTTTCGTGATCAAGCTATTTATCGGCGTCGTCCAGCGTATGGGCTTTGCGCCCTTTGCCTATTACCGCATCGTCGTCGGGCTTTTGATGCTGGGCATCTTCTGGCCGTTCTAGGCTTTTGCTAAGCCGAAATGGGTTGCGATTGCGGCGACCAGTCGCTCGGCAATCTGGGCCTTTGGGGCTTCGGGCCAGCTTTGATGACCGTCTGGGGTGACCAGCATGATTTGGTTGCTTTCCCCGCCCATGACATCGCCAGAGACATCGTTCGCCACGACCCAGTCACAGCCCTTTTTCGCCCGTTTGGCAGTGGCATAGGCCAAGACGTCGTGGGTCTCAGCGGCAAAGCCGATAACCAAGTTTGGCCTGTTCGGCCCTGCTTGGGCGATGGTGGCCAAAATATCTTGGTTCTCAAGCAAGGTCATGGCAGGCGCTTTTGTGTCACCTTTTAGCTTGAGCTTCACCTCAGCCTTGGTCTCAGGTCGCCAGTCAGCCACGGCGGCGACAGCGACAAAGATGTCGGCAGGCAAAGCGGCTTGGCAGGCAGCCAACATATCGCGCGCACTTTCAACCCGCGTCATGGTCACGCCCGGCACATCGTTTAAGGCCGTAGGGCCTGACACCAAAGTCACGTCTGCGCCAGCTTCAGCGAGCGCTTGGGCGATTGCGTAGCCTTGTTTGCCAGACGAACGATTGGACAAGAAACGAATGGGGTCGAGCGCCTCTAGGGTTGGCCCGGCTGTCACAATCGCCCGCTTGCCCTTTAAGGGTTTGTCCGCAGATGCCTTAAGCCAATAAGCTTCCACCGCCGCAGCGATCGCGTCGGGCTCTGCCATGCGGCCTGGGCCATACTCGCCGCAGGCCATCGCCCCTTCATCGGGGCCAATGAAGTGAACACCATCCCCGCGCAAGGTCGCCAAATTGCGCTGCACGGCGGGATGCTCCCACATGCGCACATTCATGGCGGGTGCCATCAAGACGGGCTTATCGGTCGCCAAAAGGGCGGTTGAAGCCAAATCATTGGCCAGACCATTGGCCACTTTGCCAATCAGATCTGCGGTCGCCGGGGCCACCAGAACGAGTTCCGCACTGCGCGACAGTTCAATATGGCCCATCTTGGCTTCATGGGTCAGGTTGAACAGCTCTTGATGCACGTCATCCTTGGTCAAGCTGGCCAAGGTCAGCGGAGTCACAAATTGGCTGCCAGCTTGGGTCAGAATAACCCGGCAGCCGACGCCGCGCTTCTCCAGCGCCCGCACCAGTTCTGGGGTCTTATAGGCAGAGATCCCTCCACCCACGATCAAAAGGACGCGCTTTAAGCTCATACCTGCCATTTAGACCATAAAAACTTGTACCAAAAGCTAAATTCGCAAAGGCACAGCGGTGGTAAATTTGATCGTCTCCATCGCGAAGCTGGAACTGACGTCACTTAACTTCGCGCTGCGGATCAATTTCTTATAGACGCGGTCATAATCGGCGATGGAGGCGACCAAAAGCTTGAGCAGATAGTCGGTGTCCCCACTCATACGGTAAAACTCGACAACCTCTGGAATGGCTGAGACAGAACGGGCGAAGTTTTCCAGCCATTCGTCGGAATGGTCAGACGTTTTAATCGCAACAAAGACCGTCATGCCAAGGCCCACTGCCTCCGGATCGATCAAAGCAACCCGCTTGACGATAATGCCCGCCTCTTCCATCCGCTTGATGCGCCGCCAAGCGGTGTTGGCAGACATGGCGGTGCGCGAGGATAATTCCTCTAAGGATACAGAGGCATCGGTCTGAAGTATGGACAAAAGCTTAATGTCCGCTTCGTCAATTTTTTGACTATCTGGCTTCATGATCGAAGAATTACACCAAAACCATACTGATACTCAATAAGAAAGTGAAAATTTACCATAGAATCTGTGAGAACCTTTGTCTTCAAACGGGGAGATAGCAACCATGTTCAAGAAATTGTTTGTCGAGCATCCAGAGAGTGTCGGCGAAAGCTATTTTGAACATTTAGGCGTGGCTTTCAGTTTCGGCTTCCAAATGCTGGGTGCTGCCTGCGCCTGCATCATCCACGGTCTCATCCCCGGCCTCTTTAAATCCACTGGTAGCCAAACCATTTGTTGTCTGCACGACCGGATGGTCTTGCACCGGAACACCAAGCATGGCGCCGCACCGGCCCCAATTGCACGCTCTGGTGAAACAGCCCTAAGCTGATCGTGTCGGCGCATTGGCTAGGCGCGCCTGATTGTGGGGCCTTATGTTTAAATCGCTTACAAAGTTTGGCCCCGGTGTCGGACTGGGCCTCTTTCTGGCCGCCGTCGCTTATTTTCCAACCCAAGGCACACGCGTCCCCACCCTGCTGATTGCCCTGCTTTTGGGCATGTTGGCTGCGATTTTTCTGACCAAGCCGATGTTCCAGCCCGGCAATGATTTGTTGGCTAAGCCTTTGTTGCGGGTCGGTGTCGCCCTGATGGGCTTTCGCATCACGATCTCGGACTTGCAAGCCTTAGGCTGGCAGCCTGCTATTATAGCGGTCTCGGCAGCTTTCGGTACCTTGTGCTTGGGCTATTTGGCAGGTCGGGCCTTGAAGCTCCCACGCGCCACCGCATTTCTGACCGCCACGTCTGTCGCCATCTGCGGGGCCTCGGCAGCTTTGGCAATTGCGACGGTTCTGGCACGGCGACCCAATTCCAATGTTGAGCGTGATGTGGTGGCGACCGTGGCCAGCATCACCATTATTGGCACCATCGCCGTGGTGGCCTATCCGGCGTTCTGCCATTTCTTCAACATCCCGATGATCCCGTCAGCGGTGTTCTTAGGTGCTTCCATCCACGAAGTCGCCCAAGTGGTTGCGGCCTCGGATGTATACGGCGAAGCAGCCACTCCCGCTGCGACCACCGTCAAAATGATCCGCGTCGCCATGATGCCAGTTGTGATCTTTGGCCTCTTGATGATCTTGTCCTGGCGCGACCGCAAGGAAGGCGATCAAGAAGAGAATGAAGCCACTGTTCCCGTATTTCTGCTAGGCTTTGTGGCCGCAATTGTGGTGGCCAACACCGGTTGGCTAACGCCTACGGGCATTGCCGCACTGACCAAATTGTCCAGCATTTGCCTGATCGTCTCCATGGTCGCCTTGGGGGCTAACACGTCGATCAAAGGGGTGATGCTCTTGGGTCCCCGCGCCGTCGGAGCACTGTTGATCCAGACCGCCATCATTGCCGCCATCTCCGCAACCGGGGTCGGCCTCATGATGATGATGCCAGTCTAGCGGCTAACCGACATCGAATAGGTGAAATGCTCGCCCGGATGGATGCTGATGCTGGCCTGATACGCCTGACCTGAGGCATCGAGATAGCGCCGCCGTGTCCGCAAAGCGGGATCGCCCACATGCTCGTGCAAGCTCTTGGCCAGTTCGCGGCTCAATTTGATCGCGGAGATATCTTGTTCAATCGTCGCAGCCAAAACCCCAGCGTGGCGGGCGATATATTCTGCGATGGCGTGTGGCCAGTCATCTAGGGCATCTCGCGGAGGTGCGAGGTCAGCCCGCACGCAGATGCGGGTGTGGGCAAGGGGCCGGCCACCGGTAGTGCGGACGCGCAGGCCATCGATCCCAATCCAAGGGAGGCCCGCGTCCAGACCCATAGCAGCAACGTCGGCCGCATCGGCGTGGCCATAGCCTAAAATGACGAGGCGTGTATCGCGGGCATACTGGAGAATATCACCAATCTCGCCCCAGCCTTGCGAGAAAGGGCCAATTGGCTTGGCGGCAATCACGACCGAGCCTGCGCCCCGGCGGCGCTCAATCAGGCCTTCATCTGTCAAGATGCGCAGCGCGTCGCGGGCAGTATGGCGCGAGACTTGGTGGGTGGCGCATAGGTCTGATTCAGTCGGTAAAAGGCTGCCAGTTGGATACTGGCCTGACGCAATGGCTTTGCGCAGATCGTCCGCCAAGCGACGGTAAAGGGGGTTAGGCGCGCTCATCCTCTGGCACCTCTCTGCTGGGCCCAAGCTGACATCAAGTCTGCCCGATGCTGGGGTGCGGCCAGCGAGATAATTGCCTGAGCACGGGCATCTTGGTCTAAGGGCTCTAAGTCAATGGCCCCCTGCTCAGTCACCAAGATCGGCGCATCCGAGCGGGCAATAGAGACGCTCGGGGAAGTTAGTCGGGGCACAATCCGAGGCTCACCGTTTTTGCCGACGCTTTGCACCATCACAATCGGCTTGCCGCCCGGGCTGAGGCGGGCGCCGCGCAAGAAGTCGACGGCCCCGCCGATGCCAGCCAGCGTGCGTGAGCCTGCAAACTCACAATTGATCTGGCCGAACAAATCCACCTCCAGCGCCGCATTGAGGCTGACAAAGCGTTCAATCGCCCCGAGATGGGCCGCACCATGGGTCTCGGCAATCGGGATCAGCTTTAGGCGGGTCTCTTGCGCCATGCGGGCCTGTAGCGCGTGACTGCCAAGAATGATGCCAGCTTTCAAGCTATCCGCCCGATCGGACAGCGCCTCTGCCTCCATCAGCGGCAGGATCCAATCGCCGATCAGGCCAGAGTGGATGGAGAGCCCGCGTCGCCCGGTTAGCCCTGCCATGATTGCCCCGGGAAGCTTGCCAATCCCGGCCTGCAGGGTCGCGCCATCCTCAATCAAGCTGGTTACATGTTGCACCAACGCATCCACGTCGCCTGAAGGGGCGGGGGTAGACAATTCGGCGGGCGGCGCATCGGCCTCCACCCACGCATCCAAGACGCTCAAATGCAGCTTGGGTGCGCCTCTCACAAAAGGTAGGCTCGGATTGATCACGCCCAGCTTGAACACATCGCGGTCCAAGAAAGCGGGGCTCGCATCTGCCGATAGGGATAGCGAGCAAAAGCCTTCTGCATCGGGGGCCGCGACATGAAACACCGCTGCCCTGAAGGCTGCCGTCCTGAAATAGCGCCAAGCCGCGGAATAGTGACAAGGGATGACGCGCGTTTGGCCTGTGGCGATGGTGGCGGCAAAATCAGGACTGGGCAGAAAAACCTTTGCGGAGGCTTTGGGAGATAGGGTCGCCCAGTCAAAGCGATTGAGGCCCGGCACAAATAAGCCGCAAAAACTTAAGTCGTCTGCCAGCCCCGGGCTTGCCCGAAACGCCTCTGCTAAGCTCAAGGGCTCCACGGGCCCAGCGGGAATGAAAACCCGCCCACCACGTGCCCGTTCAGCCAAAAGAGCAGCCGCTTCTGTCAGCGACGACAGCTTCACAAGCTGTGCATCTGGGGCCGAAGAAGTCATGGTCTGCACGTTTTTGCGGTCCCTTTCGGCAAAATGGGTCAGAGTGATTGCGCTTCTGTCATAGCATGATATGTCCCCAATATGTCCGGACAAAGCTCAGAGTCTATACAGACACATGCTCCACACACAGCGGCCCAGAAGCTAGCTCTGCATGTGGCCTCCACGACTTTGGCGACCTTGTCCCCCGAAGCGGTTCAGGCCGTGCGCAATTTTACTTTGGATTTAATCGGCGTTGGCATTGCGGGCACACGCTCTCCTTATGCGACAGGTGTTCGCCAAGCAGCCGCAAAATGGGGCAGTGGGGCTGAGGCCCATGTCTTTGCAACCGGTGAGGCTTTACCCGCCCCGCACGCGGCTTTCGTCAACGCTTTTCAAGCCCATGCGTTAGAGTTTGATTGCGTCCATGAAGGGGCCGTGCTGCACCCGTTCACCGTCGTGATCCCGGTCCTTTTGGCCGAGGCGCAGCGGACAGGTTTGACCGGCGCTCGCTTTGTCTCCGCTGCGGCGGTTGGGGTGGATGTGGCCGCTGGCCTCGGCGTTGCCGCTAAATCGCAAATCCGGTTTTTCCGGCCTGCGACATGTGGCCTATTTGGAGCCGTGGCGGCTCTGTCCCACGCTAGAGGCCTAGACGCAGACCAGACAGCCCATGCCTTTGGCTATGCGCTCGCCTTCGCCTCGGGCACAATGCAGGCGCATGTTGAGGGCACCCCTGCACTGGCTGCCAGCGTGGCAGGTGCGGCGCGGTCAGCCTTTGTTGCGGTTGATTTGGTGGAGGCAGGCCTGCCCGGCCCCATGGGGTCTATCGATGGCCCGTTTGGCTATCTGTCGCTATTTGAGCTTGAAACCGCGCTTGCGCCCGTGCTGGCAAGTCTCGGTCAAATCTGGCGCGCGGCGGAGGTCAGCTGGAAGCCCTTCCCCAGTGGGCGCGCCTCGCACGGTGGGATCGACATGATCCAGCAGCTGGCGAATTTGGGTCTGACGGCCGACAATCTGGAACATCTGAAAATCTCTGCCCCGCCCTTGATCCATCATTTGGTCGGCCGCCCCATCGCGCCGCCGCCACTCGAAGTCAATTATGCGCGCCTGTGTCTACCCTATGTTGGGGCAATAGCGCTTACAAAGGGTGATGTTGGCCTGACCGATTTTACGCCCGAGCGCCTGAATGATCCGGTGATCCACCAGCTTGCCGCTCGCATGCAGGTGGTGGTCAATGCTGTGCCCGAAGCGTCGGCGTTTGTGCCACAATCTGCCCGCGCGCTCCTGAAAGATGGTCGCGTTCTAGAAGTGGGAATCGAAAGGCTTTTGGGCACACCCCAACGCCCCTTGAGCCGCGAGGCGCATCTGGCAAAGTTTAGGGCCTGTTGTGCGTTTGGCTTTGGCGGGGCCAAACCTGCTCTGGAAGACGCCCTCATTGAGGCTGCTGATCAGTTGACCGAACTCACCGATGTTGGCCTTTTGGGCCGCCTTGCCGCAGGGATCTTATCGTGACGGATTTGCACACCAGCTTTGCCCAAAGTCTCGACTATCCAGCGCTTCTCAAAGACCATCCGATTGGCGATAACTTTGTAAGAATGGCGACGACCATCAGTCGCGACCACTTGCGCGCCCATCAAGAGCGACTGTTTCAAAAGCTGGTGGCCCGGGCCGCCAAGACCCATTTCTATCAGCGCCTTTGGGGCAAGCATGGCATAGAGGCTGGCGATATCAAATCGCTCGACGACCTGCCCAAACTCCCGACCTTCGGCAAGCAAGAGATTGTTGAGAGTATCGCGCTCCAGCCGCCGTTTGGGGACTTTGCGGGCCTAGATTCCTATCCCGAAGGCGCCCGACCGCCGATGATTTTTCACACCACTAGCGGCACGACAGGGCGGCCTCAGCCGCTCTTCTTCGGGGCCAAAACACGGGAAGTGCAGAACCTGTTGCTCGCCCGCTTGTTCCGTTGGCAGGGCATGCGGCCCAGCGATGTCGTCCATTCGGTTTATGGTCACGGCATGATCAATGGCGGTCATTATATTCGTGAAGCTGTCACCCGCTGGACAAGCGCTACTTTCATGTCGGCGGGCACCGGGATTGAAACGCGCAGTGCCGCGCAAGTGGGCCTAATGCGCGACTTTGGCGCGACCGTCATTCTGGGCTTTACGGACTATATCAAAAAGCTCGCTGAAGTGGCTCGCGCTGAAGGGCTAGAACCGGGTATCGATATCCCTATCCGCATGATCTCAGGCCAATTTGGCCGCGAAGATAAGGATGCCGTCTCCGCCCTTTGGGGTGGGGCGGCTTGCTATGATTGGTATGGCGTTGGCGATACCGGCATGATCGCGGGCGAAGGGCCAGATCGTGATGGTCATTACGTGATGGAAGACGCCCATTGGGTCGAAATCTGCGACCTCGATACCGCCCAACCTGTGCCGGATGGCCAGACAGGTGACCTGATCGTCACCTGTCTGTTCAAGGATGATGTCTACCCGATCATTCGCTTCAATACCCATGACGTCAGTGCCTTCCGCACTGACAAAAGCTCGATCGGGGTGCAGTTTAAGCGGATTGAAGGCTTCCTCGGTCGGTCAGACAATATGGTGAAGCTGCGTGGCATCAATGTCTTCCCACAAGCGGTCGGGCCGATCTTGGCCGAGTTGCCAGCCTTTGCCGGCGAATGGATTTGTAAGGTCGTCCGCGATGCGCAAGGCCGCGATGAGCTTATCGTGGTGTGCGAAGATCGCGGTGGCAATCCAGAAGCCTATCGTGAGACGTTGAAGCGTAAACTCGGCATTGAAGCGCAGGTCGAATTGGTGCCACCCGGTGGTACGGCTGCTTTGACGCAGATTGAGTCCAGACAAAAACCCATTCGCCTGCTAGATCACCGCTGATGGATCGCTCAACCCTTCTTGCCGCCAATGAGGCACTAAACGCCTTCATCGCCTTTGATGAGACACCACCTGCTGGGCCCGGGCCACTGGCTGGCCTTCGGCTGGGGGTCAAAGGTAATATTGCGGTACAGGGCCTAGCCAACACGGCAGGGGCTGAGGCGCGGCGCCATGCCATTGCGGCCGCTGATGCGCCTGTGGTGGCGACACTGCGGGCCGCGGGCGCAAAGATCGTTGGTACACTGAATATGCATGAGGGTGCCTTAGGTGCCACCACCGATAACAAGGCCTATGGCCGCTGCATCAATCCGTGGCGGCCGAATTTTTCTCCTGGTGGCTCGTCAGGTGGGTCGGGAGCCGCAATTGCAGCGGGGCTTGTCGATGCGGCCTTGGGCTCAGACACCATGGGCTCCATCCGTCTGCCGGCTTCTTATTGCGGTGTCTATGGCTGGAAGCCCTCTGGTACTTTGGTCTCACAAGTTGACGTTGTGCCGCTTTCGACCACGTTGGATCAAGTAGGCCCTTTAGCGAAAGACCCGGAGACCTTGTGGGCCGTCGCGAAAGCCTTAGGCGCACCATCGCCGCTTTCCTCAATGCACGGCCTACGCTTTGCCATAGCGCGAGACCGTGTGGCCCCGCCACCCTTGGTTCAGCCAGTGTTTGATGCGGCCTGCCAACGCCTGAAAGACGCAGGGGTAGAGGTTGTCGAGGTCGACCTCGCATTGGGCTTCTCCGATATCGATATCGTCTTGGCCTGCCTCTTGGTATGTGAAATTGAAGGCGCACATGAATGGGCCACCGAACTGGTAGATCCGGAGTCGGGTTTAACGGAAGAGTTTCGGGCCATGCTGCTTTACGGCAAGAATTCACCGAAAGCGCGGATTGATCAGGCCTATGAAACGATTGCGCTTGCCAAAGAGCGCCTGCGCGCTTGTTTCGCTCGTGAAGGATTGGCTGGCATCATCAGCCCAACGGTCACGCATGTCGCCTTCGATCACGACGTCGGCCCGCCTATCGATCAAGCCTACGCCACCATGTACGCCAATGTTGGCGACCTGCCCGCCATCAGCGCGCCCATGGGCCTGATCGACGGCCTACCCATCGGCTTCCACGCCATGACGGCACCGGGCCGTGAAGACATTGCACTGGGTCTCGCGGGCGTCTTTCCTGCGATGACTTTGCCGGTCTGGCAGGGCTCTCGCTTCTAGAAAGTAGGGGCACAAACAAAACCTATCCCACCCTGTCCGCCATTTTTAATTTTATTTATTTGTTTTAATAAATTAAAATCAATGATGGGAAATTAGACCCACCATTCGCCCCACCAATATATGTTCGCTAGGCACTGCAAATAGCTTGAAACAGACCAAAACTGACAGAAGTGCCACTAATGGGCATGGTCGCCCCGCCATATTCATCCGCGCCCATGACTGGCAGAAGCAACATCAGCCCTCGAAGATTACCATTACCTCTGGGCTGCACGGCAATAGCTTGTTGCTGGGTCGCTGAGGATCCTTACGTCATTGGAAGTTCCTCCTGAGCCTGTATTCTTAGACCAGACCACTGTTCCAACTCTGCCATCTGCGGTGGTGGCATGGAAAACGTCTTCTCCGTTTGATTCCTCACCTACGGAACAAACTAAAGTGAGCTTGTGCTTTGGCCCGCGCAGCGCACTGGACGGAAAGTCACAGCCCTCATAACCTTGACCAAAGCATATCTCGTAAAGTTTTGGACTAGCACCAGGAGGCTCGACACCGGGGCCAATTGATATTGATGTAACACCTTCAGCCCGAGCGGCTTCGTTACCCTTATCTAAGGTAACAGACCAAGACAGCTCTTCCCACCGTTGCTTCAACACTTTAGTCACTCGGCCGCCAACTCGCACACGAACCAAACCATATCTAAAAGAATCTCCCGAACGAGTTGTGCCAACGCCACTTGTGAGCCACCGGACTGACGGTATCTGGAGTGCATCCCAGTCTATTCTTCCGTCGCTCGGTATAGATTGATATATTAGTTCACCCAATGTTATCGGAGGCGCATTCTGCATTCCTCGCGGAAATACAGGAAGGTTCGCGTTCTTAGTTTGGGCTGAACTGTTTGAAGCAAACCCAAAAGACAATAATATCATTAAACAAGCAATTTTGGACACGCCGTGACCCCGTCCCTAAGCTTTCGCCGTCTATTAAAAGATTCTGCCAGCCTTTCTTTATGGTTTATGAGTGGTGGTCAAGGCCAACTAAGTGGAGCCATTGTTCAGTTCAGGCGAAGCGGGCCGTCTATGCGTGGTTGCGGTGTGGATACGCAGTAGCTCGCGCATATCCGCATCG
>Ga0247831_1006668_pt1 | contig 13461 bp, 5 predicted proteins | sample LaCruzMarch2015__9_FD_192406 | JGI IMG/M metagenome (GOLD analysis project Ga0247831, IMG submission 192406) | Freshwater microbial communities from meromictic Lake La Cruz, Castile-La Mancha, Spain - LaCruzMarch2015_1m | ecosystem: Environmental > Aquatic > Freshwater > Lake | place: Spain...
AAGAGGTCATGTACATTGAGGATAGCAGCCTTCAGCCGACAGATGACAGTAGCAGCTCGTATTCCACTCCAATGGAAGACGACGAGCCTGAGGAAGAGGTGCCAGAGCCCGAGGAAGAAGAGGAGCCTGAGCCTGAGGAAAAGGTAGCCAGCCCTCCAGTAGACAGTCTTGAGTCCTTCCACTGTCACAACAGCGGAGAGGCTTGCCCCTCTGGGGAATGTCCCGATGATGACCTATGTATGTTCTTCTCCGATGGTGAAGGCGTTGCCATCGCACCCTATGCAGAGCAAGAGTCTGAGTCTGAGGTAACTGAAGAAGAGAACGAGATTGCTCCAATGAATGCGTCGGTTCCAGTAGAATCAAGCTCCTCCAGTAGTTGTAATATCTGTCGACCTGATCAAGTGGGAATCAATAACCCCGTAAACTTCAATGGCGAGCTGACTGACTGTGCGGAAGCCTACGATTACATGGCCAAAAACTATAACATGGGTGAAACAAATTGTATTGCTGCTCAAGAAGCCCTCGGTAGCACCTGCTGTGGTGAGATCGATGAAAAGACAGAAGAGGTTGAAGAGATGGATGAAATGTCAGAAGAGGTTGAAAGTGTCCCGATGGCCTCATCCTCTGGAGCCTGCAGCCTCTGTATGCCCAATGAAATTGGAATCGACAACGAGATTAACTTCAACGGCAAATTCACCCTCTGCCACGAAGCTGTTGATTTCATGGCCCAGAATTTCGACGATGGTGCACCAAACTGTGTCGCTGCTCGTGAGGCTCTTGGCAGCACTTGCTGTCGGGTTGTAGACAGCGAAACGATGGATGAAATGAGTGAAGAGCTGGTTTCTCCTACAACTGCACCCACCACATCCTCGAGCATTATTTCCGTAGTCCCCGAATTATTATCTGATGAGTCACTGGAGATGGTAGCAGAAATTCATGAGAAAGCCCCAAGTTCATTCTATTGCGGATCATCTTGGTTCGATGCATCTGATAAATGCTCCAAATCATGTCCAAGTGGGGATGCCACTGAATGTGATGATGGAGAGGAATGCTTTGCATGGACGAGCTGTGTCAAGACGGCTAGTTTCTATTGTGGGTCTACCTTTGAGGAGGCATCAAAGTGCGAGGTGCCCTGTCCGGACAACAACTCTGACGAATCATGTCCTTCAGGCCAAGGATGCTTTGCATATACAACTTGCGAAGCTACTGCTCCTGTTAAAAGTGAGACGATCGCAGAAACAGTCGCGGCCATACAGAGTGATTCTTTCTGTGGCGAGTCCAAGGATCATGCTGCAATGACCTGTTCTGTAGCTTGTCCGAGTGGGGAAGACTCCGACTGTCCCGACAACTTGAAGTGCTTTGACGGGACGGGATGCAGCATCAGGGATAGCTTCTGGTGTGGTAAGAACTGGTTAGAGGCAGCTGAAAAGTGCACCCAGCCGTGCAGTAGTGGAAGCTCTGACGACTGTGGACCTGGGGAGAGCTGCTTCTCCGGGACACGATGTGCGACAGAGGTTGATTCACCCTCTTCCACACAGTCATTTATGTCCGGGATTGCTAACAGCGAGTGGAATGTTGACCAGGCAGTTGAGAATCCAGCAGCTTGGCAAACACAGTGGATGGCTTCTGATAGCTCTTCATCTAAGTCTCAAACTATGGTTGGATTATTTATTGCTACGTGTTCATTCTTGCTCAGCATGGCGTTATAAACATTACGTTGTGCAACTTAGTTGAACTAGATGGAAAATTGTTTCACAGAATGAAGTTTGTTTCATAGATTAAAAAAGGTTGTAAACTATAATAGAATGAAACATTTATATAAGAAAAAAACATGACTCTTCGCATTAGTTTTGGGATCTAATCAAAGTTGAGTCGTGGTGGAGAGGGAGAGAAGGACATTTTGGCCAGGAGGAGAAGAATCTCAGGGTCCCCAACAGTAAATCGGTGCTTGCGATGGTCAGTACGTAACAAATATGGTTTTTGTACATTCCCATACTCATATTTTCTCTACGATACGTGTTGTCTTGTTATGCAAAAAGGAAGGGTTGGGAGTGTTTTTATTTTATGGCTTTGTTCAACTCTCAAGCATCTACCAAAAATATCTTCCCAATTATGAGCAGTATTATGAATCATTTAAAGACAAATATCGATTGACACAAATACATAAATTCAGACATCTCAAACGTGTGCCTGCTGAACTGGAACCTCTGGCATTTGATACCCAATCTCATCAAACGACATCTGATGTTCTACAACTGGAAGTTGATATCCACTAGCCTGCTTTGGCCCAGATGGCAACTGTATACACATACAATTGACATTCTGAGATACATCATCCTCATCATCATCCATACTATACATGACATACAATGTATCCCCCTTTCTATTAATCCTTTCATTCGTATCTTGTTCATTCTTTGGTAATGATACCTCAACTTTGTCTAGCTCCTTTTCGTGTTCTATTAATAGTACTTCATATGACGTTGATATCATGGTCCAGAATGAAATATTACTAGGAGCCTTTGTCCATCCCATCTTCCAACACAATAGACAGTATGGTAAAAGGAATACAATTTCACATAATCCGTAAAATACTGGTACGGCCAGAGCACTCGCGGCATCATCTCCTTGGAACATGGTCAATGCCACAGACATGGCAATACCAACATTTTGATAACAACATTCCACTGCCAGCGTAACACGTTCGGGCTTTTTCAAACTTAAGAAACTTGATAATATATTCCCAATAATTAATCCCGCCAAACAGGGTAATGAAACACCGACATAGAATTGCCATGAATGTTCCCACATGGAAGTTTGTCCACCCGTATTCGACATGAATATTGAATATCCCACTAGACATAAACCGGCATAATTTCCGATACGATTGGCAAAAATATTAAATTTGTACGAATGGACCTTGGCGGATGCCAGTAGGCCTAATCCAATGGCGGATATGACGACCGATAGTGAAATGAAGAGTGCAATAAAGTCAATACTTTGTACGACTGCGTTATTATTATTCTGTCCCTCGTCGGTAGCATCAGACGCATCATTCTCATCATTATCATCCACGACGACGTTATCATTCTTGAATGCATATTTACTATAAACAAGTAAATTCATTGGCATAAGGAAGACGGATAATAGTGTTGATATAGCAGTCATAATAACCGATAATGCCAAATCAGCATTAAATGTCGAACAGAACCAATTGGAGTAGCTCCCTCCGGGTGAGCATGTCACGACGAGTAATGTTATTGCCACACTCCGATCTAAGTTCAGGAACCGTACCACGAGGAAACCACAGAGTGGTAATACACCAAATTGGAGTAGTATGCCCATTCCTATTGCCTTAATGTTACGTAATTGTACAGCGAGGAGGTGCATGTCGACGGTCGCGGACATTCCTAGGACTAGTATGAAGAGTAGGACGTTGCCTGCCACCTCGTTGAAGGATACCATTGTTGTGTATATTCGTGTGCGTTATATTGTACTTACGGTATCACTCTTCCGGGGCTCTTCTTCCGTCAAGTAAATCGGTGTCTCATCGGATTATTTCATTCGTACGTATGCTTCTTTCGAGTTCGTGCACCTCTTCAAATTCTCATTTTTCTCGTTTGGTCGATCAACTGCCCCACCCTCCCGCGCCATCTTTCCTCTCCCGTTGACTTTCGCTGGGACGATGGACAGAGGAAAACGATGCGCGAAGAAGTGTTGTTCATACGACTGTGAAAGCTCAGCTCACAACCTACTATTCCATCTATTGTCCAGAGAAGGTTGATAACATCGATAAGATATTAAAATTATTCAATGGACGATATGACGTATTGAATGAGAAGTTACAACGAAAGGTATGCACTCGAATATTATTATTGTCATTTGTGTGTTTTATGTTTATATACCTTCTGGTCTTTGTAATACGAGCTCATTAATTTCTCATCTCTAAATCTGTGCACTTACGTAATAATCAGTACGGCAACGGATTTTACGATATTGATGCAGACAATGACGAGTCATTAAGCTTCGATAATAATATTAATTTTAACAATCGATGTCACGTCAATAATATCAATAAGAGGCCTTCATTATTGTCAATACATCATAATACAAAATCTTCGTGGGATGAATTATCCATAAATTCGTCGTCCTTATCGGTATCATCATCATTGACATTACGCCGACGTACGTCCATTGGAAGCAGTTTAGGGGGGAAACTTAAAAGTGGCAAGGCAATATTTAGGAGTGCTGCTGCTGCTGCTGCTGCTGCTGTTGGGATTAAGCGTTCCAGTTCCAATCCAGATGGCAGCAATAGTATACAGTCAATACAAAAAAATAAAGTAGTGAAAGTGGCAAATCATAATATACTCGAAACAAACAGCAACAATAGTCAGATTGAATATGATGAATATCTATCACTATTAAATGAGAATACAAATAAAGATAAGATGAGTAAGCATGATGATGATGTGAAAGATAGTGTACCACTCAAAGTCGGACATTGCAAGAATGATCATGATGACAATGCGGATGTTGTGGATGAGGTTATAATTAATGCAGAACCATCCAAAGACAGTTATAATGTCAGTGCTAATACCTCAATAGGAGCAGCGATGAAGAATGACGAAGAAGATGATGTAAAATCAAAAATAGAACGACAGCAAGTAATATCGGATGAGATACAAGTCAGTCCTGGTTTGACTGTTCTGTTGGATCACACCAATACACTAACCCTAACTCCACAATCGACTGATGCATTATTGATATTAGAGAATGATACTGCACATCCAGCCTCCTCTGTCACGGGTGAGGAATTGATGAAACAATTCTCTTCCGTGATTGGTCCATCACCATCCAAGATGAATGCAGATGATAATGACAATTCGAGTTCAAATGGAAATACACGTGCAGCACGGCCACATTGGTGCAATTTAACAGAAATACCCGTAGTTCATATTGCAGGCACACCTCCAGATCCACTCTCTTCATTGAAAAAGCAAATACGTGATAAAAAAATCAAAGCAATAGCTTCGTCCGAGCTGTCAATTGATTCCGAAGGCACAGACAATATGAACGAACATCTCTCATCATTGTCGGACATTGTCGACATGCAACATTGTCCGATACCATCACTAACACAAAATGAATCCAATACCTCATCCACTCAGGCAGCAACTACAGTGTCGGGTATGGATTGTGTTTCACAATATTCTTCAATGAAAAGTCCATCTCCAATGAAGATGGACCATTTTGCGTTTGATGTGTCAATGGATACTAGTATTGACATTAATGATTCGATCCTCGACGATAAGAATGATGCCACCTATCTCGATAATGTTGACCCTTGCAATGATGATGCTATAAACACCAATGAAAATGCACTCTTTGATGGTGATGATGGTTCTATTTGTCAACAAATGAGGGTATCACATCCTCGTCGATCTCCTCGCCAATCAAACAATGTTGTCAATACCAAACATATGAAATTCAAGCATCCATCCACCACAAAACTGTCTCATTTGCGAATGCAAAACAACAACAAATATGACTCAACGTCCATTCTTCAAAAGGAGTACAATGTTGATCACTCTTGTTCGACGCCACTAGAACGCCTTACTCGGGATATTGGCAACACGTTGCGACAGTGGCGAATACATCAAGGTTGTGATTGGCACGTTTCATTAGATTGGGCTGACAAGATGGATTCTAATGATGATCATATTGACGAAGAGACTTCAGATATAGAAGACGAGCTTTCGGATAATTGTGATAGAGACGAAGGAGATGCACAGCAATCGATTAAGCGGGAGATGTGCATTGAAAAACGTCCAATTCAATTTATGAGCATGGATATGTGCGAAAGAGGCTTTGCGAATAGGACTAGAGCAATACAATCGTGGATGGGAGATGAGAACGCAAACAATATGCAAACAAAAACACCACAGGCTCCGTCACTGCCATCACCGGAGAAAAGACCAAGAGTACCTCGCACAATTATTACACCGCTGAAGGAATTGCCATCAATGTGTACCGCGAGAAAAATAAATAGGGGAGACTGTGCTCATGGAGCGCAATGTATAAGAAGCCAAAAGATTATATTTCATACTGTTGGGTATACATCTGAACAGATTGATGATTCAGTAACATTGAACCGACGTCGATATACGATACCTCTACTACTGAAACTATGGGATGCACCCTATTTACCTTTAGATGCTTCTAGTGGGACAGAAAATGCTGTTCCGCGATCATTACAGCCTAACATGTACTCCTCGTCATTCTCCTTGACAGGAGAATATGGCGTCCTTTCACCTTGCGGCACAAGTCGTATGTACTATAGTTCTTCTTCTACTGATGCTTCAAACGATTCCTCAGTCGAGCCTGCCGCAGGTTTGATGCGGGATATGTCTGCATTATTCAACATTGGACAACACATCACCCTCTGCCTAGATCTGAGTGAAGGTAAGACAGATACCGATAATAACGACATCGAGTCGCTGTTCAATGATCTTCGTTATTGTATCGAGCGCAATATCAGCGAAGCTTTGGAGTACCAAGAGCGGAAATTGCGAGAGAGACGGCACAGACATCACACGAGATTAGAATCAGCACAGCCGGATCGGCATCATTTAATTGGCAAAAACCTGAACGAAGATGTTGATGCTTCCACCGTAGGTGACGGTTCTGAATACTCGGAAAGTGAAGATTCCGATTGTGATTATCCTCCGAAATATGATTTAAGCATCGACCAAAACGAAATTCATGCCGAAGTTGCCGCGTCCCTCACTGCGTTACTACAAACTGCTATGAATCTGGCCGCATCTGAAAACAAATGTTGTATACCAGTGTTCGGAATATGGGGTACTTATAATGGGGATTCAGTTAATACGGATAGGAGAGAAAAGTGGAAAGTTAAAGGCCTGCAACGAAATCTATTACAGATCAGGGAGAGCTGCAATATTCGGCAAGTGGAGAATGACGAGGGAAGTTCTACAGACCTTCTTCTTTCTTCGCCCGCAATATCTGGTATGTGCCTATCTGGGACATTCCAATCAACCCATCGATTGTACTACATCCCAGAACAGGCACTGCCGTTCCACCTGACAACGTTAAATGGCCTTGCTAAGGTGCTGCTGACACAGTGTCCTTCTTTTGATGGATCAGTGGTTCTAGCTGCAGCCAGACACCTTTATCATTGGGAGCAGCGAGATATGAACGGAGGACATGACGTTTCTCCAATGAGAAATAGGAATCAGAATTGGAGAACACTTAGCTTTCCCTCAGTTGGTGAAACATCACCAGTCGAGATATACAGAGAGCAGTGCCAACAGCAGGCTTATCAGATTCTTGAGCGTGCATGTTCTCCGAAGATATATAGACCTGAACCGCTATGGGGACCAAGTAAGGGAAATCCCCTTGTATCATTATCTGCTACTGTTACATGGGGCACCATTCCTTCACAAGATGATACTTCAATTCAGCCACCTCCACTTTTGCAACTACCTCTGAAAATTCGGTCGTCAAACTTTGCGTCAACTCCATCTGAATTGCTCGATTTGGAGTATTCATTACAAAGCGCTGCTCTCAACCCTATTGGGATGGGCGTTGTAGAGAATGAGAGAGGGCACTATGAATTTGGTCCACGAGAGCCTATTTTCCTTGCAAGTGCTGCTTTTGATGCTGATGCTCCTTGTGCCACGCTATCGGCGAATACCAGGTGTGTTCTTGCGGCCCTGCTGAGATGTGGGTCCTTGGGACTCGACACTCTTCCTGGACATCTGACGAAAACAAAAATTGTTGCCAAGTTTAGCACTCCATCAAAAACTCAAATAGCTGGAGAGAGCACTGGTGGGGAGGACTCGAGTAACACAGATTATATCTTGCGGAAAGCATTGGATGCGGCCAAGGTCGGGCCCGTCACAAAGCGATTAATCGATGCCTTAGATTGGGGAGAGGTGGATATGAAGTTGTCGACTTCGGACTTTGATCGAGCTACTAACGAAGCTCTACGAAGGATCCAGTCCACCTCATACCCGGCCCCACCAGAAGAAGTATTCTGGAACAGTAAATTGCAAGTTCAAAGTCACGAGCATCTATCTCAAAGTAAAGGATCTCCTCCTGGCCGTCTCTTGTCTATTCTCTTTGCACACATGTCGAGAATGCGAACGCCCCCATCTATGTGTCGTATGTGGCTCTCATTTGTTGAAGAATTAAGAAGCCGCTGGGATGAAAACGAGAGTTTGCCAAACTTGGGGTTTGTTCCGGGTTTAGATTGTATTGGAAATGTTGGCAAGTCACCATGGGGTTTCAAAGGAGGTACACCTGCACTTGGACATCGGGCCAACCTCGCCTCATTTGTCAACTCTTCAGAACCAGAACCAGATCGAGACCACTGTATTATTAATCAAATGTTTCAGGTTTACAATATATGCATTGAGTGCAAGATTTCCATAGACGCCCTTTACAATAAGAAGAACAACACCGGCGTCAATGATTCAATTCTATCGAACAGTACTGTAAACAGTACTGCAACAGAAAATCGTAGTAGTGAAGATGACGATTTCTTCGACCCCGAAGAAGAAGAGGTTGCTTTCGATGGCAATTTAGATGGGATAGAGAAGAAGCAAGACATTGAGCGGATGCTGAAGGAAGCCGCTATAACGACTCCGAGCCACAATCGAATCGGTGCTAGATGCCCCGTTCCTGACGCAATGCCCCTAATTAAATCTGGTGATCAGGTGAGTTGTTGTCGCATTATTGTGTATTATGTGATCCAAAGTGCACTGACTCCTTACTTTCGTCAGCTCTATGCCCCATACTTGCAACGGACGATGCCAATGACTGACGAAGAGGAGCAGAAACAGAAGAAAATTATGGGGTCCAATGAAGAAGCTGACCACCGTCCGTCGATTAAGAGTCGCATCGCCATAGCTCAGAGGCTACAAAAGCCAAAACTTTTAAGTGATATGAGCAGTTTTAAGGCCGCTAATCATGGGGCGGTGTTTGAAGACTTTGTCCGTTGGTATGGTAATCCAGAGAATCCTCTCAACGAGGATGTCAATGGAGAAACTGCACGACGTGCTATCGAACGTCGATCAAAGCTGCCGCCCGAGGAAGCCAAAGCGTTAGCATTGGAAGAAGCATCCGAGGCAATTGCGATTTTAATGAGTCTAAGAGCATTCTGGGAAGACACATGGGAAGAGGCTGAACCCTGCCCCGCAATTGACCAAGACCCTTTGTTCGATCCAAACTCAACTGTGGAAATGTTGCTTCATTCGTTCGAGACAATCCATCCAGCTCTTCTATTGAATCAGGTACTATCTGTCACCTTGACAAATGTGAAATTCGTTCTTATTGAGAGAGCTGCTGGCCCAGCCACACCTGTTCGATCTGTGGCTTCGGCGCTTGCAACTTTAGAGGTGGCCATTGATGCTGCACTTCAAATGCTGACCGAGGATGCTTCAAATGGCTTTCTTCATTTAACTCCCGAGCATATGTCTGACAATTCAGGTCCACTGGCGTATGTTTCTATGTCCACTATAACTAAATGTGAAGTGACATGTGATTTAATAGGAGATATGGAGATTTTATTGTCGCGGGCTCTCACCCTGTTAGAGGTGCTTCCAGGGGAATACGAACTGATTGACTCGCTGCTCCAATGCAAGGACGGACAGTATCGGTTCCTGAAGGATCCGAGACAGAGAAGTGCTCTACTTCAGGCCATTAAACGAAATCAAGTCTTTGGATGTACCCCTACACCCGATGCCATCCCTGTCATGAGAGAGTACGTCCTGCAGAATCTCGATCCGTCCAACCCATGTCAACTCAGTGCAAGATTGGTTCCTAATTTGAAAGGTGGTCAGTCAGCATCGATTCACGAGAGTCTACTCTTGGCAATAACAAGGAGCTCTCACGACTAGAAGTGATAGATCTACTTGATGAGACTAAATAATGCTGTCAAACTAAATACTTAAGCATTACTTGCAACAGAACTCATCGTGTAAATATTCTGAACGACAGGCATTTTCATATCATTGAAGAATGTCAGCGCATCTTTTACATCAAAGACTGAATTATCTTCCTGCAGACAGCTTGCAGATCCACATGCCAGACCAAAGGCAAATGCTGCTGCCATAGTAACACCATCATCATCAGATGATGATGTGCCACCACACCAAGCAACCTTCTTATCCAACAGGTTTTTTCCAATGTCAGACGTAATAACTCCGCCACCACCACGACGAAGATATTGCATAGCAGCCAACGTCCCACCCGCGACTGTATCACCTGCTCCAATCGGGTATAGCATGCCTCTCGTTGACAAGTCTACCGCGGGTAGTTGCCATGTTCGATAGTTACTACGTGACGACGAGGTACTGGCTATTGGTAGTTCAATAATATAACCAGGAAATTTCCCATCAGTTATGCATAAATAATTCAATGACCCAATAACATTGGTATACTTGGCAACGAACCCCATTGTTGATGCCGATAATTCCTCAAGAGTAACTTGACTTGCCTCACTCTTTGTAACACCCGCCAGCTTACATAGCTCGGCAGCATTTAGCTTTAGAACTGCTCCTCCTCGTTGTTCCTTCTTGTCCATGGATGATGATGATATGGAACTACTATCATCAAAAATTGTTTTCAACACACCTAATAATGGTTCAAGTCCAATAACTGAATCAATTAGGACTAAACTATTACGTCCCACAAGACGCAATGTCAAGTCTGCATAGGTAGTATCATTACACCCTGGTGGCATGGATCCCATAATACAAACACAGTCTGCCTTTCCTCCACTACTACTACCAACTAATTCATCTATTTCACTTTGAAGTGCGACCATCTCTTGATTGGACACAATTCCAGACATTTCCACCAATTCCGTTGCCCCGTTGGCGCCCACTATAGTCGTACACGTGCGTAAAGGTGCGTCCGTTCTAATTGTTAATTTGTCAGATAAACCAAACTTTGATTTTAATATTTGTGATACTACTTCTCCCTCTGATCCTTTACCGAGGAATTGAGCTAGGATCACTTTATCATCATTACTATTAGTAGTAGTAGTAGTTCGAGGAGTACCACCACTAATGAGACAGGACAGTGACACACCCACATCCTGTCCTTTCCCACCAACGCCAGTATCCAATCGATATGCACGATGGACATTCCCCGCATCGAGGTTGGTCCCGGGTGGCAGGATGAAACGTTTTTGTAATGCCGCATTCAGACCGACTATTACGATTGACTGAGATAGGGCCATTGCGGTTGTTAATGTTGTTGTAGCCAGAAAAAGTAGTATTGATAATAATAGGATTTTAGTCAATGATAATGAAATGACGATTTTCATCGTTTGTTTATGACTTGATTATTGCAGCCGATTTGCTTCGTTGTAGAGATCACCGTGCTCCCCGGGTGTATGGATAGTCCGGCGCAGGCCTTACTCTCACCCAGAGTGAGAGTCCGTCCAAAAAGAGCAGAAAGAGGGGGACTTTCCCCGAGAAGCACTGCGGAGCGGAGCGATTCATTTTTTGTGTAGACTAGAAGATAGTGTACACCACCAAGGAGAGATGAAGGGAATGTTATGTGTTGCAGTATCCATATTGTTGATGTGTATGTCATTTACTAATGCATTTGCTTCGATCAAGACTCAAGTTCCGACAAGAAATCCTCGTCACTCAATAATAACGGAACCCAAATTCTCCGTACGCGTAATGGTGACGAACAAATTCTCATTCACAAAACTTTACGCAACAAACGAGGAGGAAGTATCGTTCAGCGATTCAGTTGCCACCGCACTCGGGGTAACTGGACTAGTTGCATCAGTAATTATGCTATATTCAGAATCCGTTCTTTTCCGAACTGGTTGTGGACTCCCCGCTGGTCCATTGGGATTATATGGTGCCGCCGAGGGCGTAAGTTACCTAGGCGTCGTAGTCCTTGTTGGGTATTCACTATTTACCAAGCTTCGTACCGTGAGTGAAATAATATCATGTAATATTGCAATTGTTATTATCTCGTTCATCAATGTATATATTATAACGTCGTCCAAATGTTTTTATTTATTGTAATGGATAGGGTTCTGGTCTACCTGCGGGACCTAGTGGGATACTAGGTGCAGCAGAAGGTGTGGCATATTTGGCAATATTGGCCGGCATTGTGGTTCTTGTTGCACAAATTAATAATTATGGATTCATTCCAAATGCTCTTCCTATGGAGGGAGCCATGTGCAGTTAACTTATATGAGGTGACATGAAATGTTTATATTGGGTGTTCTCTTGAGTGTTCTCTTTTGAGTGACTAAATATATATAATCCAGTATTAATCAAAGTGTTTCAGAGCGCGTCTCTCAAACCTAGATAGTCAATGATTATCAAGCCAAGCTCCTCCAACCCCAATCGATGCTACTCGTTCAAACCAGCCCTCAAATAGATTTTGCACTCTTCCTTCTCCCTCGGCGCAACACTGTTCATTGTTATCAAACTGGGACACTCTAGAACATCTATCTTCATAATTTTCGTTCCAAAAAAATGTCCGGATCGGATGCCGTTAAGAGACCTTCCCCAACAAAAAATCAACTAATACAAAAATGAATCAATAAGTAAAACTCCAATTCAAAAATAAATCGTTAAGTAAATAAAAGAAACGTCTACGTAGCAAGTTCAGCTGATCGTAACAGGCGAAAAAAAAATCAACTTCAGCCCAACATGGTAGGTTGTCGATCTTGGGAGGCCAGCAAATTGGAACAGTCATCTCACATCTCAACGGTGTACCTGCCTTACCGATATGTCAACAGGGATCGCACTTCTGCTGCTGCTCTTACTATCGGCGTCATCTAGTCCGTCCATCCTAAGCAGCTGCCTTTACACGGTCTTTTTTACGAACCATCATCAAAAACTAACCAATCTACGAAGGAATCACTACAATTATGACTTCAACACCTTAAGATCCCAAAACGTCACCGGCAAAGCTCATTTCATCATCATCCATAGTAAAAAAGTTAATAGAAACGCTATTCGGTATAGAGACAATCCAGCTCCTCACTCTACTCTTACTGTGCAGGCCAACATGCCGAGTCTGGCAAAGGGCAAGCCAACGTCTTCGATCAAGGAAGCGACGAAGGTTAAGGAGAAGGAATCGAACCAGAAGGACAAATCGACGGGCAAGTCGACGAGACCGACGAAGGCTCAGTTAGCTCGAGAGGCCCAGGTTGAAAAGGATGCCAAGCTTGACACAATCCTAGATAAGGAGTGGAAATTCAATCCCGTCAAAGATCGCGAACCAAGGGCTAGTAGTGGAAGTTCGGAGTATAGTGGCTCGGATGATGATTCCTCGGAGTGGACCAACGACAATGAGGGTTCTAACATGATAGAAGACCAGCCTTCTGATGAGGAACTAACAGCAGGAAGGATCAAGAAGAAGAAGCTAGCCGAGGGGGAAGATAGGCACGCGAATGTT
>Ga0247831_1006669_pt1 | contig 13461 bp, 11 predicted proteins | sample LaCruzMarch2015__9_FD_192406 | JGI IMG/M metagenome (GOLD analysis project Ga0247831, IMG submission 192406) | Freshwater microbial communities from meromictic Lake La Cruz, Castile-La Mancha, Spain - LaCruzMarch2015_1m | ecosystem: Environmental > Aquatic > Freshwater > Lake | place: Spain...
GGCGAATTCGGTTCGGGTGCACGCCTTTCCGAAGTGGCGCTTGCCGACATGTTCGGCGTCAGCCGCGGTCCGGTGCGCGAGGCGCTGCAGGGCTTGCGCCGCGCCGGGCTCGTCGAGATCGTCGCCAACAAGGGCGCGCTGGTGCGTCGCCCCGATCCTGGGGAAGCCTCCGGCCTCTACGAGCTGCGCGCCGCGCTGTTCGCCGTGATGGCCGAGCAGCTGGCCGCCGTCGCATCGCCGGGCGACATTGCACGGCTCGCAGAGAACGTGCGCGCCAGCGAGGCCGCTATCCGCGACGGCGCCTTCGAGGCGTACTATCGGCTGAACCTCGAGTTCCACGAGGCCATCGCCACGATGAGCGGGCTCGGGCGCGCGGCGGTCGTCTACCGCGACATCGTCAAGGAGATGCATCTGTTCCGTCGCCGCGCGCTGCTCGCTGGCCCGGCTGCGCTGAAGCGTTCGCTCACCGAGCACAAGACGATCCTGAAAGCGCTTCGTGCTGGCGACGGGGAGAAGGCGTTCGCTACCGCTCGCGCGCACATCAAGGCGGGCAAGGGGCGCTTCATGGCGGCAGTTGCCGAAGGTGATGCGCCACCAGACCGATGACCGGCCGCAGTGCAACAACAATAAAAACAGCTCAACCAGGAGGAAGCAATATGAGGACCGTTCAGACGCCGGCGCGCGCGCTGGCCATCGCGAGTGTCATGATAGCGCTTGTCGCGAGCCCGGCCGCGGCTCAAGAGGCGTTTCCCTCTAAGCCGGTCAGCATGGTGACCCACGCTGGCGCGGGTGGCGGCACCGACATCACCACGCGCATGATGATGGTGGCCGCACCGAAGGCGATGGGGCAGGAGCTCGTCGTCGTATCCAAGGTCGGCGGCAGCGGTACCAGTTCGTTGCAATACGCGCTCAGCCAGCCGAAGGATGGACACACCGTCCTCACCATCACCCAGTCGCACATCTTCCAGATCCTGCAAGGCAAGGTTCCGCTGAAGATCGACGATCTTGTCGGCGTCGCTCGCGCGACACTCGATCCACAGATCATCGTCGTCAAAGCGTCGAGTGAGATCAAGACGATCGCCGACCTCGTCAAGGCGTCGAAAGAGAAGGCCGGCGGCCTCAAGTGGGGCACCACCTTCGTCGGCGGCATCGATCACATCGCCATACACAACTTCGCCAAGGCCGCTGGCAGCATGCCCTACACCGTCGTGCCGTTTCGCGGTGGCGGCGCGATCGTCACCAACCTCGTTGGTGGCAGCCTGGATGTCGCACTGCTCAACTACGCCGAGGGTGAATCGCAGTTCAAAGCCGGCGAATTCCGCGCCGTCGCCGTGCTGCACGACAAGCGTATCGATACGCTGAAGGAGTCTCCGACCGCCATCGAGCAGGGCATTAAGAACGTTTCGGCGACCGTGCGCGGTTTCGCGGTACTCAAAGGCACGCCGCCCGAGCGGATCGCGCATCTCGAGAAGGCGATGGTCGAGGCGATGGGCCACAGCGTCTACCAAAGTTATCTGGCGCAGGGCGGCATGCCGGCATCGAGCATCACCGGTAGCGCGGAGTGGACCAAGATGATCGGCGAGATTGCCGTCGAGAGCCAAACCGCGCTCGAAGAACTCGGCATCATGAAGAAGAATTGATCGAGGTTGGTCCGGTGCGCATTCATCCCGATCAGGCGGCGGCGGTGGTGATCGTCGCTGCCGCCGCTGTCGTCTTCGCCCAGACGCTCGGTTTCGACGCGGTGCCGCCCGCGCTCGCCCAGGGTATGGGCGCGCGCGAGTTTCCGCAGTTGCTCGCGGCCCTGATCGCCGGCTTCGCAGTAGTCATGGCACTGCAGGCGCGCGGGCGCGAAGCCGTCACGCTCGACCGTATCGACGGCATGGTGTGGCTGCTGCTGGCCGCCATCCCGCTTTACATGGGACTGCTCTGGCTGGTCGGGCTGCCCGTCTCGCTTGCGATCGCGCTTCTCGCGCTCGGCCTCGCGTGGGGTGAGCGCCGTATGCTCGCGCTCGTCGTGCACGCGGTGGCGTTGCCGACCGTGATCTGGCTGGTGTTCGTCAAGGGCCTCAAGGTGCCGCTTCCGACCGGCGTGCTCGGCCAGATGGTCGGAGCCTGAGCATGGACGCGTTCGTCGCCGGCCTGGCTATCCTCGCCGATCCGAAGATGCTCGGCGTCATCGTGCTCGGCACGTTGATCGGTATCATCGTCGGTGCGCTCCCCGGCATCTCCGGCTCGACCACGGCGGCGCTGCTGCTGCCGTTCACCATCGGCATGAGCCCGACGATGGGCGTCGCCTTCCTCGGCGCAATCTATTGCGCGGCGAATTACGGTGGTTCGATCACCGCCGTGCTGGTCAACACGCCGGGCGATCCGTCTGCCTCGGCCACAGCGTTCGACGGCTATCCGCTCGCCAAGCAGGGTCGCGCCGGGCTGGCGCTCGGCATTTCCGCCATTTCCAGCGCGATCGGCGGCATCTTCAGCGTGATCGTGCTGATCCTGCTCGCGCCGCTGCTGGCCCGCGTCGCCTACAACATCGGGCCGCCCGAATACTTTGCGCTGGCCATTTTCGGTCTCACCATGCTCGGCGCCGTCGGCGGCGATGCGGCGGTGAAGAACCTGATGATGGGCGCCGTCGGGCTGTTGCTCGCAACCATAGGTACCGACCTGACCACGGGCGTCGAGCGCTTCTCCTTCGGCGTACCCGAACTGACAGACGGTCTCGGCTTCATCCCTGTATTGACGGGGTTGTTCGCCATGTCGGAGCTGCTGACGATGATCGCCGAACGCCGCCAGCGCATCGAGATGCTGGCGCTCGACGCCGTCAAGCTGCCGACCGCTGCCGAATTCCGCAAGTGCGCCAAGTCGATCGTGCTCGGCTGCGGCCTCGGCACGCTGATCGGAATACTGCCTGCACTCGGCGCCACCGCCGCCGCCCTCATCACCTACGGCGAGACCAAGCGTTGGTCGAAGTATCCTGAGGAGTTCGGAAAGGGCTCGATCGAGGGCGTCGCCGGGCCGGAAGCTGCCAACAACGCAGCCGTAGGCGGCGCCATGGTGCCGACGCTGGCGCTCGGCATTCCAGGCTCCACGACGGCGGCGATCATTCTCGCCGGCCTGCTCGTGCACGGCATCCGGCCGGGACCCCACCTGTTCAACGAGCAGCCGACATTGCTCTACGCCGTGTTCGCCTCGATGCTGGCGGCGAATCTCATCTATCTCGTGCTCGGCCTCTACGCGGCGAAGGTGTTCGCGCGCATCTCTCTGATCCCGCCCTCGTTCCTGTGGCCGTCGGTGTTCGCGCTCTGTGTGCTTGGCGCCTACGCGCCGGGCCAGAGCGTGATCGACGTTTGGGTCATGCTCGGTTTCGGAGCTCTCGGCTTCGCCATGCGGCGTTACGGTTTCTCTCCGGCGCCGCTGGTGATGGGTCTCGTGCTCGGCCAGCTCGTCGAGGAGAACCTCAAACAGTCATTGATCCTGTTCGACGGCAGCTGGCTCGGCTTCTTTGGCCGGCCGATCACGCTCGGGTTGTTCGGGCTGATCGTCGTGTCGTTCCTGGTGCCGGCGATGATGCGCGGCAAGCCGCGTGTCGAGGCCCGCAACTGAACGCTCGGCGATGCGTCCGGGCGCCGTTACCGTTCAGGGCGCCCAGGCCGCCGCTAACATCGGCCCTGTGCTGCTCTCCTGCACGAGCACCGCATAACGGTCGCTCGCGTCGGCGCGGACCGCGCTCTCGGGCACCTTGATGAGGGCCGGCTCACCCGTCCAGGTGCCAACGGCCTGCAGGGCGCGCACGACATTCACGTAGGTGATCGTCGAGCCGACGTTCTCACCGCGCTTGATCGGCACAGTGACACGCTCGCGAACGGACGCGACCCAAACGGTTGCCGGTTTGCCGGGCTTCACGGCATTGGCGCCGATGCTGATCTCGAATGTTGCAGCGTCGCGTGTGATCGTGAGGCTCGGGCGGCGGCCGGCGAGCGTCGGAGCGGTCTCGGCGATGGCTGCGTCGATGCGCTTGGCTTTGCTACCGATCGCGTGGCCTAGCCCGTTGACGATCGCCTGCGGCGTATAAACTTGCCCATCGCCGCGCGCCTTCGCGTAGTCGCGCCAGCGCTGGGTGTGCGCCGGGCTCGCCAGAGTGTCTTTCCAGCCGAGGTAGTCCCAGTAGTCGACGTTGTAGGACAGCGCGATGATGCCGTCGCGCGCCGCGTAAGTCGTGAGAAGTGCGTCGGCCTTGGGGCACGACGAACAGCCCTGGCTGGTGAACAACTCGATCACCGCGACCTCGCTCGCCCGCCCGGCCACGGCTCCGCCTGCCACCAGCAGGGCGGTGAGCGAGACGAGCAGCGATCGGCGAAAGAACGACATGTGCAAACCTACTCCGTTCGGCGGCGTCATTGGCACTTTCTCTGCTCGCTTCGCAGTTGAAATACTACTCACGAATGGGTGACGGGGCCGGCCCGGTGCACAAAGACAAAAGGGGCCGGTGTTGCCACCGGCCCCGCTGAGCTGTTCGTCCGCCGTCGACTACGCGGCAGCAGCGAGATTGCGCAGCACGTAGTGCAGAATGCCGCCGTGGCGGATGTACTCGAGCTCGTCGAGGGTATCGACACGGCAGAGGATCGGGATCTCCCGCTTGGTGCCATCGGCGGAGGTGATCTCGGCGATCATCTTCTTGCGCGGCGTGATCTCGGCAAGGCCACGGATCGATACCATCTCGTCGCCTACGAGGCCGAGCGTCTGCCAGCTGGTTCCCCCTTCGAAGGTGAACGGCACGACGCCCATGCCGACCAGGTTCGAGCGGTGGATACGCTCGAAGCTCTGCGCGATCACTGCGGTGACGCCGAGCAGAGTGGTGCCCTTCGCCGCCCAATCACGCGACGAGCCGTTGCCGTACTCGATGCCGGCCATCACGACCAGCGGCACACCTTCGGCCTTGTAGCGCTCTGCCGCGTCGAAGATGAACATGTGCTCGCCCGACGGGTAGTGCACGGCGTAGCCGCCTTCCTTGACGTTGCCGGCCGCATCCTTGGTGGTGAAGTTCTTGATGCGGATGTTGGCGAACGTGCCGCGCATCATCACCTCGTGATTGCCACGCCGGGTGCCGTATTGGTTGAAGTCGGCGGGTCGCACCTGATGCTCGAGCAGGTAGGAGCCAGCCGGACTGTCCTTCTTGATCGAGCCGGCCGGCGAGATGTGGTCGGTGGTGATCTTGTCGCCGAACAGGCCGAGGATGCGCGCACCGACGATGTCGGTGACGGGCTTCGGATCCTTCGTCATGCCCTCGAAGTAGGGCGGGTTCTGTACGTAAGTGGAGCCCGGGTTCCAGGCGTAGGTCAGCGAGCGCGTCGTCTGCACCTTCTGCCAGTTCTCGTCGCCCTTGAAGACGTCGGCGTACTTCGTCTCGAACATCTCGCGGGTGACGTTCGCTGCGATGAACTCGGCGATCTCGTGGTTCGACGGCCAGACGTCCTTGAGGAACACGTCCACCCCGTCCGAATCCTGACCCAGCGGCTCCTTCGAGAGGTCCTTGGTCACCGAGCCGGCAAGCGCGTAGGCGACGACCAGCGGAGGCGAGGCCAGATAGTTCGCCTGCACGTCGGGGCTGACGCGGCCCTCGAAGTTGCGGTTGCCCGACAGCACGGCGGCGGCGACGAGGCCGTTCTCGTTGATCGCCTTCGAAATCTCGGGCTGCAGTGGGCCGGAATTGCCGATGCAGGTGGTGCAGCCGAAGCCGACCAGATTGAAGCCGACCTGATCGAGGAACGGCTGCAGACCGGCCTTCTCCAGGTAGGCGGCGACGACCTGCGATCCGGGCGCCAGCGAGGTCTTCACCCACGGCTTGCGGGTCAAGCCGCGCACGGCCGCGTTGCGGGCGAGCAGGCCGGCAGCGATCAGCACGCTCGGGTTCGAGGTGTTGGTGCAGGAGGTGATGGCGGCAATCACCACGTCGCCGTGGCCGAGGTCGAAGTCGCGGCCGTCGACCTTGACGCGCTTGGTGCCTTCGCCGGGCTTCTTGTATTCGCCGTCGAGTGCCGTCGCAAAACCCGACTTGACCGCCTCGAGCGCGATGCGACCCTCGGGCCGCTTCGGGCCGGCGAGCGAGGGCACCACGTCGCCGAGGTCGAGCCCCAGAACGTCGGTGAACACTGGATCGGCCGAGTCCGCCTCGCGGTAGAGGCCCTGTGCCTTGGAGTAGGCCTCGACCAGCGCGATGCGATCCTTGGCGCGGCCGGACATCGTGAGGTAGGCCATCGTCGCGCCGTCGACGGGGAAGAAGCCGCACGTCGCGCCATACTCGGGCGCCATGTTGGCGATCGTCGCCCGGTCGGCGAGTGTCAGGTGATCGAGGCCCGGCCCGAAGAACTCGACGAACTTCGAGACGACGCCTTTCTTGCGCAGCATCTGCGTGACCGTCAGCACGAGGTCGGTCGCGGTGATGCCTTCCTTCATGCGGCCGGTCAGCTTGAAGCCGATTACCTCGGGCAGCAGCATCGATTGCGGCTGACCAAGCATGGCGGCCTCGGCCTCGATGCCGCCGACGCCCCAGCCGAGCACGGCGAGGCCGTTAACCATGGTGGTATGGCTGTCTGTGCCGACGACGGTATCGGGGTAGGCGATGATCTCACGGCCTTCTTCACGCGTCCAAACGACCTGCGACAGGTACTCGAGGTTGACTTGGTGGCATATGCCGGTGCCGGGCGGCACCACGCGGAAGTTGTCGAAGGCGCCCTGCCCCCACTTGAGGAAGTTGTACCGCTCGCCGTTGCGCGAATATTCGAGGTCGACGTTCTGGGCGAACGCCTTCGGGCTGCCGAACTCGTCGACGATCACCGAGTGGTCGATGACGAGGTCGACCGGCACCAGCGGGTTGATCTTCTTCGGGTCGCCGCCGAGCTTGTTCATGCCATCGCGCATGGCGGCGAGATCGACCACGGCGGGCACGCCAGTGAAATCCTGCATCAGCACGCGCGCCGGGCGGAAGCCGATTTCCTTCTCGGCCTTGCCCTTGTTGTCGAGCCAGGCCGAAATGCCCTCGATGTCGGCCTTGGTCACCGTGCGCCCGTCCTCGTGGCGCAACATGTTTTCGAGCAGCACCTTCATCGAATAAGGCAGCTTCGAAATGCCGGCCAAGCCGTTCTTCTCGGCTTCGGGTAGCGAATAGTAAGTGTAGGTCTTGCCGCCCGACTGGATCGTCTTGCGGCACTTGAAGCTGTCGATAGATCGCGCGCTCATGGTGGTCTCCCGAACGGTTTGAAGGCCGCGCCGCCGGAGTGCCGGCGGAAGGAGCATGCATGCGCCGGCCGGAAGGAGTTCTCGCCTGAAATTCCAGCGAAATCCTCGGCGGACTGGCCGCGGCCGCATGTCGTTTTTTGCGCTAGCGTCGTTAGTCGCGCCGTCCTTATATAGCGCCGCGCCGCCGAGGGCCACTGGTCTTGCGAATGAGAGTTCGTGAAACAGGTGCGCACGGCCGTCCCCCGCCGAAGCCCGCGAGCCTCCACCCGCCATGCCCCTCGCTCTCGTCGCAACCGGTTTGACCGTCGAGCGCGGTGGACGCGAGGTCGTGCGCCCGCTGAGCTTTCGGGTGGGCGCCGGTGAGGCGTTGCTACTCACCGGCCCCAACGGCGCCGGCAAAACGACGCTGATCCGGGCCGTCGCCGGTTTCCTGCCGCTCGCCGCCGGCACCCTGCGGCTCGAGGGCGGCGAAGATGAACGCGAGATCGGCGAACAGTGTCATTATGTCGGCCACGCCAACGCCGTGAAAGCCAACCTTTCGGTCGCCGAGAACCTAGCCTTCTGGGCGCATTTCTTGGGAGGCCACGAGGCCCGCGTGGATGATGCGCTGGAAGCGATGGCGCTCGGTGATCTCGCCCAGGTTCCAGCCGGCATGCTATCGGCCGGTCAGCGCCGTCGCGTCGGCCTCGCCCGGCTGATGGTCGCCCCCCGCCCGGTCTGGCTGCTCGACGAACCGACCGTGTCACTCGATAGCGCCAGCGTCGGCCTGCTGGCGCTTGCTGTCACCACTCATTGCGCGGCCGGCAACATCGCGATCGCCGCCACCCACCTGCCGCTCGGTCTCGACAAGGCATGCGAATTGCGCCTCGGCGTCGCGCTGGAGGCCGCATGATCGGCGCGTTCGCGACGCTCGTCGGCCGCGATCTGCGCCTCGCGCTGCGCGAAGGCAGTGCGCTCGGCACGGCGCTCGGCTTCTATCTTGTGGTGGTCGCCATGATGCCGCTGGGGCTCGGCCCCGACCTCAAGCTGCTGTCACGCATTGCCCCAGGCATTTTGTGGATAGCGCTGCTGCTGGCTGCCCTGCTTTCTTTGCCGCGCATCTTCGAGAGCGACTTCGAGGACGGTACGCTGGAAGCTCTCGCACTCGGGCCGCTGCCGCTGGAACTCGTGGCGGCCGCCAAGTGTCTCGCCCACTGGATCACCACCGGCATCCCGCTTGCCCTGATGGCGCCGGTGCTGGGGCTGCTGCTCAACCTGGAGCTTGCCGCCTATCCCGTGTTGGTCGCGACGCTGATCTCGGGCACGCTGGCGATCAGCTTTCTCGGCGGTATCGGCGCGGCTCTCACACTCAAAGCCCGCCGCGGCGGGCTGCTGATCGCACTGCTGGTGCTGCCGCTCTACATCCCGACGCTGATCTACGGCATCGCCACCATCGCGGCCGTCATCACGCCGCCCGGCGACGCGGTGGCCGCGTTCCTGATCCTGACGGCGATTTCGCTGGCGAGCGTCGTCCTCGGACCGCTGGCGGCGGCAGCGGCGGTCAGGGCGCAGCTCGGTTGAGCCGCCCTGCTCCTGCTACTTCAACTCGTATGTAACGTGCACGACCGCTGACAGCGTCTCGGTGCCGCTTTCGACCGGCACGGTCTCGGCCGCCATCGCCGCCCGCGCATACGCCATAGGGCGGGGCTGCTGGCCCTGCGATTGCTCGGAAATCGACAGCACCTTGCCGACCTCGGCACCGGCCGCCTCGGCATAGAGCTTCGCCCGGCGCAGTGCATTGTCCATCGCCGCCTTGCGCGCCTTGTCGAGCAGCGTCTCGGCCTTGCTCACCATGAACTGGATGCCGCCCGCCTGATTGGCGCCGAGGCTCACGGCCTTGTCCATCACCTCGCCGAGCCGCTTCAGGTCGCGCACCACGATGCGCAGGGCGTTCGTCACCTGATAGCCGTTGATGCATGGCGTGCCGTCGCCGCGGGGCGACGACGTGGACTTGCTGTTGGCGTAGCGCGGCTGGATGTTGAAGTTGCGGGTCTGAATATCGCGCGCGGCGATCCCGAGCCCTTTCAGGCCGTCGATCACGTTGACCATCTGCTTCGAGTTGGCATCGAGCGCCTCACGCGCCGTCGCCGCTTCGGTGACGACACCGGTTGAGTAGACGGCGTTGTCTGGATCGGCCTCGACGGTGCCGGTGGCGGAGACCGAGACGACGCGCTTTTCTTCTGCGGCGGTCGGATCGAACGACATGGCGGCGAGCCCCATCAATGTGAGAAGTCCGAGAGTGGCGGTTCGGCGTGCCATTACGTGGCCCTGTCGCTCGATGTTGCGGCCGGCGGTGCCGACATTGCGCCAGATAAGCCCTGCGCAGGCGGCTTTTCTATGGCTCGTCAACTCTGCTATAGACCCGTTCCTTCGGCTGATCGCCAGCCGGGCCCGTAGCTCAACGGTTAGAGCTGACGGCTCATAACCGTCTGGTTGCAGGTTCGAATCCTGCCGGGCCCACCATTTTTTGGTTCACGCGCCGCGGGCGCTCCGCATGGGCGGCGCTCGCGCAGGGTCGCTTTGCTCCCGGGCCTTCGGCCCGAAGCGGGTGAGTGCCTTCGGCCCCAACAACAGTGAGCGTTCGGCCCGAACGGCGCGCTTAATCCAGCCGCATGATCGCCAGCGCCAATGCTTGGGCGCGCGGCACCATGGAGGCGACCTCCATGTATTCGTCGTGCGTGTGAGCCTTGCCGCCGACCGGGCCGACCGAGCAAACCGTTGGGCAGCCGACCGCCGAGGTGAAGCCGGAATCCGCGCAGCCGCCCGAAAACTCACCCTCGATCTTCAGGCCGGCGTCGCCCGCTGCCGCCTGATAGGCGCGGAACAGCGCGTCGGAGCCGGGTGTTGGGTTCAGAGGATTGAACTCACCCTTGATCTCCAGGCTCGCCGTCGTGCCGGCAACGAAGTCCTTCGCCACGATCTCTTCGATGAGGGCGACGATCCGATCGCGGTCGGCGGGCTCCTTGTAGCGCAGGTCGATCGCCGCCTCGGCGCTGGGCGCCACCATGTTCACCGCCTCGCCACCTTTGACGATGCCGACGTTGAGCGTGATGCCGCGCGGCAAATCGGTCAGCGCGTGGATCGCGATGATCTTGTGGGCGAGTTCGCCTATGGCACTGATGCCATGCTCGAAGTTGCCACCCGAGTGAGATGCCCGCCCGCTGATCGTCATCGCCATGAACACGCCGCCCTTGCGTGCCGTGACGACATTGCCTGTGGGTCGCCCCGGCTCGGAATTGAAAACCGCCCGGGCCTGTCGCGCGGCGCGCTCGATCACCGGCCGACAGGCGGGCGAGCCGATCTCTTCGTCGGACGTGATGAGGCCGGCGAGCGGGCGCGGTGCGCCGCCGAGATGCTTGAAGGCCGCCAGCACGAAGGCGTTGATGACGAGGCCGGATTTCATGTCCGATACACCCGGTCCATAGGCGCGGCCCGCCTCGATGCGGAACGGCCGCCGCGCCGCTTCGCCGATCGGAAATACGGTATCGCGATGGCCCATCAGCAGGATCGGGTGCTCGTTGGCACCGGTGCCCGCCGGCAGCACGTGGATGGCATCGCCATAGACCTCCAAGGGCTCGCGCCTGGTGGCGATGCCTTCTCGGGCGAAGAACCTCTCGAATACGGCGCCGCAGCCGTCGACGCCGACTTTGTCGTAACTGCCGGAATCCGTGTTCACGGCTTCTTCCAGCAGCGCCAGCATGGCCGACTGATGCTCGGCGAGCCAGTTGGTGATGCGCTTCTCCGCGTCCGTCAGTGCCATCCGCCAGCCCTCGTGATTGTTGCAGCCATGTGTTCGCTGGTTGGAAGGCTACAGCAGCGCTTCTGAAATCAAAACCAGATCGCTCACCCGGCTGCCCCGCGCAGCATGCGGACATCGTATCGCGGCGTATCGCGGCGTCGCATTGACCCTCTGTGGCGGCTCAATTATTTCGTACGTATGGCCAAGCTCGACATCGTCACGTTGCCCGATCCCATCCTGCGCGTCGTCTCGACCCCCGTCGAGCGGGTGGACGATGATCTGCGCCGGCTGATCGACGACATGTTCGAGACGATGTACGCCGCGCCGGGCGTCGGTCTCGCTGCCGTCCAGGTCGGCGTGCCGCGAAGGTTGCTCGTGCTCGATGTCGGTGGCAAGGAGCCGGAAGACCGCGACCCGCTGGTGATGATCAATCCCGAAATCGTGCGGCTGGCCGACGGCCGAAGGATCTACGACGAAGGCTGCCTTTCGATCCCCGACGTCAAGGTCGACATCGAGCGGCCGGACGGCGTGACGGTGCGCTTTCTCGATCGCGACGGCCGCCAGCAGGAACGCGCAGCTGAAGGCCTGCTCGCCACCGCCGTACAACACGAGATCGACCACCTCGACGGCCGCCTGATCATCGACTTTCTGTCGAGGCTCCGCCGCGAGATGGTGATCCGCAAGATGCGCAAGATCGCGCGCGTCTGAGCGGCTTTGAGTTCATCGCCCCGGCGGGTCTGCCGGCGCCCACGAGGACACCCTGCATGCTGCGCATCGTCTTCATGGGTACCCCCGAATTTTCGGTGCCGATGCTGGCAGCCCTGCTCGGCGCCGGCCACGACGTGGTAGCCGTCTACGCGCAGCCGCCGAGGCCCGCCGGTCGCGGCATGGCCGACCGCCAATCGCCCGTCCATGCTTTCGCCGAGGACTCCGGCATCCCGGTGCTGACCCCGCGCACGCTGAGAACGGAGGAGGCTCTCGCCGCCTTCCGGGCGCACGAAGCCGACGTCGCCGTCGTGGTCGCATACGGTCTGATCCTGCCGAAACCCATCCTGGCGGCTCCACGCTTGGGCTGTGTCAACATGCACGCCTCGAAGCTGCCACGCTGGCGCGGTGCAGCGCCGATCCAACGCGCCATCATGGCCGGCGACGACGAAACTGCTGCAATGGTCATGCAGATGGAGGATGGCCTCGACACCGGCCCCGTGCTGCTCGCCGAGCGCGTGGCGATCGGCCCCGATACGACTGCTGGCGAACTGCACGACACGCTCGCAGACGTCGGCGCAGACCTGATGGTACGAGCGCTCGCAGCGCTCGAGCGCGGCAGCCTGACGCCGACGCCGCAACCCGCCGACGGCGTCATCTATGCCGCCAAGATCGACAAGGCCGAAGCTCATATCGATTTCGCGCGCACCGCACGGGAGGTGCACAACCACATTCGCGGCTTGTCGCCGTTCCCCGGTGCCTTCTTCGAAGCCGGCCACGATGGCAAGCGCGAGCGCATCAAGGTGCTGCGGTCTGCAATGGTCGGCAACGCGGGCCATGCAGCGGCGGCCCCCGGCACCGTGCTCGACGACCGCCTCACCATCTCTTGTGCCGACGGCGCCGTGCGGTTGATGTCGGTACAGCGCGCCGGCAAGCGGCCGATGGGTGCGGATGAGTTGCTGCGCGGCTTCCAGTTGCCGGCCGGAATGCGCCTCGCCTGAGTTTCAATTCCCCGGTCGGGCTGCCATAGTCGGTGGCGAAATCGTCGATCACGCGAGAGAGTGAGCCTCATGAAAACCCGCGCCGCCGTCGCCTTCGAGAAGGCCAAGCCCCTCGAGATCGTCGAGGTCGACCTCGAAGGCCCCAAGGCCGGCGAAGTGCTGATCGAGGTCAAGGCGACCGGCATCTGCCACACCGACGAATTCACGCTGTCGGGCGCCGATCCCGAGGGCTTGTTCCCGGCGATCCTCGGACATGAAGGCGCGGGCGTCGTCATCGACGTCGGACCGGGCGTCACCAGCGTCAAGAAGGGCGATCACGTCATCCCGCTCTACACGCCCGAGTGCCGCTCGTGCCCGTCGTGCCTCAGCCGCAAGACCAACCTGTGCACGGCGATCCGCGCCACGCAGGGTCAGGGCTTGATGCCCGACGGCTCCTCTCGCTTCTCCTACAAGGGCCAGAAGCTGCACCACTACATGGGCTGCTCGACCTTCGCGAACCACACCGTGCTGCCCGAGATCGCGGTGGCGAAAGTCCGCGAGGACGCCCCGTTCGACAAGATCTGCTACATCGGCTGCGGCGTGACGACCGGCGTCGGCGCCGTCGTCAACACCGCCAAGGCCGGACCCGGCTGCACTGGCATCGTGTTCGGCCTCGGCGGCATCGGCCTCAACGTCATCCAGGGGCTCAGGCTGGTTGGCGCCGACATGATCATCGGCGTCGACGTCAACAACGCCAAGAAG
>Ga0247831_1006670_pt1 | contig 13461 bp, 9 predicted proteins | sample LaCruzMarch2015__9_FD_192406 | JGI IMG/M metagenome (GOLD analysis project Ga0247831, IMG submission 192406) | Freshwater microbial communities from meromictic Lake La Cruz, Castile-La Mancha, Spain - LaCruzMarch2015_1m | ecosystem: Environmental > Aquatic > Freshwater > Lake | place: Spain...
ATGCCATTGGCACATAAAACTTTTGCAGTTGTTTCGGCAAATAATTCGCCTGCAAAACGGCAATCGTGACCTAATACCACGTTTAAGTTATTGGCAAAATGTGCTTTCACATAATCTGCAGTTCCTTGAGCTACACGCTTTACATTTTCTACAGTAAATTCATCGGCTATAATACCTCGCCAACCATCGGTTCCAAATTTTATTACGTACATAGTTTTTATATTTAAATTTTATGCTGCAAAAAAGCAAAAAAAACCACAAAGGTTAACTATACAACATCAACTATTTTTATGAGTATGTCTAGTATATTGAAATTGTAGAGACAAGGCATGTCTTGTCTCCTTTTTTAACAGCACTAGTAAAGTTCCTTTTTCCGCTTTTGCGGAATCAGGATTACTTTCCCGAATTGTTTTAGGAAATCATGAAAATTCTATAATCCTACAAATCATGATTCAGACCATGTACAGGAATACTTTTAGACAAAGCATGACTTGTAATAATACACTTAATATTTAGTATTGACCACTTATTTTACTAAACTAACAAGTTTGGTTTTTTAAGTTTTTTATATTAATCTAATCATTAAACTTGCAAACCATAAAAAATCAGACACATGAAAAAACATTTTTACATTTTAGCCATTATTTTATTAAGCTTATTGGCTACGGAAAGCAAAGCAACTCATTTAGTGGGAAGCGACATAACATACCAATGTACCAGCACACCTGGCGTTTACAAAGTAACTATGAAAATTTACAGGGATTGCGCAGGTATTCCCTTATGCTCTGGTTGTACCAATGCCATTCCAAACGGAACTGTTTCTGGTTGTACTACTTCTAGTTCTGGTTGGAGTACCCAAATAATTGGAGCCACTTCTGGTTGTACTGGTGTAAATTTTGGGGCATTTACTTTAACTGCAGTAAGTGCATCCAGTGGTTATGATATTATTCCAACTTGTACTTCTGTATATACTATTTGTACAAATTGTAATACTAGAACATCAGGTACATTTAGCCCAGGAATTGAAGTTTTTACTTACGAAGGAAATGTAGATTTAAGTGGAATTCCAACTACTTGTTGTAACGTAACTCTTGGGGCAAATACATGTTGTAGAAACAATGCATTAACTACTATAGTTCCTGGAAGTTACCAAACTATATGTACTATAAACAGGTGCCAGTCTGCTTGTAATTCAGCACCCACATTTACCAACGATGCTGCAGTTTTGGTATGTGCTGGAGTAGATTTTGTTTATAATTTAGGAGCCATGGATCCTGATGGCGATTCGTTAAGTTATGCCTTTGGCTCATCTTTACAAGGAATTGGAAGTAATGTAAGTTATATTCCACCTTACAGTGCAGGATACCCTTTTCCATATTTTGGCGCACCCAATGCCAATACTACATATCCAGGAGGATTAAGAATAGACCCAATTACAGGTGATGTGTTGTTTAGACCAATAGGTGTTTTTGTTTCTAATTTAGTAATAGAAGTTACCCAATGGAAACTAGTAGGTGGTGTAAGGGTAAATGTAGGAATGACCAGAAGAGATGTTCAGTTTCAAACTCAGTTATGTACAAATAATAGAAATCCTATTATAAAAGCATACAGAAATGGAATACTACAAACCAATTTAAATTACACAACCACTGGAGGAACACAATTATGTTTGGATATAGTGGCGGAAGACCAAAGTCAAGTTTCCCCTTTAATTGCTTCTGATACAACCGATATGAGATGGAATAACCCTGGATTATATTTACCAGTAATGTCAAATGCTACTTTTACCAGAAATTATGTTTTAAGTCAACGCCCAACGCAAGGACCAAAAGCCGATAGTTTTAAATTTTGTTGGACTCCACCATTAGGAGCAATAAGAACAGAACCTTATTTGTTTTCTGTAACTGGTGTAGATCGTTTTTGTCCTATTAAAGCATTTGCAGTTAGAGGTGTTACTATAAAAGTAGAAGCTCCCAAAACATTGTTAATTGATAGTACAAATAAAAGTACTTATTGCAACAACAGAATAATAACCACCGATTTAAATTACAGAACTAGTAAAATAAATATGCTAATTGGCAATGTATTTACAGTTCAATTATCAGATTCATCAGGTTCATTTACCAATGCCACCACAGTGGGAACCAAAAACACTACGGATACTGTAGGGTTTATTCCTGTTACTATTCCCGCTGGTTTGTTTGTAAACAGAAATTATAAATTAAGGGTAAATTGTAGTTCAGATACGGTAAATTTAGGAACTCCGTTTGCCATTAGTTTTGTTGCAGGATTCAGCACACCCGTAATTACTAATAACCGTGATTCGTTTTGCAAAGGTTTAGTTTCTACTTTTAAAGTTACTCCTAACACAGCAGGTTTAACTTATAAATGGTTAAAAAACAACGCCATCATAGCCAACCAAACCAAAGATAGTTTATTGGTAGATTCAGCTTTTACCTACCGCGCTTTAGTAAGTAACACTGGCTGTACCGATACTTCCAATGCCAAGTATTTAACTGTATATCCTAAACCTATTGCTGGCTTTACCACCAATAATATTTCGCAATGTGTAAATGGAAACAACTTTATACTTACCGACACTTCTAAAATAGCATCAGGAAGTACAAGCAGGTTATGGACAATAAATAATGCTGATACATCAACCAGTACTATTACTAACAAAACTTTTATTAATGCAGGAAATTTACCCGTAAAATTGGTGGCTATCAGCAATTACAATTGTAAGGATACCATTATAAAAACCATGTATGTAAATCCTAAACCTATTATGGGCTTTACCATTAACAATGCTGCCCAATGTATAAACGGAAACAGTTTTAGATTTACCGATACTACTAATATAGCTTCAGGATTATTAATTACTAGAACATGGAATTTTGGAGGTGGAGCAAACGATGTTTCAACTGTTTCAAATCCTACAAAAGTTTATACGGTTGCTAATATATACGCTGTAAAATTGGTAGTTGGAAGTAATTTTGGTTGTAAAGATTCCTTAATAAAACCCATTTCAGTTAATCCAAAACCAATGGTTGGTTTTACTGTTAATAGTGCGCTGCAATGCTTAAACAATAATAACTTTATGTTTGCCGATACTACATCAATTTCATTTGGAACATTTACCCGAAAATGGAATTTTGGTGGTGGAATAAGCGATACTTCAATCGTAACTAATCCAACCAAAACTTACCCTGTTGTTGGAAATTATACAGTTAAATTAGTAGCTACTAGCAGTAATAATTGTAAAGATTCTATGCTAAAAAATGTTTCCATTAGTGCTAATGCAACAGCTAATTTTAACATCAATAATGTTTCGCAATGTTTAACTGGAAATAACTTTGCTTTTACCAATCAATCAACCAATTCAACTAGCCAAACATGGAGCTTTGGCGATGCAAGTAATTCAACAACTTTAAGCCCAACCAAAACGTATATAAATGCTACAACTTATACTGTTAAATTAGTTGCAAAAAACGCTGCTAATTGCAACGATTCTACTACCAAATCAGTTACAGTAAACCCGCAACCAGTTGCTGCTTTTAGTATCAATAATGCTTCGCAATGCTTAAATGGAAACAACTTTTTGTTTACCAATTCATCTATAAACTCCATCATTCAAACCTGGAATTTTGGTGATGTTACTTTTTCAACCAACATAAGTCCAACAAAAATTTATACAAACACTGGAAGTTATGATGTAAAATTAGTTGTTAAAAGTTTAGCTAATTGTACCGACAGTATCACTAAAACAGTAACAGTTTTACCAAAAATAACCGCAGGAAATATACTAGGAAATGCAAACCCTAAAACCATTACTACTCCATATCCTTATTCAGTATTAAGCCAACCAAATATTACCTATAATTGGACTGCCAACAAAGGAACTATTCAAAGCGGACAAGGAACCAATGCAGTAAGTGTTTTATGGTCGAGCATAGGAAGTGGAAGTTTAACAGCTAAAATTACAAACAGCATTGGCTGTAACGATTCTACAGTTTTGCCAATAAACATTTCGGTTGGTATAAAAGATTTAAGTTTAGATAACGATTTAAATGTTTTTCCAAACCCTACCAAAACCATTATAACCATTACCAACAAAACCAATTTAGTAGGTAAAAAATACATCATAACAAATCTAATAGGGCAAACAGTTATTACAGGCAAACTAAACCTTGACGAAACGATTGTAAACCTAGAAACATTGCAAAGTGGCGTTTATTTATTAAGCATTGATGGCATGAATAAGCAAAGCATAAAAGTAATAAAAGAGTAGAGACACGATTAATCGCGTCTATTTATTGCGTCTATTTATCGCGTCTAAAATATTAAGATGCGAAATTCATTTCGTCTCTATGAAAACAAACCGATGCCTTCGCTTTAAGCGAAGGCATCGGTAGTTAAAGAACAAACGTCATTCAGAAGGAAACTCCTTTCCACGGCAACCAACATTGAAATACAAAGTTGGTTAGTTAACCAAAACACCGATGCCTTCGCTTTAAGCGAAGGCATTGGTGTTTTTAAAAGTGACACCTCTACGAGGCTTTGGTTGTTAGTTGTTTCTTTTTACAATAGTATTGCTTCTATGAGGCTTAATTTGTCATGATTTCCTTCTCGCAATGTTGTGACTAGCTTTCCAACGCGGTTAGACCTGACAGGTTTTTAAAACCTGTCAGGTCTTAGCAAAGCAACTTTGCCCTCGGAAATTCCATGGAGCAATTCTGAATGTAAATTTCGTTCCCAACGCTGTTGGGATGCAATTCTGAGTGTAAATTATGTTCCCTAGCGTCTAGGGATGGAATTTCGCATGTTGATTTTGTTCCCTAGCGCTCAATGTCATTAAGTTAAGCGAAAAAGCTAATATTTACAATACAGTTCGCCTGTTATGAAATTGTTTTGGTTTGGATCTTTGCCTATATTTATCCGGTTTTCTTTCAAATTTTCTGTTGGGTCTTATTGGTATTACATTTCTTACAAATAGTTCTTTTAATTCCTCTAAAATTTTATTGCTTTCGTTGCCCTTTGAGAATAATTCAAGTATCCTACTTCTAATAAAACTAAGAGATAGTGAGGCATTTATTTTGTACTCATATTTTCTACCTGCATATTTTTCATTGGCTTCATCTTGTGCATCTTTGGTAAGAATACTTTGCATATTGCTCATGTATAATGCACAGTTAAATTCTTGTTGAATAAATTGATTGCTTGTTCCTGAAAAATTTTCCACACCAATAATATTTTTGAATCGGTTATAATAGGTTTCTACTCCCCATCTTTGATAGTATAATGTGCCAAATTCAGAAGCAGGATACAGATCTTGACTTAATAATGATGTAAGCAATATTTCAACTTCATTTGATGGCAAAAGTACTTTAATCATGCGTACTTCTATTGTTTCATTTTTGTTGTAAGGTAAGTTCTTGAATGAATCGTTTTTATTAGGTTTTATAGTTACAATTTCTTCGTTTTTATCCGATTCATAGAATTTAATAACTTGATTAGAAAAGTTTGTTTTACATCTAAAAATAAAATGTATTTTTCTTATTTTCATTAAGTGCATTGATTCAAAACAAGGATAGGCTCTATCCATTATTATAATATCATTTTCTTTTGCCAGTAACATATGTTGACGAGAAAGGCTAACTTCTCCATTTTTAAAATGACATAATTTACCATCTAATACCATTTCATTTAGCACATCGTACATAATTGAAACACGCCCTAAAACAATATCATTTGTCTGATTTTGGTTATTGTAAGTGCCATATTCTTTTATAGTATCCTCATTAACAGGTAAATTTATGGATGAACCATCAATACCTAAAACCCTATGGCCTTTAAATAGCTTTACTCTTTCATCATTATCAAGGTAAAATTCGTTAGATATTAAGGCATTTAAATCGTAAAAAAGATCTGGCTTTAGTTTCTTTCTGCTTTGAACAAAAGCACTTGAAGTAAAACTTACTACCTTATTTGATATTGCCGTTCTTACACTAGTAAAATATGCATTCAGCTCAATCTGTAAGTTTTGTCGTAGTAGTTTTAGCATACACAAAACTAAGCCTTCAAAGGTTAGTTTTCTATCTCTGGTAAAATCTTTTTTACTAACTCTATATTTTATTAGAGTGGTTGTTGAACTAATAAACAAGTTTGTTTTGTCTATAAAGTATTTCCCTAGTTTCTTTGACAAAATTTTAGTTTTTGCAAAGGGCGGTTTTTATCAGAATATCTCTATATTTAGTTATTAATAATCAATTGTTTATATTCTTAACTTAATGACATTGACCGCACGACTTTGGCGTGTGGCTGTAACAAAACAGAACAAAGGTTTTATAAGTATTACCATAATAAATTTACTTCAAAGCAAATATATATTTTTATTTAGCATTTTTACTTTTGTTGGTTTGTCCACGCCAAAGTCGTGAACTAGCGTTTCTGGGTTTGCCCGTGCACTTGCAAGGGTCAATTTCAGAATTCTTCCAGTCAATTCCAGAGTTCCTCCAGCCACTATCAGTGCCGCTCCAGTCAATTTCAGTGTTGCTCCAGTCAATTTCAGAGTTATTCTAGTCAATTTCGGAGTTGCTCCAGTCAATTTCAGTGCTGCTCCAGTCACTTTCAGTGACGCTCCAGTCACTTTCAGAGTTCTTCCAATCTCTTTCAAAGTTACTCTAGTCAATTTCGGAGTTGCTCCAGTCAATTTCAGTACCACTCCAGTCACTTTCAGTGACGCTCCAGTCACTTTCAGAGTTCTTCCAGTCACTTTCAAAGTTACTCTAGTCAATTTCGGAGTTGCTCCAGCCACTTTCAGTGTTACTCTAGTTACTTTCAGAGTTACTCCAATCACTTTCAGAGTTACTCTAGTCACTTTCAAAGTACTTCCAGTCACTTTCACTTGCTTTTTGATTCATTTTTAACACGCAACGGTCGATTTTTAGTCTGGGCAGAAATATTGTTATTTTATCCATAAAGGAGTAAGGGATATAATTCTTTTTTTCTTTTGAAAAAATAATATCTTTCTTTCGATTCTAAAAGTTGCTTTTATATTTTGATTCCTGCAAGTAGATAAAAAGTGAAATTTGGAATAATCGTTTTTTAAATTTCTACACCTTGTTTTACATGTATAACTTGGTATAATTGCATTGGTATAAATTTTTATTCCAATTTATAAAAGTGAAATATGAAGCAACTTTTCAGAAAAAAGAATGTAGCACAAATTTTAGTTGAAGCCAGCAAAGCTGAACATGGAAGCCATCAATTACATAAAACTTTAACATTACGCGATTTAACCGCCATGGGAATTGCTGCAATTATTGGTGCAGGAATTTTTAGTACCATAGGAAATGCCAGTTTTATGGGTGGACCAGCAGTTATTTTATTGTTTGTTTTTACTGCTATTGCTTGTGGTTTTTCGGCTTTAAGTTATGCCGAATTTGCTTCATCTATTCCAATAAGTGGAAGTGCTTATACTTATGCTTATGCTTCGTTTGGCGAAATAATAGCGTGGATAATCGGATGGGCTTTAATTTTAGAATACGGAATTGGAAACATTGTTGTGGCCATTAGTTGGAGCGACTATTTTACTGGTTTATTGGGCGGTTTAAATATTCATATTCCCGATTATTTAACCATGGATTATTTAACAGCAAAAGCAGGTTTTGAAAATGCAACATTGCTTTTAAGTAAAAATGAAAAACTAACATTTGCTTTAACAGAACAATTCAGTGCTTGGAATACTGCTCCAAGTATTGGTGGTTTAAAACTAATTTTCGATTTGCCTGCAGTGGGTGTAGTATTAGCCATTACTGCCTTAATTTATAGAGGAGTTCATGAAACCAAAAAAGCCAGTAATATTTTTGTTGCTATTAAATTATTTGTGATTGTTTTGGTAATTATAGTTGGTGCTTTTTATGTTAATCCTGATAACTGGAGTCCATTTATGCCTAACCAATTAACAGGAGTTTTGCAAGGAGTTTCCTCTGTTTTCTTTGCCTATATTGGTTTTGATGCTTTAGCAACTACAGCCGAAGAATGTAAAAATCCTGAACGCGATTTACCAAAAGCAATGATTGCTTCTTTAATTATTTGCACTGTTTTATATATTCTTATTTCACTCACTTTAACCGGAATGATAAGTTATAAAGAGTTAGCAGTTGGCGATCCGTTGGCTTTTGTTTTCGAAAAATTAAATGTGGGTTGGATGAGCGGAATAGTAGCTGTAAGTGCTGTAATAGCAATGGCTTCTGTGTTGTTGGTTTTTCAAAATGGTCAACCAAGAATTTGGATGAGCATGAGCCGAGATGGATTATTACCTAAAAAATTCAGTAAAATTCATCCTAAATTTAAAACACCCGCTTTTTCTACCATTATTACTGGTGGCTTAGTTGCCATTCCAGCATTGTTTTTAAATTTAAAGGAAGTAACCGACTTAAGTAGCATTGGAACTTTGTTTGCTTTTGTGTTGGTAAATGCGGGTGTTATTCAAATGGAAACTCACCGAAACCCAAACCACAAAGGATTTAGAGTTCCTTATATTAGTGGAAGAATTATTATGCCTTTGCTGTTTTTAGTAAGTATTTTTATGTTCATTGTTTTCGATGAAAACAAAATATTCTTAAACTTTGATTTTGGCTTAAATTTTCCTGCTTATAGCTTTTGGATATTGTTTGCAGCCATTGCTGTTTTAAGTTTTTTACACCGATTTTCACTGCTTCCCGTTTTAGGAATGGTAACTAATTTTTACCTAATGACTCAGCTTAATAAAAGCAATTGGATAGCCTTTGGAGCTTGGTTAATTATTGGCTTATTTATTTATTTTCTTTATGGCAGAAAACACAGTAAACTAAAACATGTTGTTGGCTAATTGATATGTACTTCAACTTAATTTAGTTTCAAAGTTCTGTAGGAACGAAATATATATAGCAACGGGTTTTAACCCGTTGAAAAATTAAGAAACCCCTTAAACGAAAATCCCCAAATATTTGCCCTTAGCCGAAGGCTAAGGGCAAATATTTGGGGATTTTCGTAATATTGTTTTTTATTAAATACCACCAGTTTCACTGGAGGCTATTAATATTAAACTCCTCTGGAGTTTCTCTTTTTTTTGCTTCTTAAGTTGACGGATATGAGATAGCTATCGGTACAGAGTTGTTCTTTTGTTTTTTCTTGAGTTAACAGCTATAGTTAATTAGGTATATTTTTTAAAAAATATTCCAAAACTTAGCATCTAATATTTTCAAAATATCCTGAGATCTTTTTTTGTACTCTGTGTTTTGATTTACTAATTGTTCAAAAATAACTTTTGCTTCTGGAATTCTATTGGCTTTTAGCATGGCTAATGCCATGTACCATCGAGCTGTAGTTTTGTCTTTAAACATTTTAAACGATTCAGCCGATTCATCAAAATGTCCAATGGAAATATTGGTATAACCCACTTTAAAATAACAAATCCCCAAGTACAAATTATAATAACCATCATCTTCCAATTGTGGTTCAAATTTTTGGAAAGTTTCCATTGCTAATTGATAATTTCCAAGTGTATAAAACTTCATGGCAGGAAGTGCCAAACTTGTAGTATCGGTAAACGAATCGGGCGAAGTATAAAAGTTTGGATAAATTTTAAAATTTTCAGTAATGATAGAATCTACATCTACATTTTTGTATTTGCTAGGATTGTAAATAAGCCAAACTATTCCACTTATTAGCGTTAGAATTAGCAGAATTATCAAAAAATTTAGGGCTAATTTCATCGTAATTATCTCATGTCATTTATTTCAACATTTGGATATTTTTTTGGATTAAATGTAAAATATCCATCGTCAAATTTAATGTTAGGAATTTGATTGGTAATGCTATAGGTATGAACACTGCCATTTTTGTCAAAAATTACCGTTTTAATTATTTGCTGGTTATTTTTTTCAACATATAGCTTTATTTTAAAATAGTTTTTCTTTTTGTCTTTTGGTGCAAGTTCTATAACAGTTAAATCTCTTCCGCTTTCTTTAACATTTTCGCCCATTTTACTTACAAATCCTTTATTATACATTGTAAATATATCATCTAGTTTCATAATTCCTTCTTTAGGCTTATAATTCTGAATATTTACTTCATTAATTTCTTTGCTGTAAGTCCATTGTGTTTTATTATCGCAAATAATGGTTTGCCCTGCAATGTCTAACCTAAATTTATTGCCTTTTATTACAATATTTCCTTTTTGTTTTTCACTGATTTTTTCAGCTTTACTTTCAATATTGTAAGTAAAATCGGCTTTTATAGAACTGAATTTTTTGTATCGTTTGCTAATTTTGTTAATTAACAAATCAGATTCTTTACTGCTTTGAGCTATACTGCTCAAAGTCAATACACTTAGTATTATTAATAAATATTTTTTCACGGTGCAATATTATTAGTTTTTGAGTGAAGCTACTATAAAAATTTACTATCTTAGGTTTTTATTGATTTCAATTACCTTATTTACTATCATAAAAAGATATAATCCAGGCCAAATTAATGCTGATTTATTATCGTAATTTACTAAAATAATACACGTAATTATTCCAATACAAAACGAGGTAACAACCACACTTACAAGCTGCAAGGTCATGTTTTGGGTTTTTATGAGTGAAAGTCCTGTAAAAATTAATAACATTATTACAGAAAAAATGGTGGTTATTATTGCTATGTTCATATTTTGCAACAAATATGAAATACCAAGTATCAATAAACAAGGCTTTTGAAAATTTTATTGAAATAGAAGCCAAAATCATTTCAACTGAGGCAAATGTGATGTTGCAATTGCCAGCATGGCGACCAGGAAGATATGAGTTAGCCAACTTTGCTAAAAATATTAGGTGCTTTAAAGCAATATCAAAAAATGGTGTTGAACTTAAAGTTAGAAAACAAACCAAAGACAGTTGGTTAATTTATAATGCTGAAAATAATGACGAAATAACTATTTCGTACGAATATTATGCTAACCAACTAGATGCAGGAGCTTGCTTTATTAATAATGAACAATTGTATGTAAATCCTGTTCATTGTTTTATGTATGAAGTAGGTAAAATGGAGGAACCATTTGAAGTAAAACTCAATATTCCTGCCGATTATCAAATTGCATGTCAGTTGCCAAGTTCCAATAATACACTCATTGCTAATAATTTTGATCAATTGGCCGATAGCCCTTTTATTGCAAGTAACAGCTTGCAGCATCATGTATTTAAAGTAAATAATGCCAATATTCACTTTTGGTTTCAAGGCAAACACGAAATTGATTTAGTAAAATTAGAAGCGGATACAATAGCTTATACAGCATTACAAATAGATATTTTTAAAGAATTTCCTTGTACTGATTATCATTTTTTATATCAAATATTACCAACTGCATTTAGGCATGGAGTAGAACATGCCGATTCTACAGTAATAGCAATGGGATTGGGCAATGACATGCTTCGCGATGATTTTTATAATTCGTTATTAGCCATTAGTAGCCACGAACTTTTCCATATGTGGAACGTAAAAAGAATTCGTCCGGCTAGTATGTTTCCTTACGATTTTACCAAAGAAAATTACAGTACTTTGGGTTATATTTACGAAGGTGTAACCACTTATTATGGCGATTTGATGTTACTTAGAAGTGGTGTTTGGAGTTGGGAACAATATGCCGAAAGCTGGAATGACGATTTTTTAAGACATATTTCTAATCCTGGAAATAATAATTATTCGGTGGCAGAATCAAGTTTTGATACTTGGCTCGATGGTTATGTGCCTGGCATAGCTGCCCGAAAAGTGAGCATTTATATTGAAGGAATGTTAGCTGCCATGATTGCTGATTTAACCATTATAAAAAACTCAAATGGTAAATATAGCCTCGATAATGTAATGCACGATTTGTATCATTTATACTATAAAAATAACAAAGGATACACCGAAACCGATTATCAAGCACTTTTAGAAAAATATGGTCAAGAAAGTTTTGAACAGTATTTTGAAAAAAATATTTGGGGTAAAAACAACTTAATAGCTGATTTACAAAATATTTTACCTTACTTTGAATGCTCAATAAATAACAATAAGTTAACAAAAAACATAAAAGCAGAAAATAATTTGCTATTTAATTTTTTGTTGAGCCGATAGCTCTATATATTTGAAACATCATTTAAACCAATGTTTTTTACTATGCAAAAAGTAAAGCTCGAATGCGAAATGTGCGACTCAAAAGCCATTTCATTTATGAAATTCTGTAACCCTGAAGAAGTACACGCTGTTGCAACTGGCAAATCATGTGGACATTACAAAAAAGGACAAGCCATTTTCTATGAAGATAATTTACCACTTGGTATTTATTGTATTACCAAAGGAATTGTAAAAATTACACGTAGTAATAATTTTGGTAAAGAACAAATTTTGCGTTTTGCAAAAGAAGGTGAATTTTTAGGTTACCGTGCCGTTATTGCCGATGAGCCTTTAACTGCTACTGCCACTTGTATTGACGATGTAATTGCTTGTTTTATTCCACGCCAAATTTTTTTAGATTTGTTGCAAAGCAATGCTGAAATAAACAAACAAATGTTTAAAGCACTTTGCCACGACATGGGTTTAAATAACGAAAAAGTGCAGAGTTTAGCTCAAAAAAGTGTGAGAGAAAGGGTTGCTGAAACCATTTTATATTTACACCAAACTTTTGCTACCAAATCGGTAGAGGAGGAGCCAGTTATTCCTATTAGTTTACCTCGCGAAGATTTGGCCAATATAGTTGGAACAGCTACTGAAACTTTAATTAGATTGCTTTCGGAATTTAAGTCGGATAAGTATATTGATTTTGAAGGAAAAAGAATAAAAATATTAAACAAAGAAGCTTTAGAGCGTATTTCGCACGCTACTGTATAATTATATGCCTTGATAGAATTCTCTATCAAGGCATTTTGATTTATTAGAAACATCAATATATAAACCATATTGTTTAGTTAATTGAACTCATTTCGACTTCGCTTAATGTCCTCAGTCGTTGAGCTAAGTTGAAACGAACATCAATTAGTATAAAAAAACTTAAATAATCAACAGTATATTTAACTATGAATAACAAAATGTATCCTTGCTTGTGGTTTAATGGAAATGCAAAAGAAGCAGCAACCTTTTATTGCAGCATTTTTAGCAGCTCAAAAATTCTTTCTGAAAATCCAATGGTTGTAAACTTTGAACTAAATGGAATGAAATTTATGGGTTTAAATGGTGGACCAATGCATCAATTTTCTCCTGCTAACTCTTATGTTATTGAATGTGAAAACCAAGAAGAAATAGATCATTTTTGGTATAAATTAGGGCAAGATGGAGTTTATAACCAATGTGGTTGGCTTGATGATAAGTTTGGTGTTTCTTGGCAAATTGTTCCAACTATTTTAGGTGAACTAATGTCAAATCCTGAAAAATCACAAAGGGTAATGGCCGCATTTT
>Ga0247831_1006671_pt1 | contig 13458 bp, 8 predicted proteins | sample LaCruzMarch2015__9_FD_192406 | JGI IMG/M metagenome (GOLD analysis project Ga0247831, IMG submission 192406) | Freshwater microbial communities from meromictic Lake La Cruz, Castile-La Mancha, Spain - LaCruzMarch2015_1m | ecosystem: Environmental > Aquatic > Freshwater > Lake | place: Spain...
TAGCAGAATGATTGCTAGAAGCATTAGCTGAATTAGAACTGTTATTAGCAAAATTAGAACTATTAGCAGAATGATTAGATGCAGAGTTTGCACTGTTGCTAGAATTGTTTGCAAAGTTAGAACTATTCGCTGCAGAGTTCGCAGATGCGTTAGCATTAGCACTTACACCAGCTAAATAAGTTGATGCATCATTAGCTGAGTTAGAAGAATTGTTAGCAAAATTAGATGCGTTACTTGAATGGTTCGCTGCAGTGTTAGCACTGTTAGATGAGTTGTTAGCAAAATTAGATGAGTTACTTGCGTGGTTCGCTGCAGCGTTAGCATTAGCAGATGCAGAAGCATTATCTACAATTAAAGTATATTTAGCAGCTTCAGCATTTGTAGTTAGTGGTTGTGATCCAGAAGACGTGTGTGCAGTATTAACAATAAATATATTATTAGTAGATGTATCTTTAACTAGATCTCTTGCAGCATAAGATGTTGCGGTAGCCCAGTTACCTCTATAAGTTCCAAGCTCTTGTGTAACTGATATTTCTCCATTGGCATCAAATGCTAGAATTTTATTAGCACGAGCTGCAGCACCCACTGTAAATTCAGTAGATGTCATTGTGTTTGTTTTAGATAATTTAATAGCTCTTTGTAATTCTTCCTGAATTTCTTGAGATACCATCATAACTCTATCTAGAGCTTCTTCATGCGAATTTGCAGGGAATGGATCGTTAGCTACATAATCTGTTTCTTGTGTCTTTGTTGTATTTCTTTTTAAAACAACAGTCTCTCCAGTTACAGGAGCTGTTAAGAATGTAATATTACCACCTCCGGCAGAACCAACACCAGATACTGTGTAATGAGTTGTTTTTGTCTTTGTTGTTTCTGTACCAGTAGAGGATCTAATAATAACCTGAATTTCATCATCATCTAATATTTTAAATGTATATGCAAATACAGTAGTTGAACTATTGCCACTGTAACTAACTTTAACTGTAGTTGATGATATTGTCATAATTCCCTATATTAAATTCAATCGTTAATGTCTATCATATTTATTCAAATATATTGACTTTTGGCGTTCTTTCAGGAAAACTTTCACCTGGTTTCCAAAAATATTCTTTATCGTATTCATCCTTATATTTATTAATTCGTCTAATAATTCTATCATTAAATTTAGGATCAATCATTTTTTGTATATTATCAAAGATTAATCTTTCTAAAGCTAGTCTGGCATACCATAAACTTGCGCCAGGAGTATATTGTCTTAAAAAATCACTTATATCTCTTCCATAAGTAGTTTCTTCACCTGTTGCTAAATTAATAATATTTCCAAATGTAAGTTTTGAAACATCTTCAAAGAAACCAGCAGGCGCTCCTAATATTGTTGATGATAAATTTCTTCCATATTGATTTTGTGATGAAGTTATAAAATCTCCAAAGATACCTAAACCTCCACCTTTAATCATTGCTCTTAACCAATAACTAGGTTCCTGCATTTTTTCTGAAGAAGTAACATCTCTACCTTTTGTTATTTCTCCAAGCTCATAAGCTAAAGCTCCCATAAGTGTTCCTGAAACAACTAAAGGAACTATGTATTTCATTTTGCCGGTTAAATTAGTTTGAGTAAAACCTCTTCTTAAATGAGTATAAACAAATGTAATTGGAAAATTTTTATACATTGCAACAGAATTAATTAATTCACCGCCAATCGTTCCTGATCTTTGATTACCAAATAATGCAACTTTACCTCTTGCTGAAGTTGAAGGAATAGCAAATTCAGTTTCATTAACAACTAATTCCATTAATTTATTTGTAAGATCTTCTCTTAAACTTTCAGTTAAATCAGTTCTTAATCTTATGTCATCGGGTCTTAAAAATGTTGCGCCTTTATTTGCAAAATTAACATCATCAATTCCTGCATCATATAATTTTGTATTACGAATAATATTCCATGAACCATCATTTATTCCATAACGTAAAAATGTTTTTTGCATTGCTTCAGGTAATTCTTTAAATTGTTTACCAACATTCTCAGCCCAAAACCCCATAAGCTCCATACCAAAACTCCATCTACCTGCTTGAGTTAAATGTGATAATCCTGATACCCTTAAGACTGTATCTGATATTCTTTTTGTTACCTGTGGAGCTTCTATTTCCCCAAGAAATCTTGCAGATGCAGATGCTACTGTACTCCAATGTTCAGCAACTAAACCAAGTCTAATAGCAATTTTTGCTTTTTCAGATTTATTTAAAGGATCAAATAATAATTTTAAACTGTTCTGTGCTGTTCTCCATTGAGGCAAACCATTATGAGCAGAGGTAGCTCTACTCCAGTTAAAATCTGTTAATGCAACTACTGATGCAGATCCTAATTGAGCTGATGTTAATATTTGTCTTAATCCTGCTAAACCTCTTGCTACAAAACCATCTACTGGATTTGTTAATGCACCTTTATGATAACCATATAAATTTTTAATTAATTCTATTTTGGTATTAGCTCTATCTTCTTCTAATGAACCAAAAAATTGAGCTATTGATTTTCTATTAAATTTTTCAGCATCAGCAATATCTTGAGCATATTGACTTACTTGTCTATTTAGTTTTTCAATTTCTAAAGGATCTGTTGATTTAGCAAGTAATGCTTTTGCTTCTTCTAGTTGTTGTTTAGCAACAGGAAGTCTTACTTGTTTTGTAACATCTATTTGAGCTTGTTTTTTAATAAGAGTAGTCATGTATGCAATGGTTGCATCAGGATTGGGTCCAAGAACTTTCATTAATGCAATATCTCTAGACATTTTATTAATGTGATCCATCATCACTTGAAAAGCATTATTATTTCCAAATCTATTTTGATATTCAGTCCAAGACTGTGCATTTTTAAAAACTAAAAATCTATGATCTGTAGAACGTGATGCAAGATTACTTCCAAAAGTTCTTTGATTAGGTTTAACTTTATTAAAACCTTCATTAGTTATTGTTTCATAAACATCAGATAATGCTAATCTTAAAGTCTTTTCATTAAATGGAAGTTTAGTTTTTTCATTAATCATTTTAGTTGCATCTAATCTATCTATAGTAAAATTAATCCAATCTTCTTTATTAGTTTTTCTAATTTGCAAAGTGTCATGTATTTGTGGTAGTCCCCAATCTTTTCGTGATGGTATTCTTCCACCATATTTATTAAATTCTAATCTTAAAAATTCAGAAGCTGCTTTCCATGCTTCTGCCATTTCTTTGGCAGCTTGATTTGTAGTAGAACCAGGTTCAATAATTTCTCTAACTAACATATTTAATGTTGCTTTGTTTCTTGAATAACCACCAAATCCAGGTTTAAATGTATCTAATACATCAACTAATATTTTATGTGCTTGTCCCTTAATAACTTTGACTTGATTTTCTACAGTAATGTGTGGTGAATAATCATCAGGAGATAAAACAGAAATACCAGCATTACCATAATCTACTTCACCATTCATATTCCTATATGTTTTAAAATGTTTTAGTTTATCTTGTTGAGCTTTAAGAGTTAATAATTCTATACGTTTTTTATATGCTGCCTCATATTTAAAAATATCAAAGGAGTCTTTAGCTGCTTGTTTTTCAGCATCTGCTTGAGACATTCCTTTAGCAAGATATTCTTCTACTTTTTCATCAAATAATTTTATTTGTTCATCAGCTTGATTTTTGGTAACATTACCTTCTGCAATACCATTTGTAATACAATCTTTATAACTCATACGCAGTCTGCCAATCTGTTAATAAATAAATTAGTTTGATTTTCTTCTTCTATAATCTTTCGCATTGTTTTCATTTCAGGAACAATTTCATTAAAATCATCTAATTTAGTATTTAATGAAAATTCTTGATCTAAAATATTTGCAGTATCATCACCAATAGCAACTACTGGTTCTTCTCTTGTAGTAATTCTTGCTTCAATTCCTTCAGCAGTCGTAGCTCGGATTTCTCTCCATTCTCGTATATTTCCTTCAATCTGTTCTCTTGATCCTGTAATGTATTTGATGTTCCCTTCGGCAGTTGTGCCATCAATTTCTGCTCTGACATTTATTTTTTCCTTTGTTAAGTTATTATAGTTTGTTTTAATATTATTATCAACTTCTTTTGATATAATATCATCATAAATATATCTGTTAGTTTCTACAGCTCTTTTAAGATTTCTTAATTTTGCAATATTAATTGGAATATCAACTCTTACATTTATAATGTTATAGTTTTTAATTTTAAGATTATCTATTAATTCATTTAATGTTTCTTGTGTTCTACCAAGAATAGGAAGAATAATATTATCACCACCAGAAATAGATTTTTTTAACATTTCTTTAAACAAAACTTTGCTTTCTTCATGGGTAGCAGCTGCGCCAATACCATTGTTATATTCAGGTATTACTTTTTTTAAATCATCAGGATCAATTACTATTGCTTTAAAATTTGCTTTAATTTGATTTGTAAGTGTTGATTTTCCAGCAGCAGGTAAACCTGTTACAATAAAAGCAACACGATCTTTTGTTTCAGATCCTTTTTGATAAATAGCATTAATAATATTGTCTATTCCTTTGTATTCATCTTGTCCCAATTTATAAATTTTATTTTTTAAATATTTTTCTTTAAAAATTCCATTAACATAATTAGCAGGAACATCAGTTCTATAGGCAGCAGTATAAACATCTTGTTTTTCTATTATTTCTTTAAGTACATCTGAATTTTTAATATCAGCAACATCTTCTATTGTTACAGTTCCTGAGTTTAATTTTTCATCTATAGTATCAAGTGTTCTTTTTTCTTTAGCATTAAGAATTTTATTCTTTGCATTAATAGAATTAGTTAAATCTGTTTCTATAGGTTTAGCAGGAGGAAGTTCTGTTTCGGCTAATATTTCATTTTTTAATGATTGACTTTGCTCAACTGAACCTTTTCCACCTGGTTCATCAAATAACTTATTACTTATGTTTTCTGATTCTGGTCTGCTTCCTGCAGTGCTTGTTTGTATTTGAGTTTCAATTGCATTATTGTCTGGTGATCCGCTAGTATTGATCCCATCAAAATCGCCTCTTTCTGCTGCTCGATCGACAGCGTCGGCAAAGTATTTTCTTGCTTCTGCTTTGTTTCCTGCTTGGTAGAGTCTGGCTGCTTGCGTGAGATCTGTAGAGAGTTGTCCAACTCTGGTTGCAAGGATTTCAATTTTTTCTTGGATCTTCGCATTTTGTGTTAATATTTTTTCGTTATTAATACTATCTAACTTATTGCCAGCAGAAGTCAATAATTGATCTTCCCTTAAAACTAATGAGAATAACTTCTTCTTATCTTTTGTGCTTTTTGCAAAGTTTGTTAATAAGATTGATTTTTCAACAATTAAAGATTGTTTAAATTCTTCAACTCCAAATAATGTTTGTTCCTTCATTTTAACAGAAGGAGTTTCTCTAATTTGTTTAAGAATAAGATCTACTTGTTGCATGTTATCAAATTTTTGTTTTTTTAATATTGTTAAAGCAGATACATGTAATTCTTTATCAGGTAATAATTCACCAACTCTAGATGCTACTTTGTAATCAATAAATTTATTAACTACCATTGAGAATGAATCGTTAGATAATTTTGTCAAACCTTGTGCGACTTTAACTATTTCTGATTTAATTGGCATGCTTGCCATAATTGCATCAATATCAAAATTTTTAAGACGCAGCATCTTAGCAGCATCAATAGCAGTACCAGTTCCTTGTCTTAGATTAATTGCAACACCTTGAAGCATTGCATGATCTGGTACATAACCATCTACTTCTCTAATTCTATATCCAAATAATCTAGGTTTTTGATCTATTAATTTTTTTGCTAATCCAAATCGTTGATGTCCATCAACGACTGCTAATCTACCATCTTTAAATTCATAAACTAAAATAGTGCTTGCGCTTGGCTGATCCCATTTTGTAACATCCATAAGTCTTTCAGATATTCCAAATTCATTAGTTTCTGATTTATATTGAAAAGTCTTTGCATCAGTAGTTAATTTATTAACATCAAACTCTTCTACTGCAGCACCTTTAAGAATATCTTCAAATTTTAATTTTTGTGGTAGTTCGTCAGGTATTGTAATTGGTTCATCATTTAATAATTTTAAAGTTGCTTCTGCAGCTCTTTCATTATGAATATCTCTTGATCTAACATTATCCACCATTGGATTTTGTTTATCTTCAAAAATTCTATTTTCTATAAATTCAGCAGCAGCATCAGTTTCTTTAGTTTTAAATTGATCTGGAAAGTTTTCTTTATAAATTTTTAAAGTTTGATCATCAGTTAAATTTTCAATATTGTTTTGGATTTTTCCAATCATTTGGATTTGTTGTTCAGGAGTGGCTTTTGAAAATAATTTAGATATTCCATAAATACCTGTGTTTAATGCACCTCCAATACCTGCAGCAAAAACTGTAGAATAAGCAACTTGTTTAGCTCCCTCTTCAAAACCAGCTCCTGTAAATCCTAATTTTTCTCTGTAAGGTTGAACATTTAATTGTCTTGATGTTTCAGATGCTGCTCCTAAAACTCCTTCATAGTATGCTGTTTTTAAAAATGTTGTTAATGCTGTTCTTCCAAAACCATAAGCTAAACCAAATGGTAATGTTAATGCTACACTAGGTTCTTTTAAATAACCAATAGCAGTTCCTGTAAAATTACCAACTTTACCTGAAAAATTTGTATTTTCAAAAAGTTCATTTGCGTATGCCTCAGAGTCTTTTGCATCAACACTTATTTTTTTTAAAATAGCATCAAAATTATTTAATGATTTAGTTTCTAATTCTAATTTTAAATTTTGGTTTTTATCCTGTGCTTCTTTTAATGTTGTTAAAGCTCTGTTAAGTTTTTCATGTCTAGTTTCATAATTTTCCATTCCAAATTCTGTTTTATAAAAATCTTGATCTTGCATTGGATTGTCAAACTGAACATTATTTTTAATCATAATGTCAGTAATTTCACTCCAAACTTCATCAAGATTTCTAATTTCAGAAACTTCAGAATTAGCTTTTTCAAAAGCTCTTAATCCTGCTTTTGTATTGTCTAAAAAAGAATCTAATGTAAAATATTTTTCTCTTCCCTTAGCTCTAGCTTCAACACCACCTAATTGTTCTTGTTCAGGAGGAGCTTCTTTTTTTTCGTAAAAATGTTCTTTAGGTTCTAGTAAGGTATTTGTAGATTTTTCTTCTTCAAAAAAGAATGACATTATTTATTTACTGTTCCTAGATCTCCTTTAATCTTATTAAGATCTACGATAAAGTAACCGCCATTTTTATTTAATAAATATTCAGGTTGTACATTTGAACCAAAAGGTTTTGATAAAGATATTTTATATCTTCCTGGACCCACTGTTACAAAATAAGGATCACCAAAAAACTTTTCAGAGAATATTTTAATTTCTTTTCCATTCTTATCTAATGGTAATGTTTCAACTATATTACCTTGAGGATCTTTATATGAACCAGATTTTTTTAAAATGTTTTCGTTTTTTTCTAAATAATCAATAATATTATTAAAATTTCCATTTTTTACATAAGCAGGAATAATAACATCTAAACCATTATATTTGTCAAATCCGCCAAATTGTTTTCCATTAGATTTTAATGAACCAACAGCATCATTTAATGCCTCTGTATATCTTGATGAACTAAATGATTTAGTTTCTTCATTAACATCAAAGGTTCTTTTTATATAAATATTATCTGCTGTTTCAATTACTCTATTATAAGTTTCAGCAGGTACTCCTGTAAATGCTTTTTTATAACCTGAAAGAATAGAAGATTTATCTTTGTCTCTAAAATTTTCTATTTTAATATTTTTATTTTTACTTAATAAATAACCATCAATAGCATCTGCAGCTCCTTTAGTTGGAACTCCACCATTAAACATTGTAATACCACCAACATGCGCAAATAATGCATTCTCTTTAGAGATCTCTGCAAAAGCATTTGGTGCATCAGCTCCAAAACCATTTGAAATATTTGAAGCTAAATTTAATAACATTTTACTATCTGTAGATTTATCAACGATTGCTTTTAATTGTTTAGATTCTGCATCAGTAAAAAATCTTGCAGGTAAGTTATAATATTTACCAGCAGCTGTAGCTGAATTTTTTCTTGCTGCTAAACTTTCTGTAAATATTTTTTTATTTTCTTCAGATGGGTTAAGCATTACATCATTAAAATTAATATTGTTTAAAGTAACAATATTTCTTTCAGATGCTGTTCTTAATAAATCTTTTTCTAAATCTGTTTGTAAGTCTGCTTTAAATTTTTTAACTATTTCATATTTTTTTAATTCAGAAATAGGTACATCTTTGTTTTCAGTTTTTGCAGTAGTAATCATTGTTTCCATTTTACTAATCTCTGCATCCATTTCAGAAAGTGATTTACTTCTAATGTTTAAAATAATATCTCTTTTTTGAATTAGAGCATCAATCTTTCTTGCATTCTCAAAATTCTCAACTGCTAAAGATCTTTCTTTTGCAGCATTAAGAGAATTAATTCCTGGATCATTGCCTTTATCAATTTGAGCTTCATAATCTTTTAAATTATTTCCTGATGTTTCATCTATTTTAAGAGCTGATAGTTTTGCATGAGATCTTAACTTTTCAATTTTTTCTATAGGCAAAGTAGAGTCTCTAATAACATCATTGATCTTCATAGGATCACGATCAAGAGTTCTTAATCCTTTATAATAATCTACATCTTCTCTAACTTTGTTTTTTTCTTCTGCTGCTTTTTTTCCATATACTTTATTATAAACATCAGAATTTAATATAGTGTCTAATTCATTAGTTGAATTTTGTATTTCAAGATCAGTCTTTCCATAAACAATAGATTTTTTTAAACGATCAGTATTTGCCTCAACTGCTAATCTATTTCTTTCTAATAAATTATTAGTTGCTGCATTTCTAATAAGAATAGAATCTTCAACAGATTGTTTTTGTAAAAATGTACCTAATGCTCTTTTAGTAAAAAAATTTTTTGTATCTTTAGTATGATAATCTTGAATAGTTTTAAATTGTTCTTTATAATATCTATCCGCTTCATCAGGATCTTCCATCTTAGATGCATCATCTTTAACCTTAGACAATCCTGGAACATTTTCATCACCATTATATATCTTTTCTTTTTTTTCCAAAACTTCTGTTTGAGCTTTTACTTTTTCTTTTTCAATAACAAAATCTGTTACAGCTCCAGTAAATCCTGCTGATGCGGCGCCAAGAGCTGAGGCAGTTTCCATACTAACACGCATGCCAGGAGTTGTGGGAACAGCGCTTATTTCTTCTGTGGGTCTAATCTGAGACTGATAAATTTTTATTGCCATTTTTAATTAACCTGTTTTTGTTGCTTTTTCATAATTTCCTAATAAAGACTGACCAGCTTTAAAATAACTAACAGTTTGCGCAACTTGTCCACGATATCTTTCAACTCTTGCTTCAGCTCTTTTCATAACAGCTTGATTTTCTAATTGTTCTTTTTTAACAAGAGCATTATATTCAAGCATATCTCTATCTCTTTCAAAATTTAAAGCATTATCCATTAATACTCTATAACCTGTGCCTTCTTCTGTAACTCCTCTTACTGCATAACCAGTTCTAATGTCTCCTGTTGATTTTGTTTCTAATGCATAAATTTGTGGTAAATCAAATTTCTCGTAAACTTTATATCCTTGTTGCGCTTGTTGTTCTAAAACAACAGCATCTCTTTCCATTAAAGCTGCATTAGCTTTAGCTATTTTATTTTGGGAACTTCCAGTTACTAGATCACCTACCCATGACATATCAATAAATCTTTGCGAACCTTATGTAATCAGCACCATCTGGTCCATAATGTTTCATTAAACCCTCTGATTTTAAACCTAACCATTCGGCAAATTTTATCCCTAAAACAAAATCTGCTTTTACAGCGGTTTGTAATCTTTTCACTTTATAAGTTTTTGTTAAAATATCTAGCTTTTTTTTAACGTGTCTAGCAATAGATATAGGATTTTTCCATACATCATTAGTTGCTAAGACCCATCCTTCGGCAACATTATCCCATAATATGCCAATGCCGCCTGATACCACAATCTTTCCATCTTTGATAGCAGTAAATGACATTCCTGGTATTTCTAAAAATAACGCATATTTTTTAAATTGAGGAGCAATCTGAATTGCAGGATCATTCATTGGATTACTAATAATGTGGTGAGCATGTTCCTTCTTAAAAGGAATAATATTAATATTATCCATCATTAGTAATTAATCTTGGGTATAATGATAACAATGTCATAGGTAGAGCTTGATCCTGTACTACAAATAAATATCCATCAGTTTCAAAGTTACCTCTAAATTCAATTTTCTTATCTCCGGTAAATAAAGGAACAGCAACATCCATAGGTGCAGCAGAAGATCTAAATGGTATCTCTTCTAAGTTATTTAGATCTGGACCCACTTTAGCTCCAACTGTTTCATAAAATCTTAATGTAACATCAAATATTCTTTTAGTTTTTCCTTGTGAAGTTCCATCTTGTGATCCAACATCTAATCTCATTGTTTGTAATGTTGATGTGTATGCTAATCCTACTTTTGCTGCGGTTGTAGTTCTGTCTAATGTTATAGATCCTGATGAAACTGTTTTATCAGGATGTGTTGCACCATTAGCAATAACTCTAACACTTTGTGCTTCAAGATGATCTAAACCTGTAAGTGTAGATGTAGCAGATCCTGAATAAGCTAAAGCGCTATCTACAAATTGAAATTGTGTAAGTGAACTATCAAATTGAAATGGTGTAAAATATTCTACATAACGTCTTGTTGTTCCATTAATTGTTCTTTTAACAATAACCCATAATTGATCTTCATCAATTCTGTTATAAGAATTTCCAGAAATAGAAATAACACTTTCAACTATACCATGAGTTGTAGCTCCAAAAGATCCACCTAATTTATGTTGATGCCAAGCAACAACTTGTTCTGATCTTTGATATGTTAATCCAACTAATATTCCATCTCCACGAATACCCCAAATAATACTATGTGGTTCTTGTTGGTATGTTAATTCATCTAGTCCAGATAAAGTAACGTCTTCAGCTAATATAGTCATATCCGGAGCGACATAACCATCTGTGTCAAAATTGTAAGCTAATTCTCTTAATTTTCTTTTAGCACGTTGAACAAATAAAGTTGCGTTACCAACTGATAGTGCATCTATATTGGATGCTCCATAATTAGATTGTTTTTTAATATTAATATTTGTAGGCGATACTGCAGTTCCAGTAGAATCTGAATTTAATGTAAATTCACCACCTGAAGTTAATATAATTAATGTTCTTGTTGCTTTTAAAGATTGTATGACGTTTACTTGATTTGATGCGATTGTATAAATCATTGCATCATCTGAGGCAACAGTTCCACCTCTATTCTCATCCATGTTTTCATAATCTCCTGATCTTGAAAAGAATAATGTTTGAGGTTGATTAGTTGTTCCTGCAAATACTAATCGTTGTTCATAAAAGGTTACGCAAGAAGGATAGCCAGTCGTGTCTGAAAAAGCTCCTAATGCCCAGTCAGTAGATGAGGATGAAGAACCTGTATCTTTTATAATAGTCCAAGTAACAGCAGTAGAACTTGTAAATGCAGTAATTTCTCCATAGCCAGTTCTAAAAGAAACTAATCTTCCAACATCTGTTGAAGCAAAAGTTGCAGCAGATGCTGTTAAATCTCTAGCAGTTCCTACAGTATGTGCTGATGAGGAAAAAGTTACTGCTGTAATATTATCATCTAAGTATGGACCATTTGTAAAATCTACTTCTGTAATAGTCCAAGAGGTATGTCCAGTTCTTGATAACTTTTTAACTGAATAATCAGGATGACATAAGTACATAACATCTGCTGATTGAGCATATTTAATATTAAATAAATCTGCAGTTAAATAAGTTGTTGTTAAAGTATAAACTCTATTTGCAATACCACCAGATGTGTATGCAGTATAAGATGTAGTATTTACGTTATTACCATCTATATCTTGTAACTGAAATGTATTAGCTGCAACACTTGCTACTTTAAATCTTTTACCATTGACTTGTGTCATTCCAACAACACCAGTAATAACAACTGTATCACCATTAGAGTAACCATGAGCTGTTGAAGTAACAACACCTGGATTTGCTTGAGTGATACCTGTTATTGTTTTATTAGATTCTAATACAGCTCCATTGTCTTTGTAAAAACGAATGTAGTTATTTCCAAATTCTAAAGCATAAGATTGTTCAGTTGAAAATTCAAAAGGTATTAATCTTGTTTTTGCAGATGATGTTTTAACTTCTGCTACAAATGTTGTTCCTGGTCTTCTTGTTACTGAACCATGAGGTTGAACTATAAAATTTTCTAAAGTTTTGCAGCCACTAAAATATTTTTGGAAGTCTGTTCTTCCTTCCATACGATCAGATAACTGACCCCCAGTAAAGTTAGTAAGAGCTGTTGATACTCTTGCCATAATTAAAACCTACTGTTGATAAATTCGTCTGATAATATTACATCAACTTGACCCATATTAGGATCTGTGTTTTGACCCTCTGTAGCATCAACGTGTTTAGCTTCTGCAAGTTTTTCTTGATAAATCTCTTTCATTGTTGTTACTAATGTAGCATTAGCAGTAACAGCAAAAGCAATATCTGCAGCCAAAGCAGCAGAAATAGTTTCAGCAAGTAATGTATCGTATTCATTTGGATCGGTAACTAATTTTATATATTGAAGTTTTATAGGTGTTACATTTGCCATTATTTTTCTACCTTCAATTTTATAATCATAATCATAATCAGATATTGTAATAACTCTTAAACAGTCTGAAGGAAGTGTAAATTGATTAGCCCAGCCCCAAGCAGGAGTTGCAGTATCTGCAGCAAGTTCTTGTCTTGCTATTAAACAATTCCATGTATGAGATCTAAATACAGCATTACGAATGCTTTCATATCTTGCATTACATAATCTTGCATTTTTACTATCTTCTGTAAGCGAAAGAATTGTTGAAGCACCAAGCTGGTTTAATGCGTTATTACAAATTTCTACTACTGAAGCCATACTAATCTTTCTTTATAATATATTTGCGTCTTAATTGTCTAGGTTTAACTTTGGCAAATATCTCTGCTTCTGTTAATTCCAGATCTTTATCAAAACCATGATGTGCAGTTGATGTATGTTTAAATCTATCAACTAGAACATAACGATAGATATAATCTTTATTCTGTAAATGTAAAATGGTTTTTATTTCGTTGACTTTTTTCATGAAAGAATAGTGGGGATTTTACTCCCCACTATTAATTGGTTATTAACTATTTCTAGTTAACTGTGTATTCAATAATGAAACTTAGATCACCAGCAGTATCACCAGCCGCAGGAAAACTAATTCCTACGAAGTAAACAGCTCCTGGATCAGCAGAAAGTCCAGCATCTTGCCAAAC
>Ga0247831_1006672_pt1 | contig 13454 bp, 11 predicted proteins | sample LaCruzMarch2015__9_FD_192406 | JGI IMG/M metagenome (GOLD analysis project Ga0247831, IMG submission 192406) | Freshwater microbial communities from meromictic Lake La Cruz, Castile-La Mancha, Spain - LaCruzMarch2015_1m | ecosystem: Environmental > Aquatic > Freshwater > Lake | place: Spain...
GTTGGTGACTATTGCATTCCGCCTCAATCTCTTTGAAACAGCGGCGACTGCGTCGCTCTAAGGCGGTCTGTAGGTGGTCGAGGTGCATTACCGCCTCAATCTCTTTGAAACAGCGGCGACTGCGTCGTTCCCGCATTGGGAGTCGGCGTTAGCCTCAGATTCCGCCTCAATCTCTTTGAAACAGCGGCGACTGCGTCCACCTTGCGGCAGGTATCTTTGATTAGCTGCATTACCGCCTCAATCTCTTTGAAACAGCGGCGACTGCGTCGTCGGAGCCCTCGACGGTGCTGACGTACCAGACGACCGCCTCAATCTCTTTGAAACAGCGGCGACTGCGTCGCGTCTCCACTGGGACGATGCGCTGGAACTCATGCCGCCTCAATCTCTTTGAAACAGCGGCGACTGCGTCATCGCGCCCGATGCGCTGGATCTCGGGATGTCGCTCCGCCTCAATCTCTTTGAAACAGCGGCGACTGCGTCCGTGCCGCCGCGAACGAACTGAACTTGGACAGGCACCCGCCTCAATCTCTTTGAAACAGCGGCGACTGCGTCACACACCAGCTTGAGGACAATCAATACCCGGCAGGCCGCCTCAATCTCTTTGAAACAGCGGCGACTGCGTCGTTTTCTATTGTTGGTTTGCTTCCAGATCCCCGAACCGCCTCAATCTCTTTGAAACAGCGGCGACTGCGTCGTCCGCGCCCTGCGCGACAGGGGTGAAGTCGAGTGCCGCCTCAATCTCTTTGAAACAGCGGCGACTGCGTCTTTGCTGGAAGGTGAATTTCTCGGTCTCCTTGACCCGCCTCAATCTCTTTGAAACAGCGGCGACTGCGTCACCAGACCCGCGCCAGACCATGCGTCCCATTAGGCCGCCTCAATCTCTTTGAAACAGCGGCGACTGCGTCGCCTCACCGCCTCAATCCCCTGGTCCGTCTCAAACCGCCTCAATCTCTTTGAAACAGCGGCGACTGCGTCCAATCTGACGGGTAGAACTGGAAGGCCGGACGCTTCCGCCTCAATCTCTTTGAAACAGCGGCGACTGCGTCGGCTGATTTCGTCGTGCTTGGCGCCGAGGTTTTGCCGCCTCAATCTCTTTGAAACAGCGGCGACTGCGTCGGAGCGTCGATGTCGTCGCGGGTGAAGGTGGCCTCCCGCCTCAATCTCTTTGAAACAGCGGCGACTGCGTCAGACATCGGTGGACGCCGAAGGCAACGAGTCACACCGCCTCAATCTCTTTGAAACAGCGGCGACTGCGTCGCGGAAAAACGTGAGGCAATGGCGCAAAGTAACATCCCGCCTCAATCTCTTTGAAACAGCGGCGACTGCGTCTAAACGGAGCCGTAAACAGTGAACGTCCTCGGCATTCCGCCTCAATCTCTTTGAAACAGCGGCGACTGCGTCGCAACCAACGGATACTCCAGAGCCAGTTTAGGCACCGCCTCAATCTCTTTGAAACAGCGGCGACTGCGTCCACATCGCGGTGGACAAGGCGAGGAACCTTGTGATTCCGCCTCAATCTCTTTGAAACAGCGGCGACTGCGTCCACCCATTGCGGAGTCGGAAACGTGTGCCTTTTTTCCGCCTCAATCTCTTTGAAACAGCGGCGACTGCGTCTGCACCGCGGTGCCGGTGCCGATGAGGCCGTTGAGCCGCCTCAATCTCTTTGAAACAGCGGCGACTGCGTCGCCGCCTTGGCGTCGATTAAGTTGGCACATGGGCGCCGCCTCAATCTCTTTGAAACAGCGGCGACTGCGTCCGTGAAACCCGCGAGTGGTGGAGTAGCGCACGCAGGCCGCCTCAATCTCTTTGAAACAGCGGCGACTGCGTCACCGTCAGCAGCAGTCCAAGTGGAATGCAGCCGCACCGCCTCAATCTCTTTGAAACAGCGGCGACTGCGTCCAGGAGTTCTGCGAGGTCAGCGGTGGGCCACTTTTTCCGCCTCAATCTCTTTGAAACAGCGGCGACTGCGTCGCCATGTCTTCAACGACAGGGGCCAAGGCGGCGGCCCGCCTCAATCTCTTTGAAACAGCGGCGACTGCGTCATTTCGCCTTTGCTCATCCCTTCGATGGCTAACTTCCGCCTCAATCTCTTTGAAACAGCGGCGACTGCGTCCCACTCCCCCAAAAGAGTGCCTTGGATAGAGAAGGAAACTCTAGTCCGCGAGCGCGACTTAGGGGGCGTTATGCTGCCTTGGTGTTGCTGTATCTCTTACGACCTATGAGTGGGCGGGAACCAACTGTCCGATGGCAGCGCGAGCATCCTGGTGTAGGGCTCGCACCACTTGGGGTGCTCGCAAACCGCAGTCGTCGCAATTTCAAAGAAAATGCTTTTCCGAGGGCGGAAGAAAAGAGGTCGCTGGCAACGTGGCCACCCCCATAGTGCAACAGGCTGCAAAGGTTGCAACACAAAATCAGACAATCGTCACCATGGTCCGTTGGCGATAGGGTCTTCCAAGGGACTCCATTGAGAGTCCCACATCCGTTGCTTCGGGCCCCAGGTAGATAAACAGGATTTGGTCCTCTGAAGTGTCTATGATGTCTTGGAGCGCAGCTTTAGCTGCAGCAAGCCTCATTCGATCGAGCAGGCATTCAAATACAGAGAATTGGAGACGCGCTCCGTATCCCTCCAAGGTTTTGGCAACGCCGCGTAGCCGCTTGGGATCAGAAATGTCGTACGTGATGATATATCTACGGCGGGCCATTTCTAGCGTGTCGTAAAGCCGTGGTATCGCGACGATTCCCCTTTGCAGAAACGCCACAACTGCCTGGCTTGGACTTCAAGCATCCTGCGGTACGACATTTTGTACCCAAATTCTGGGTGAGAAACCTCGGTGTCCATACGCCGGAACCAGGCCTCCCAAAAAATCTTTCGCCCGTGCGCATTCAAAAAAGTGCCCGTGGTCGTGGACAAGAAGTCTGATGAGACAATCTCTCGTCGGTTGAGAAGCGAGATTGCCACACTATCAGCGATCAACGGACGAAATTCCTCCATGAGGTCCAAGGCAAGAGCCGGCCGGCCGTAGCGAGGTTGATGAAGGAATCCGAGGAATGGATCAAGACCCACAGAACAGCAGACCCCCGCGGCCTCTTTGGAGAGGATGCTATATCCTTGGGAAAGCATGGCATTGACCGGATCCCTTGGGGGTCGCCTGTTCCTCCCCTCAAATGCAAACCTTGCCCATGAGCACTCCTTAATCATCGTTGGAAACTGCGAGAAGTAGAGGGCGGCGGCTGCGCCTTCAATGCCACGAGCGGTATCTAGGTCGGCAGCTTCCTCAACCATTGAGCGGTAGCTCGCCATTGTCTGCAGCACACCCTCTGGTACATCGCCGTTGCGCATCAACATGACGCGCTGGTTGTGGATCTTTGCTCGGAGTGACTCCTTTGCCAAAATGAGCCTTATGGCAGGCTGGTCAAACATTCTGTACTGCCCCCTGCGAGCATCTACTCCACTTGCGGGAAGACCTCCGAGCAGTCCTAAGAAACGACCGGCTGCCGAAAAATAGCCGACCCCAATTTCGCGCTCTAAAAGGGCATGGATTAGTTGGGAACTAACCTGCGGCACCCCGTAAAGGAAGAGATGCCGGAGCTGATTTAGTGGCAGCTTGGCGATTGCCTCTCCATCTCGAGTAACCACAACCTGCTCACCTCGCAGCCCGACATGCGCCCTAGAATCCTGAACAACGAGAACCTCACCATCGCCCGATTCAGGGCGCGGAGCGACTGAAGGATGTGGGGGGATTTTTCCGTCATCAGCCCACCATGCACTCTCCTCCGGCAAGCAGACGGGATAGGCTGAGCAGTGCAGGCATCTCGGATCTCCCTTGAGCGGGGGTGGGCAGATCGCCGCTTGTGCAGTTTTGAGGGCAGCTTCATGAAGAGATCGCACCTCCGCAAAGAGTGCCTCGCTCAACTCCACGGATACCCTTCTCCTTTCCGCGGCGTAGTAAATCGAAGCACCAGCAAGCTTGATTCCCTCGCCCTCAAGCAGGAGCGCGTAGGCGGCCACTTGGATAGCATCCGCATGCTTGGCTACCCTGGATCCGTCTCCATCTCGGCGGGCACTCCCCTTCTTGTAGTCGATGATTTCAATACCGTTCGCCCCTTGCTCACAGATATCGATCTTTCCGGTAAGGCCTAAGGAAACGTTCTCAAGCTGCAGGCTCCTCAGCACTGCACCATCGGGAAGATCCATTCCCTGCAGTTCGGCCGTCAACCGTCCTGGCTTGTCGGCGCGGGAGTGCAGGATAGTTCCCTCTAGCGTGTCCGCATTCTCGACAAAAATTCCCTCGACCCACTGGTAGTAAAAAAGCCTTGGGCAATACGCATAGTTATGGAGCCGGCGGACCGGCATTAGCGGCATCTCCTCGGCAGACATCACATGGGAAGCTCGTCCTTGTCGTCGAATAATGCAGGCAACCCCAGGCGTTGCTCATTAATCGCGACGATCCTTGGGAGGATGGACTCATTGACGGCGTGCCAGATACCAATGCTAGAAGCAACGGCGATGGTAGTTCCAGCGATCGTAATTTCCCCCCTGTCAAATCGGGCGATGCCCTTAACATCGTGAAAGAAGTTAGCCGATTTTGAGAGTTTTGACGAACGGGCTCCCTTCATTGATATGGGGGCTCCCTTTTTGCCATAGGCTGCCCTCTCACGGGCGTTCTTCGCGACAGTGGTTATCTCTTGGCCATCGTTCTGGCTTCTGACTCTGTGCAGAAGATGGAGTGCTTCGGGTGCCGCAACAGCCCGGAAGCCGAGGTTGATGGCTGCATTCATGTCGGACTGGACGACTGGAGACTCAATGGCACCCAGAAAGAGCGGCCCGCCGGTCTTGGGGAGAAGGAGCGTCTTAGGCGGCTTCCCATCTGCACTCCTTTTGGCATTAATCTCAGCAAGTTTTTCAAACTGCCCAAGGATCTTGTTGTGCCACGGCCTCATGTCAGATTGATGTGCTGGGGGCGCAGTATTAGCGCGGCGATTGAGCATCTCCTTTAGATAGCCGTCGAGAAATGCGCGTTCCTCGCACCGCGAGCCCGGCTCAGAGGTGACGGCGCAGAAACGGGACGAGTAGGAGGCAGGAACCTCAAGGACAGGAATACCGAAGGGTTCCTCAATGAGCATCTTGACCTTGTCCCTGATCGCACGATGCGACCACTTCATCAGCCGAGAATTCTCAGATGGGGCGCGGCCTTGGGATGTGAGGTAGCGGTCAAGATTCTCGATCACAACCAGATCAACTGGTTCCCGTTCGGTGATTTTGGCGTACTCGCCATGATGATCGCCATCCCGACGAGCTGCTGCGTCAAGAGAATGGGGGGCTAACTTAACTCCCAGCGCTTGAGCTAGAATGAGGTGCGCTGTCTGGTTAACACGCTGCTCTTTGATGTGGTCGATCTTCTTGAGCAGATCACTGCATGGCTCGCCCGATGCTCTCCCCTCGTCGGCACGCCCGAACTTAGCTGGGGTGCCAGGGGAGCGGTCGAGGGCACGATTGTATCGAAGGAACAGTTTTCTGAGCCCTTCCAGCTGCTCAATCCTTGCCAATGAGAGGCCTCGCTGTCCGCGAATGGGTGGCGGTGTCCCTTGATCCCTAGCTACGCGGACGAGGTCCCCGTACGGAGAGGCATCGCCCCGTTCTTTCCATGCCCAAAGATCATTCCTCAGCGGGCACACCCGGTTGGCAAGCTTCACGAGCAGGGGCAGCAGGTCGCGACGATATTTAGCAAATGCCTCTCCGGCTGATCTTTTGAAGGCAGCGACATCGCCCTCCCCCAGCTTGCTTGCCCAAGAGGTAACATCGGCATCTTCCCACTGGGTGAGTTCTGCTACGAGCTTTGCGACCATCGACTCGCGCCGTTTGGGATCACTCTCTTTGTCGGGATCGAAGCAGGACCATCGGTGAAAAGTGGCGAGACGGCTTAGGCGTCTATTTGCCAGCACAACGAGGGAACCATTCTGCTCAGCGTAGGATTTTTCCGTACGACTAGATCCAACCCACGACTTTGGGTCATCGGCCAAAAGTTTGGCGGCGAGGTCGAGTGCTTCAGCCCACTCGCCTTCCGAAGCCATGCGCCCCGTCTTGCCGGAGAGTTCTTGCGCCATTTGGCCGTCTTTGCCCCGGACAACAGCGTCCTCACCCGGAAGGCGGTGCATACCGGTCTTAAGAACCTCTGCAAACCATTCGCGGGCTCCATCGTTGCCAATGGATCGTACAGGCCGCGGAGTCTCCGGCCTTGATGATGTGATCCGCAGAAGGCCCCAGGCCCCCGCCGTGCGCTGCCCTAGGTCAGTTGAGAGAACTGTGAAACCACTTTCGATGATGTCTGGATTATTCCACCACGGAGTGACCTTCATCTTTGCCACGTCAACTGTACCAGGCCAATGGAGGTGAATATTTTTGTCCTTTGTTCCGTTGAACTGGCGACCCCAAAGGTGGAACTTGCCAATTGCTGATCGCAGGGGCTCTGCATCGATCGAGGCCGCAAAATTTATCAAGTAGCGAAGGCCCCCCGAGGAGTCCCAGTCGGGCATGAGCGAGAGGGCGGAGTCGAAGGTCTTGAGCTCGGGTTGGTCCAACTTAAGGCCAAGTGCCTTGGTCATGGGTTGGAGCCATCCCTCCTCACTGTCTAGCAACCCATCGCGGCGCAGACGGGGCGAGGAGAAATGAAGTCGGCATCGCGTCTCCTTAACGATCTTTGCAGCGGGGTGCGCTATGGAAACATCGACCATATCCCCTGTGACGTACTTAGCAGCAGAGCGACCATTTAGGTCGCTGAACATGAAGGCCCGGCGAGAGTGCCTCGGCTCCGCGGGGGTGAGGTTGACCGGTTCCTTGCAGCGCGTGTGCTCGGCGACTGACTCGTGGAGGTCAGCCAAGCGGTTAAGAAAGCGATTGGATCCAGCATCGGCTTCATCGTCGGTTGAATTCGTATTCATCCAAAGGGGATGAAACTTGGGTTCGCAGAGGGTAAGAAAGAGGCCAACTGAGCCGATAGCCCCAGCCTTGCCTTCCTTTCGTTGGTGAGCTTTTACGGCTTCAACAAACTCCTCCCTCACTGCCTCAGGATTTTTTGCGATGATTCTCATCCAATCCTCGACGATATCGCGCAGTCCCCTGAGCGAGGCGCGAGTCACCGTCCATCCACCCTCCCTGACAGGAATGGCTCCCTTGCCGAATGGGAGAAAATTGGATTCTCCGATGACATTCTCGGAGAGACCGCGGGTCATCTCCTCTTCCAGTTCCCATGCGAGTTTCAGTAGGGTCAAATCCAACGAAACAGGCAATTCGCCCTCATCGCCAGAATCCTCTTTAGAGGGTTTCCATCCTTCGATGGGTGTGCCGATGAGGTGCGCGATTAGACCCTCCAAGTTTTTCTTTCGCTCCTCCCGCTCCTCGGTCTTGAGGCGGAACTGGTTAAGGGCTTTGAGGGCTTCCTTGAAGGCTGCTATGTCGAATTCTTTCCATGCGGGTTCTCCAGAGCTTTTTGGATTCCATGAGGGCAGCGACGTGAACGCAGGGAAAACGTAACCCCGCGAACCTCGGGAGAGGTTCACCGGATCATCGCCGAGAGCAGAAAAATCGACGTCATTGGCAGACGCTTTCTTGGGCTCTTTCTTGGGAACTTTTACGCCCAGTCGGAGGCAGTGCCTTGTCAGTTGGCAAGGAAACGCCATGAAGGCGATCGAGGAAAATGTCAGATCCTTTGCAGCCTTTCGGTTGCGAGCAATTTTATACCCTTCCGGCTGCGTCTTGAGGCTCGCTTTAAGACGGGCGATCTCACTGACCCAGTCAGAGACTCCTAGTAAAGACTCTGCAAGCCTAGGAGATGGTGAGGAAAGCATCGTTTCCAGATGCGAGATTGCTTCGGAAAGGCGCGCGATGGCTTCGGGTCCTTCATAAAATTCCCCTGGGGAGACCTTAACAGTCCAGGAAAGCTCCATGCTTGCGGCAAGCTCCTTCAAGTCTGCGTCAGTAGGTTCGCCATGCAGAGCGTGGGCCAACTGCTCTTTGCCCTTCCCTGATTCAAGTGAGGATGAGCTGTAGCTGTAGGTTGCTTTAGATTTTGAGTCGCAAAGCTTTGGCAGGTACTCGCGCCCTCCTTGCTGAATTCCGCTGTCGCCGGAGCATTGGTCCAGAACAAGAGCAAGGGCTAGAGATAACTCCTTACTGCTTGCAGTGTTACCCTCTAGAATCGCTTCGTAAGCCTGCTGGAGTGTAGCCGATTGATCTAGTGCCAGCCATGGTCCGACTGATTCTCTAAGCGAACGTGCCCCCGCCCGAGCTGCATCCTGTCTTGGGAAAACCTCCCAAGCTTCAGCGACTCTGGCAGGAAGATCGCCCATCAGTCTCCCAGCTCCCTGCACCGGCTGCTTAGCGAGAGACGCCATTGCAAGGAGGTAATAATTTACCGCGTCTTGGAAGATCTGATGATGTAACCAGAGAGGACATGTGGACTGGTCTCCGCTATGGCCACCTCCAGAAAAAGGGACGGGCTGGTAACTTCCGTCCTCAAGCTTGACTTCTATTTTTCCAACGCGGCCTTGGTAGATTCTGTTCATAGGGTGTTTTCTTCCCTGCGATTTAAGACTCGCTCACGAGAATCGGAAAGGAGATTTGAGCGCTTTTCCTGTCATAAACCGCCATCTGCGCTTGATCCAGCATTGCTACAGGTGTCTCAGCCCAGGCAGATCGCTGGCCGGCTAAATGCTACCCCACGCACCAGCCACAGGCCGGATCTACCTCGAAAGCTACCTTCAGAACCCTCTTCGCATCATCCACTTGCCCAGCCTTAACCACCTCCAACGCCACTCGCCCCAAGCCCTACCTCAACCCCACCAAATCCTCATCCGTCTCCGCCAGTTCCCGCAGGCTCTCGTCCTTCTTGCAGGCCGTCTCCAGCATCTCTCTGGCCTCCTCGACGCGCCCCATCACGCACCAGTAGCAAGCGAGGTTGTAGCGAACCGTAGCGTCGTCGTAATAGCGGCGCAGGGCCATTGAGAGGACGTCCGCGGCTTCCGCCTCGCCTTTAAAGCGCCTCACCGCGTAGGACATGTTCAGCGGATGGCCAACATCGTCCGGTTCAATCTTCCGCAGGTGGTTGCTGACCTCGGCCATCCGTCATGCACGGATTGGGGGTTCACGCTTGACCACGCTAACGAGAGTTTTGAGTGGCGAGCTTCAAAGCCTCGGAGTCTGATCCCAATTTTTGAATCAAGTGGTAGTTGAAAAACAAAGCAACATTCTCACCAAGAGAGGGAGCGATTCGCAAAGATTGTTCGTAATCCACAAGAGCCTCTGCATATCTGCCCATCTCAAACTTCAGGTTGCCTCGGTTCAGCCACCGGTCGGCGTGAGACGGGGAATATTCAATGGCTGCGTTCCAGTAAGACAGCGCCTTGTCCCGCTCCCCGTTCCGCCAAGCCGAAAGAGCGATCCCTACGAAATTCTCCGCTGCTGCTTCTACATCTTCTTCCCCAAACACCTCGGCATGCTCTTCGCGAGATGCTGGAGGCGTGAGCAAAACCGATTGCGGCAGGGCGGTTGGAGACTTCGGGTCACTGCTGCACAACTGCTTAAGCCATGAGAGCATGGGAGTTTGGCGTTTTTATTGGAACTTAATTGCCACGCCTGTGGCCCATTTCTCCATCGCCCAACCATTATTTAGCACCCCTTCTTCGGTGAGAATGGCGGCATCGGCTCCGAGTGCTGCGGACTTGGTTCTGACGGCGTTGTGCATTTTGGCAGTGGCGTTGGCGGCAAAGCCCGTCACGGTGATTGTGCCCAATTCGATATACTTCCTATCCGGCAGAGTCTTTAGAATCTGCACGGTGTTGGGGTTTGTCGGGGCGTGGAACCCAGCGGCTGTTTTGGTGACGTCAACAACCGCGCAGCCGCTCACAAGAGCGGCAGCGAGAATTGCGGTGATGGTGGTTTTGATGTGCTTCATAGAATCATTGCTTGTAGCGGATCGCCGTACCGACGATGCGGGTATAGGTGTGTGACTGGTTATCTTGCGATGCCCATTGCGTCCCGACTTCATAGTAGCCACCCAGCGTGGCAATGATCACCGCATCCGCCCCTATCTTGGCGGCTTTCTTGGCAACGGACTTCGGGCTTTCTCCGCGGGACTGAAAGTCGGCAATCACCTCATACGGGCGGCTGGGTGCGGCTCGGAGGATCTGAACTTGACTGGGATCTTTAGGCGGATACTTGACGGGGGCGTAGTAGCGATTAGCGACATCCGTGGCGCAGCCAGAAAGAAAGAGGGCGGCAAGAACAGCAAGTCGCAAGACGGGGGTCATGATTGCTCTATCTCATGTCCTACTTAACCAAAGCAAGACCATCCCGCGCTTATGACGCACAAACCAGCCAGCCTCAAATGGCGGTCAGCAACCTTCTGGCGCGTCCCCCATCTCAAACGCGGTCGGGAAACAGGTCAGTGCGTGAGTGCTGATAGAGCAACAGTTTGACCGGCAGGGACAAGCGTGGAATATCGCGAATCGCGGATTTGTTTATGGTTGCTAAGGGCGAGTTGTCGCCTCAAGCGTTGCTCATGAGTCAAATGTTTCCCTCAATTGTCGCGGTGTTCTTTACCGCGTTCACCCTCATCATCCAACCCTCCGCTCAAGCCGACACCTTTGGCACAAGCAGCAACGAGTTCACCATCGACTTCGTTAATATCGGCAACACGGGCAATGCGGCCGATACGACCAGCTACGGAGCCGTACCCTACGAATACCGCGCGAGCATTCACGAGATTTCGCAGAACGCCATCGACAAGGCCACGGCCAGCGGGATGGCGAATGTCACGGCGGGGGCGTGGACGGGAAGCCAACCGGCGGCCAACATCACCTGGTACGAGGCGGCGGCCTTCGTCAATTTCCTCAACACGAACTCGGGGAAGACGGCAGCCTATGATCTGACCTTCACCACCAACTGGAGCATGGCTCTGTGGAGCAGCGATCAGGCGTGGACGGCGGGAGGAACCAATCTCTACCGCAACAAAGATGCCTTCTATTTCCTGCCCAGCGAGAACGAGTGGTACAAATCTGCGTATTACAACGCGGCTGGGACAAACTACTTTCTTTATCCGACGGGCAGCGACACGGCCCCGACGCCGGTGGCCAGCGGGACCAATGCGGGCAGTGCGGTTTACAATAACGCTGCCTCGGTTCCGGCCATAGTGGACAGCGCTGGAGGCTTGAGCCCCTATGGAACGATGGGCCAAGGCGGCAATGTGTATGAGTGGAACGAGAGTGCCTTTGCTGGCACAAACAGCTCTTCGTCCGATGCCCGCGCGGTCCGCGGTGGCGACTTTCTCAACACCGAGCTCAACTTGCGCTCCTCGTTCCGGAGCTTCCTCGATCCGACGTTCGAGGACGGCGGCATCGGTTTTCGTGTCGCGAGTGTCCCTGAACCCTCGACTTACGCATTGCTTCTCATGGCCGGAGCGGGGTGGCTGCTTTGGAGACGCCGCAAGGCTTCCCTTTGACCTTTGGCCATTTGCCCGCCTGCCTGTCGTGAGGTGGAAAGCCCACCACAGGCCATCCTCGCGCAAATAAATCGCACGTTTCAGCCCCCACCACGCCCGCGCCCCGCGAACGTCGTTCGCACCCAGAAATCAGCTCACGACTCGGCAAGCAGTAGCAGCTTGTCAGCCAGCTTGGTCCGCGCGGGTTGTTGCTGGCTTCTAAGCATCGACAGCAGCGGCAAGACCTGCTAACGCCTAAATCGCGTCTTTTTCCTAAGCCCGAAGCACTACACCCGCAACACCATCACCATTCGCCCTCTCCTCCCCGCCGACCTCCCCCGGCTCTCTCCGCTCTTCGGCGCCTACCTTGATTTCTACGGCGTGCCGCGGGCGCTGGAGACGGAAAACAACTTTCTCGCCCAACGCCTCGAGGCCGATGACTCCACTTGCTTGGGCGCTTTCGCGGGCGGGGAACTGGCCGGGTTCGCCCTCTGCCATCATACCCAAAACTCCCTGCGCCTCGCCCCCGCGTGGATTCTTCACGACTTGTTTGTTTCACCCGCGCACCGGCGTCACGGCGTGGCCGAATCCCTCCTCGGCGCAGTCCACACACGCGCCGCGGCGGCCGGGGCTTGCGAGGTGGTCCTGAGCACCGCACACCAAAACACCGCCGCCCAAGCCCTCTACGCCAAGCACGGTTACCGGGAGGACACCGCCTTCCGCGTTTACGCGCGCGAGCTGCGGTCATGACCAAGGACGAAATCCGCGGAGTCGCTCAGGATCTGGGATTCGCCCTCTGCGGATTCGCGCAGGCCGGACCGGCACCGCATGCCGAGGCGCTGGGCGCGTGGTTGGACGACGGGCGCCAAGCCACCATGGAATGGATGCGGCGCACCGAGGAGGACCGCCGCGATCCGCGACGAGTCCTGGCCGGGGCCGAATCGGTCATCGTCCTCGCCACAAATTATCTCCGCGACGGCGCCCCGGCAACCGGGACCGGTCGCATCGCCCGCTACGCCTGGGGCGACGATTACCACGAGGTGATCGCCCCGCGCCTCGAAACCCTCGCCGCACGCCTCGCGCAGGCTGGAGGACGGCAGCGGTGCTTTGTCGACAGTGGACCGGTCCTCGAACGCGACTGGGCGGCAGCCTGCGGCGTGTCCTGGCATGGCAAGAGCACGATGGGGATCCATCCGGAACTGGGGACCTGGTTTTTCCTTTCTATCATTCTCACCACCCTCGAATTCGCGCCCGATCCTCCCCTGCCCGACCGCTGCGGACGCTGCACCCGCTGCATTGAGGCTTGTCCGACGCAGGCAATCACCGCGCCTTATCAGCTCGATGCCCGCCGCTGTATCTCCTTCCTCACCATCGAGAACAAGGGACCCATTCCCGAGGAATTCCGCGAGGCGGTGGGCGACCGAATTTTCGGCTGTGACGATTGCCTGGACGCCTGCCCGTGGAACCGCTTCGCCCGGTCTTCGCGCGATGCCGACCTGCAATCGCGTGCCGACCTGCTGGCCAAGCCCCTGCGTGAATTCCTCGCGCTCGACGAGCGCCAGTTCAAAGACCTCTTCCGCAACTCACCCATCCTGAGGGCCAAGCGGCGCGGATTCCTCCGCAATGTCTGCGTGGCGCTGGGTAATGTCGGCACCATGGACGATCTCCCCGCCCTGCAAAAGGCGGCGCAGGACTCGGAACCTCTGATCCGTGAACACGCGGCGTGGTCGATCGACCGCATCTCCGGACGCCAAAATCTTCCCCGGGAGCAAGAACCGCCGGCAACAACCGGAACCCCTGCTTAACTCTCCTCGTCGTCCGCTTCGTCCGGTTCCGCGCTGTCGTCTTCCGGTTCGATTTCCATCGGCTTGAAGCGCCGTTTGCGTTTGTTGGCCGGCAGCGGGCTCAAGACCATGTTGATCGCGCGGCCCACCAATTTGGGCTCCATGTCAACGTGGCCCATCGTGGCGAGGTCTTCTT
>Ga0247831_1006674_pt1 | contig 13449 bp, 13 predicted proteins | sample LaCruzMarch2015__9_FD_192406 | JGI IMG/M metagenome (GOLD analysis project Ga0247831, IMG submission 192406) | Freshwater microbial communities from meromictic Lake La Cruz, Castile-La Mancha, Spain - LaCruzMarch2015_1m | ecosystem: Environmental > Aquatic > Freshwater > Lake | place: Spain...
AGCTAATCCTTATGAAAACACGAGGCAGCCACGTCCACCCCGATTAACCCCGCTTATCCATCCCCAACCGGTGTCGCCGCTGCAGCAACAACGCCCTCTCGTCGGAGATGGGCTTAGGTTAGGGCAGGTTTGGTGGGTGGGGGATAAGTTTTTATCTATTCGCACTCCCCTCGCCCCACCGGGGAGAGGGGTCGGGGGTGAGGGGGTCTTGGCGCAGTTGCGCGTTGCTACGTGCAATGAAGGCCTCCGCAACGCGCACTCAAAGATTTTCGGTGAAAGGCTGCATGACTAGATTTTGTGAGTGGAAGCCCTCACCCCAACCCGTCGACCTATAGGTCGACCCCAATAGGAGAAGGGCTTTAAAAGGCGCAATACCCTCACCGCGCCGTCAGCTTCGCCGTCAAAGCTCCAAACGCTGCGTCATGGATTGCGGCGGTGAACATGTTCGACAGAACAGGGTGACTTCCAAAGCGGACGATGACAATCTGGTTTGTGGGGTCGATATAGACACGCTGGCCCGCCACGCCGAACAGATTGAAACTTTGATTGGCATCATGGCTGATCCAAAACTGGCTGCGATAAGACCAGTTAAGCCGCGCAGGGATGGGATTTGAGGCCCGAAACGCGGCATTATCGCTGCCGGCCTTGATTTTCTTCACCACAGCAGCAGGAATGATTTGTTGGCCATTGAAACTGCCATCTTGGCGCAGCATTTCACCCAAGCGGGCGAGGTCACGCGCTGTGACATTGAGGCCAGCCGCAGCGATTTCCTGCCCGGCAGGGTCAATCGCCCAAGTTGCGTCGTGCTCAACCCCCAAGCGCTTCCAAACCCGTTCAGAAACGAGCCTTGATAGGCTTTGCCCGCTGGCCCGCGCGATCACCCAGCCCAACGCGTCGGTTGCTGCAGAGCGATAGCGGAAGGGGCCACCGGAATCTGCAAAGCGCGTCTTCAGCGTCGGCAGCGCCTCATAAACGCCCTTTGGTGCCGGGATATTGGCGGGCCCCCAGCCCCAAGCCAAGGCATAACGGTGGATCTCCGCATTTGGATTGGCGTAATTCTCGTCAAAGCTGACCCCGTCGCGCATATCCATAAGGTCGCGCACGGTCGCCGTTTCCCAAGCGGAGCCCGCAAGTTCGGGCACGTAGGTAATGACTTTGGCGGTCTCATCCAGCTTGCCATCATGGATGAGGAGCTCAGCCATGAGACCGACAAAAGACTTGGTGACCGAAAACAACAGATGCTGGCTTTCGGGCGTCATGCCATTGGCATAGCGCTCATAAACGACTTTGCCTTTATGCAGCACCAACATGGCGTCGGTATGGGTTTCGGCCTCAAATTGCGCCCAACTGATTGTCTTGCCGTCCGGCGCGGCAAAGGTCAGTCCATCGAGCGATATTGGCTGGCTGGGCAACAAGCTGACAGGGCCACCGCGCGCCACGCCGCGGGTTGGAAACAACTCTCGTACATGCTGATAGCTCCACCCCGTGTAAGGATAAGCGAGCGCATTTTCGCGCGTGACGCGCTTATCCGCCGGAGCTGGAAAGCCAACATTATAGCCAGACTTCGGCCAATCCAGACGAGGCTGAGGTGCTGGTGGCGTGGTTGGTGCTTGGGCGAATGCCTGGGCACTCATCAAGCAAACAGCTCCTAATATGGCGTATTTCCCGATCCGCATGTTCGTCTCTCCCATCACCTGCTTGATCTGTGTCTAGTCTAGGTAGGCGCTAGCCTAATGGGTTACGGGCGAGGTGGCGAGTAGTGTTTGCATAGCGCACAGAGCGCACACCAAGCGACTTCACCATTTATAAGGCAGATTTTGCTAAAGCCCACAGGGGGCCCTCAAGATTTACGGGACGTGTCCTTGGGAGATGGGCTGGCATGACGTCGCTGAGCGTGCAGAATTCGAGACTGGCACAGAGTGTAAGCCTCGCCTGCCTCTGGATTTTCAGCCTGATCCTAACCCTCCAATTTCCCCCAACTTGGGATGTGGCGTGGCAGCACCACATAGCCAAAGAAGTTCTTGGTGGGGGAGAGCTTTATCGCGATGTGATCGACCTTAATCCACCCCTCTGGTTTTGGGCGGCGATCCCCAGTGTCTGGTTGGCAGAGATTACCCAGCAATCCTCCTTCGCGATTGCCTCCTTGTTCAATCTTTTGGGGCTTGCCATCGCACTGCCATGTGTTTGGAGCCTTTTGCCGCAGACTTGGACCTAGCTTGGTCGGACGATTTTTTGTGCGGGCCTTATTCTCGCAATTGGCATCCTGCCCTTGGATGAGGCAGGTCAACGCGAACAGGCCTTTTCCTTGGCCTGTGCGGTTTGGGTTGCTATCTTTGCCGCGCGCCTTAATGGGCAAAGAGTTGGGCTTGGTCTAGCCATTCTGGTTGGGTTGATTGCAGCCTATGGATTTGCGCTCAAACACTATTTTGTATTGGTTCCAATTACACTGGAGCTTTGGCTGATCCTGAAGAAGCGTAAGGACTGGCGTCCCTTTAGGCCGGAGGTTGTCACCCTCGCTTTCAGCGCTGTGGTCTATACCGTATCTATCTTAGCGCTTGTTCCGCATTATTTGACCGAAATCGTCCCCCTAACAGCAGCGAGCTACCAAGGCTTCCGGGATTTTGGCGATCAACCCATGCTTGTCGCGATCTCGAAAATTATTGGGCTTTGTAGCATTGCATTCATCCCATTCACCTTAGTCATTTTGAACCGAAAAGCGGCCCCCTTTGAGCCGCTGGCCTTAGGTTTATGTTGGGTCGCTGTAGTGTGCGCTTTCAACGTTTGCATTCAAGCAAAAGGTTGGGGCTATCATTATATGCCTATCAAGGCAGTTATTATCCTCGCAGCCCTAGCCCTTGTATTACACAAGCCAAGCGCGCAGCCCGAGACCAATATTCGCTTCAGCCGATTGGTGGCTGGTACTTTGATCTTGGGCAATGTGGTCATCCCAGGGCTCAAGACTTGGACATTTGTGCATGAAAACGCACCGTTCCCAGAGGGCAGCCCAACTCGTATTGTTCAGCAGATGCTGGAAAAGAGTCCCCGCGACAGCACAGTTGCGGTCCTGTCGTCGGACCCAGGCAATGCCTTTTACCGTCCATTCAAGCAGGAAAAGGCTATCTATTCTCGTTATTTCTCTTTGTGGATGCTGCCCCAATTGCACGCCGACAAGAGCGTGAATGGGCAAGCGATTCTGCAGGATGTTCAGACGAAGATCACACAGGATTTGATGTGTAGTTTTCCAGACATGATCCTGATTGAAACCACGGCTGGCTATAATTCAGACTTGCGGTCCGCCCAGTTTATCGTGACTGACCCGCTGGCTATTTTGAAGCCCCAAGCCGCCTTCCAAAACTGGATGGATCAGAATTACAAAGAAGGCCCACGACCGGGGAACTCAATCCGGGCTTGGTTCCGGACGGACAGCGCTACACCCATAAAGCCCACCACATGCCGAAAAGCCTAAAGCTTGGCAGCAAACACTTTTGCGACATCCTCATCCGTCATCACGCGCAAACTGCCCGCGCCGAGGTCCTCGGGCAGGCCTAAGGCACCAATCTGATCGCGATGAAGTGCGGTTACATGGTTGCCGATGGCGGCGAACATGCGCCGGACTTGATGATAACGGCCCTCATGCAGCGTCAGTATAGCCGAACGCTCCCCCGTCAGTTCTAACTCTGCGGGCAGCAAGGGCTTGGTCTCACCATCCAGCATGAGGCCGCCAGCAGCGAACGTGGCCACTTCAGAGCCATCCAGCGGCCGATCGAGCGTGACGATATAACGCTTGGGCACGTGGTGTTTAGGCGAAATGATTTTGTGCAACAGGTCGCCATCGTCGGTCAGCAATATGAGGCCAGAGGTCTCCTTATCCAGCCGCCCAACGGTTGATAAGGCAGGATCGCGCGCCCGCCACCGGTCGGGTAGCAAGTCATAGATGAGCGTGCCCGCCTCTTTGCGCGAACAGGTCACGCCCAAGGGCTTATGCACCATGATGACCATGCCGGGTAAAGGGTCGAGCTTCTTGCCTCGGATGAGCAGGCGGGCCGGTAAATCAACTTCAAGACGGACGCGCGCGGCCTCATCGCGCAAGATCTCACCATCGAGGGTGATCCAGCCCGCCTTCGTCATTAGGCCAATGTCGCGCCTAGACCCATAGCCCATGTTTGCCAGAAGGCGATCAAGACGGGCGGTTGGAACCGGTCGGCTCATTGGATCGCCTGATAGACTTTAAAGCCTTGCGCCTCAGATTTCAGCGTGAAGCTGGCGAAGCGGGCCTTCAAAATTGCTTCATAGGGCAAATGGCGGTTCGCAGTTAGCCAGAGGGAGCCACCGGGGCGCAAAGCCTCTGCCGCGCGCACAATCATGGCCATACCCAGCGCTTGATCCTCAATCCCAGCGCGGTGAAAGGGTGGGTTCATCACGATGGCGTCAAAGGTCTGCCCAGGTGTGCCTGTGGCAACCAGATCGACCCAGACGCTTGAGAATCTTGGGTCCTGAATGCTCTTATGCGCAGCAGCTATCGCCCTGCGATCCAGCTCAAACCCAGTGACTGCGGTGACTTTTGGGCCCTGCAAGACCTGTTGCGACAACACCCCTGCCCCGCACCCGAAATCGGCCACCTTGCCGGACAAGGCTGGCAAGACATCCAACAAAGCCTTAGTGCCCGCATCCACACGGTCCCAACTAAACAACCCCGGCTGTCCCCAAAAGCCTAAGTCCGGCAGGAGACGCAATGCACCTTCGGCTAGTGCCGCATCCAATCCCCTCAAAGTCCCCGGGCGGGTGCCTTGGCAAATGCGGTGATGGCGTTTGGGTTGGTCCGAGACCATGACACCAAAGCCCATCAAGTCTTTGGCCAGACGTGTGCCGCCTTTGTCCTTTGGGGCCAAAATCGTCAAAGGAGCGCCGGGTGCTAAAGCCCGCAAAGCAAGCGCGATTTCATGGCGGCGCTCAATCGTATTGGATGGCGCCCGCATCACGAGGCCCGCATAGGCCCCTTCTTCCAACGCATCCAAAGTAACAGCGCCCGGGTGCAGCGGGGAAACCTGCACCCCGTCGTGTGGCACCTCGACTAAGCCGGCCGGAATATCGCCATAGATCAAACTTCTGCTCATGAGGCTGATCTGAGCTAGATTGCGTTCAGATACAAGTTCGGCTGGGCAGCATGACTCTTAAACAACAGCGCGCAACTTTGATCCAAAGAAGCAAAGTTGCGCGCTGATATTAGATGGGCATCCGCATGATTTCCTGATAGGCTTGGATGGCCTGATCGCGGAAGGCCAACATGGTTTCCATCTGCACTTCGGCAGCGGCGACAGCCGTGACGACGTCGATCATTTCAGCCTTGCCAGTGACCGCTTGAGCGGCCTGGGTTTCTGCAGCCTTTGTGGCTTCGACCGTGGACGAAACTTGTTGGGCCAACATGGACGAGAAATTGAAGTTGGTATCGGCAATCACTGGCCCCGTGCTGGGGGCGGCACCACCGGCGGCGGCACCATAGGCTTTGGCTGCTAAAAGGGCGGCTGAATTCATAACTCAGGTTTCTCCTGAAAGTACGCGCTTAGCGGCGCAACAAATCAAGCGTGCGAGACATCATGGCCCGCGCGCTTTCAACGACATTTAGGTTAGCTTCATAGGCACGTTGGGCTTCACGCATATCGAGGCTTTCGATCAGCGTGTTGACGTTTGGCATTTTCACATAGCCTTCCGCATTGGCACCGGGGTGGGTCGGGTCATAGCGTAAGCGAAACTCTGATGTGTCCTTCTGGACCTTGGTCATTTTGACTTCCGTTGTGCCATTCTCGCGGTTCAGAACTTGGCCAAATACGCTGACTTTGCGCTGATAGGGGTCGGCATCGGGATTGGGTGCGGTGGAATTGGCGTTGGCGATGTTTTCCGCAATCACCTTCATCCGCGCCGTTTGAGCGCGAAGGCCGGAAGCAGCAACATTGAGCGCAGCATTCATATCTGACATGGCTTATCTTCCTATTGCGGTTTGCGCGATGCCAAGCGCATCAATTGCAAACCTTTTTGATAGAGGCCCAAAGCCGCGTCATAATTCATGCGCGTATCGGCCACTTTGATCATTTGTTCTTCCAAGACGACTGCATTGCCATCGAGCGTCACTTCGCTGTCTGGCGTCTTAATCGCGCGACCAGAACCTGCTGCGGGCGCACCGCCATCCAAGTGCCCAGACCGCGTCGCCGCCATTTTTACTGGCGACAAAGGCGCCGCCCCTGCGAGGCCGCTGCGTGCTTGCGGCATTTGCCGCGCGATTGCGTCGGCAAAGGCGCGGTTATCCAAATCGCGCGGCACATATTTAGGTGTGGACGCATTGGCGACATTCTCTGCCAAGAGCTTCTGACGTTCGTTCAGAAACCCCATACGTTCGCGCAGAACGTTAAAAAATGGCGTGTCGGTGATGCCCATGACATGATCCTTGCGATTCTTCGCATCTGTAATGATGAAGTGATCGTGGTTAAGCACTGATTAATATCCCTGAGGGCCTTTTGTTAACTTTTGATTAACCGGAGCGGGCGACGCGGGGATCAGGCGTGCAGAAGCACGCGCGATCTGGGTGGGATGGCATCTAGGATAGAGGGCTGACCAATGGACTTTTTTGACCTCATTCGGGCGACCGCTGCTTTGGCCGTCACGCTTGGCCTCTTGCTCGGTGCCGCTTGGCTGGCCCGTCGTTATGGTCTGATGCAGGGCCAAATGCCCGGCCTCGCCAAAGGCCGACTGAAATTGGTTGAGCAGCTATGGCTGGATGCCGGGCGGACTCGTGCCATTCTCATTCAGTGCGATGATCAAGAGCATTTGGTCTTGGTCTCCCCCACAGGGGCGAGCACGCTCAGTTCCAAAGCCATCGACCCATTAGCTTCAAAGCCCCCTTCGCTCGCTGTCCCATCTGCTACAGGCACCCCTTCATGACGTCAAAAGCCTCAAACAAAGCCTCCCGCGCCAAAGGCCAATCACGGGCCGACCTCAAACGCCTTCTCAAGCGCTGGCTGATCATTTTTGTCTGTGCCATGGGCGCTTCCATGTTGGGGGTTGCCACCGCCGTGGCCCAATCGATCAATTTGGACTTGGGTAGTGGGACTGGACTGACTGAGCGGGTGGTTCAGACTGTTGCGCTGATCACCATCCTGTCGCTAGCGCCCTCTGTCGTGATCATGACGACCAGTTTTGTGCGGATTGTAGTGGTCTTGTCGCTCTTACGGACCGCCATTGGCCTTCAACAAGCGCCACCCAATGCAGTGATGGTTTCTCTGGCTTTATTCCTGACGGCCTTTGTTATGCAGCCGACTTTCGAGCGTTCCTGGAATGAGGGCATCGCCCCTTTGACCAAACAGGAATTGACGATGGAACAAGCTTGGCCGCGGACCACAGAGCCACTGAAACAATTCATGCTGGCCCAGACACGAGAAAGAGATTTGGAGCTATTTATTCGCCTCGCCCGCATCCCAACGCCACAAAATGCCCAAGCGTTGCCGATGCGCGTGGTTACCCCTGCTTTCATGATTTCAGAATTGCGGCGCGCTTTTGAGATCGGCTTCTTATTGTTCGTGCCGTTTCTAGTGATCGACCTTGTAGTTGCGTCGCTCTTGATGGCGATGGGCATGATGATGCTGCCACCGGTTGTGGTGTCGCTGCCGTTTAAGCTGATTTTCTTTGTGCTCGTTGATGGCTGGCGCTTGGTTGCGGAAAGCCTTGTGCAGAGCTTTAGGGCCGTTCCCCCCGGTTAGCGACCGACCACAGGCCCTTGCGGGGGATCACGCGGAGCTTGCACACCGGCACGTGCAGCAAGACTTTTGGGGGCTGCTTGATTTTGTGCCGTCTTCGGTGCGGTGCTCGCTGATCGCTGTGGAGCACGCTGAGGACCAGACGCGACAGCGGGAGAGCGTTGTGGCGGCAAGCTTGGACGCGCGTCTGGCAACAGGGGTGCCGCTTCCTTTTGGGCTCCCTCAGGCTGAAGCGCCTTTGGCAAGACCGAAAGCAAAGCAGAGGTCAAACGTCCATTCGGATTGCCATCGGTTGGCCCAATCGCCCGCGCAGCTTGGCTGGTCTCGGCTTCTGTTGGGGTCTCGATACGGTTCAAGCGATCCCGCAAGCGGCGCATCAGACCGTCATAGGGGGAGCCGCCGGTGGCGATTTTTACAGCCGATTGTAGCGAAGCACTCGACGGAATGGCACTGTCCGTTACCACTTTGAAGGCTTCGGCATAGGCGCTTTTGCTCATCGCTTGGCCGTGCGTGCGAACAAGCCCGCGATTAAACCCGTCTTCGCGCGCCATAGCTTGCGCAACCGCAACCCGCAGCACTTCGCCTGCATCTTCTGGAGACAAAGTTGGCCGTGCAGGCGGCAAAGAACCGCGCGCATTGGCTGCCGCATTGGGCCAGTCGCCTGCCCGCATGTAAATCTCGGTCCGCACCCGTGCTGCATCGGGGGAGTCGTCAAATTCAATGGTCTCCAGCGCGTGATCCTTGCGACCCAGTTCGGCCAAGCTTGCCGCTTCGATCAAACGGCGCTGTTCATTCAATGGTTCTGGCAAGAGCGACACGCGGCTATTCCAGATCGCCCGCAAGGCCTCTTCAGGACGGCGGTCCATCAAATAAAGTGCGGCAAGATCGGTCGCGACTTGGGCTTTAGAGAAGCCTTCGAGGCGCTTATCGACTTGGTGCTGCAACAATTGCGTGGCTTGGGGTAGCAGATCCAGCGCCACTAAGCGCTCTGCCAAGCCGCGCACCATGCGGTCCCCATCTGGCCCAATCGGAGCCAAAGTACGGAAGTCATAGAAAAGCGCCAAGGCTTGGATTGGGTCCATACCATCCGCGCCGCCTTCGAGGAACAAGAACTTGAACTGTTTGAACAATTCATCGCGAAGACGACGAGCAGCTGGCAGATCAGGACGCAGAGTCGAGGCGCTAGCCATCGTCGTCAGGCCAGAGCGAATATCGCCAGCTTGGATATAAAGGCCCCCCAAACGACGCAGAATGTCCAATTCTAAGTCGTCACCGCGCCACGTGTAACGAAGGGCATCTAGTGCCTTGATCGATTCAATCGGCGGAATTTTGCCGCTCGATTCTCCAAGGTTTGCCTTTTCAAAGGCCGCCCGCGCGGCAATCTCGCGATCGGGTGCCGTCGCAAGCTTGGTCAAGGCAACCAGCGCCTCGTTGACGCGGCCAGTGGCCCCCATAGCGCGGGCAGCCAGTAGTGCTGCTTGCAATTGCGTCAGGGGGTTTTGGGCTTCGCGCTGTGCGCTACTTGAGGTCATGGAGGCTAACGCGCCATCACCCAATTCTAAGGCGGCATTTCCATTGGCGATGTTAAAGCGGGCACGGTATTCCGGCTCAAAATTCTGAAGCGCTGTTTTGCCACGTTCAAACCGGACGCGAGCTTCGCTGGCATTGCCGCTCATCTGCGCAGCCAAACCGGCCCATAATTGTGCGGCAGGATCTTCGGCAACTTCGGGTTCGCTCAACAAATCCAGCGCCGCTTTCCCATGCCCGCCCATCAGGGTGGCGATACCTTCTAGAGCCAACAACTCGGGAGACCGCTCAAGGGCTGGAACGTCAGCGCGTAATTGCCGGATAACGCCAGAGGCCTCCGCCCCCAAATCCCACGCAATAAGGAACCTAGCGAGATCCAATCGGGAGGTGATCTTATTATTGGTATCACCCAATTCAAGCGCGGCTTTGCGACGCAATTTATTGAGGTTATTGGTGAAATCCGCCTTTGGTCCCACTTGCCAAGACTTAAAGTCGATAAAGCCTGGCGCTGCGGCGGGACCTGCACTGGACTCATCTTCCCCAGCCAAGCCTGACAGGGCCATCCCCTGTGGGCGTACGAGCACAAAGCCATCGACATCGCGCCGCAATTCGAAATCATCAGTCCTCGGCACAACCACTAAGCCGTGAAAGGTTTCTGGCAGAACGGCTTCCAAATAAGATCTTTGCGCGCCCAAATTGCTGATTGGGCCTAAGGCCAGCCCGACCAAAAGGGTGTCACCCACCGCAGGGTCCGTGATCATGCCAGTTGCTGCACCATCGGGCACCAAGGCTTTTACCCGGGAGGTGCCGTCCAAAGCTTGTTCGCGCACCAAACCAATTGAGCGGCCGGAAACTTGTTTTTCTGGCGATAAAACAACTTTCCACTTTGGACCGATCGGTGTCGGAGTCGCTTGAACCTCAGGCGGCGCGACAATGCGAACACCTGAAACCCCCTCACCGCGAACTTTCTCAATTCGGCTGACAAACTTGCCACTTGGCACGCGGCCGACATCCACTTCTGCCGCGGTCGCAAACAGCACGTAAATTGAATCACCCCGGCGGTACACGGCGGCTGCGGCTGGGGTTTCAAAGTCAAACTCCAGCTGCATCTCCTTACCGACCATTGCGCTGCTCATGCGGACACGCCCCGTCGGCGCTGGATCTGGCCGCTGAACGATTAAGGCTTCGGCATCAAGCTTGCTGGCTTTCGCTTCTTCGCTCATGGCATCTGGATCTGGCGCTGTTTCCTTCGCCTCACCTGCTTTAGCGCCTTCTTTGGAAGCTTGCTTACCAGCAACAGATTTGGGAGCGGGCGAGCCAATCTTGCCGCTAGCTTCGTCTTGCAATGCTTGAATCGTATCGGCGTTTGCCCCTTCGGGCAGAATGTCGATCAGGATCGCGTTGTTGCCGTCGCGGCTGTGACGCACAACACTATTGGGTGCGACATCGAGCAGGAAGGAAGAATCTGTATCTGAATTATAGCGCGCGGCATCCTCGACCCGTGCCGGAGGTCGATTGCGAATTGCTGCGGTATCAAAGGCAAATTTGCCGGGTATCGCAATCGCTAAGCGGTCGCCCCGGCGGGCATAGCCATGGGCAGGCAAAGGAAACTGATTACCTACCCGCGACAAACGCAGGCGGGTGAACTCCTTGGCCTCAAATACATCCACTTGAACTTTCGGTGCCCCGACCGGCGCAGCCCCATTGATCATTTTTTTGGGTGGGCCAGACTCATCATCGGCTGGGCCTTCACCCGCTTTTCCTGCTGGGTCCGCTGCCGCCAAGGCTTTGGCCTCGCCTTCAAAGGGCGGTGGTGCTTCTGCATTTGCCGTAACGAAGTCAAAAGCTTGCACGTTACCGGCGCGGCTTGTCACCACACGGGTTGGCTGTAACAGGGCGACGCGAATGGTTCGCTTGTCAGTGCTTAAAGCCGCCGAAGCAACAAAGTCTGGCGCGCCTTTAACAAAGTTTGTCGGATCAGCTTCAATGGCGCGCGGCAGACGGATCATTGCAAGGCCATTATTGGGTGTTGCAACAGCCGTGGCGGCAAGATTGGTACCTGCAGGCCAAGCGATCAAGAGGCGTGCATAGGTTGCATCTTGGCTGGCCGAGAGCGTAACCCCTTTGAGGCCTGGTTGGGCCGAAGGTGCCGCACCGGCCGCAGGGGCAGCATTTTGGCCATACGCCATCGGTGGCAACGCAAGTGCCACACAGACAACATAAGCAAGTAATCGGCGCAATTTAGCCATCTGGTCTCTAAGTCAGATCTCTTGTTCTCACTGCCGGACCACGTCTGGCCCAGTTTCTGGAGAAATCTGCTTATGCCTGAATCCGGTTAAGCTCCCCTTACCAGTGAAGACCGACTGAAAGAGGCAGAACTGCGATTAACTTAAGCTTTTGGCCGCTGGGCGGGGTCTGCCGGTGCCTGCCCTGTTGCCGCTTTTGCAGCTGGCTGTGGTGTTGACGGGTTGTTTGGCGCTTTTGGCGTCGGCGCGCGCGGCGCTGTTGGCCCGGCCCCGGCTGGACCTGCCCCTTTGGCATCTAACGCAGCATTGGCCGCAGCCGAACCTTTTGGCGCAGGACCACCTTTGGCTTGGTTATTCAGCGCGGCTTGCTGGCCAGGCGCTTTCGCAGGCGGGGCTTTAGCTGCAGGTGGGGTTGCAGGTGCTGTTGCATTTTGGGGTGCAGGTGGCGGGCTAGCTGCCATAACAGGCAAGGTTGGCGCATCAATTTCAGCCAAACGACGGGTGACTTCGCGTGCACGCTCTGGCGACATTTTAGCCAGAATGAGCGAGAGCGACTGCTCCTTCATTTTCTGCGCGATTTTCAACAAGACCTCGGTGTCCAAACCTTCCCAGACCGCCGCCGCATCCTTGGGCTTCATTTTCTCATAGACGCGGACGAGCGAAGTAATTCGCTGGGATTCCAAATCATCAACTTGGCCCAACAGCTTCTGAAGATTACCTTCTACGGCCTTTAAGGCGCTCATGCGCTCTTGAATCTTCGCGTCTGTCGTGGCGAGCAGGTTTTCCCGCGTGACAATATCGCGCTCGCGCGTGTCGAGGGTTTGACGACGCTCTTGCAAGGTTTGCAGCAGCCGGAACTCAGCGGCGCTAATGCCCGCTTCCTTAGCCAAATCGACAGGCAAGCACATCGGTGGCCCTGCTTTAGGGGCGGCAGCCCCGGCAGCTGGTGCCCCAGCATCAGCAGGTGCGGCAGCTTCTTTTTTCGGGGCTTCGCCTGCGGCCATTGCATTGGTCGCGTCAAATGCAACGCGGCCGACTTGTGCCAAGCCGACCACGCCCAAACCTATAGCCAAAGCCGTTAAAGGCCGAAGCTTAAAACTCATCTTAATCCACCCCACGTTTCAGCCAACGGGCGACCGCGCCGCGCCAGCCGGAAATCTTCTTCTACTTCTTCTTCATCCCAACGCAGGTCGCGCTTTTGCCGAGTTGGTGCAGGTTCAGGCGCTGGCGCTGGCTTCAGCTCGACGGCGCGCGCGGTTGTTACCAGAAACTTCAAGGCCTCAGCCGCCGCGCGGGCCTCTTCAATGTTGCGTTGAAGGTCCTCCCCAGCGGCCTCGGAGACAGACTTTAATGCCGCGACAGAGGCCTCAGCCCGACCGACAGCCAAAGCGAGTTCTGTCGCCGCCGCCGCCACACCGTCCTTGCCTTCACGAAGGGCGGTGATTTTGCGGTCCAGACGGATGCACAAAACCGCGACAGCCAACATCGCAACCGCCAAAATGATCTGCGCAATAGGGATATAGAGGTCGGTCATTGGCTCAAGAGTTCTCGTCTTGCTGAGTTTGTTATTGGCCCATCCAGAGACAAAGCGATCGCACGGCCTATCTTGCCCATGCGGCCTTTGGTCAAAGCTATCTGCCCGCAGCGCAATTCCACGCTGCCGTCTGGGGGCTGGTTCAAGAACACGGTTTCACCGACCTTTAAGTTAAGCAAGCGGCCGAGTGGCACCGGCAGTTCGTCAAGGACAGCTTCAACCTGCATATCCGTGGACCAAAGTTCGGTAGCCAAGTGACCTTCCCAGATATTATCCCGACCAAATTTCTCACCCATGAATTGCTGGATGAGCATTTTACGGATTGGTTCAAGGGTTGCGTAAGGAAGCAAGAGCTCGACCCGACCGCCGCGGTCTTCCATATCGATCCGCATCTTGA
>Ga0247831_1006676_pt1 | contig 13443 bp, 10 predicted proteins | sample LaCruzMarch2015__9_FD_192406 | JGI IMG/M metagenome (GOLD analysis project Ga0247831, IMG submission 192406) | Freshwater microbial communities from meromictic Lake La Cruz, Castile-La Mancha, Spain - LaCruzMarch2015_1m | ecosystem: Environmental > Aquatic > Freshwater > Lake | place: Spain...
TTTTCGACTGCCGTCGCAGTGTCCATGATAGGTAGGGCGCGTTGTCTCAACGCGCCGGATACACGACGGGATTTCGCGTCAGAGTGCCGCATCGCCACGTCCCACGCTTCGGCGGCGGCGCTATGGGATAAAGCGCCCTACCAGCGCGGGGCGAAGTCAAGTCCTCTGCGAGAGGATGTTTCCAGAGGTGCCCTATAGCCATCCGAAGGAAAGCATGTCATGCAGAAGCATGGCAACATTCTCTCTTGATTGGCGCGAACGCATCGGCAGCGCGCATGACCAAGATGAAGGCACCCGTGATGAGATCGCGCAGCGCTTTCGCGTTCCCCTTGGCATGGTTAAAAAGCTGCTCCAACAGCGTCGCAAAACAGGCTGTATCAAAGCCCGGCACCATCTCGCCGGACGCAAAAAGCGCATTGTAGCCTAGCACCGCATCGCCATTCGCAAGCACCTCAAGCGCAAGCCCGACATGACGCTGGTCGAACAGCGCGAAGCCTTGGGTCTGGAGTGCACGCTGCCTGCGATCTACTACGTGCTCGTGGACATAGGGCTGACAGATAAAAAAAGACGCTCTGCGCCGCCGAACCAGACCGCGAAGACGTCCGCAAGGCGCGGCGGCGCTGGAAGCGCAAACAAGGCGGGCTAGGGCCCTGGAGGCTCGTCTTCCTTGATGAGAGCGGGGCGAAGACTAACATGACCCGGCTACGCGGCAGAGCCCAGAGAGGTCGGCGGCTGCACGCCGCAGCCCCTTGTCGACGATGGCAGAGCACAACGATGATCTCCTCCATCCGGCTGGATGGCACCACCGCCTGCATGCACCTGCCGGGAGCCGCTGACACAGCCGCCTTCGTCACCTGCATTGACCAAGTGCTCTGCCCGACACTCAAGCCCGGCGACCTCGTGGTGATGGACAACCTCGCGGTGCATAAGAGCCCTCATGTTGTCGCCCTGGATCAAGCTGTGGGAGCCGAAGTGCGGTTGCTCCCTGCTTACTCGCCTGACCTCAATCCAATCGAGAAAATGTGGAGCAAAATCAAGGCCCTATTGCGCAGTGCCGAAGCACGCACACCCCAAGAACTCGACGAAGCCATCAGCCTTTCGGTTATGGTATTATTTAATATGCTCTACCGCTACACGGGAATGACGTCCTACCGCTGCCTTGGGAAGTCATGGGGCCGCGTTTTGAAGATTCCAGTCACGAGGACCCACTCACGAAGCCACAAACGATTCTAAATTACTACTTCCGCAGTTTGGCCGCTAGGTGACGTAAAGGTCCCAACGGCACCCTGACGTCGCTCCTTGCTTCAGTTCTGCCGTAGCCGGGCGATCTGCACAAAGAGCGCCTCCAGCTCGCGGTAGTAGTCGTCGTCCTTCATCTGCGCTTTCTTCGCCGCCAGGGCGCGGACTTGGGCCTCCAGCGCATCACGCTTCGCCCGCACTTCATCAGAGAGTTTCATTTCCTGCTCATTGAGCACCAGGGCGAGCTGCAAGGCGCGGGTGCCATCGGCCTGGTCATCCTTGGCACGCACGGCCTCAAACATCTCCGGCCGCGTGCCCACGCCATCGCCATTGTCCTCGATCAAGGCGTGCTCGGTGGCGATGCGTTGCTCCGTCTCGTAGAATTGCGCGGCTTGCTTGGCGGCATAGAGAAAGGCTTCCAACAAGGACACCTGCTTATCCTGATCCAAGTCAGCTTCCGGCAGTCCGCCAATCGCCTGGGCCATGAACTCGCCAAAGCGCGGGTAGAACACCTCTGAAGCGGATTTCGTCGCGCTGACGATGACTCGCTTCGGCCCGGACAAGGGATTCACGAAAGCGCCGCTGGCCGAGGCCGTGTTCACCACGATGACCTCGCGCTTGATCGGTGAGAGCCAGCCCGCCAGCTGCTCGGCGGAGAAGTCGGGGCCCTCCAGATTGAACTTCGCCTCGCGTCCATCAAAGGTGCCGTGCCCGATCATGACCAGCCAGATCGTGCCATTAGGCTGCGAGGCTGCTTTCTCCCAGCGCGCCTGCACGGCCTCCAGCTTGGTTAACACCTCACAACGGACCAGGCCCTTTGTGCAAGCCTCCTGCCAAGCAGCCACTTGCTCATCGAACCGCTTCCCATACTCCGCCGTGCCATCGGCTCCACGCACGATGATGACCTCCGTCTGGCGCTCGGCGGCGATCACGCATGAGCAACCGATGAGCCACAGCCCCATCATCAGAGCCTTGAACCTTCTCATACCTCTCCTCCCGTTCGGCGAAGGGTCCACTCACCCGCGAGCAGCAGCACCATGGCGAGCAGCCACCAGCCGTTGTGCCACAGGGGCTGAGAGCGGCGGTCCATCTGCGGCACTTCCAACTTCGGCAACAGTTCCACCAGCTTCGCGGCATCCTTCAGGGCCAGCACTTGGCCGCCCGTCTCTTGTGCGAGTCGCTGTAGGAAGGCAGTGTTCGGGGCCAGCGAGGCCGTCTCTTCCGCCATCGGGTTCAAGGCGAAGCCGGTGGTCTTCTCGCCAATGACCTTGCCCTCTGAATCCTTGGCCAAGGCCTTCATGCGGTAGCCACCGGTGGCGCGCGGGTAGTGCTCGGCTTCAAAGAGACCGGGTTCCTTCACGCTAGGCTCGGCAAACACGGTCACGGGTTTTTCATTCGGTGCCTGCACCTCAATCTGCACGCTGGCATCGTCTTGCGGACGATAGGCAGCGTCATGCACCCGCACGGCCAGCTTGGCCATGTGCTGGCCACTGATCAGCGTCAGCTCGTGGCTTAACTCGATACGGTCCGGCACGTCGGTGACCAGCCAGCGCAGCAGCTGCCGCCAAGACTTGTCCATGTCGGCGTGCTGCTCGGCATCCTTCATGCCCCAGCGCCAGACATCGCCCACCATCAACGACAGCACACGGCCCGTGCCGTAGCGCTGCATCACCAGGGCCGGGAACTGCCGCTGCTGAGCATCGGTCACCGTGGCCAGGACGGTGGCCCCGGGTTTGATCGAGGTGCTCTGATTCACCGACCAAAAACTCGGCATGGCCGCGAGGCGTTGTTCGTCTTCCGCTTGTTCGGTGCGCAGCCGTGTCCACGGCTCCAGCCAGCCTTCGCGGGTGAGGGAGAACTTGCCATCCTCCACCGCCGAGGTGGCCCCCAGCTTATCCAGATACACGGGCAACATGCGGCCCACGGGTGTGTTCTCATAGCCGCCAGGCTGATAGCTCTCCATGCCGCCGAGCATGAGCAAGCTGCCGCCGCGTTTGCTAACGAAGCGCTCGATCAAGTTCATCTGCTCCTGCGTGAAGAACTCCGCCTCCAGGTCATCCAGGATGATCGCGCGATACTCGCTCATGAGCAGCTCTGGCGTCTTCGGGAAACCATCGACCAGCTCCTCCTTGTCCTTCGTTCCCAGGCGCGTGAGCACCGGCTGATCGTAGCGCTGGGCTTCGGATTGCTGATCCGCGCTGAAGCCCCGGAACAAAGGATTGCTCGACTCTCCATCGCGCGCCTTGAACTCGAACTTCGGCTCGCGTCGCGCCAGTCGGATGATGCTGGGCAGCTGCACCTCGGGATCGAACGCCATGGCCCGACGCAGGAACTTGTGATCCCAATTTGGACGCCCACCGACATACAGAATGCGATACGGCCCCGCACCGCGATCCACGGCGAGCGTGCGCGTGTTGTTCACCAGCGTAGCCTCGCCCGCAGCCTTCTGCCATTCGGCTGACTGCTTGAGCAAGGGCAGATGCTCCGCCGCGATGGCGGTGATCTGGAAAAAGGAAACGCCCGGCTTGGCGACGGCGAGACGTGGACGAAACACGTGGCTCTTCGATCCGGCAGCAAAGCGATGCTTCTCCGTGATCAAGGTCTTGCCCTCGGCATCCAGCACGCACAGCGCGACCTCTTTGCCCTCAAAACCTGACTGCGTGACCTTGGCCGTGATTGACACGGGCGAGTCCTCAAAGGTGGTCTGCTGCGAACTCAGCTCCGCAAGCGACAGATCGACGGCAGGCGCGGCCTCGCCGACTTGAACCGGGAACACGGGCGCGGATTGATCCTTGGCCGCCGCGGTCCACGCCGCCACATCGGTCGCATTGCCATCGCTGATCAGCACCACCGCCGCCACGGAAGAAGCACGGCGGTCGCGGGCCGTCATCACGGCAGAGGCAAGGCTGCTTTGACCACCCGTGAATTCCAATGCCGAAGCATCGCCAATGGCTCGCACGCGCTCATCCACGGACTGCAAGCGCACACGGAAGGTTTTGCGCAACTCCTCCATCCACGCTGGCCAGGCCTTGCCATCTGGGGCCATGGCCGCCTTCAAAGCCTCGCCACGCGTCGGGCTGCCAGGCATCTCGGCCATGTTCAGGCTGGCGCTGTTGTCCACCAGGACGATGACTTCGTTCGCGCCTTGCTTGACCGTCTCCGTGAGCTGCACGGGATCGAGCACACACACAGCCAGCAGCAGCGCCAGCAAGATCTTGCAACCCAGTGCTGCCCCTTTCCGCCAGCCGCGCAGGGCCAGATTTCGATACCCCACGAGCAAGACGACCAGCAGGACCGCCAGCCACAGCCCCGCCAGCCAGAGACGCTCGGGGTGAAGGAAGGTGATCGACGAAAACATGATCAGGCAGTGATGGATAACACTCCACCACCGCCCCATCTTGCTCAAGCCCGGCAGACAATGATTATTCCGCTGCCAATCCGGCCAGCGCCACCTCGCCCTCGGGCTGCATCGCCTTGGCACGCCGTGGGGCACGAACCGCCACCTCGATAAGCCAGCGATACAGCACCGGCAGCAGGAACAGCGTGAGGAAGGTGCTACTGACGATGCCGCCAATGACCACCGTGGCCAAGGGCCGCTGCACCTCGGCCCCTGCGCCCTCACTGATGGCCATGGGGATGAAGCCGAGGCTGGCCACCATGGCGGTCATCAACACCGGGCGCAGACGTTGCAGGCTGCCCTCGGCCACAGCTTCCTCGGCGTTGCGGCCTTCATTGCGCAACTGATTGAAGCAACTGATCAGCACCACGCCATTGAGCACAGCCACCCCACAGAGCGCGATGAAGCCAATGGCGGCGCTGATGCTGAAGGGCAAATCACGCATCCACAGTGCCAGCACGCCGCCCGTGATCGCCAAGGGGATACCGGTGTAGATGATCAGCGTCTGCGTGACGCTCTTGAAGGTGGCATGGATGAGCACAAAGATCAGCACCAAGGCCAGTGGCACCACGATCATGAGCCGAGCGCGAGCTTCCTGCAAATGCTCGAACTGCCCACCGAAGTCCACGCGATAGCCTTCCGCCATTTGAATACTCTCCGCGATCTTCGCACGGGCAGCATTGACGTAGGCTTCGGAGTCCACACCGCTGGCCAGGTCCACGTTCAGACCCACACGACGATTCCCATCCTCGCGCCCAATGGCATCGACTTGCGGGACTTCCACAAACTCAGCAAGTCGGCCCAGACTGACCAACGAGCCATCCTGCGTGCGAACAGGCAGCGCCTTCATGACCTCCGGGTTGTTGCGCAGGTTCTCGGGCAGACGCACCACAATGCTGCGACGGCGATTGTGCTCGATCAACGTTCCTGCTGTGTGCCCCGCCATCGCGGTGGTGATCGCGGAGTTCACTTCCGAAGCTTTCACATTGAACTTCAGCAGCGCCGCACGATCCACACGGATCTCCAACACGGGCACTCGGCCCTGTGTTTCGAACTCCGCATTGTTCGTGCCGGGCAGGCCTTCCAAGATCGACTTCACCTGCTCGCCGATCTTTTCCATGGTGTCGTAGTCATCACCAAAGATCCGCACGGCGAGATCGGCACGCGAGCCTTCCAACATCTCATTGAAACGCATCTGAATCGGCTGTGCGAAGTCGTAGTCTTGCTCGGGCACTTCCTTCGCCAGTTCTTCGCGAATCAGTTCCGCCAAGCGATCTCGGTTCACTGGCTTGCCATTCTCCTGACGCCACTCGGACTGAGGCTTGTAGAAGACGTAGAGATCGTATTCGCCGGGCGACATCGGGTCCGTGGCCACCTCACTCGTGCCGACACGGGCAAAGGTGCGCGTGACCTCGGGCACCTTGTTGATGAGATACTGCTGGGTCTTGATGCAGCGCTCCAGCGAGGTCTTCAGACTGGTGTTCGCAGGCTGGTAAACCATGGCGGTCCACGAGCCTTCATTGAGCGTGGGCACGAACTCTTGCCTCAGGCTCATGAAGAGCATGACCGTGCCGACGAGCAGCGCACTAACCGCACCGACCACACCCCAGCGAGTCTTCCACGCGATGCCGAGCAACGGCGCATACGCCGACTTGGCCAAGCGCATGAAGAGGTTGTCCTTCTCACGGATGTTGCCCGTCAGTAGCAGCGAGCACAGAGCGGGCATCAGCGTGAGCGATAGCACCAAGGCACCGCCCAGAGCGAGCATGACCGTGATGGCCATGGGGTGGAACATCTTCCCTTCGATCCCGGTCAGCGCCAGGATCGGCAGATACACGAGCGTGATGATCAGCACGCCGAAGAACATGGGGCTGCCCACTTGCTCGCCCGCTTCATGCACCGCTGCCAGACGTTCTTTCGCTGTGAGCCTGCGACCCAACTCGTGCTGCTTCTCGCCGAGCACGCGCACGATGTTCTCCACCATCACGACCGCGCCGTCGATGATCAGACCGAAGTCCACCGCACCCAGCGACATGAGGTTCCCCGACACACCACCGAAGGTCATGCCAATCAGGGCGAACAAGAACGACAGAGGAATGGCCAAAGCCACGATCAAGGCAGCACGCCAGTTACCCAGCAAGAACAGCAACACAGCCACGACCAGGATCGCGCCCTCGAAAAGATTGTGCTCCACCGTTGCAATCGTGCGGTCCACCACCTCGCTGCGCGCATACTGAATGCGAATCTCTAGCGAGGCGGGCAGCTTCTTTTGCAACTCATCAAGCTTCGCCTCCACACGCTTGCTGATGATGCGACTGTTCTCACCTACCAGCATCATCACGGTGCCCAGCACGGCTTCCTCACCATTCTCCACCGCGCAGCCCGTGCGCACATTGCTGCCGATGCCGACCTCGGCGAGGTCCTTCACCTTCAGGGGCTCCACGCTCGCCGCGAACTTCACCGGCAGGTTCGCGATGTCTTCCGCGCTCGCCACTTTGCTCACGCCGCGAATCAAGACACGGTCGGTGCCACGATCAATCACACCGCCGCCTGCGTTGTCCACATTCTGGCCAATGATCTCAGCCAACTCGCCAAAGGTCATGCCTGCATTCGCCAGCGCTTCGGGCTTGGGCAGGATCACCAACTGCCGCTCATAACCGCCGCTGCTGTTCACCTCCGCCACGCCCGGGATCGTGCGCAAGAACGGCTTCACGATGTAGTCATGCGCGTCGCGCAGATCCATTAACTGACGCTCACGCGACTGCTGGCGCTCTGGCACGCCCTTCTTGTAGTCCAGGGTGTAATACAGGATCTCGCCCAAGCCGGTGCTGATGGGTGACATTTGCGGACTGAGCCCCTCGGGGAGTTCTACCTGAACGAGGCGTTCACTCACCAACTGGCGTGCCCGGAAAATGTCCGTGCCATCGCGAAACACGAGCGTGACCTGCGACAGGCCTGACTTGGTCAACGAGCGAAACTCCTCCACGCCCTGGATGCCCGCCAAGGCTAGCTCCAAAGGATAAGTGACGAGCTTCTCCGTTTCTTCCGGTGCGAGACCGGGCACTGCCGTGTTCACCTGCACTTGTGTGTTGGTGATGTCGGGAACCGCATCCACAGGCAGATGCAAGGCTGAGAAGATGCCTGCGCCGAGGAGCAGCAGTGCTCCCATGACAACGAGGAAGCGATTCTTCAGCGAGAAGTCGAGAATGGAATTGATCATGACTTAGCGAGTGACGGTTTGGTTGTTCGGCAGCGGATTGCCAATCAGGCGCTCGATCTCCATCAGGTGCTTCCACGCGTTGCGACGCGACTCGATCAGCGAGTCCATCGCATCGAGGTAGCCGCGCTGCATTTCGACGTAAGTCGTGGCAGGCACCGCCCCAAGGCGGAAGTGACGATCCGCTTCCGCAGCCGCGTCACTGAACTGCTTCTCGCTCTCAGGACGCCAATGCGACAGAGCTTCCAGCTCCGCCGCGTAGGCCGCACGAGAAATCTCCAAGTCACGCTCCAGATCACGCAGCGTGGCGGTTAGCATCGCTTCGGCTTGCTGGGACCTCGCCTGCTCGGCCACGATGTTGCCCTTGTTCTTATTCCAAAGCGGCAGCGGAATGGAGAAGGAAAGTCCGCCTTCCACCTGCGTGCCACCCGCGTGTTGACCGGCCATGTAAGGACCGAAGGTGATGTTCCCCCAGCGCTCGGATTTGGTGAGGTCCACCTTCAATCCCTGACGTGCGATTTGCAGACGCTTCTGCTGTAGGTCGAAGTTCGTATTCGCCGCCTGCTGCTTCAGCGATTGCAGCGCAGGTGTCGCTGGGAAAGACGCCGCACTGCTGTCGATGATCAGCGTCTCATCCGGCGAGCGTCCGCAAAGCACCCCCAAGGTCACACTGGCCTCGCGCAGTTGCTTGGTGGCATCGGTCAACGTGCGGTCACTGTTCAGCAAGGTCGCCTCCAGAATGCGACGCTCGAGTAGGGCACTGATGGAGCCGGAGTCACGTTGCACCAGCACTTCGATCAGTGCCTCGACACGCTCACGAACCGAGCGCGCTGCCGCCTGCTTGCGCTGCAACAGTGCCATATCGCCTGCACGAGCACTGACCTCATTGGCCAGCTGCGCCTTGAACTGAGCCAAGCCCAGCCCGGCAAGCGCGATGTCGCGATCCGCAATCGCCTTGCGCAACGAGAGTCGACCGGGGAAATCAAAGGCCTGCGCAATCTCTGCGCGCCACACCAAGCCATCGCCTTGGCCATGAACGTTCATCGAGCCCAGCTCGGTGCTCAGTTCGGGATTGGCCAACTGGCCAGCGGCTTGACGACCGCCTAGAGCCGCAGCGATCTCCGCCTCATAGAAGCGAATCTCGGGGTTCTTCTGCAACGCTTCAGCGATGAGTGAGCGAGTGGACGTGGCTTCACCAGCAGCGGCGAAAACACTGAGGGCCAGCGTGGCCAGGGAAAGGAAGACGGCTAATTTCATGATGGAAAGCAATGATGGGGATGGGGGAGTGAGACGAAGGTATGGGGAGGTCTGAAGGCGGCGGTGCGCTGGCGTGGACAACGCCGTGAGGGCGCACGAAGGCGGGTGCGAGGCCGTTAGATTCAGCCCAAGCGCGACCCGAATGGCAGGATGATCCCTGACCTCAAATGAGCATCTGGATCGTCGCAAGACACGCCGGAGAGCGATGCCGGACATCGTGGGACTGCCGTGCCTTGAGAACTCGATTGTTCATCAAGGCCAGACTGAGCGGCAACACGTGTCGTGATTGCTCGGGCCAGGCAGAGGCTGGCCATGCCGCGGAACTCGAATCCACGAGCCGATCTCGACAGGCACTCGGTCCGTCATTCATCTGCGAGGCGTCGAGATGATGATCACCTGATTGCGATGCCTTGCATAGGCTCACCATCACTCGTGCCAGGACGTTCTGATGGTCGGCGATCTTCGGCGTGAAATCTCCCCGCACATGATGCAGCGTGATTTGCATCCCACTCGCTGACTTGGCGACGTTGACCGTGTGACTTCCCTCAAGCGCTGCCGCCCATCCGATCAGCGCTGGCAACACAGCAGTGCTGGTGCTGGCATAGACCAGCACGAGCAGGAAGGCGAGGAGTCGTAGATGAATGGGCAAACACATGTTCGTGAGAGAACCTGGAACGACGCCAAGGTGGGCAGGATGAGCGCGAGGAATAGTTACCGCTTCATCATGTTCCGATGGGTTCTCATAGCATCATTTGCAGTCCCCAAAGACGCAGCCTCATGCATCAATCGTCGTCCCCGCGACGGCCTTGCTTACCCTCGCCAAGCTCGCTCTCAGCAAGCTGCAAGGTCACCCCAATACCTGGCAGCTTCACGGTTGAACGGCTTGCATTGAACCCCGCAAAAAGCGCGGCAATCCAGAGCCCCGCTACCAGCAGTAGAACCACTCCCCAGACAGCGTGAGCAGAACCAATGGCATCATCGGGCTTGCCTGCTTTCTTTCCCGTCACCATGGCAAGCGAGATGTTCTCGCGATGCCTGATCGTATGCCAAGCAAGTCCAACGAGATGCATCACGATCACCGCGAGCAGCGCCCATGCAAGGACCTCATGCAGCTCCTCCGCAGACTCACTGTTGGCCTTCAGGCCAGTGATGAACAAGGCTGGCACCAAGAGAAACATGAGCACGGCGGCGACCGCTGATCCCGGATTGTTGCCAGCGTAGAGCTTGGTCTTGGAGATCGCTGCACTGACCATGTAGCCGACCACTTCGCGAGGATAAACGGGAAAGCTCGTGAATCGTGAGTACCGCGATCCCACCAGTCCTAGCACAATACGGAGCGCCAGCAGAAAGACGGCAACGATGCCAAACAGCATGTGAAACTGAAACAGTGGTGCATCGTCATCCGCTAGGAAGCCGATACCGATCGCTGCGGTAAGTGACGCCGCGAAGGCCCAGTGAAACAGGCGCGCAGGGATATCCCAAACCAGGATCTTGTTCATGGTGGTGGTAGGCGGGTTGTTATGCCCTGCCGCACGGTGACTTTGAGTGTCGCAAGCAGCGGGCATTAAAGGTTACGCAGAACAGCCAGCCAGTAATCGCGCCTCAACATGATGCTTTGGCAACAAACCGCAGGATGCGCCCCACGCACCGCAAGATGGGCCCCATCAGGCGACTTGGGAGTCAGCCTGCGGAGCCCTGAACCAGGGGACCATCATCACGGATGCGCCAGTCGCAGAAAGCAGGAGACACCGCCCGCCGCCACTGTCACTGTGCTGGCATTGCTCGCCGTTGAAACGACACGGGAAGACAGCACTCTATTCCAGCACCCAGCTAGGCGTATCACTCACCGATTGGAACTACTGCTGTCCAGGTGCAGGCACTGTCACATTCATCGTCGGAATCGCATGCGTTTCTCACAGTGAAGTCGGGTTCACCACGTAGCGGTTGCTATGGACCGCCTTCGGCGATTCCACGCCACTCGCCGGAGTGATCCCCATGGGCGTGCCTGTGACGGTATCGACCATCTCGAAGGGCAGCGTCGCTTCCAGGTCGCTATTGGCGATGATGGAGCGTGCAATCGGCAGGCGGTTGACATTGGAGCCAACAAAGCGAATGCCCTCCACCACATGAAACTTTGAGTTGGTCTTCTAATCGGGGAACATGAAGTTCGGCTCCATCTACTCCGGCAACACCGTGTCACCATTGCTACGGGTATAGGCAATGCTGGCTTGGGCAGAACTCGACAGCAACACCAAGGCGCACAAGACAAACGTCGATAGAGCTTTCATAAGGAAGTGATCTGGCACACACACTCCACGGACAGGGGTGAACCCATGGAGCACGCTTCCCCGTCAATGCCCGAGCGTCTGACAAGAGTCAGATGATCGTTGGGTAACGCACTCAGCTATCAAGGGGAGCAATGGGCGCCCCCTCACTTGCCAGCGCCCAACTGCTCATAATACTTCTGCACCAATTCGCGGTATTGTTCGGGCACAGGATCATGGTCCACAGGGGCCAGCGGGTTCTTGCCTTCCTTGCGCGCGAGTTCTTCGGTGACTTTGTCCCGCAGCTCGACCAGCGGATTCAAGATGCGCATCTGCAAATGCTCGACCTGTGGCACCGCATCGTTGCGCCGGGCATCGGCACGCAGATCACGTGCTTGGTCTAGGACTTTTGCCACCTCGTTGCGCAACTCGGGACGCGTCAGCATCTCCTCCACATTGCGCAGGCGGTCACTCCAGTTGTCGAAGTTGCTGCCGGTGATGGGCGAGGCAGCGGCAACCTCGGTACCCGCATCGAAGAACCAACCGCCTTCATCGCTGCCACCATCACGATTGCTGCCACCACCTTGACCAGAGCGGCTCCCGCTTGGTGTGGGGCGAGAACCTTGCATGCGCTCGCCGGGCTGTCCGTCTTGCCCCTCGGCATCGGCCATCTGCCCCTTGCCTTCACCTTGGCCCGAAGGCTGTCCCGGCTGCTCGCCTTTGCCCTCACCTTTCCCGCCGGGCTTGTCGCCTTGGCCTTTGGCGGACGAGGCGTCCGCTGTCCCCGATTCTGGACGAGGCGTGCTTGGTCCCCGGCCTTGCTCGCCAGCTTTCTGGCCATTCCCTTGCTCACTGGCCTTGGGTTCACCCTCGTTTTGGGCCATGCCTTTGCCGCCGGGCTGGTCGCCCTGCTTTTGTCCTTCGCCCTTGCCTTGTTCACCGGGCTTCGGTTCACCTTTCCCTTGAGCTAGGTCTTTCTCACCTTGGCCATCTTGCTCGGAAGGCTTGTCACTGGGCTGCTTGCCTTCTTGAGCCGTTTGCTTCGCACCTTTCTTTGACTTCTCACTGAGAACTTCAGACTGAGCACTCTTTCCCTCCCCGCCCTTCGCTTCGTCGATCAGCTTGTCGAGTTCATTGCGCGCCATGCGCAGCGCTTCGCTCTCATTGCCGAGCACACTCTCGGCGGCTTTCTCGACTCCAGCCTTGAGTTGTTCAACGGACTTGGTGGCTTTGTTGCTGGCGTCCAGCGCAGCGGTGCGATCCCCGTAGCGGGCCTGGGCTCCGGCTTCTTCCAGATTCTCTTCCAAGCCCTGAGCCTGGGCCTGACGAACCGCGTCGTAGAGGTGCTTGTGTAGCAAGGGCTCGCTGCCTTCAGCCTGCTCGCTCAGGCGCTTCATGTCTTCCATCAGTTTGCCTGCGCGTTCACGCTGGGCCTCGGCCTGTCGTGCCGTCTGTGCTGCGCTCAACTGCTGCTTCAGCGCATCGCTCGTGTCGTTGAGATTCTTCGCATCGCCCTCTATCGGACTCTGTTCCAGCGTGTCGGCCAGCTTCTGCTGTTCCTGAGCCAGCTGACGCGCCTCATCACGCATGGCCTTCATCTCCTCGCCAAACCGGCGCGCCGTGCGCTGGCGAAAGTCATCACGGGCCTTCTCCAGTTCCTTCTGCGCACGCGTGGCAGCCGTGGAGGCCTGGGCAAGCTTGTCCTCCTTCAGCTTCTCGGCGGCCTCGGCCACCTTCTCGCGCGTGTCCTCCAGCTGCTGCTTGGCCTCGGCCATGTTCGCCGCGTTTTCCGGCTTCTCCATGCGCTCCTTCAAATCGTCCAGATCGCGCAGCAGTTGATCCTGCTCGTCCTGCAAACGCTTCAACTGATTGACCAGTTCTTCCTTCTCGTCCTCGCTCTTGGACTGCGCGAGTTGCTGCTCCAGTTGCTTCATCTTCTCGGCTAATGCTTCCTGACGCCGTGCCAGTTCCTTCAAGCGATTCAGCACTGCCAGATTCTCCTGCTGCTCGGCGGTTTGCTCTTCACCGGCTTGCTTGTCTTCCTCGTAGCGTTGCTCCTTCTGCTTCAG
>Ga0247831_1006677_pt1 | contig 13443 bp, 17 predicted proteins | sample LaCruzMarch2015__9_FD_192406 | JGI IMG/M metagenome (GOLD analysis project Ga0247831, IMG submission 192406) | Freshwater microbial communities from meromictic Lake La Cruz, Castile-La Mancha, Spain - LaCruzMarch2015_1m | ecosystem: Environmental > Aquatic > Freshwater > Lake | place: Spain...
CTTCAGGCCTCTGGCGTTGTTGCTCGCACCCCCCGGACAGGCAGTCCGGGGGGCACTCGCGCCTAGCCACAGACCTGCTTCGTCAGCCCCTAGTCCGCGCCCAACTGCCGGATTTAGGTTGAATTGGCACAACAGTTGGAGGACTGATCCATGCGCCCAAAAATCAAGATATCTGAATTACCAGATTTCGATGCTGCGGAATTTCTTCAAACCGACGCAGACATTGCGGCTTACCTGAGCACGGTCCTGGAAGAAAACGACGCGGGCCTGCTGGCTGCAGCGCTGGGCGACATCGCCCGCGCCCAAGGCATGACCCAAGTGGCCAAAGAGGCGGGTATCACCCGGGAAGCACTTTAGAAAGCCCTGCGGCCTGGCAGCGAGCCCAGGTTTGAAACGGTGTCACGCGTGTGCGCGGCATTGGGAGTCAAACTGGTGGCGAAGCCTTTGCAAGCTGGTTCAACAGCAGGATTTTTGAATTTGCCAGGTGCATTTTTGCCATTGATGGCGGTGGCCTTGGCAGCCTCACGCAAGCCCTGCAGGTCAGCCGTACTGGCCACTGACTTGAGTTGTCCCGCTTCGTAGGCGTTGAGCACTTCAAGTTCGCAGGGATCAAGCTTAGACATTGTTGGGCTCCTTCAAGATGAAATCGCGCGTGGCCTTTCGGCTTGGAATGATCGCTTTGAGGAAGAAGTGACCGTCTTGCCAGCAAGCACTCCCCGATTTTTGCGATCAATGAAGCCGCTCAGCGCCCCCGCTGGATGAATTCAACAATCTCGCGCCCCAGCGCATCGTCGCGGGTGTTGAATTGGAAAGTCATGGACAAGTGGTTGTGTTTTTCAAGGCGTGTAAAGCGCGGGCAGGCGCGGTCGCGTTCGCAGTAAGCGGCCATCAGCATGGCGCCCTGGGTGTCAAGGTCGGGGTTGTCGTACTCGGCAATGACGATGTGTGTCGGAATCTTGGGCGCCGTCTTGACGTGATTGATGGGCGACTGCTGTGGGTAGGTACTGCGGTCGGCGCCAAAGTAAGCTTGAAAGTTTTTCAGGTTCGGGTCATCTGGGCTGGGGTCAAACAGGTAGCGGCCACTCATCAGCACCAAGCCCGCCAGGCCAGTCCCTTCAGGGGGTTGCAAAGAGCGAATAAAGGCATAACTTGCCACATGCGTTGCCCCGGCCGAATGGCCAATGAGATAAATGCGGTTGGGGTCGCCGCCCTGGCTTGCGACATTGGCCTTGAGCCAGCGCACCAAGGTCGCGACGTCTTGTGCAGCGGCGGGCCATTTGGCCGCCGGTGCAAGCCGGTAAGTCGCGTTCACCCCGATCATTCCCTGGCGGGCGAAATACATGGGAACGTTGCCGTAGACCTCGTCATTGAGTCTGCGCTCGCCGGCCACATAGGCGCCGCCGTGGAGGAACACCACCACCGGCACCCCAGACTTGCCCTCAGGCCGAAACATGTCCAGCCGGTGGCGCGGGTCCTCGCCATAAGCAAGATCTCGCGTCACCGTCACACCGCCCTTGGGCATGGCGGCAAGAATTGGCGTGTAAACCTCCAGTGTTTTGGCAATGTTGCCGCGAATGTCCTTGCCCCAGCCCGGCCCGACCTCGGCCAGGCGCTCCAGCACATGGGGAGGCATGTTGGTGACCTGTGCCTGCGCCACAGTGGCGAGCCATGTCAACAACAGCAATATGAATTTGTTCATGGTGATTTACTCCGACTGATTAATTTTGTCATTGAAGCAGATTGTGACCTTGCCCCTGGAATCCGTACCCCATAGCCAAGTCACGAATTGGCTTGCATGGCCTGAGCCGCGAGCGATGCTGGCCGCATCGCCTGCGCTGATTACCTGCGCAAGTTTCACACGGTCTGCCGCCTGTTAAAACAAGGCTCGATTGAAGAGCGCATTTTGGCCATGCACCACGACAAGCGCAGCCTGGCCGACAGCGTGCTCAACGACCAAGACGGCAGCGCCGTGCTGGGCGCGCAGGCGCTGGCGGAGTTGCTCAGGGATTGAGGCCCAGGCCCAGCTTTCAGGCTGAACATGCAAAATAACAAGGACAAAGCCACGTCGTACCAGGTCAGGAAAATACTGCTCGCCATCGAACGCATTGGAGCCCCAACATGAACGTCAACCACTGCACCTACCGGGTCACCTGGTCTGCCCAAGACAATGAGCACCTGGGTCTGTGCGCAGAATTTCCTTCCTTGTCCTGGCTCGCCCCTAGCTCCGAAGAAGCCCTTGCAGGCATCCGCCGTGTCGTGGCGCAAGTGGTCGATGACATGAAGGCTTCAGGCGAAGCGGTGCCCAATGCCCTGGCTTGAATAGAGCTGCATGAAGCACCTGTCCAGAGCTTAAGAACTCAAGCCATCCAGTCTTCCAATTTCAAGCCCGGCACCCTTTTGAAATGCCGCATGTTGTGCGTGACCAAGGGCAGGTCCAGCACCAAGGCATGCGCGGCGATTTGGGTGTCCATGTGGCCTATGGGCTGCCCGCTGTGTTGTAAGTGAGCAGCGATTTCTCCGTAACGGTCGGCCGCTTCTGCAGTCCATGGCAGGACTGGAAATTCATTGAGCAACAAGTCTATGGTGCGTCGCCGTTTGTCATCGGCCTGCAAAAGTGCCACGCCAAATTGTGTTTCGGCGCGGGTGATGGCAGAGATGGCGAGCTCCTGCTTTTGGAGCCCTCTCAGCATGCGTTTTTGAAGCGCAGCTGAGCTGTTGCGTGCAAAGTAGCCCAGGATGTTGGTGTCTACCAGGTACTTGATCAAGTGCGAGCCTTGGTTTTGGCCGTGCGCTTGGCAGGGGCTTGGGGAGCAGGTGTGTGGTCCCAGTGCTGAAACGGATTTTCAGGTGGCATGTTTTGCCGGCTGGCATCGGACAAAAAGCTCTCAGGCAGGGGGTTGTCTGCAATGGCGGCCATGAGCGTGTCTAAGCGGCGCTGACGCAATGCCTCCGAATCCTTGGGCTTGAGCGTGATCTCGCCCGTGAGCTCGTTTTTTACTATCCACATTTCATCGACATTCACACGGAATGCCTTGGGCAGTCGTATGGCTTGGCTGTGGCCGTTGGTAAAAACTTTGGCGGTGGCCAGCATGGTGGGCTCCGAAAAATGTAACCATGGAAATGTATGTACATTACCACCGGCCAAACCCACAAGTCAAGGCCCCATGCCAGACCCGCTGTACGCCAGTCCAGACGCCACTCCCCCAAACAAATCCCCTTCCACCATGGCCACCCCCGCAAACTCCGCCTGCAAGGCGCGCTGAAACGGCCGCAGGGCCGAAGAGCCGCCGGTGAGGTAGATCGCGTCCAGCTCGCCATCGCGCAGGCCCGCACGCCGCACGCAGTCGCGGGCGCAGGCCACGGTGCGGGCCAGCAAGGCAGCCAAGTGGCCTTGCAGGTCGGCCGTCTGCAGCGGTGCATGCAGACCCGCATCGACGATAGACAAGTCAATGACGGTGCCCCGGTCTTGCTGGGAGCAGCAGATCTTGGCCTGCTCCACCTCATGGGCCATGTGGTGGCCGTGGCGGTGCTCTAGCACGGTCATCAGGCGAGCGTGCAACTGCAGGTCGGCGTAATTCACACGCAGCGCTTGGGCTTGGCTGATGGCGCGAGGCTGGTACTGCCAGCCAATCAGGTGCCAGGTGGCGAGGTCAAAAAACACGCGGCTGGGCACCTCGCGCTGCTGCGGCCCCAGGTGGCGAAAGCCCAGCAGGGGCATGACCTGCTCCAAGCTGAGCTTTTGGTCAAAGTCGGTGCCGCCTATGTGCACGCCGCTGGTGGCCAGCACATCGGCGCTGCGGTCGGCCTGCATCATGCGCTGCGGGCCCAATCGCACCACCGTAAAGTCAGAAGTACCGCCGCCCAGGTCGACCACCAGCACCAGGCTTTCACGGGTGAGGCGCCGCTCGTGGTCGAGTGCGGCGGCAATGGGTTCGAGCTGAAAGGACACCTGCTCAAAGCCCACCGCCAGCGCCGCCTCGTGCAAGGAGCGCTGGGCCAGTGCGTCGCGCTCGGGGTCGTCGTCGACAAAGTGCACGGGCCGGCCCATCACCACGCGGGTGGGGGCGGCGCCCAAGGCCTGGGCGGCACGCTGGCGCAGCTCGGCCAAAAAGGTGGCGATGATGTCCTGGTAGCTGATTTGCTGGTGGTTGACTTCGGTTTTCTCCAGCAACAGCGGGCTGCCCAGCAGGCTTTTGAGCGAGCGCATCAGCCGGCCCTCGGTGCCGGCCAGGTACTGCGCCAGCGCGTCGCGGCCGAAGTGTGTGCTGCGCTCTTCGGCGTTATAGAACACCGCCGTTGGCATGGAGAGCTCTGGGCCTTCCAAGGGCAGCAGGCGCGCCAGCCCGCCCTCTTGGGCCCAAGACACCGCTGAATTGGAGGTGCCGAAATCGATGCCCAGCGTGGAAGTGTGGATAGAAGGTGTTTTTTCCATAACCCTCAATGCTAGCCCGGGATGGCAGGGCTTTGAAGGGGTGGCCAACGGGCCGCAGAATCGCCAGCAGGCTGGCTCCTAGAAGGGGATGAGGGAGTTCGGGTCAATCTGAGGCAGGCACGCGCGCAGAGCCCGATCAGCCGGCTGCCAGCACCGAGAACTCTTGCATTTGCCTGAGCAACTCGGGTGAGCGTTCTTGCACGATGTCTTCCTCGATGAAGCCGAACACAGCGCGCAGCACGTCGGTTTTTTTCAAGCCGGTGGATTCGGCAATGGCCGCCAATTGAGCCTGTTGTCGCTCGGGCACTTTCATGGACAAGCGCTTGCGCACTGGGGATTTCAAGGCCGTTCGCGCTTCCAGTGCTTTGAGCATGCCTGACAAGGAGCTTCGGTCCAATGCGCCTTGAGCGACGCGGTGAATGTAGAAAAGGAGCAAGCCTTTGCGCAGGTGTGCAGGCGCTTGAGGGTCAATTTTGTAACAGGCCAGGTCCAGCAACTCCAAGTAGGGCGCAGGAAACATGGCCTCCAAAGATTGCGTGGCCTTGGCCCTTGACTTGCTGATGGCAGCCATGGACTGCGCTGGAATTTGAATGGCCTCGTCGCAGACTTGACACACGCCCACTAAAACGTCAGCCACCGTCCCTGAGCCGTCTGAAAAAGGCATGTCTCGGTAGTCAAACGTGGTGGGGCGCATGGCCTTGCACGATGAACACATGGCTTGGCTGTGATGACCTTTGTAATAAAAATTCATGGGGCTTTACCTGTGAACGCTGATGAATACCGTGTCCGGGTCAACGAAATAAAACTTGACGTACCAGCCGACGGGGGTGAGCACATGCACCGTCACCAGCGGGTCATCGTGGTGGGGTGAGTGGCTCCAGTTTTCACTTGAACAGCCACTCAAAATTTGAATCAAAGCGGGCACTGTGACGGCTCCTGTCAAGAGGAGGTTTTTGACGTTGATGTTGTTGCGCGCCTCGGCAGAAAAGCTGCCGTTTCTGAGTGCGGTGACCACCTTTCTTTGAACGATGGCGAAAGTGATGGCTGGCGAGCCGAGCAAAGACTTCGATGCCATTATACGATACTCCTCGTAAATATAGGGCCATCAAGGTGCAAGAAATCTTGCGGCTGGGATAGACCCAAAGACGCGCCCACAGACCATGAGCTCATCTTCCTGGAGGTGCTCATTGAAAGGGGCAGAGATTTTTGAAGAATTGCAAAGCAAACCCTTTTTGAAAGCAGGCCTGCCCTTTTTCCCGCCCCTGCAAGCGGACTCACCCAGGCGGTGTCACTGGCCTGAAACACAAAAAACCTAAATTAAAACTTTTAAGCAAAGGACAATTCATGCGTTTAAGCAACATCGTGCGCAACAGCGCGCTGGCCCTGGCCGCGGCCTTGAGCCTGGGGGCGCAGGCCCAGACTGAAATTCAATGGTGGCATTCCATGGGCGGGGCTTTGGGCGAATGGGTCAATGACCAGGCCAAAGACTTCAACAACAGCCAAAGCAATTACAAAGTGGTGCCCACCTTCAAGGGCAGCTATGACGAGTCCATGACGGCGGCCATTGCCGCCTTCAGGGCGGGCAACGCGCCGCACTTGCTACAGGTCTTTGAAGTGGGCACGGCCACCATGATGGCCAGCAAAGGGGCCATCGTCCCGGTCACCAAGGTCATGCAGGACGCGGGGCTGAAGTTTGACCCCAGTGCCTATGTGCCAGCCGTGGCCGGCTACTACACCGCACCCAACGGCCAGATGCTGAGTTTTCCCTTCAACAGCTCAACGCCGGTGTTCCACTACAACAAAGACGCCTTCAAGGCTGCGGGCATGGACCCAGAAAAGCCGCCCACCACTTGGCCAGAGGTGGCGCTGGCTGCAGCCAAGCTCAAGGCCAGCGGCCACAAGTGCCCGTTCACCACCAGCTGGATCAGCTGGACACAACTGGAGTCCTTCTCGGCCTGGCACAACACCTTGTTTGCCACCAAGAACAACGGCTTTGGCGGCTTGGACACGCGCCTGGCCTTCAACACGCCATTGCATGTGCGGCACATTGAGAACTTGGCCAACATGGCCAAGAGCGGCTTGTTCATCTACAAGGGCCGGGGCAACGCGGCAGACGCCACTTTCACCTCTGGCGAGTGCGCCATGACCACCGGCTCCTCGGCGCTGTATGGCAGCGTCATTCGCAACGGCAAGTTTGCCTATGGCATAGGCGCACTGCCTTTTTACCCCGACGTGCCAGGCGCCCCGCAAAACACCGTGATTGGTGGCGCCAGCCTGTGGGTGATGTCCGGCAAAAAAGCAGAGGAATACAAAGGCATTGCCCAGTTTTTTGACCACCTGTCTAAGCCTGAGGTGGCCGCTGCCAGCCACCAGCGCACGGGCTACCTGCCGGTGACCAAGGCCTCTTTTGAGCTGACCGATAAATCAGGCTTTTACAAAAAGAACCCGGGCACCGATGTGTCGGTGACGCAGATGATCCGCAAAACCACCGACAAGTCGCGTGGCGTGCGCTTGGGCAATTTTGTGCAGATTCGCACCATCATTGACGAAGAACTGGAAGGCGTGTGGAGCGGCAAAAAAGCCCCCAAAGAGGCGCTGGACACGGCCATCAAGCGCGGTAACGAGCAGTTGGAGCGCTTTGAAAAGGCCAACAAGGGCTGAAGGCCAGGCTCAGCATTTCCTCCCTCTCCCTCTGGGAGAGGGCCGGGGTAAGGGCACGCGTGGCACCACCGTTTCCTCTTGCCTGCCCCCACCCCTGCCCGCCCCCAAGGGGAGAGGGAGCGACATACTGACCCCATGGAAAAACGCGTTCGCTTTCGCTCCTCTTGGCTGCCCTGGCTGTTGATCGCCCCGCAAATGGCGGTGGTGCTGGTTTTTTTCTTTTGGCCAGCGGCCCAGGCCTTGCGTCAAAGCGTGCTGCAACAAGACGCGTTTGGCACCAGCACCGAGTACGTGGGTCTGGAGAATTTCAGCCGCCTGTGGAACGACAGCAGCTACCTGGCCTCATTTCAAACCACGGCGGTGTTCTCCCTTTTGGTGGCTGTACTGGGCCTGTCGCTGGCGCTGGTGCTGGCCACCATGGCCAACCGGGTGCTGCGCGGCAGCAGCGTGTACCGCACGCTGCTGATTTGGCCCTACGCGGTGGCGCCTGTGGTGGCGGGGGTGTTGTGGCTGTTCATGTTTGCCTCGCCCATGGGCGTGGTGGCTTGGGCCCTGCAGCAGTTGGGCCTGGAATGGAACCACCTGCTTAACGCCAACCACGCCATGGCGCTCATCGTGATGGCAGCGGTGTGGAAGCAAATTTCCTACAATTTTTTATTCTTTTTGGCGGGGCTGCAGTCCATCCCCCAGTCATTGCTTGAGGCCGCAGCCATGGACGGTGCCAGGCCCTGGCGGCGTTTTTGGACCATCACTTTCCCGCTGCTCTCGCCAACGGCCTTCTTCTTGCTGGTCGTCAACGTGATTTACGCCTTTTTTGACACCTTTGCCATTGTTGACGCCACCACCCATGGCGGCCCGGGCAAAGACACGGCCATCTTGGTCTACAAGGTGTATTACGACGGCTTCAAAGCGCTGGACATGGGCGCCTCGGCGGCGCAGTCTGTGGTGCTCATGGTCATCGTGATCGCGCTCACCGTGGTGCAGTTCCGGTTTGTCGAAAAGAAAGTGCAGTACTGAGCATGGTTGAAAAGCGCCCTTGGCTGGACGCCGTGTCGCACTTGGTGCTCGTGCTGGGGGTGGCGGTGGTGGCCTTTCCGATTTACCTCACGCTGGTGGCGTCTACGCAAACGGCCGAGCAAATCAACCAGAGCGTGCCCATGTCGCTGTGGCCAGGTGGCCATGGCTGGGACACCTGGAAGCTGGCCCTGCTGGGCGGCCGCACCTCGGTGGGCAGCACCATTGCGCCTGTGCTGCCCATGCTGCTGACCAGCTTGGTCAGTGCGCTGCTTATCTCGGTGGGCAAGATCAGCATCTCGCTGCTGTCGGCCTTTGCCATTGTGTACTTTCGCTTTCCGTTCAAGCAGATGGTGTTTTGGATGATTTTTGTCACGCTGATGCTGCCCGTGGAGGTGCGCATCTCGCCCACTTACGAGGTGGTGGCCGGGCTGGGTTTGCTCAACAGCTATGCCGGCCTGACAGTGCCGCTGATCGCCTCGGCCACCGCCACCTTTTTGTTCAGGCAGTTCTTTTTGTCGGTGCCTGACGAACTGGTGGAGGCCGCGCGCATGGACGGCGCCGGGCCCATGCGGTTTTTCCGCGACATCTTGCTGCCACTCTCGGCCACCAACATTGCGGCCATGTTTGTGATTCAGTTCATTTACGGCTGGAACCAGTACCTCTGGCCGCTGTTGGTGACCACCAATGAAGACATGTACCCCGTGGTGCTGGGCATCAAGCGGCTGATCTCAGGCGAGTCTTGGACCGAATGGAACGTGGTCATGGCGACCGCCATGCTGGCCATGCTGCCGCCCGCGTTGGTGGTGATGCTGATGCAAAAATGGTTCGTCAAGGGCCTGGTGGACACTGAAAAATAATGGCTGCGATCTACTTTTCTCATCTTCAAAAAACCTATGGCAAAGGCGCCAAGGCCAACACCGTCATTCACGACTTGAGCGCGGACATTGCGCAAGGCGAGTTTGTGGTCATCGTCGGGCCGTCGGGCTGCGGCAAGTCCACGCTGCTGCGCATGGTGGCCGGGCTCGAAGACATCAGCGCTGGCGAGCTGCGCATAGGCGAGCGCGTGGTCAATGAGCTCGAACCCGCCGAGCGCGACATCGCCATGGTGTTCCAAAACTACGCGCTCTACCCGCACATGAGCGTATTTGAAAACATGGCCTATGGCCTGAAGATTGCCAAGCTGCCAGAGGCTCAAATTCGCGAGCGGGTGGACAAGGCCGCAGGCATTTTGGAGTTGTCGGCCTTGCTGCAGCGCAAACCACGCGAGCTCTCGGGCGGGCAACGCCAGCGTGTGGCCATGGGCCGCGCCATCGTGCGCCAGCCCCAGGTGTTTTTGTTTGACGAGCCGCTGTCCAACTTAGACGCCAAGCTGCGGGCGCAAACCCGGCTTGAAATTCAAAAGCTTCACCGCGAGTTGGGCATCACCAGCTTGTTTGTGACGCACGACCAAGTCGAAGCCATGACGCTGGCGCAGCGCATGATGGTCATGAACGCTGGCCGCGTGGAGCAATTTGGCACGCCCGAGCAGGTCTACAAGCACCCGGCCAGCACCTTTGTGGCCAGCTTCATGGGCTCACCCCCCATGAACCTGCTGCGCCACGCGCCGGGCACACCGGCAGGCCAAATCTTGGGCATACGCCCTGAGCACCTGCAACTCACTCCCGGGGAAGGTTGGAGCTTACAAGCCGACACCGTGGAATTGCTGGGCGCCGAACGCCTGGTGCATGCGCGGCTGGGCCAAGAAACCCTGACCGTGCGGCTGGACGAAGCGGTGGCCGCGCCAGTGCCCGGCCAGCGCTTTCAGGCCAGCCCCCGGCCTGACTGCGTGCACCACTTTGACCTGCACACCGGGCTGCGCCTTCCCTGATGACTGCCTGGCCCTACCCGCGCTGGATCGCCCACCGGGGCGCAGGCCTGCTGGCCCCTGAAAACACCCTGGCCGCTTTTCGCCTGGGCGCGCACCACGGCTTTCGCATGTTCGAGTGCGACGCCAAGCTCAGTGCCGACGGCGAGGTGTTTTTGCTGCACGACGCCACCTTGGAGCGCACCAGCAACGGACGCGGCAGCGCCGGTGACCTGACATGGGCGGCGCTGTCCCGGCTGGACGCAGGCAGCTGGCATTCACCGCCACATGCAGGCGAGCCCCTGCTGCGCTTAGAAGCATTGGCCCACTGGTGCCTGGCCCAAGACCACTGTCTGAACATTGAGATCAAGCCCACGCCAGGCACCGAGGCCCGCACCGGGGACGCGGTGGCACGTGAAGCCGCCCGCCTCTGGGCGGGCGCCGCCACCCCGCCCTTGCTCAGCTCTTTCCAGGCCGAGGCCCTGGCTGCGGCGCGCCTGGCCGCCCCCGAGCTGCCCCGCGCTTTGCTGCTGCACACAAGGACCGAGGGCTGGTTCAGGCAAGCTCAGGTCCTGAGCTGCGTGGCCGTGGTCTGCCACCACCCCCTGTGGGACGCCCGCACCGTGGCCCAGGTGCACGCCGCAGGTATGCGCTGCTTGAGCTACACCGTGAATGACGAAAAAACGGTGCAGCGCCTGTGGGCGCTGGGCACAGACGGCATCATCACCGACCGCGTGGATCTTTTTTATCCGCAGTCGCTGGTGTGAGAGCGATTAACAAGACGCAAGCTGGCCTCTTGGAGTGAGTTGCCCCTGCTTTGCGCACAGTCAAGCCACACCTTCTCAGTGCGCCTTTCTCCAAGACCTGTGCTTCTTGTTGTCCGGGTTGAACCTAAACCCGGCAGTTGGCCGCTTGCTTCCGCTGGAAAAACTTTATGAATCAAACACTTGCGCCCACGACGATCTTCACCTCATGGGTGAAAGCGCTGCACGGCCGCTGGTCTGCCGCTTCAGGCCTCTGGCGTTGTTGCTCGCACCCCCCGGACAGGCAGTCCGGGGGGCACTCGCGCCTAGCCAGTGACCTGCCTCGTCAGCCCCTAGTCCGCGCCCAACTGCCGGATTTAGGTTGAATCAAAACTTTGGCTGAATTTTCGAATGCTTGTGGCAATTTTCTGCCGGTCAAGCTCACAAGCCAGACACGGACCGCAAAGCCTCAAAAGCCGGATGACTCCATCCCCCCTGTGGCCGCTGAAAGCCACCGATTCTGCGAGAGGGCCTCAAGCCTGCCCGCCACAAATCGATTTGCATCTCTGCGGTCTTGGCGGCCACCGCAATGGTGTCCAACACGGGCGCGCCCTCAATGCTGGTGATGCCTGCGCGGTGCGCCAGGGTGGACAAGAAGGCAGGGCCAGGAACGATCACGGAGGCACCGTCCCGCACTGCACGTTGGGCCGTGGCCATGAACTTGTCGAGCAAGGGGCCGGGCTGACCCAAAGAGGTGGCAATTTCTTCTTCTGAGGCCTCGACGATGTAGGGGCCTGGCAGGTAGCGGCGATCCACGCCATAGCGCACGACCTGCTCGCCATACACCTCGCAAAAAGCGCTTGAACTGGTCACCACAGCAAATTGTCTGCCCATGGTCATGGCCAGGTGGTAAGCCGCTTCGCTGATACCGATGACCGGCATGTCAAGGAGGCTGCGACCTTCATACAGACCCACATCGAGCGTGCAGCCGATGACGAAGGCGTCAAAGCCCTGTTCCTCGGCGCGCCTCATGTTGTGGAGGGTCTGTATATTTTGGAAATATTGAAGACCGCGCCAGTTCTCCACGTCACGGACCATCACTTGGATGCCATGGAGCTCAATGTCGGTGTCGGGTCTGAGCACAGCGCGGCACTGTGCCAGCACCGTGCGGCCGTAGTCGTCCCACACGGGCTCATGGCCGTAGGCACTGGCACTTTGATACCAGATTTTCATGAGGTTCTCCCTTGGGCTTCAGGCTCGCTGTAACCCATGCTGGTCTGCTGGCACCAGCAGCCACCCGCCTGACCGGGGAGGCAGTCGTCGGCGCCTTGCACCACGCGCGCATCCTTCACCCAGACCGGCCGGTCGTGGCTGGGAAAGAGCTTGAAATGTGGCGCCACGCGCATCATGCGTTTGAGCGCAGCTTTCTCACTGCGCCTGGCCACCACATGGTTGGCGGACAAGCCCACGTCGTTGAAAGTCAAGGTGGGGGAGAGCAGTTGATGGCGAACACTGTAGATGAGGTCACCACAAAAAACGGCCGCGCCCTGGTCGGTATCGGCCACCACCAGCATGGAGCCCTCGGTGTGACCGCCAGCAGGCAGGCAGCGCAAGCCAGGCAGCACGCTCTCTGAGCCCGTGGCCTCCAGGTCCAGCAAGCACAACGCACCGCGTGTGTGCAGTCGATCAATCAGGTGTTTGATGTCCTCTGGCGGGTAGGAGGGCCCAGACAATCCGCTGACCGCGTACTCCAACTCGCGGCGGTTGACCACCACCACGGTGCTCATAGGAAACTGGTCGGTCTGACCGGCGTGGTCAATGTGCAAATGGGTGTGCAACACAAATTGCACGTCCGCAGGTGCCAGGCCGTGCAAGCGCAGCTGCTCAACCAAGCGCTGGTGAGGTTGCTCTATGCCGCAAGCGTTGTCACCCAAGCGGCGCAAGATATTGGGCTCGCGGAAACCCGTGTCAATGACCACCCGCTGCTCGCCTTGCACCAGCAGCCAAGCTTGCACAGGCACCCGCACCACGCCGGGCGCCTCGGCATTGGGCACCATGCGGCGCTGGTTGAGTTCAACCTCGCCAAGGTCAAGCGTGTGCAGGGTCCAACTCACGGCCTAGGCTCCAAGCCCAAGCCCAGCACGCCGGGATTGATCACATGCGAGGGGTCCACCATATCTTTGATCTGCTGGAGCAAGCCCCAAGTTTCTTGCCCTTCCAAGGCTTGTGCAAAGGGGTAGGACTTGGCCCACTGCACATGCAAGGACCCCATGTCTCTGAACACCCGTTGCAGCCTGTAGCGCAGATCCAAGGCGGCGGCTGTGCGCTCGGCGTTTTCCTCCACCAGGGTGGAGCTCGCCCGCCGCTCGGGCGTGGCGTAGTGGCTGCGGTAGGGTCCCAGCGGGCGTTTCCAAAAAATCACGGGCTCAATGCCCCAAAAATGCCCATGAAGGAGCGAGTTGCAAGCCATGCGAATACCGTGCTGCTGCATCAGTGCGGCGTTATCGGCGGCAAAAGCCTCAAAAGCTTGCATGGCCTGCACCGCCTTGGAGGCCGGAAATTTGGCGTTGATCGGAAAATTCACTTCGCCGTCGCGGTTGGCCATGATCTCGCCCACGTTCAAGTAAGGGCCATAGCGCAAGCCAAAGGGTATGGTGGTGGGCAGTTCCCGCGCGCCATAAGGCTTGCAAAGAAGTGCAATGCGTTGCCGAACGCGATCGGCCGCAGCTTGATCGGCGGCCTCTGCG
>Ga0247831_1006678_pt1 | contig 13440 bp, 13 predicted proteins | sample LaCruzMarch2015__9_FD_192406 | JGI IMG/M metagenome (GOLD analysis project Ga0247831, IMG submission 192406) | Freshwater microbial communities from meromictic Lake La Cruz, Castile-La Mancha, Spain - LaCruzMarch2015_1m | ecosystem: Environmental > Aquatic > Freshwater > Lake | place: Spain...
CGCCGACATGTCGCCGACATGTCGCCGACATGTGGAGCTAAGGCTGCAAAGACATCACAATCAACCATTAATATCACGGAGTGCGGCAACCGGAGTCGTAGGAGGAGGTGTGGGTCATCATACTATAACATCATCTGGACAGTTCAATTTTGCTCGCTGTTCCTCATTGTCAAATGAGAAAGCTAGTAGAGAGTATATTAAAACATTTGAACATGTACCAATGAAATAAACCTAAAACGGCACTAAGTAAGCATTTTACATTTAATCATATTTCTAGATTATGCACATGGAATATTATACATTTATCAACACTGTGTAGAGAGAGGTATTACGTATTACTTATTGTCTACTTTTTTATCTTACCAAGGGGCTGTATATTCATCACTTTCATAAGAGCTACCCTTATATTGTATTGACCCCTCCTCTGACTCGCATTCAATAAGAGGGGGGAAGGCATCGTGATGCTGTGATTCTTCTTGCTTTCATCATGGTCCTGATAGAAGTTCTACCTCGTCACCAACACCACCGCGTCTACTGTTATTACTATTACCGCCACGATCACCATATTGTCCTCCTCCTCCGCCTCCTCCAAACCGATCGCCGCCGTGGAGTAGGCATACAACCATCATCAAATTTACAAGTATTACCCCCCATGGCACCAACAATTCCAGTCCCACCCAATGATGTACTAATGACGTTGCTCAAAAAGGCATATTACGATGCACTTTGCATACCAGCCGACTGCTGCTGAAAATTCTCTAGTTCTTGTACTATATCCTTTCTTGTCGCTTTCAATTTATCGAGCGACTAAACTGACGGTAATTGTGTCTAACAAACCTGGTCTCTTCTTTTCCAAATACAACGATTCCGTCTCATCCAAGTAGCCTGTGGGAATGATACACTTGGGATACTAGCATGTGGTCATCACTGTTACCATTTATATCTTCCTGGGGTAGCAGTAGTAGTAAGACAACAGCAACTACTACGAAACAACGAGTATCAAGTGCTATAGATACTATTGATGAAGCACGTTCGCGGTGTCTACCAACAGTATGTCAACATAATTCACCCACTCCTATTACAACCAACTCCTCCAACACTACCTTACTGAAGACACGACTTTCATCTCCACGTTGAATTAGTACAAGTACAAGAACTCAACGCCAATTATGCATTATGTGCATAATTAGTGCATAAAGAATGCATAATGCATAATTGCCGTTGAGATGCCTTTCTCGCTCGCTCGCTTTTTTTCCAAAGACTTTTTTGTACCTTTTTTGGCGAAAGATTCTTTTCACTTCTATACTCCAAATACGGTCTGGCCGTCGCATCGCCCGCATCCTCCAGTCTCCGCCTCTCCGCTTTTTTTGGGCGGGCAATCTTGGATTTTTGTCGTTGCCCCCCCACCACACGTCTTATGGTTAGTCGGTTGGTTGTCGACAATGAAGCTGAACATTGCCGCAGCCCTCCTCGCGGCGTCCTTCGCTGTCTCGCCAGCCTATGCCTTCTCACCCCTTTCGACTCCTCAATATGAATATCGAAGTAGCACTAACAACGTTTCGTCGAGACGGAAGAATAACGATCATGAATATTCAAGAGCAACACGACAATGGATGTCAACCATCTCTGACCCACCCGTCTCCTCCTCTTCTGGCAATAAGTCCGTAAATTCAAGACCCGGTTTTACGAACGATGTCGCATCAACGGCCCCCTGGGATGTCGATGGACATGACGGTCTTACCAATGGATCAGCCGAGGCTGCGTCCAAGTCAGCGGCACGGCGGTACATGTCCACCTTCCACGGAGAGACGGCGGCACATATCATCTACTCGAAGCTCCTTGAACACAACGTGGAGGTTGTGAATGGGTACTCGGGCGGGGCGATTTTACCCCTACTCGATCAGTTCCATCAGAATCATCCCCGACATGGGGGGAAGACACGTGGGATACGATGGATTACAAATTCCAACGAGAGTAGTGCCGGGCATGTTGCCGAGGGTATAGCCAAGAGCTCGACTGAACCACGGGATGGGATGTTAGCCGCGGGAATTGTTGTGGCCACGAGTGGACCAGGCGCGACGAATCTTGTCACGCCCATTACCGATGCCATGTGTGACGGGGTACCCCTCATTGTACTTTGTGGACAAGCGGCCACGACGGCACCACAGGATGCCTTCCAAAGTTGTCCAGCCGTGGACATTATGCGCCCGGTAACGAAGTGGAGTTATCAGATTAAAAGTGCTGCCGAGGTACCATTCGCGATGGATTATGCATTTTACATTTCACGACATGGCCGACCCGGACCGGTGTATATTGATTTGCCGAAAGATTTACAGATCCAACAGCTCACTGACGAGCTAACAGAAAAGTTTATTAATGGATTGGGGAGTTACACGACAGACTTGGAGAACAACCGGAGGCATGATAATGACTTCGTTCGTTTGATCCCCGATACGACGGCAATTCATCTAGGTCCTACTGATACTGGGTTAAGTTTCATGGTCGACAAGGTGGGGGAACTCAAACCCGTGGAGTCTGGACATGATGCCTATCATTTGGATCATCACAATACTGATACCATATACATGGGGGTAGATTATGACAAAATTTACGATCAAAACAACGGACGCAAGATGGGGAAGCTCGGAGCAAAGGACGGATTGATGAAAGAGATGGTTGGACTGATCAAGAATGCAAAGCGACCCTTCATCATTGCCGGGCAGGGGGTGAACGATGCATCAGTGGAACTCATGGAACTTGCCGAAACTTTGCAGATACCCGTGGCGACCACCCTTCACGCTCTTGGGACATTCGATGAGCGACATCCCCTCGCGACCAACATGATGGGGATGCATGGGCATGCGACTCCGAACTACCTCGTACAGGACTGTGATTTGCTAATATGTATCGGCTCCCGATTTGATGATCGGATTATTGGTCGTCCAAGTGACTTTATCCCAGCTGCTCGGCAGGCGTCAAAGGAGGGACGGGGTGGAGTTATACACGTCGACGTACGGTTCTCTGAGAATGCCAAGCAGGTCCGACCAGATTACTTTGTCCATACGACCGGTAAGAAGTTCTTACATGCTGTCAATGCTGCGATACGGGAGGATCCGCCCAAGGACAATAAGAGGACACGGGAATGGGTCAAAAGAAAGCTTGATTTGGAGAAGGAATTCCCTGTTAAGGTTAACAAATATCCACCCATGAAGTACACTGTTGAGGATGCAGAGGGAAACATGCAGGAGGTCATGAGAAGTAAGATGTGTTGCCAGGGTGTGATTCATGAAATGAATAGACAGTTGCTTGAGACAGGCAAGATTGATGACTCCATTTTCTCGACGGGTGTGGGGATCCACCAGATGGCATGCGCTCAGCTTGTTACATGGACACAGCCACGACAGATGCTGTCATCGGGATCCTTGGGGACGATGGGCGTTTCTACGGGGTACTGCATGGGCGCCAAACTTGCCAACCCAACAAAAATCTGCATTTCCGTCGATGGTGACGGAAGCTTTAACATGACCTTTACTGAGCTGAAGACAATTGGCGAGGAGAAGATACCGGTGAAGTTACTGATTTTGGATAACGAGTCACAGATGATGGTGGAGTACTGGCAGCGTCTATTCCATGATGAGCGGTACATTGCTGTGCGGAACAAGAGTCCGAAGTACGTGACGCTGGCGTCGGCATTTGGGATTAAGGGCATCTATTGCGAAAGTCAGGAGGAATTGCCGGAGAAGATGCGTGAATTTCTATTTGACTACGATGACGAACCCGTGCTTTTCCACGTACGGATTGAGCGAACTCCTTGTCTTCCCATGGTTGCACCAGGTCAGCCCTTGGACAATATGATCCTGACCGATGAAGACTTTGAGGTGGACATGTCGGCAGCACCGAGTTAAAATCAAGGAGGGGAATTGTAAAGGAAGAGTGTGTAGGCTGAATCAGTTTACACAAGCGCTAAGAGTAACAAAACATTAAGTAGTGCGTTTATCTATGTATGTTATCGTATACTACTGATAATAAATGATTTCGACCTTGCAATCTATCCAATTTTGGCTTTGCAGAGTGGACAGCATGGATGACCACTTCTGCTGGCTGATGCATAAGTTCTTACCCACGTATCAATACATTTATTGTGAAACTCATGTTGACAATAACCAAGTACCCGAATCCGATCATTCTCCTTGAAGTTCTCAAGGCATATACAGCAAGATTCGTCGTATTTTCGCCGCATCAGCAACTTTTCGACTATATTGGATTTCTCCTGGAGCTCTGATTCCAGTGAATTGCATTCGCAATAAGGATAGTAACACGCACACAATTCTGTCTTTGTCACTGCATCCTGCAATTCTGCCTTCCTACAATTGAACATCATTCTCAAGCAAGGCAAATCACACTTCATTAACTCGTCATTCCTTACAAAGTTTTCTTCGTGGATAGCCTCAATGATTCGCGTCACTTCTGCAGAGGACAGTGATTGCCTCTTGTCACTTAATGGGATAGATCTGAGAGCCGACCTGGCAACGAACACAGTCGTTAAAATATAGCACGCCACAGATAGGAAAAGCGCCATTATTACATTCACATCATCAAATCCGACGACAAGAGCGAACATCATTGAAGATATTCCAACGACAAGAAGTAGAAGAAGTATCTGGTTTTCGCCAAGTACCTGTGCAACATACACGAGATCCTCGACGTCTTGACTCCAATTTTCTATGCCTCTGTGAGTCATCCGTCCTACGACAGTATATTCTTCGTTCCGCATATTCTCCAATTCTTGACTTGAAGCTTCTGCGAGTATATGCGACGATCGATCAGATTCATCAAATGCAATCGATGGCATCGCTTGACGGAACAACGGTGCCAGACAGATTGCAGTCAGCACTGTGCTAACACTTCCTCGCCACAAACCCTCTGAAAAGAATACGAAACCAATTACGTAGCTAGCAATTGCCAGTGATGCAAGCTGTGGTGCGTCCATTTCACATCCATTCTTCTATTATTCCCATAAGTTCCATAGCTTCATCGTCTTCGGCTTCGTCTTCGTTCATGAAAATTTGAGAACATTGAAATTCAGCGGGAACGCTGTGGATGTGGGCGTATGGTAGGCGCGGCGCAATGCGACTACTGATACCAGGTCTCCATACACAGAGCTGGGGAAGCTGTTATCCCACGTCACGTCGATCCCTGCTAAAGCATTTGAAGGACGGAAGAAGTTGACCGAGGTGGAGCTGTGTGAAGGCCTCGTTGAAATCGGGAAAGATTCCTTCGCTCGGTGTGATCGTTCGATTACAAAAATCAACATCCCCAACTCACTCAGGAGGATTAATGATTGGGCCTTCATGTCCTCTCTTCGATGTCCCATTCGCCTTCACGATGACATTGAAAGCATTGGACTAGAAGCATTCGTGAGCTGCATCTTCACCAACTTTAGAGTCCCGCCCCTCATCACGAGATTCCCGCAGGCATTTTATACATGTATAGATCCATGTTCTCCGTCGAGATTCCAGACAATATAACGGAATTTCAAGAATCCGCGTTTGGATATTGTTATTGCCTCAGTAATGTTGCCTTTCCGCCCAAAGCTGTCTTCGGTGATAGATTCTTTGTTCACAAAGGACCAGACAAACCCACGGATCTTCATCGACTGTTTGGTTCAGATTTAGAGATTACAAGAGAACAGATGCGTCGATTCGATAGACTGCCAATTCACAAATTATTTTACTACCAATCGTTTCATCAGGGTGTGCTTCAGAAGCTAATTGCTGCAATAAACAGTGGATCTCGGACATTATGTGTTAAGCTTGAACCAACCGGCAATCAACAAGATTGTCTTGGGATGACTCCGCTTCATATTTTGGCGTGCTCTTCTGTACACGATCTGGAGCTGTACCGTGTAATAGTTAAGAAGTACCCTGCAAATCTAATTATCGGAGATAGATGGGGGGCGCTACCACTGCTGTATGCATTTTGGGGGTCCGCACCAGCTGAGATTATTCAATTTATGATTGAGAGCTATCAAGCACTTTACCCGGGTTATGAATTCAACTGGGCCAACATGGTGGAGACAATGGGGAGGACTGATACTCCGAAAGAAAGAATTGAGAACCTCCTTCATGTAAAACAAATGCATTTCCCTGAGCAGCCAATAGATTGGGAGTATTTACTCGACAAGTTTACACAGCCTTCCATGTTTCACATGCCTGGGGTAGTGTTTAAAGAGCAAATGCATTTTTTTCTCATGTGCGGCTTATCTGACTGTGTGGAATCTCTTGCTTTCAAAGTTTGGCGTTATCATATCACACAAATGATTCATGCTGCTGATTTCAAACAGGGGGATAACAACTCAGATACTTTGCATTCTATTCAAGAAAAGCTGGCCTACTTTGAAGATGAGCTCCCGAATCTGAAAGAGGTAACGATCATAATTGAGCTAGCATTGTGGAAAGTGAGGATGACTATGAATGAGAATATCCACCAGGAGTTTATGTGTAGTCGGCATAAGAAAGTCAGAGTTGATCAATCCGAATTTCGATGGCATTGCCGGTTAACCTGTGGGGCAAATGTTGTAATTGGTCATGATCTGCCCTTTCTAATCAATCACTACGTAAAAAAATATGAAGTAATAGTGATGATTGAGTCGAACTTTTTAGAGATAAAGATAGTGACTACGCTTAATTTCAAACCGTCTCAAACACCTTCACCTGAAGGATAAAAAATGAGATTTTATGTTTTTTGAGTTATGAACAAATTGCACCAACAAGTGTCGATTAGAACTCCCTACGCATCGTGTGAATTCAGAGAGAGAACTTCCTCTTCCTCCCGCCTACCACGCACGGTGTTGATTTCAAGCTACAATGAAGTGCCTGAGTCTCCTTGAGATTGCCACGTAATTTATCCTCAAATAATGTTGCAGTCGCCCGTAATTGTTGTCTCTGTTTTAGGACCATTATCAATGCTTCTTTTATTTGTCTTGTTTGCTTGTCACTCGATTTTCCATCCGCATTATCACCGAGTACTAATTTTTCTGCCTGTCGCACAGCAACGATTAGCGACGACGTGAATGACCTAAAGGATCTCTTTACACTTTTAATTGGTCCCTCTATTTTAGCTGCTGGTCCTCCTCCGGAATCAATGGAAGATGAAGATGATGTTGACGCTGACTGCCGCATGGCCATTTTTGTTATTTTATTGCCTTGATTGGACGTTATTCCCTTGGTCCAATGATGTCCGTCCGCCTACCTTATGTTAATAATTTAGCACGCGACAGCTCCGTCAGGGGATCCGCCTTGACCCAAAGGGAAAAATCTCAATCCGAATCTCACGATGACGTCTGTTGCTGCACATCGATCAAATCAGTGAAGCGATGGTACTCTCCCGTCGTCTCTTCGGTAGTGCACTATTATTAGTGTTACTCGTAGACGGGTTCGCACCACCGACATCTTATCGTGGAGGGTACAACAATGCAAAATTCGTAGCAACAAGACCGACCGAAGAAACTTCATCACTGACTGACACTGATGAAGAACTTTTATTCGGTGGATCATCTGTGGAGTTCAAGGGTCGTAGTCGCATAGTGACCGGCACCGGCGCAATTTTACCAGACAATGTTAACCGTCTTGATCCACTTGATCACTCGTCAGATCCACTGGTGAACAAGTTACGTACGATGCGGGAGACTGTGCAATCATGCCCTGCAATTTGGAAAGAGTTGGCCATTATATGTCCAGACAAACGTGCTATATTAGACGAACACTTGTGTGACGAGATTGTTGATTTGACATTTGAAGAGATGGAAGAAAAGATACGTCGATCAGCGGCGGTATTCAAAAGCTTGGGGGTGAAGAAAGGAGTGAATGTGGCCGTGCTTGGTGAAAACTCGGCCATGTGGCTGATTGTCGATCATGGAATTCAACTAGCGGGTGGGGCAGCAGCCGTTAGGGGGGCTGATGCTCCGTCGGAGGAGTTGCGATACATATATGAACACTCAGATAGTGCAGGCATTGCAGTTTTGCAGGATGTTAAATTGCTGCAAACATTATCGAAGGATGATGCCAAGACGAATTGGTTGGGTGCACTTGGACTGCATAACGACGCATTTGGAGTTGTGAAAACTATTATTCTGATGCATAGGGGTAAAACATCAAATGATGAGATCAATGCCTTGAGTGAAGCATATGGCGTGAAAGTGAAGGTGCTATCAGACCTGTTGGATTCTACTTCTCCTGCAGATTATGACGAGCTTCCTACCATTGGTAAATCCGACTTATCGACAATCGTATACACATCAGGAACAACAGGTCAGCCGAAGGGTGTCATGTTGACTCATGGAAATCTATTGCATCAAATAGGGCATCGATTGGCACCCACACGACAATACGATAAATCGGAACCTTTGCCCGGAGAGCTGATGCTTTCTCTGTTACCAGTGTGGCACATTACCGAGAGAACGTTCGAACTTTACATGCTCGTTCGTGGTTGTCATGTCGTGTATTCTGGCATACGCTGGTTCAAAAATGATTTAGCTAAGTTCCGACCCCAATGGATGGTACTTGTACCAAGGGTGTTGGAGAAGGTTGCATTGGGAGTTCAAGATAAATTCGCGTCAAGTAGCGTCATCGTTAGAGGACTTGTGAAATTATTCACTGCCACCAGCTCGCTCAAAAACAAGCATGATAAGATTCGCAGGGGTTTGATTGTGGGCGAAGAAACGCCAACCCCAATGGATGGAATTGTAAGCAGCTTGATTGTTAAGGCTCTGGCACCATTAAACTTTGTGGGCAATAAACTTGTTTGGAGTAAAGTGAAAGCTGGATTTGGTGGTCGGCAAAAGACGATCATAGCCGGTGGGAGTGCACTAGCCGGCTCGCTTGAAACCTTTTATGAGAATTGTGGGATCGAAATCTTGGTTGCCTACGGTTTGACGGAATGTTCACCCCTCTTGGCTCATCGTAGATTAGACAATAATTTAGTCACCGCGGGGTGTGTCGGGAAAGCTTGTCTTGATACTGAATTGAGGGTGGTAGACCCCGAGGCAAGGTCCGAGAGAGGCGAAAGGATGGGAGTGCCAAATGGTCAAGTGGGGGTCGTTCTAGGTCGTGGACCACAGGTGATGAAGGGATACTATAAGAATGAGGATGCCTCGTCGAAGGCGATCGATAGGTATGGTTGGTTTGATACGGGGGATTTAGGACGTATCAACCCTTTAACAGGAGACCTCATATTAACTGGTCGAGCGAAGGATACTATTGTGCTATCCAACGGAGAGAATGTTGAACCCTCACCGATTGAGGATGCAATCATAAGCGAGTCAAAATTTATCGAGCAGGTTATGTTGATTGGGCAGGATGGCAGGAAGTTAACCGCCATCACTGTTCTGAATCCAAATTCACTAGCTGATGCTGGCTTGTTGGAGGAAGGTCATGCCAAAATCATAATGAAGGACTACGAGAAAATTAACGATCCTAAATGCACAATGGAGGAATGTGCCGAGGCATGTACTCGACTAGCAAAGGCGTCGGAAGATATACGAGCCAGTAGCGTCATTTTAACGCAGATTATATCGGACGTTAAGTTGGCAACATCTTCCGGAGCATTCCGCAAGTATGAGCAAGTAAGTGACGCATACCTGACTCTCGAGCCATTTGCCATGGTTAATGGACTGTTAACGCAGAGCTACAAAGTGAAACGAGAATTCGTGGCAAGGCGCTACCACGACGAATTACCTCAATGACGGTTGCATGCTACAGCGCATTGTACGTTAGAACCTTAACTTAATTTATGTGAATAAACTCTATCTTGCAGCCGCTGTCTTGGACTTATTGTCATTTAATTGCTCTTCAGCCAAAACCAACTTCTCCGACAATGCCATAACAATTTTGCCGTACAAATTAAGCATGTCGTCTGCTCGGCGAGATGCATTGAGCACCCGCCCACTCAAATTTGCGACCCGGTAGCAGAGTCTATCCAACCTGTCTATCGTCTCGGAATCGTTAGAAATATCATACCGTGACGACGTGACAATGGGGCAGTTTGCAACTTCCCCCGCCCCTGCCTTGGTACCGATGGCGACCAAGTCACGTATTCTTGCTAGTATTTCCATATCTCGTCTCATCGACTCGGCGTTTGCCAGAACCTCTAACCGTCGGTAGACCATTGGTGCGTCATCCTCGTCGGCAGTCGCGGTCGGTCCAGCAATCGAGGACATGTCCAACTCCAAAAGTAGTTTATTAATGGCACGGGAATCATCGTGCAATGCTCCACGTTTCGACGACGACGTCAACAACGCCGAGCGCATAAGCCCATCGATACGAGACGAAATATCAGCTACGTCGGCGTCTGTGTCCACTGCGTAGAGTCTTCGTTCCAAATCCGCGAGTCGTAATTCCATCATCTTTTCCTTTCTTATGTTGTGGCGATGAAAGAGATATGGTAGATGGTAGGTGGGGAGCTCCTTATGTTGTCCATTTTGTGCTCGCCACTTCCCGCCCGATCGACGACCACGAATCAGGTAAACAAAGAAAGGTTGAGACCATCTCGTCAATAGTATGGATCGCGTCGAGGCGGATCAAACCCCCGCGGAGGCGTGGAAATCATCCCTCGATGCCACATGCAATCGTCTAATGACGCACTACCACAATCTCCTCCGCGCCGCTGCCTCACCATCATCAGAGAGTTCTGCTGCGGGCGGTGCTCCCATGCGCGATGTCGAGGACCCTCCTCCACCACCGTTGGCGGCCAATGTTGAGATGACGGCACTTCAAGCAAAGCTTGCGGCCGAAAATCTATGCGTAGCATCGTCCAATGCGCTCGATTTGATACGGACACTTCGACTGAGTATATTACTAACGGATGACGAGCTTATACGAGCAGAGGAAGAGGAGGAGGCGCTGGAGCTGTTCGAAACAAGCCTCCAGGCCGAAGAAGAATGCAGGTTGTTGGAGGCAAAATTAATGGAGCTACGACGTCGGTGATCCGACTTGACAATTTCAATGAAATACGAAAATGTACATTACTATATTAACAATTTATCAATCGCATGCACCGTTTAATCGTGCCACAATACAAGAGGTATTATCATTCGATCCGTTTTCTCGTGCTCTCTTGCATACCTGACGTGCTGTCCATCTAAGTAATTTATCATCCACTTCCAAGCTCTTGTTAACAATATTGCATGTGTTCACTATGACGAATTTGGCTACCAAGTCACTCGACATGGTGTCCCACACACCATCGCTGGCAATTACCAAGAACATATCATCAGTCTCTATTTCATGCTCTACAATTTCTGGTTCTGCCGTGACATATGGCTTCAACTTTGCATCCCCGATGCTACGAGATACGGCAAGGACACCCTCCACTCTCCATCGACCCCAATGAATAACTCTTCCACCCAAGTCATTAATGCGCTTCGTTTCGTCATCACGGTCAGGTTTATGGTCTATACTCAAGGCAACTACCGACCCATCTTTCTTGACAATGATTGCACGAGAGTCACCAGAGTTGCAACACATGATTCGCTTCCCAAAAATTGTAACAGCACACGCAGTAGTTCCATCTAACAAGCCAGAGCTAACAAAATCGCTGTCAATCCTGATAAAGGCAGATTCAACAGCCAGAGAGATGTTGTCAGGGTAATACTCGTTCTTCTTACGAATGTAGGATGATATCCAATCACTGCAGAACTGACTGGCCGCCGAGCCTCCGTGACCATCAAATACGGCTAATAATGTTATTGGCAATGAATTCTCTTTGTTGTCAGTGCTTGTCGAACCAACGTGCTCGATTACAAACCGGTCTTCCATGTACGACCTCTTTCCACGATGACTCCAATATGACACATCTACCGCACAACCGTTCGGACGCAAGAGCCGTTGATCCATAAGATTATGACTGTTCTTCTGACGTACAGTGCCATCCCCAATAGCAGACCTGAGTGAATATTTTATGGTAGCAGGGATGGAGCGAGGAACTACATCGAAAGAATCTGCTGAACTTCTTGTCGCATTCCGTTTTGTGTGCCTTCGTGGTGTTGGAGCAGTTGTCTTCAAGGGGGACCCAATAGTCGCATGAATCAAATTTGTAGGAGGAGACTCAGAGGTATCACCTTTTTCTGGTGCTTTAGGCGATTCATATGTTGATTCACCGCTCTGTTGAATTGCTTCTGAGTCACAAGTAACAGGAGTGACCCCAGATTCAGCGGAGGGCGATTCATCAAGGATATCGTCGGGTAACGTTGGCGAAGCAGATCTGGAAGGAGGAACACAGGTGATGGAGCAAATCGGATGATTATCTGACTCATCCTTGCCTGTACCCATCAATGATCGAATTGTTCTAGAAATTACCGAGGTGGTGGTGTCTTTTTGTTCATCTGTGGATTGAACAATTTTTACCTCATAGCCACCAGTCTCCTCATCAAAGCCGAGATTGGAACCATTTGTGGAGACAGATTCGTCATCATTATCATCATCATCATCATTGATTCTTCCCACTAATATCTGGTCTACCTTTCTTAATTGATTTTGTCTTCTGTAAATCCGATCAAAAGTAGGCCATGCCATAGCCTCATCTTCCAGTGGAGTCTCCGTTCCATCTCCCAACCGTTGGATGATTGTTTTCTTCATCAACCTTGCCGTCCATATTGCCTTATTTTGGTACCTCAAAAAAGCAGATGATGTTGAACGAGTGGACCCCGATGATACCTGAGATGCGTTGTCGAATCCATTCTTGATCCAGTGCAAAAAGGTGGTCGAATACAGGGTAGTTAATAGTTATATGGAGCATGTCTCATCGAATTCGAAGTTGCAAATATTTACATCCCAACAACTTACATCGTCATCGTCTCTACCATTCTTTTTATTGCTGCTCCAACAAAAGAAATTGCGAGTAGACAATTTATTCTTGTTGTTCTTGGGTCGTCTCTTCGCTTCAGAGGACGAATCATCGTCATCGAATTTGACGTCTCCATCCGACTTTAGTCCATCTCGTTTCTGCCCAAAATAACAAACAGATTAGGTAGGAGGATTAAATATTATAGAAGGAACATAATATTTGCATGCATCGCCTTACCAAAAGTCCTTTCTTTGCACTTGACTTGAACGTTGGGTTGATTACACGCTTGATTAAAGAGCGTTTCGTCATGGCCACTAATTCGCGGTGGATATCGTACCCCTTCTAATCTAAGCATGCCACACCCTCATATCTGGGACCGCCTCAGCAGAATCCACCCGTTGCTCCAAAAACAGACCGAGACAACTCGGTCCCGGCATGTCTAACACTACCGCTCTCTTTCCTCCATTTAGCATTGAGATTGAGGGATTTCGACAATTTCTAAAAACAGCTCAAACATACTGCGAGGTTATTTACACAACATATTTTTCCTGAAAAGTATGTCAAGGCTTGGATTTAAACATAGCTATTTATCTATTACTA
>Ga0247831_1006680_pt1 | contig 13437 bp, 5 predicted proteins | sample LaCruzMarch2015__9_FD_192406 | JGI IMG/M metagenome (GOLD analysis project Ga0247831, IMG submission 192406) | Freshwater microbial communities from meromictic Lake La Cruz, Castile-La Mancha, Spain - LaCruzMarch2015_1m | ecosystem: Environmental > Aquatic > Freshwater > Lake | place: Spain...
CCTGTGCCTGCTGCTCGCGGAGCATTGTCAGCCCGTCACGGACAGGCCGGTCGATCCAGGTGGAGTCGCCGTTGAGCGAGGCCAGCGGCGGCGGATCGAATGGTTCGAGGGCCTGGTCTTGCGAGGCGGCCGCGGCCGCGGTTGCGACGGCGGCGGCTTGGCCGGCGGTCGATTCCGGCAGCACCTTGGTCGGGAGTTCCTCCGAGCGGCGGCTGCAGGCCGGGACCGTGAGGAAGAGTGCCACCAAGACCACCACGGCAGAAGCGGCTTGGGAGCCCGAATCGTTCCATCGACGCATGCATCGCCTCCATGTGCGGAACCGAACCCTGTAGAAGAGCCCGTGAGAAGAGCGATGCTACGGCCGCCGCGGCGCAATGGTCAACGTCCGCCCGCGGTGCTGCCAGGGGAGTATGAGGAACGTGACCACGGTTGCCACGAAGATCTGCGTGGCGACCGCGGTGTACGGGATCCAGAGCGGCGGATCGCAATTGTGGCGATTCTGCCACAAGCCAGGCACTCTCAAGGAAGGATAGGACGGCCAACGGCGCTTCCGCAAGCGTTTGACCGTTGACGCAGACCTTGCCCGAGACGTGCAGACGGGCGGCGGCAGTGGCCCTCACAGCGAATGAATTTGAATCGCAGACAGTTCGTCAGGCGAAGCTTGGAAGATGCCACGGTCGTCCTGGCCCCGCATGAGGTTGCCCCGTTCGGTTACCGATGCTTCCGCGGCAGTGTGCGAGAGCTGCGAGCCAGCCCAAGACCTTCACACGACGAAAGTTCGACGACGCCGTTGGTCGCTGGCCGCAAGGACTTCCGCGACCGTCCCACGGGGAGACAGTGCTTGGCGAAGTATTTGTCATTCTCGCCAGGCTTCCAGTGGCAATAACCAACGAGGTGATCGCGCCTACCAACTGAGACCACAGCGAGCTTAGACTCGAGATTGCAGTCGTTGGACGGCGAGTTCCAAATCGGTACGGAGCCCCAGCCCCTCGAACACCGAGGATATCGCAGTGGTTTTCGCTACATTCGAGCATATTGCTAGGTTGTAAACGGCTGCGTTGATTTTTGGGCCGATGTGCATCTGCTCGGCATTGCCAAGCACTCCCACGAAAGCGCAATGCTTCGCCTCGTCATCGTCAGTCGGGCAGATCACGGAACCGTGGACGATTTTTTGCTGCATGACGGTGCAGTGTGAGAAATGCAACCGGTTCAGCCGTATGAATTCAGCAAGATACAGTTCATGCTTATGGAACGGATTGACATACCCCGGCGCATCCGAATAGGTGGACTTTTCTGGACACGACACAAAAAGTACGCCGTTCGGTGAAAGAACCCTACGGAACTCACGATACACGGCGTCATGGTCGTCGACGTGCTCAATCGTTTCAAAACACACAACAACGTCAAACGCGTTGTCGTCCGCAGGAATACCAAGGCAATCACCGTGCCGAAAAACTAAGTTGTGTGCTTGATATCGTCGACTTGCGTGGGCTACGGACTGCTCGTCGATGTCGACCCCGGTCACATTTTTGGCGACGGACGCCAGCAACCTCGCCCCGTAGCCCTCTCCACACGCAATGTCGAGAACGGCTTTATCCCTCGCGAGCAGGCACGCGAGGCCATAGCGGTGCAGGTGCTCGAACGCTATGTTTCCGTCGAGCATCGGGATGAAGCGTTCGCCTGTCCAAGGAAGAGGATCGGTTTGGTTCATAGCTGTCCGTGACTCATGAGTTGACGGGAGGTGCCGGAATGTCCTTACACGACCAATTAACCGTGGTGGCCATTTACGGCCATAGTGACGGGTCTTCAGCCCTGCCCAGCCTGCGGAGGAGTGTACACCAACTGCCAGGGAGCCGGGGTCTACTTCTCTCGTTGACGCGGCCCCGCGAACTCCCAGATGGCATCGAATGGAGGCAAATTGGACCACTCAGTTATGTGCAGTACAGCATCTTTGTGATGCACTGTCTGCACACGTTTATCCTCACCGATTTCTGCCTGCTCGTCCAAGACGACGGCTGGGTCATCGATGGATGCAATTTTCTGCCCGAGTACTACACGTTCGACTACATCGGGGCTCCGTGTCACGTGGCCCGCGTGGGTAATGAGTTGATCCAAGGATTTCGCTGGACAGACATGCCTGATGCCGTGGTTGTTCAGAACGGTGGATTTTCCCTCCGAAGCCGCCGCTTCCTAGGCACGCCGTCCCGCGAAGGCATCGTCTATGAGCCGAGTTCAACCTGGCCCCGGATGAACGAAGACATACAGCTCGGCTGTATGGCGCGAGCCGCTATGGAGAAGCGAGGCATCCGCTATGCACCAGTCGCGTTGGCCTTGCATTTCTCGGTTGAGTACCTCGGGCCGGGTGTCCATGACGACCTGAACTTCACAAAGCTTCTCGGGCAGCATGCCGTGACGCGGAAGCTCGTAAGCGAGACAACGGTGTCCTGCCGACTACCACGAACTGCTGTAGCGGACACTTTTCGCGAAACCGAATTCCTCACATTCCTGGAGAGTCGTGGGCTTACTATTTTGTACGAATCACAGTGAATCCAACCCGCCGTGAATTCGGTCGGGAGACGCGGCGGCAGACCCCCGATTACGCATCGGGTTGTTGTGAAGGTGATCTAGTTCGTGCTGGTGACTGGATGCCGCTGGGAGGATGTGACGTTGGAACTCGGCTGCTCTGGGCGAACGGCTCATCGCCGCCTTCAGCGGTGCTGCTTGCTGGGCATCAAGCCGGTCATTGCTCGAAGAGGCACCGATCACGGCAGCAGCCTTTGAAAGATTCGATGGGTGGTCGAGCGTACGATCATTTAATTCAAGGGACTGCGTCGGCTTCGAATCGGCTACGACCGCTCGTCTGACGTGCAAGACGCATGGAACAAGCTTGCCGCGGCGGTACTGTGCTACAGAGTGGCGATCCGTTGCGGCATCTGTGCCGGATAGGTTTTGTCAGGGCCAATAAGGGCGCTCCAGTGGAAACTGCTCCCTACCCGTGTCATGAGCTTGGCTCGTGCGCAAGGTGTCGCGGGAACACGTAGCGGACGTGACAGCCGCGACCGCTCTCGCCACAGATCATGGAGAGCCGAATTCTTTTTCGGCGACCACGTGGAGCGAAGTCCATTGATTCGGATCAGCGTGCGGCGTGCCGACGGGCATGCTTCACGGCGGTCACATCCACGCCTGCAAGGCGAGCGAGACGTCTATCGAATGCGTTCTAGCCGAGCACCAGTCGGGCGGGACGGCCGATCAGCCTTTTTGCCACGCCGACGAGCAGCACGGATGCCGCAGCAGCAGCCACAAAGGAGGCCGCGTCCCGGGCGAGGCTCGCCGGCATCCGCTCCATCAGCACGATCACAAAGTAGTGATACAGATAGATGGGGTACGTTGCTTCGCTCAGCCACCGCAGCCAGGGCCTGTCCGGTGCATGCCACCACCAGAACACCACTCCCAAAACGATTCCGTAGATCATCACATATTGCAGCGTGACAGAGATGGGGCTCCACCCCGGCAGCAGGATCCGGGTCAAACGGTTTGTCCCGAGCTCTCTTGGACCCATTCGAGATCCCGCTGCCTGCAGAAATCCTGCTGCAAAAAGAAACCCTGGCACGGCGAAGCGTGTCAGGTATCCGACGCGTTCAATCGCCTCGGGGTGAGGAGTGCCCCACTTGAGAAACGCATGAATCCAAACCACGGCAACGATGCCCGCCGCCTTAATAAGAAGATCGATCGCCGCGAAGCGTGATACTCCTCCCATCGCTACTGCCATCGTGGTGTCTCCGTTGCTTGGTGTCAGTCCGGTGGCCGCGGGCTACGCGGCCGCCGCTCGTGTGGCCACGTGGTCGGTTCGGGATGGGATTCGACCACGAATCCTGAGCGGTCGCTGAAGTAGTCGCTCATCGAAGAATGGTCGGGGGAAATCCCGGGTCGACCGGCAGCCAGATAGTTCATGAGCGGCAGGCAGTTTCCTTCGGCCTTCGTCGACTGCAGGTAGAACGTCGTGCCCTGACACAATTCCAGCATCTGCTCGTTCGTGAGAAAGTCGCAGATGAAAGCCAACTTACAACGATGCTTGATGCCGCGTTCGAGGTAGTAATCAATGACTTTTTTGACGGATTGCGGCTTCCTTGCGATGAGCTTGACCACCAGCGTGGCGTCATCGCGATCGGCCAGAGCACAGAGATATCCCGTGACAAGATCGTTCCAGTTCTTGCGGCCGTCATCAGGGTTAAAAATGGTCGTGTAGACCACCCCCGTCAGTTCCAGGGACTCCACCTTGGGGTATGGCAGGTCGAATGCCTTTCGCGACTGTCGTCGCTGGAGACTATGTTTCAGCGACTTGGTCAATCCCGACAGTGTGTCGTAGTCGGCGTTGCCCATGACCGTCTTCGCGGCGTCGCGGACGAACCCTTCGAGCGCCTTGCCGAAGGCAACGTCGCGTGCCTTCATCAGGTGGTGCCATGTCCGGCTCCAGGAGGCGAGCAGGGGTACTTCCGGCTCTCCGAACTCCTGATCCGCTGCCCAGAACAGCAACCACCACACGGCCCAGAAAAAGCCCGTGTAGCAACGGTGCTGCACGTGGAGCCCAGATGCACTCACCAGGTCGCCAAAGGCCTGGCGTGAAAAGACACGCAGATGATTGGGGGACCGCCAGTATGCGGGTGGCGCAAGCTGCTTCTGCACGAGTTCGGCCGTTTCGTCGGGCACGGTGAGCAGGTAGACCGCACCGGGCTTGCCCACGCGGACCAGTTCCGCAAGCACGGCGGCCGGGTCTTCCACATGCTCGAGCACCTCGGTGCAGATGATCCGTGTTGCTGTCGAGTCTGCCAGCGGCAGCGGGCTCGAATCACTGACGATCGTCGTGACGTCGCGGGCCCGGCTTCGGTCGAGCGCGGCGCGGACCGTGGCGATACGAGCGGGATCGATGTCGCTGGCAATCACAGCAGCGCCCATCGCAGCCGCGAACAGGCTCATGCCACCGTCGCCGCAGCCGACGTCGAGGCAGGTGTCGTTGGCGTCGATGTGAAAACCCCGGGGCCAACTCGCCCGATTCCCGCTGAAACCAGCCGTTGGCATGCATGTCGGCAAAGCCGACCCGGGCGGAATCGGGCTGCTTGGATCTGCATGAGCCGGCGATCCGCCGCAGGAGACTTGGCATCGTGACACCTCTGGATTGACCGCTTGCTGCACCCCCTAAGAGGGGGTAGGCGTGGCAGTATCGATCGGTTTCCGAGGGGCCGGACTTGAGCGATTGTGCCAATTGGGAGGCCGCGTTCGAGAAGTTCTTTCGCCCAGATCTCTCGCCACTGCGGAACGCTGAAGCTGATCAACGGCGAACCCGAGGGGCTTGTATGGGAGGGGGCATACAAGCCCGGAGCGTGAGCGATGGGATTCCCTGTTCCGTGCTTCCGATCCCCCGGCTCACGCCGAGGGCTTGTATGGGTGCGTGAGCGATGGGAAACGTTTTGATCAGATCGATGCGATTCATGGCATCACGAGCTCGCCAACCTTACGAGCGCCAGAAGTGTGTCCGGTAGTGCGGGTACTCTTCGAGGCCGCCAACTGGGTCGGCCAGGCCCGCGGGCGAAAGCCCACCCGGCGGGGTGCCAACGTCAACCTGGCCTGGAAAAGACCATCGAAAAACGCCTTCTTAGACCAGCTGGATTACCAAAACCCTTTTCTTACCTGGATTGCCTAACTTCTCCATTATCACAGGCGTCCGCTTTGGCGCGGGTCTGCCGCCTTTCTCTGCAGCGCTCTTTTAGCGTTGTGGTCGCCAAGGACGGCGGAGTCTTTCTTCTCGTCGGCCCTCATCTCATCCCAACTCATCTCATCCGGGGTTTTTCCGATGTTCGCCACCAGCCAACTGCTGCGTCGTCTGTTTCAGAGGCCCTCGTCGTCGTTCACCGGCCGGCGGAAGCCGGCCAGGCGGAGATCGAAAGGCTTTCGTCAGCATCTGGGCTTTCATCAGAATCTGGAACGCCTTGAGCAGCGGCTGGCCCTCGCGGTGACTGTCGAGGGCGTGAAGTGGCTCGATCTCAACTACAACGGCATCCGCGACAACGAACTCATTCAGGGCGACAGCCCCGACGTCGTCTTCGTGGTCGACGTGTCCACGAGCACGCAGACGAAGCTGAGCGGCGACCAGGTCGGCGACGTCAATAGCGACGGCGCGTCCGACAACATTCTCGACGCGTCGCTGGCTGGCTTCATCGCCCTCAACAATCAATTGAAGAGCAAGGGGGTCGGCGACCGGGCCCGCGTCTCCGTGGTCGCCTTCGCCCGCACGGGCGAAATCCTCGATATGGATCCGACACAGCCGGGCACGCAGACGACCGCCCGCCCCAATGACGACCGTGACAACAATGGCGTATCCGACATCGAACAGGTGCTGAAGGGCATCAAGGTCGGGCTGAACGGCGTGGTCGACGGCGGGGCGACGAACTACGAGGCGGCCCTGCAGAAGGCGACCGCCGTCTTCAACGAACTGAAGACTCCTTCCGGAGTCGGCAATCTCATCTTCCTGTCAGACGGCCAGCCCAACGTGCCTTCCTCCGCGGAGTCCGAATACTCCGACGAGGCCGCCGCGCTCCGCAGCCGCGGCTACAACCTCCGCGCCTTCGGCGCCAACGGCGCGGGCGTCTCGCTCGCCCCGCTGCGAGTTATCGACCCCGTGGTCGGCGGTGCAAAGCCACGGCCCGGCGCCGCGATCTTCAACAACACGAACGAACTCGTCGCCGCCTTCGCCGGGCTTCGCGGGGATTCCACCCGCTACCTCGAGCCGGGGCTCGCCGGCGTGACGATCTACATCGACCTGGACAACGACGGCACGCTCGATCCCGACGAGCCAAGGGCCATCTCCCGCGCTGACGACCCGACGACGACCACGGTCGACGAGACGGGCTGGTACTCGATCTCGACCGGCATCATTCTCCCGGGCGATACCTACACGATCCGCGAAGTGGTGCCGAACGGCTACCTTCACACGTCGCTCGGCACGCTCGCCATCCCCGACCCCGCGAACCCCGGGGCCACGATCCGCAACAAGGCCGATGGCTCGTGGATCCTGAGTATTCCCGACGGGCAGTCTCGGCAGAACATCGACTTCGGCAACGCGCCCGGTGCGATCAGCGGTGTGAAGTGGTGGGATAAGAACCGTAACGGCATCCGCGACAGCAGCCTGATCGTGGGCACCGACCCCGACGTCGTCTTCGTCATCGACGTGTCAGGCAGCACGTCAGACCCGTTCGGCGGCACGATTCCGACTCAATACGTGCCTTCCGGTAACGTGGCAGGCGACGTCAATGGCGACGGCGAGGGCAACACGATTCTCGACGCCCAGATCGCGGGATTCATGGCGCTTAACCAGCAAATGATCGACCAGGGCTTCGGCGCTCGCGGCCGGGTGAGCATCGTCTCCTTCGATGACACAGCTGTGTCCGCCGACCTCGACCCCACCGCCGGTGACCAGGCGAAGCTCGTCACCAACCCCACCGCCGATCTCAATAACAACGGGATTCGCGACATCGACGAGGTCCTGCGGAGGTTCCAGGCTGGTGGATCCACAGACTACGAGGCGGCCTTGACGAGAGCCGACGAGGTGTTCGCGGCCCTCGGCACTCCGGCCGGTCAGGGCAACCTCGTGTTCCTGTCAGACGGGGTCCCCAACGTGGCGGGCGGCCACACCGACGAGGTGACGAAGCTCAAGGCCCGCGGCGTGAATCTGCGGGCGTTCGGCGCCGGCGACGGGGCGTCGCTGTCGGAGCTCCAACTCATCGACCCCAAGGCATCGATCTTCCGGACCACGGGAGAGCTTCTCACCGCATTCGGCAACCCGCAAGGCGGCAGCCCCTCCACGACCACGTTCTCCGAGCCGGGCATGGCCTGGGTCACGGTCTACGTCGACTTGAACAATAACGGCGTCAAAGACGCCAACGAGCCTTCGGCGGTGACGTCTCCGGACGATCTGGCGACGCCGAACGTCGACGAGCGGGGAAGCTACACGATCTCCGGGCTGAATGCGGGCACGTATATCGTCCGTGAGGTCGTCCCCGCGGGCTACATCCAGACCGGCGGCGGCAACACCCGCGGCGAGGGCGGCGCCGCCGTCAGCGACGGCGGCTGGCAGGTGACGATCGGCGGCAGTTCGGCCCGGGCCACGAACATCAACTTCGGCAACGCTTCCGCTGGCGTCATCAGCGGCGTGAAGTGGCGGGATGACAATCCCAACGGTATTCGCGACGGCGGGCTCATCGCCGGCGACGACCCCGACGTGGTGTTCGTGATCGACGTTTCTGGCAGCACGAACGCCACATTCGTCGGCTCCGTCGTGGGCGATGTGAACGGCGACGGCGAGAGCAACACGATCCTCGATGCCCAGCTTGCCGGTTTCATACAGCTCAACAAGCGGCTGATTGCCCAAGGCTACGGCGACTCGGCCAAGGTTTCCGTCGTTGTGTTTGGCAGTACCGCCCACACGGCCAACCTTGACCCGAGGGCCCGCAACGATGGTGGAGATCCGGACGTGTTCCAGGTCAGCCCGAACACCGACGCCGACAATGACGGCGTGAAGGATGTCGAGCAGGCGCTGACGTGGGTCAACTATGGCAGCATCAGGGATTCCTGGCTGTCGGGTCGAGGCGATGTCGGACAGGGCACGAACTATGAGGCCGCCCTCGCCGAGGCATTGGGCACGATCAACACGGTCGGCACCCCGGCGGGCCAGGCGAACCTGGTTTTCCTGTCCGATGGCGTGCCAAACTCGGCCGTCTACTCCGATGAGGTCGCCGCACTGAAAGCCCGCGGCGTCAACCTGCGGGCCTTTGGCGCCGGCGACGGGGCTTCGCTCGCGCCGCTGCAAGTCATCGACCCGAATGCCACCATCTTCCGCACGACGGACGAACTCCTCGTCGCGTTCGGCACGCTTCAGGGCGGATCGGCCGGATCAGGCCGGTTCACCGAGCCTGGAATGGCTGGCGTGACGATCTACCTCGATCTCAACGACAACGGCATCAAGGATGCCAACGAGCCCTCGACCGTGACCGCGGCCGACAATCCGGCCACAAAGAACGTCGACGAGGCAGGCTCCTACACGTTCACCGGACTCGCGGCGGGCAAGTACGTCGTCCGCGAGGTGGTGCCGAGCGGCTATGTCCTGCGGTCCACCGGCACGCTCGGGAAGTTCACCTACGAGACGCCCTCGTTTGAGACGCAGATCAACGGCGGCACGACGCGGCCCACGAACAACTCCAACAACAACAACGACGGTTCGTGGACGGTCTACATCGGCTGGAACGACTACACCTGGCGGGAGTGGATTTACAATCCGCAAGGATACTCGTGGCCTGATTACCAGATGTATGTGCCGAGAGACTACGAGGGTCACGACTTCCAGACCGAGGCCACGGGCGTCGACTTCGGCAACGCCCCGCCGGCCGAAATCCGCGGCCTCAAGTGGCTCGACCGCAACGGCGACGGCGTCCGCCAGACCTACGGCTACGACGGCGACTACATTCCGTCTGTCATCTTCGCGATCGACGTCTCGGGCAGCACGTGGTCGAAGTATGCCGGCTGCTACGTGGGCGATATCAACCGCGACGGCAAGCCGAATACGATCCTCGATGCGCAGCTCTACGCCATCCTCGCGCTGCGTGAGCGCCTCGTCGATGGCGGCGTGGGCGACGACGCCACGATCAGCATCGTCACCTACGGATCGACCGCGGCCTTCGTCGATCTCGATCCCTTCACGGATGGCATCCAGGCAACCGTGAGCCCGGCGGCCGACACGAATCGCGACGGCGTCAGCGATCTCGTCTACGCCGTGCAGGGCATCCTTGAGGGCTCGTCGGGGACCGTCGGTGTCGGTACCGACCACGAGGCCGCGCTGCAGCTCATCCAGCAGGACAATGCCCGGCGGTACGGCACGCCTCCATCCACGCTCCCGCCGCTCCGACAGCTCCTCTTCTTCTCCGATGGGGCTCCGACCGAGGGTGGCGACGTTGCCGACGAGGTGACGGCACTCGCCGCCTACAACGTTATCCCGAAGGCCTTCGGTGTCGGCAGCACGGCGTCGCTCACGGAACTGCAGAAGATCTCGGCTTCCGCGGCGGTATATGCCCGCTGCAGCGACCTCTCGAACGCCATCGATTACTACTACGCAGCCATGCTGCCGGAGCCGGGCCTGCCGGGAGTGACCGTCTACGTCGATGCCAATGACAACGGAAAGCTCGACGCCGGCGAGAAGTCGGCTGTCACGCGAAACGACGATCCGAGCACGCCCCTCGACGAGGCCGGCACCTACGCGATCGGCAGTGTCCCAAACGGAACCTGGAAGGTCCGCGAGGTCGTGCCCGATGGCTATATCCAGACGTTCCCCTCCACCAATGGCGGCGCTCATTCGGTGACGATCAGTGCGGCGTCGCTGGTGCGGAACATCGACTTTGGCAACCAGGTCGACCCACTCGCGCCGGTGGTCACCCTGCCGTGGTATGACAGCGTCGTCTACGAGACGAACTTCCCGTCCGTTGCCCTCGACCCCTATGCGACCGTCGACGATGCCTCCTCCGAGACATTCGTCGGGGGCAACTTGACGGTATCGGTCGTCTCCGGCGACGCCTCGGCGATCGCGATGTCGATCCCCGACCAGGAGGCGAGCGTGTGGACGATCCAGGTCGATGGCACGAAGGTTCTCTTCAATGGCAACGTGATCGGCACGTTCGCCGGAGGGGTCGGCACGCCGCTGGTCGTCAGCTTCAATGCACTCGCCACACCGCGGGCGGCCCAGGCGCTGCTCCGCTCCATCTTTCTGACCGGAACGGGCAAGGGCGCCGTCGGTATGCGGACGGTGAAGGTCTCGGTCACCGACGACACCAAGCGGACGAGCATCGCCCAGTTCAAGGATGTCGAGATCCGTGCCATCACGCCGCCGAGCCTGATCGGCGGGCTCGCGGCGACGGGCGGCAACGGCCGCGTGACGCTTTCCTGGTCAGCCCCGGCCGACTATGGCGGCTCTGGGATCACGAACTACGAGATCATGTATGCGGATCAGACCGCGGGGAAATGGTCGGCCTACAAGCCGGTGACACGATCCGCCTCGACCGCCACCACCGCGACGGTCACGGGGCTGACCAACGACAAGCCCCACGTGTTCGTCGTGCGGGCCGTCAACGCGAAGGGCGCCGGACAGTGGGTCACGCTCGCCAAACCGGCCACGCCGACCTCGGTCGCCCCGGGCTCGATCGGCACGCTGACGGCGGCACCGGGCGACCGACAGGTGACACTCACCTGGGCTGCGCCGGCCGACAACGGCGGCGCGGCCATCACGAACTACGAGGTCATGGTCGCCGAGCAGACCGCAGGCATCTGGTCGGCCTACAAGCCGGTGACCAGAGCCGCGTCGGCGGCCACGACCGCCACGATCACCGGCCTGACCAACGCCAGGCCCCACGTCTTCGTGGTACGGGCCGTCAATGCGAAGGGGGGTGGGCCGTGGAAGACGCTCACTTCACCCACGACGCCGGCTACCGCGCCGGGCGCCATTCGCACGCTCACGGCGACGGGTGGCAACGGGCGGGTGACGCTCACCTGGGCCGCGCCCCTGAGCAACGGCGGTTCGCCGATCACCAACTACAGCATCATGTACGCCGACCAGACTGGGGGCGTCTGGTCGGCCTACAAGCCGGTGACCCGCCCGGCATCCACCGGGACGTCCGCAACCGTGACCGGCCTGATAAACGACAAGCCGCATCTCTTCGTCGTGAGGGCCGAAACGGCCGCCGGCGTCGGGACGTGGGTCACGCTTTCGCCTGTCGTCACGCCCACGGGCGTGGCTCCCGGAGCGATCTCGGCCCTGAAGGCCACCGGCGGTAACACCAAGGCGACGCTCACTTGGACGGCACCGGCTGACAACGGCGGTTCGCCGCTCACCAACTACGAGATCATGGTCGCCGAGCGTATCGGCAGCGCCTGGTCTTCATATAAACCGTTCGCCCGGTCGAACTCGACGGCGACAACAGCGGTGGTCACTGGACTGACCAACGGCAGACAGCATCTATTTGTTGTACGGGCAGTGAACGCAAAGGGTGTCAGCGCCTGGACGACGCTCTCGGCCGCCGTAACGCCTACGACCACGCCCCCGACGCTCGTGACGGGGCTCAAGGCCACTCCCGGCAGCAAACGGGTGACGCTCACCTGGGCGGCACCGGCCGACAACGGCGGTTCGGCGATCACGAACTACGAGATCATGTACGCGGACCAGACCGCAGGAGTCTGGTCCGCCTACAAGTCGGTGACCCGCACCGCTTCGACAGCCACGACGGCCACGGTCACGGGCCTGACGGCCGGCAAGGCGCACATCTTCGTCGTGCGTGCCGTTACGGCGTTGGGCGTCGGGCAGTGGGAGACGCTCTCGCCGACCGTAACGCCTCTGGCCTGAGCGGCGAAGGCATCGATCGCGTTGAGCCGTTGTTACCGCCCGAGGAGGGCGGCGAGGGTAAATTCATTGCCGTGGAATGCGGGGCTTCCGATCCCCCGGCTTACGCCGAGGGCTTATATGGGAGCGTCAGCGATGGGATGCCCTCCACACTCCCGCCGAACGGCGGCACTCAACACCCGCCGGGGAACTTGTGGCCGAGTTTTTCCCGCTTCGTGGCCAGATACCGCTCGTTGAACTCGTGCACCGGCGGCAGGATCGGCACTTGGTCGACCACTTCGAGATCGAAGCCGCCGTAGATGAAGGCGTCGGTCTTCTTGGGATTGTTGGTGAGCAGCCTGACCTGCCGCAGGCCCAGATCCTTGAGCAACTGGATGCCGACCCCATAGTCGCGTGAGTCGGCCTTGAAGCCGAGGGCGAGGTTGGCCTCGACCGTATCGAGCCCCTTGTCCTGCAGTTCGTAGGCCCGGATCTTCTCCACCAGGCCGATGCCGCGGCCCTCCTGCGGCAGGTAGACGAGCACGCCCACGCCCTCACGGCCGATCATGTCGAGCGCCATGTGGAGCTGGTCGCCGCAGTCGCACCGCAGGCTGTCGAGCAGATCGCCCGTGAAACACGACGAGTGAAGCCGCACGAGCGGCGCCGCCACATCGGCCGGTTGTCCCATCACGAGTACCAGCGGCTGCTGCGATTCATACTTCACGCCATACGCAAGCACCCGAAAGCGGCCCCACTTGGTCGGTAGATCGGCCTCGGCGATCCGGTGCACCAGCTTCTCGGCGTGGCGGCGATGCCGGATGAGCTGTTCGATGGAGATGATCTCGAAGCCATGTTCGCTGGCCAGTGCGAAGAGCGCCTCGCGGTCGGCTCGGTTGCCCGAGTCGTCGAGAATCTCGCAGAGCACGCCAGCGGGCGAGAGATCCGCCATCCTGGCGAGATCGACCGCGGCTTCCGTGTGTCCAGCCCGCCGCAGCACGCCCCCCTCCTTCGCGACGAGCGGAAAGAGA
>Ga0247831_1006683_pt1 | contig 13435 bp, 10 predicted proteins | sample LaCruzMarch2015__9_FD_192406 | JGI IMG/M metagenome (GOLD analysis project Ga0247831, IMG submission 192406) | Freshwater microbial communities from meromictic Lake La Cruz, Castile-La Mancha, Spain - LaCruzMarch2015_1m | ecosystem: Environmental > Aquatic > Freshwater > Lake | place: Spain...
TTAAACTTTTGCTATTCTTGCTATTCTTGCTATTCTTGCTATTCTTGCTATTCTTGCTATTCTTGCTATTCTTGCTATTCTTGCTATTCTTGCTATTCTTGCTAAAAAAATTAAACCATACTGTCAATTGTTTTCAAACACAAACCTTCTAACCTCGTTTGCAGCAAAAATTGCTGCAATTAACGTCATAGTAAACGAAAAAGCTAATGTAAATAATTGATTAAGGTTGCCGATTGGGCTGGGTAAAAAGTATTTTATAAAAAAAGCTACTGTAAAAGCTGCCAATATTGGATAAAATATATCCTGCCGATACCAGCGCCATTTCTCATTCTTTAATATCTTACGATACATAAAATGAATGCCAATAATGCAGTAGCAAGCATTAAGGGCAATCCATATAACTGCTGCGCCAATAGCACCATGTGATGAGGTCGCCAAGAAGATAGCGGGTAAACTTACTGTAACTGCAATAGCATTTATGATCATGCCTAACTTAGTCCATCCATGGGCTAGCTGAGCCTGATAAGGCATCCACATTAAAGCATTTAGTAGGTTACCGGTCGTCAACAAGCTAAGCAAGGGCGCTGTTTTTGACGACAGCTCGGAATTTTGAGTCCAGAGATTAAGAAAAATTTCTGCGTTAAGTATCATTACAATGGCTGCGCTTCCTACAACGACAGAAATAAGCTGGGCCCCTTTATGATAAGTTGTTGCGAAACCCTTATCATTGCCTAATGCATTTAATTGACATAGCTGCGGGTAGAATGCGTTAGTAATTGGCCCTATTAGCATATACAGCGCGCCTGCAACCACAGATGCTAGCGTATAGTAGCCATATTCTGATAATGTCAGCAACTTAGATAGAATTACTTTATCCACAGAAGTTAGCAATAAACCAAGAAAAGTAATACCCACCATCCCGCCTGCAAATCTCCAAATACTCCGAATGGCCCCCATAGAAAATTCGCCGCTGCGCGATGCCTTTGGTAAATTACGATAAGTAATGAATGCCATTACTATTAATGATAGAAGCGTTGCTAATCCTTGCCAAATAAAAAAAGCATTCAGTGATGCAGAAAACCACATCAGTACTCCCACTGCCCCCAATGCTCTTACAGTTGATAAAAAAGCGCTTACGATATTTAAGACGACTTGGAGTTGCATGCCTGAAACACTGCTACGGTAAATACTCTCCAAAAATCTCAATCCGATTACCACACCCATGATGAGCAAAGCTTGTGATACTACGGGAGCTGGAAGTTCTTCAGCCCTCAACCATGCTGTAGTGATTAAATCAGCACTAAGGGCAATAAAAAAAATGATCGTTACTGCTATCACAAGCGCAATTATCTCAATGCTTCGTAATAAGTCGCGTATAAATTTCGGGCTATGAATTCCGCTAGAAAAGCGAGCCATTTCGCGACTCAAAGTTGGTGTCATTCCAACATCTAGCAAGCCAAGCCAAACTTGAAGTACCCCGAATAATCCAATCAAGCCATACGATTCAATGCCCAAAATTTTTATATACAACGGGATAAAAGCTAAGCCAATAATTGCCGTCCAGGCCTGCCCAAGATAATTGGCAATTAGATTCCGCTTAATCAATAACAATGCCATGGGAATCCCTCCAATTTGATAGAGACGTTACGCAAAATAGTTTGATACTGATTCAACGCTAACAGAATTAATTGCGAGATATATTTATATCGCTTTACTCAATCGCCCCATGAAAGATACTTTAACCAGATAACTACTTAAAAAATCTACATATTTTAACTGTAAATACATCTTTGTGAGATCAAAAAGTTTTGCTGAATTAAATTTTAATTTTGAGAGAATCCTTTAGGAAACTGGATAACTTCAATAGCCATTCAAATGAATATGCTGTTGTCTGCTAAAAAAGGAAATATACGTCAATGATTTTGATCTACTAACTGTTTATATGTCATCTTTAACCCAGACTCCAATTCAACCTTTGGTTCCCAACCGAGCTTTTTGAGCTTACTACTATCAAGCCACTTTCTTTTAGCCCCATCTGGTTTGGAGCTGTCAAAACGAATCTTACCCACATAACCAACCACTTTTTGTATGAACTGGGCTAACCCTGAAATCGTGACATCACTCCCAAAACCGACATTGATGTGGCTTTGCATGGGGTCAGTCTGTTCATCATAGGTTTTTTTATCTAGTTCCATCACAAATACAGAAGCGGCTGCCATATCGTCAACGTATAAGAACTCACGTCGCGGGGTTCCCGTGCCCCAGATGACTACCTCGGGTGCATTACTGACTTTTGCTTCATGAAAGCGCCGAATTAAGGCTGGTATGACGTGGCTATTTTCAGGATGGTAATTGTCCCCAGGGCCATAGAGATTTGTTGGCATCACGGAGCGGTAATCAATGCCGTGGCTTTGCCCATACTGGCGGTTATAGCTCTCACACATTTTGATTCCTGCAATCTTCGCAATTGCGTAGGGCTCATTGGTAGGCTCAAGTTTGGCTGTAAGCAAGGCATCCTCGCTCATGGGCTGAGGCGCCAACTTAGGGTAAATGCAGCTTGAACCTAAAAACAAGAGTTTTTTCACTCCATGAACAAATGCCTGATGAATGACATTATTTTGCATCATCAGATTTTGATAGATGAACTCAGCCGGGAAGGTGTTATTAGCGTAAATACCCCCTACCTTTGCGGCAGCCAAATAGACTTGCTCCGGTTTTTCAGTCTCAAAGAATGCCTGTACAGCGGCCTGGTTAGTGAGATCTAGCTCAGCATGCATACGGGTAACGATATTCGTAAATCCCTTGGATTCTAAATTGCGCACGATGGCTGAGCCCACCATACCGCGGTGACCTGCGACATAGATCTTGGTGTTTAAATCGGTAGCCATGTTTGTGGTGTGCTTTTCTTTAGAATTACTTATTGCGCTTTTATGGTTTTTGGTTTGCTTGGCTTAATTCTCTTTACCCACTGCTACCGAGTAACCATGCTTTTTCAGTAAGGCATGTTGCTTGGCCTGATCCAAGTCGTTATCCACCATCTCTTCAATCATTTGATCAAGCGTAATCTCTGGAACCCAGCCCAATTTTTCTTTAGCTTTGGTAGGATCACCCAAGAGGGTTTCGACTTCGGTTGGGCGATAGTAACGTGGATCAATTTGTACGATCACATCACCCACTTTTAAGGCTGGGGCTTTATCGCCATCGATCTTGGTAATTATGGCTTTCTCATTCTCAGCAGCGCCTTCAAACTTTAATCTAATGCCGAGTTGCTTAGCGCTGCGAGTAATAAAATCGCGCACGGTGAACTGCACGCCTGTGGCAATCACAAAGTCTTCGGGCTTGTCTTGCTGGAGCATCAGCCATTGCATGCGCACGTAGTCTTTAGCATGCCCCCAATCACGCAGGGCATCGATGTTGCCCATGTAGAGGCACTCTTCTAATCCCTGAGCAATATTGGCTAAACCGCGGGTTACCTTGCGGGTCACAAAGGTTTCACCGCGGCGCTTAGATTCGTGATTAAACAGAATGCCGTTACAGGCATACATGCCATAGGCCTCACGGTAGTTCACGGTAATCCAGTAGGCATAGAGCTTAGCGACCGCATAGGGGCTTCTGGGATAAAACGGGGTGGTTTCTTTTTGAGGGATTTCTTGAACAAGGCCGTAGAGCTCAGAGGTCGACGCTTGATAGAAGCGGGTTTTCTTCTCCATTCCTAGAATCCGAATGGCCTCCAAAATCCGTAGGGTTCCCATCCCATCGACATCGGCGGTGTATTCGGGGGACTCAAACGACACAGCCACGTGACTTTGTGCACCTAAGTTGTAAATTTCATCGGGCTGGCATTCTTGAATAATCCGCACCAAATTACTGGTATCTGATAGATCGCCATAATGCAAAATCAAATCACGGTGATTGACATGCGGATCTTGATATAAATGATCAATACGCTCAGTATTAAATGAAGAGGCGCGGCGCTTAACTCCATGAACGATGTAGTCTTTTTCAAGCAAAAATTCAGCAAGGTAGGAGCCGTCTTGGCCAGTAATGCCGGTAATTAAGGCAACTTTTTGTTTTTTACTCATTAATCTTCTCTTTTTAAACCATTACAACTGATACAGATTTTTAATAATTTATATATTTACAAATATCAGCAACTATGACTAACTCCGTCCATACGTATCCTCAAACCGCACAATATCATCCTCACCCAAATAGCTTCCTGACTGTACCTCAATGATCTCTAAAGGAGTCTTTCCGGGGTTTGCTAAGCGATGGGTTTGTCCTTGCGGAATATAAGTGCTTTGATTTTCAGTCAGCGTAATCACCTGATTGCCATTTGTAATCTCTGCAGTGCCTTTCACTACGACCCAATGCTCAGCGCGGTGATGATGCATTTGCAAAGAAAGGCTGGCTCCAGGCTTTACCTGAATTCGCTTTACCTTAAACCGCTCACCCTGATCAATGCTGTCATACCAGCCCCAGGGCCTTGCTACTTTACGGTGTAAATTGGTCTCTTCTCGCTCTTGGGCGCCCAATTGACCCACAATATTCTTTACATGCTGACTTTGGTTCCGATCGGCCACTAAAACTGCATCGGCTGTTTCAATCACAATCACATTATCTAAGCCTACAGTACTCACTAGACGAGTACTGGCATGCACCAATGAATTAGTTGTGTCGCTTAGCAAGACATCGCCACTCGTGACATTGCCTTGTGCGTTCTTATTACCTACTTGCCATACCGCATCCCAGGCGCCTAAATCATTCCAGCCTGCATTGAGCTCCACCATCTTGACTTGGTAATTGCCTCCGGGGCATTTTTCAATCACGGCATAATCAATTGACTCACCTGGAATACTGGTGAACAATTCTTTATTTGGCCGGATAAATTGTGTGCCATCTGCCTGGTCTTTTGTTTTTTGCTGCCACGCTTTTTGGCTTGCATCCAATATGTCAGGACGAAATTCTTTCAACGCAGTAAGCCAAGTGCTCGCTCGCAGCACAAACATACCGCTATTCCAGAAGTAATTGCCATCCTCTAAATATGCTGCAGCTGTTTCTAGATTGGGCTTTTCGACGAATTGCTCAACTGTATATTCACCAAAGCTACCTTTTTTACTCGCTCTTTTAATGTAGCCATAACCCGTCTCAGGTCCCGTTGGGGTAATTCCTAAAATAGCGATCGTTTGATTACTTGGATCGCTCTCTACTGCAGTAATGCAGTTTTGCAACGCTTGCTCAAATGTATCCGCATTTTGTATGGTTTGGTCAGCTGGTGTAACTACCAAAATCGGATCAATATCACTATCTCTCATCGCTTCTTTCACGTATAGCGATGCTATGGTCAATGCTGGAGCAGTATTACGGCCTGCCGGCTCTAAAAGCAAAGTTGCTTGCAGGTCATCCATTTCACGTAGTTGATCCAGCACTAAAAAACGATGATCCTCGTTGGTAACGATGATTGTTTCGCCTAACACTACAGAATCAATATGGATCCGGTTTAATCGGCCTACGGCCTCCTGAAACAAGGTTTTATTGTCTTTATCTCCCGATAGAGACAAAAACTGCTTCGGAAAGCCGGATCTAGATAAAGGCCACAGTCTTGTTCCGGAGCCGCCACATAAAATTACGGGAAATACTGTAGTCATCAAATGGGGCGGTTAGGCTTTTTGCTCTGTTTGTAAGTCTTTATTTTATATGTCCCCTACCGAAATACACATAAAAAATAGACCCAATAGGATATTTAGTTAGTAAATACTAACTTTTACTTATTGCCTCTTAAGTTTGTAATTGTCACGTTAGCGTAAAAACGACCACATCCGCAAGAAAACCCATAAATACCCCGCCCTTATTTGTAATGGCTAGAGCTAGAAAGGCCAGGCTTCCAGTCAGAAAAACATTGTCAATCCCCACCATTTCCACTTGGTCGAAAATGTTGGGAGACCAACTGCCTACCTAGATTTTGGATGCCGCAAGAGCGATGGCAATCATCCTGAGGGGGAAAGCCGCAGAGCAATCATTCGTTGACCTTGGCCGCATATAAGCTTACTTGGCTCACTGTGACGCCCATCCAGCTATCAATACCCTCACCTTGCATGAAAAAAATCAAATAGAACGCCAGAATGCCTAGATCATATTTTGTGAGATCCCAAAAAATCATGTAGCCTAGAATCCTCCCGTTAAATCCAATTAATAATTTGATTGCCGATAAAATGCCGCATGGCCAATCCAAATTACATAACGCCGACTAAATTTAATCATCGAAATGAAATCGATGCCCTCAGGGCATTGGCTGTTTTGGCTGTCATTGGATTTCATTTCTTTCCAAGTGTGTTTCCCTATGGCTTTTTAGGTGTCGATCTTTTTTTTGTGATCTCTGGATACCTCATTACCAAATTGCTACAAGAACAACTTTTAAATACTACCTTTAGCTATCTTCTTTTTTATATCAAAAGAATACGGCGTATTTTTCCTGCTTTATTAGTGATGCTGTGCGTCACTAGTATTGCTGCAGTCCTCATACTCACAGCCCCTGATTTGGAGCGCTATGCCAAAAGTCAGCTAGCAACCCTAAGTTTTATAGCTAATATCTACTTTTGGAGGACGGGGGGCTATTTTTCAACAACAGATGAACTGAAGCCGCTGCTTCATATGTGGTCACTGGGAGTAGAAGAGCAGTTTTATCTTTTTTTCCCATTAGTACTTGCGATAACTTTAAAGCTCTGCAAAACGATTTATGGCCGTTTAGCCGCAATCTTCTTAATTAGTGTCTGTTCCTATTCGGTCAATATTTATTTAACCTCCATTGGCGGGGCAAATCCTGTTTTCTTCTTATTGCCCACTCGAATCTGGCAATTTGGATTGGGCTGTTTTTTTGCAATTCTGCCCCTCGTAGAGCTAAAAAAATTTCGCATTAACTCAAACATGATTTTTAGTTTTGCAATCGTATTAGTTGGAGTTAGTTTAATTTCGCCGCCCACCGCAATTCCGAGCGCCACTTTTTTATCCTTGGGTGCGGGGCTAATTCTTTGGAATAGCCTTAATGAACAATCCGTTTTGTCACGGCTATTGTCCGCAAAGCCCATTCAGGTTATTGGCCTATCTTCTTTCTCGCTTTACTTATGGCACTGGCCAATTTTAGTTTTTTTAAAATACATCTATATCGATGAGTTGAGTGTGCTTGTTTTATTTATTGCACTTTTCTTTACATTCGCACTCTCGTATTTCAGTTGGGCATACATAGAAAATCCATTTCGACGGGCCACTTCTACTAAAAATTTGCTCATATTCGTGGCTAGTATTTATTTGATATTGATAGGCTTTGCCTTGCTTGCGATCGCTTCCGCCGGCTATCCGGGTCGTGATTCAGCCCTCATTAACTCCATTTCAAGTGCTATTGATTCGAATTACCGCTGTCCACCAAGCTCATACCGACTTTACGGAGCGTCCCGCTCGTGCCTAATTGGCGATATAGAGGCAAAGCCATCAATAGCACTCCTTGGTAACTCACACGCACAAATGTATGCGCCATCCATTGAGCAGAGCCTCTCTAACAATAAGCAGGCCGGATTGATCATCCCATTAAATGGCTGCCTACCCACAATAGATGCCAATATTTCACAAGACTGCCTCAGAATGGCTACCATCAATTATGCGGCCTTAAAAAACGATACCAACATTAAAACAGTTGTAATCGCTATGACTTGGTACTCAGATGATTTGGTGAACAAGGACGCAAATAGCATTAATGATGCCGACTTTACGTTGAGAGAAGAATCAATGATGTCATTAATCAACGGCTTTACCAAAACGGGGAAATCGGTCTATCTAGTTGCACCAATTGCAATACCTAACTTTGATTTTGCTTCGCAAGCCAGTAGAGCGTTAAAGTTTGATAAAGGAGATATACCCTTCTCAATATCGCGAGCGGAATTTGATAAAAAATACGGCCGGATTATTTCATCTTTATCCAGCAACCTGGGGGTAAGATTAATACAGCCACATGAAGTATTTTGCGATAAAGGCGAGTGTTTTTTTGCTGATAGTCAGGGCGCATATTTTTCGGATAGCAACCACATATCATCGTATGGAGCCAAAAAGCTCCAAAAGGCATTTGATCCTATTTTCCATTAATGCATCTAAGTTTGACTAATGGCGCCACTAGCAACCAAATCTTGGTTAAAGGCTCGGGCGTAGCAACGATTAGATTGCAGCCACCCTAAAGTGACTGCAAAACTAGCAAAACATCATCCACTGCGGGGCTCCTTTGATAATCCCCAACATTTGCAATCGATTTACTCCAATAGCCCTCGGTCTTCCATTTGGGCGAATCACAATAGATTTCCACGGTGGGCTTACCCAATACTGCCGATAAATGGGTTAACCCGGTATCTACCCCAATCGTGAGGGCCGCATACGCTACTAAGGAATATGCCTCCTCTATAGAAAATGCCCTAGGAACAATTGCCCCCGGAACTTGACTCGCGATGAGGGCGCTGACCTTCATCTCCTCGGGGCTGCCCCACGGGAAAACCAATTGATAGCCTTGACTGGATAGCGCTTTACCCAACTCCACCCAATGATCATTGGGCCAGCGCTTGGCTGCCCTTGCCGTTGCATGAAAACAAAGTACATAGGGTGCTGGAGCCCCTTGTGCTGTTTTCTTAAGTCCCTCCAATAGCAAGGGTGGTAATTGCGCTACAAAGTCATTGGGATAAAACAGTGGTGGCTCTTCATTGCGATTAAGGAGTGTCCAATCAAATGCCGAGCACATCACCCAACGCGAGCGATCAATCGCATGGCACTTTAGGGGCACATGAACCGATTGGGTATAAAACATTCTGGCTAGAGGCTCATATCCCGAATGCTCGGTTGCATTACCTAGACCAGCAACGATGGTGCTGTCGGATTTCTTAGCTAGTGCGCACACTAAAGCAGATTTCAATAAGCCCTGGGTCTCGAGTACGACATCATAAGTCGTGGCTTGCAATGCTTTGCGCATCGCAAAGAACTCACACCACGTGCAAAGACTGAATAGATTCTTACGCCAGCGCCGAAAGGCCACCGGAATAATGTGATCAATGCCTCTGAATGTTTCCGTTGTTCGGAGAGGTTCTAGTAAATGCACATAGGCCTCTTCCACAATCCAATCGATTTGGGCATCGGGCAAACGCTTACGCAAATCCCACACGATAGGCAGGTTATGCAGCACATCCCCGAGGGAGGAGAGTTTGACGAGCAGAATCTTCGGTGCTTGGTCTGCTGGACTTGCTATGGGCAATGGGTTTAGCTGCTGAATCGACATGGGAACATTATCGTATTGTTTGCACTAACCCCACTCTGATTTTATTGTTTGGGGTTGCCTCTTTAGAACTTCGGGGCAGCGTCCCATGCTAGGCCAACAGCATCTTTAGCATTTAGCAGCGCCTGCTTACCGAGCGGAATGGGCCAATCAATCTTGATGCTTGGGTCGCACCACGATAAACAGACTTCGCTTTGGGGATCGTAGTAATCAGTCGTTTTATATAGGAACTCGGCAGTTTCCGATAGCACCAAAAAACCATGGGCAAAACCCGGGGGTACCCACAGCTGTTTGTGGTTTTCAGCGGAGAGCTCTACCCCAACCCATTTACCAAAAGTGGGGGAATCTTTTCTTAAATCGACCGCCACATCAAATACGGAACCCGCTGTGACTCGAACCAATTTGCCTTGGGTATGCTTGAGCTGATAATGCAAGCCGCGCAAAGTCCACTGCCGCGAGAACGAGTGGTTATCTTGCACAAACTCCACATGCAGATTACTTGCCTTTGCAAAATCGTGGGCATTAAACGACTCAGTAAACCAACCCCGGTTATCACCAAATACCTTGGGCTCCAAAATAAGCACATCGGGGATGGCCGTTGGTGTTGCCTGTAATTTAGAATCCGTCATTACTTACCTCTTCGCCGATAAAGAAATAGGCTGAGGGCTGCTACCTAACTCGAGCAGAATTTTATTGAGGTATTGACCGTAACTATTTTTCTTGAGCTGATCGGCTACTTTTTGCACTGCCTCTGCACTAATCCAGTCTTGACGATAGGCAATCTCTTCAGGGCAAGCCACCATCAGGCCTTGGCGTTTTTGCAGTGTGGCAATGAAGCCTGCCGCATCGAGTAAAGAGTCGTGCGTACCCGTATCCAGCCAAGCAAAGCCGCGGCCCATAATTTCAACACTCAGTTCATTCTTTTCAAGATAGATGCCATTGATATCGGTAATCTCAAGCTCACCCCGGGCGCTCGGCTTAATCGATGCGGCAATATCGCAGACCTGATTATCGTAAAAATAGAGGCCCGTTACTGCGTAGTTGCTGCGCGGCTTGAGGGGCTTTTCTTCAATAGAGAGTGCTTTGTAATCTTTGTCGAACTCTACGACGCCGTAGCGCTCTGGATCGTTCACATGATAGGCAAATACAGTAGCGCCAATACTCCGATCATTTGCGCTGTGCAGCTGCTCGACTAACTCGTGGCCATAGAAAATATTGTCGCCCAGCACTAAAGCACTCGGACTATTGCCCACAAAGGATTTGCCCAAGGTGAAGGCTTGCGCTAAGCCATCGGGTGAAGGCTGTACGCAGTATTCAATGTTTAGACCCCACTGCGAACCATCACCCAATAACTCGGTAAAACGTGGCGTGTCATGCGGAGTGGAGATCAGCAAGATATCCCGAATGCCGGCCAGCATTAGGGTGGTTAATGGGTAATACACCATCGGCTTGTCATAGACCGGCATGAGCTGTTTGGAGACGGCCTGCGTCACAGGATAAAGGCGCGTTCCGGAACCCCCTGCCAGGATGATGCCTTTGCGTTTCATCGGGTTGGTTTGATTTGTTGCCATGAATGCCCTTAAATACCTTTGCCTCTGCCTCTAAATGCGTTAAATGAGCTTACGGCGCACCAAGTCCTGGACATACGCTGTGACCTGCGGCTCCCACGACTGCTGCAATAACTGCAATTTTGGCACATTGGCCGAGCTACCTTGTGTATCAGCAAGAGCAGCCTCTAAGGCGCCTCGCGCCATACGGGAGTTCATCGGCCGAGGAGCGGGTAGGGGGTATTCCGTGGTGGGAATGGCTTCAATCGCATTGGGGTGCAGTTGGAGCGCTGCGCCCGCATCCAGCGCCGCCTTCACCGCATGACACGCCAAGGCATGCCAGGTCGTTTCTCCAGAAGGCACTGCATGGTAAACCCCGGAGGGGAATTGCCGTAATTGATTGTTTTCGTCGAGGGCTAAGGTAAAACTGACTTCTGCCAACCACCTTGCGCTGCTTGGCACGCCATATTGATCGGCAATTACCTTGAGGGTTTGACGCTCTTTGGCTAAACGCAAAATCGTACGAATGAAGTTACCTCCTTCACCATACACCCAGCTGGTTCGGAAAATTGCGTATTGCGCCTTTAACTCTGCGCCACTCTCCTGTAAAGCATGCTGTTGCTTACCTTGAAAAGCCTGCTCAATTGCTTCCTCCCCTGCCGCTTTACTTTTGCCATATACGCCCAATGGATTGCGCACATCTGTTACTTCATATGGGCTTACTTTAGCCCCATCAAACACATAGTCGGTGGAGTAGTGCAAAAAAGTGGCGCCATGGCCTTTTGCATACTGCGCCATGATTTCTGGGGCTTTGGCATTGATGGCATAGGCCACATCGACTTCGGCTTCTGCTTTGTCTACTGCCGTGTAAGCAGCCGCATTGATAATCAAGTCTGGCTTGATTTGATTGAGAAGCGCTGTAATGGCATCGGAATTAACTAGATCACATTCAGTACGGCCTACGTAGCTGATACGATGCAGCTTTTCTAGCGTATGTTCATCAAAGGCGGCTTTAAAGGCCTTGCCCAGTTGGCCATCTTTACCAAAAACAAGTATGTTCATCTGGGCTATTGGTGCGCAAGAAGCATTGCTTAGTTGTATTGCTTTTGTAACCAGTCGCGGTAGGAGCCGCTAATCACGCCCTCCACCCACGCTGGGTTATCCAGATACCACTGCACCGTTTTTTGTATACCACTATCAAACGTTTCCTTTGGTTTCCAGTCAAGCTCGCGCGCAATCTTGCTAGCATCAATCGCATAGCGACGATCATGCCCTGGGCGATCTTTAACAAACGTAATTTGCTCTGCGTAGGATTTGCCGTCTGTACGAGGTCGTAGTCCATCCAAAATCTGGCAAATGGTTTTGACAACATCAATATTGGCTTTCTCATTCCAGCCGCCAATGTTGTAAGTTTCGCCCAGCCTACCTTTGGCCAGAACTTCACGAATTGCGGAACAGTGATCGCTCACAAAGAGCCAATCGCGAACTTGCTGGCCATCACCATAAATAGGTAGTGGCTTACCATTGATCGCGTTGAGAATCACCAGCGGAATAAGTTTTTCTGGAAAGTGGTACGGACCATAATTGTTAGAACAATTACTGGTCAGCACTGGAAATCCATAGGTATGAAACCAAGCCCGGACCAAATGGTCTGATGCCGCCTTAGAAGCCGAATAAGGACTATTGGGCTCATAGGGATTGGTCTCTGTAAAAGCAGGATCACTTGCTGATAAAGAGCCGTAAACCTCATCGGTGGATACGTGATGAAAGCGAAAGGCAGCTTTTTTTACTCCATCTAAATCATTCCAATAGGCTCTTGCGCACTCCAGCAGATTAAATGTGCCGACGATATTGGTTTGCACAAACTCGGCTGGGCCGTGTATGGAACGATCAACATGGCTTTCAGCAGCGAAATTGACAATCGCGCGGGGTTGATGGTCTTTCAATAATCGCGTCACGAGCGCATGGTCGCCAATATCACCATGAATAAAGATGTGGCGAGAATCACTTTTTAGCGAGTCTAATGTGGCTAAATTGCCAGCGTAGGTCAATTTGTCGAGATTAACAATACCTTCTGCCTTTGGATCTTTCAGCCAATCCAGCACAAAGTTACCGCCAATAAAACCAGCGCCGCCAGTCACTAAAATCATAGAAATAAGGTATTTGTTTGTATGCCTACATTATCGCCCAATCCGGAGTGGTGATTCAGGCTTTGGGGAGTAAGCCCTGACTTATACTTAGCCCATGAATCCGTCCAAATACAGCCTGACGTTTGCTTGCTATAACTCGGTTGAGTACACCAAAAAGTGCATTGACAGCATGGTGGCACACGGCACCCCCTTAGATCGCCTGGTTGTCGTGGATAACCAGTCAACCGACTCCACCCGAGATTACCTGCTGACCCTCCCTCTGGGTGGCCGAATCTTCAATCAACACAATTTAGGATGTGGCGCAGCCTGGAATCAAGGCGCCCTCGCCCTGCAATCGGAGTGGAGCATCATCATGAACAACGATGTGCTGGTATCGCCCCACTGGATCGAAAACCTGATTCAAACCGCCGAGAGATTAAATCTCAAGGTGATTAGTC
>Ga0247831_1006685_pt1 | contig 13432 bp, 16 predicted proteins | sample LaCruzMarch2015__9_FD_192406 | JGI IMG/M metagenome (GOLD analysis project Ga0247831, IMG submission 192406) | Freshwater microbial communities from meromictic Lake La Cruz, Castile-La Mancha, Spain - LaCruzMarch2015_1m | ecosystem: Environmental > Aquatic > Freshwater > Lake | place: Spain...
ATCGCCGCGCCAATCCAGTCAATTAGAACCAGCGCCCCGACTTGTTCGGCCCTGACCCCCGGTCGCTAACTCGCGGTCGCGTGAAGTTTGGACCATGCGCGGTTTCCGTCCCGCAGGCCCCAGAGTTTCGACCTGCCCCCCGGGCGCTCAGCCGACTGGCCAGCCATCGGGGCCGGTGCCCACCGTCCTGCGATGACCGAACTGCTCGGCCGTGCGGGCCTGGTGGCAGTCGGCACAGAGACAGCGGATGTTGCTGTCGTCGTCGCTGCCGCCCTTGGTGAGCGGCACGATGTGGTCGGGCACGGTGGCTTCGCGGATGAGGTCCCGGGCAGCGCAGTCCTGGCAGAGCGGTTGAGCCCGCAGACGTCGCAGCCGTTGCTGCACCGCCTGTCGTCCTCGCTTGCGTTCGACCATAAGCAGGGCCCGAAACGAACAACGCCCGAAAGCCATTGGCTCCGGGCGCAGTTCTCAAGTCTCTATTTCGGAAGGTTTAGAGTGTTCGCCTAGCGTCGTCAATGCTGAAAATACAGAAAGTGCAATAATATCAGTTTGTTACGAGCATTGCCTAGCGAGTTAAACTGATCACGAACCATCGGTTCTGATGTGGAACAGCTTCCGCAGGGCTTCAAGACCCTGGACCAGATTGCCGATGTCCGCAGCCGGCCAGCCCGAGGCGTCCTCGTCGGCAATGACAACGCGGTGTACCAGATCAATTGCCGCACGGCCCCCGTCGCAGCCGGGCGCGCAACCACAGGACCGCAGCATCAACTGCACGCTGGCAGCCTGCCTGCGCACCTTCTCGATCAGGTCAGGATCGTGGACAACGTCCCCACTGGCAAAGATGCCCTCGTTGATCAGAAGGGCCATCATCGAGCGTGGCTGATCGGTGGGCAGCCCCATGATCGCCCTGTAGCGGCCCATGGTGGTGGCATAGACCTGACCGGCTGAATACTGGTCGGCGGTGATCAGGCCGCGGAAGGCCAGCCGTCCCAACGCAGATCCCAACCGCTCATCACGGGCCTGCCTGGCGGTGACCCCATATTGCCGACGCCGGGCTTCCACCACCGTGGCCAGGACGTCAGCCTGGGTCTCGCCGGTGGATGGCCTGACCAGTTTTCCGCAGGGGTGGCGTTTGCCGGATTTGCGTTTGCGTCCCTTGGCCATGGACTTAGTCCTCGACCTTGGGAGAGCCGCCATAGAGCTTCTCTCCGATCTGGCGGATGAACTCTTTCTCGACCCAGTTCAGCCGATGGTCTGAGGCGCAGACGGCCAGAACACCCATCTCGCGCCAACCTTCGCGTTTGACCTGTTCGGGGTCGCGACGCTCGCCGCCATAGCCGCGCGGACACCAGTTCATCGCACACCTCCACCGGTCTCGATGGCCCAGAGCAGGATGGCGATGGCATCGGCTTCGTTGTCGTCGGCCGGCGAGAACCCGCGCGACTGTACCGCGGCGACCATGGAGGCCTTGTCGGCATTGCCGCGGCCGGTGGCGAAGGCCTTGATGGTGCCGACGGGCACGCCCTGATAGGCAACGCCGTGTTCCTCGCACCAAGCGGTCAGCTGGCCCAGCAGGCCGCCATAGACGTGTGCGGCGTCGGTGCCGACATGTCGGCGGACCTCCTCGAAATAGACCGCGCCGATGGGGCCAGCATCGACCTGCAACTGCTCAAGCCAACGCCTGAAGCGCAGATAGCGCATGCCGCCGCCGTCGAACCGGGAGGACTTGAGCGACAAGCACCCGCTGGTGGTCATGCCCATCGAACGCAGGGCCCAGCCGGTCGTGGTGCCGAGGTCGAGGGCGAGGATGACCCCGCAAGCGGGTATGACGGATATGACGGTTTGCTGGTTATCACCGTTAGAGGCGCGCGCGTGTGCGCGTGTAACGCCTATAAGGGGACTACCCGTCATATCCGTCATGGACGGTGAGCCACTGGGCATTTTCAGAACTCCATCGGTTCGGTTGAGGTCGGTGCCTGGCGCAATGCCAAGCCTCGGAAACCGCGGGCGGTCATGGTGTTGGCTCGCGCAAACCCCCGTGCTGTCAGGGTTTCTGAGAAGCGCTTGTTGGAGCCGGCGTACTCACCATTGCCGTCGGCCCACGCCTTCCAGTCCGCGTAGAGACGCTTGGACGTGTCGTGCAGGTTGCCCCCCTGATCACAGCGCTCATCGAGCCACCGGCCGACCGCATCCTCGGCGTCGAAATACTCCTCGGTCGCAGCCAGCACCGATGCCGGCGGCTGCAGCCCGATGCGCTGCCACTCCAGACAACCCTCGAGCGCCCAGCGCAGGATGCCGTCGCGCTCGGCCAGCAATCGGTCAGGCAGGCGCTTGTCGCGCTTGGCGGCCGGGATGGTGACGGTGAACGGGATCATGTGCAGACGACGGCGCATGGCCTCGTCGACATTGCGGATCGACGGCTTGTGATTGCCGACCACGAGCAGCTTGAACTGGGGGATGAACTCGAAGAAGTCCTGGCGCATGAACCGGGCGGTGATCTTGTCGCCGCCGGTCAGGGCCTTGAGCTTGCTCTCGGCCCAGCGGCTGCCCTGTTCTGTCTCGATGGCGGTCACGACGCGCGCGCCGCGCAGGCTGGCCATATCGGTCGGGTGGCGATCTCCATGGCTGGCCATGAACATGTCCATCGCCGCGACCGTGGCGTAGTCGCCCATCATCGCGGTCAGGGTGTTGGCGAAGACCGATTTGCCGTTTGCGCCGGTGCCATAGAGGAAGAACAGCGCGTGTTCGCTGGTCACGCCGGTCAGGCAGTAGCCGGCCATGCGCTGCAGATAGAGCTGCAGCTCGGTATCGCCGCCGGTGACGGTGGCCAGGAACTCACGCCAGACCGGACAGTCGCCCTGCGGCGAGGCGCTGGTGATCTTGGTCATGTAGGAGGGCCGATCGTGCGACCCGCCAACGGCTGTGTGCAGATCCACCACGCCTGCGGGCGTGTTCAGCGCCCAGGGATCGCGGTCCCAGACCTCGGTCGTCTCCGCATGACGCCGATCGGCCCGCGCGATGCGCTCGACCGCCGCAATCGTCGAGGCCGACGACAGCTTGGCCTTCAGCTTGGCGCTGGACGCCTTGCGCGCGGCCGAGCGGCAAACCTTGCGAGCCAGATCGTAGGCCTTGAGGGTGTCTTCACGGACCCAGACCGTGCCGGTCCAAGTCAGCCACTGGCCCCAGGCGGCGACGTATCGCCAGTCCTGCGCGTGCTGGCCGGTAAAGACCTCAGCGAGGGCATCCTCAGTCAGCTGGACCGGGGCCGCATCGTCGCCGCTGTCACCGCCGCCGCCTGTCGGACCGCCATTGCCGGTGTCGTCGAGGTAGTCCTCGCCGTAGCGGGCGCTGTCGAGCTTCCAGATCTTTTCGGCTTCCGACCGAAGCCGCGCCTGCTCCCACGGCGGGTCGATGCGGGCGTTGTTGTAGTCGACGATCTCCTGCCAGGCCTGGGTGGTGGTGACGTGGCCCTCGCGGCAGCGCCTGATCCAGTAGCCAATGATCCGCGACAGGGCATCAAATCGGGTTGTGCCGTCGACTCCGCCTTCGCGCACGGCCCGACCAAACAGCTCGGTCACGGTTCCAGTGCCGATGCCAGCGTCGTTGTAATCAAACTCTGAACTGGCCTCGCCCTCGAGCAGGGGCATGGCCAGAACTGCTTCGACCAGATCGCTGAGGTCGTGGTCGCGCTCGTGCTGGCTGAGGATTTCCACGAGCCGCGCCGTGCCGGACTTGCCGTGAACCGATCCCGCCACGCGGATGGGCTGATGCGGTGAGCGAAACGACGGGTCGCCACCAACCTTGCTGGCGATCATGTGACGCGCGCGGCAGACCGTGGCGATGTCGTCGCCCTCGGCTGGCTCGCTCAGCCGCCAATAGAGGTGCAGCTTGCGCTGGCCTTCAGGGGTGACTCCGCCCGACGCGACCACCAGGCTGGGGTCACCCAGATGACGGGCCAGATGTTCGTGCTTGGCGGCAATATCGCCATGGTCGAGATCGACCAGCACGACCTGGGTCTGCACGATGTGTTCGGCCCGGGCTTCACCAGATGCCGCAACAGTGCCGGGCACCACGAACAGCGCCATGCCGTTGTCGGCAGCCCATCCCGCCTGGATAACCAGTTTGTCCGCCAGCGCCGCGTCACACTCCATGAAGGGCGTGTGCGGCATCTGATCGCTGCCGCCTTTTTCCGCGAGCGCGCGAACCGGGACGAGGTGGTCGCAATAGCTGAACACCATCTGGGTGAAGGCCGCGATCATCTCGGGATTGGGTTTTACGCGATCGGCCGCGCCCTGGCTGTCAGCCGCCGTCATGCCCAGCACCTCTGCCTCCAGGCGCACCAGGCGCATTCGAAATGTTCGGGATCGGCGGAGACGCGGGGCAGCCATTCGCCGGCGTCGCAGGCCTGAAGAATGCGAACGGCCTTGTCGCTGGCCGCCTGTGCCAGAGCGCCGTTGAACGGCACCAGCTCGTGCCAGAGCTCGCAGGTGTCCTTATTCACGGCAGTGAAGACAGCCGGATGCTCGGTCAGGCCCAGATAGGCCTGATAGAGCGCGATCTGGGCCGCATAGACCGGCTTGGAGACCGTGACACCGCGCTTTACGATATCGCGCCAGTTCTTGGCGTTAGCGGATTTGCATTCCCACAGGGCCGGGACCGCCAGCCCATCGGGCGCAGCGACGATGACGCCGTCGATGTGTCCGCGGACACGCCCGCCAGCCACCGAGAAACCGAACTGGTCGCCGGACGCGTTGCGGGTGCGCAGTTCAAATCCCGCCTTGGTGATCCAGTCGACGGCCAGGTCCTCAAAGCAGTGGCCCGCCGCAAAGATGCGCAGGGTCTTGCCGGTGAACTCGCCGCCCGGGTCGCGAGGAACCTGCAGGAACTCATATTGAAGTAGCCGCGAGCAGCCTTCGCCAAGGCGGCTCCCGCCCAGATACTGGCGTGGTTCGCGGGCGCCGTTCTCCGCGGTGAGCACGGCATCGATGCGCGCGTTGACCTCGTCAGCGAAGCCGGCGGGCTTTTCGCGGTGATTGAAGTCCAGAGGTCCGGTCATCAGAACGGCACCTCCGGGGCGCTGTCCCGCATCGACTGCAGGAAGGCTCCGACGGCGGCCTGAGCCATGTTCCTGGCCTGGGGCCCGGTGACCTCACACAGCCGGCGTTCCCAGCCGATCTCCGCCATGATCTCGGCCATGGCCTTCAGCCCGGCGCTCAGGGCGGCGGTTTCGCGCTCGTCCGGATCAACCATGAGCAGCACCTGTGGACAGGAGCAGCAGCAGCGAGACAGGCAGATGATTCGCTGTCGTAATGGTCGCGCAGACGACCATTGCGGGGTCGCCGGTATGATTGAGACCGACAAGACAGTGGCAACAGCTGCTCCGGGACATGGCCCGGAGCTGGTTCAGAAGGCGCAGAAATTCGGGCATGCGACAGGGCTCCAGCTAGTCCTGTCACCTACCGGCGCGCTCCTCGAACTGTCGGGAGAACAAAAAGCGAAACCACACTCTTTAATCTGGCGCGCGATCCACTAACTTTGATCCCGACGACGCCCCCCAAGATTCTCGGAGCCTGCCGTGCCTACATTCAACCCCCGTGTGTTCACAAAACCGGACCGGCTCAAGAATATTGCTGCCCACAACCTCGTCGCTCTCTTCGATCTCTGGCCTGATTACCTGCCCAGCCGGGGCCTTTCGCTGTCAGGACACCCGGATGGGTTTCCGTTTGAGCAGCTCAGCAGCGTCCTGATGACGCCCAATGACCACACCCCGCCCGATCTAATCGATGCCCTGTACTTCATCGACGAGTCGGCGACGGACTTCGCGATTGAGGACCTGCTGGAGATCGCCAAGACACAGGAGATCGACCTCGGCGCCGCCGACAAGCTGACACCGGCCGATGTCGCTGTTCGGATATGGCTCGCCAAGCCGCAGGCGCTGAAGGACACGCATGCCCGTGCCGTCGTGTTCAACCAGAAGCGGTTCGTCTATTTCGGCGGCGGCGCAGACGAACCGAAGAAATTTCCGGAGGTCACCGAGGAAAAGACCTTGGCGATACAGGCCAGCTTCGATGACTGGTTTGGTAGCCGGCGCAAAGGGCGCGGCACCCGTGTCTTCACCTTCAGGCGCGACAAGCGTGTGTGGATGCTGGTGCGCCATGGCCTGCCGATGAGGCGGGAAGGCAACCACCAGGACACCGGCGAAACCGAGACCGAGTTCTATCGCCCGCAGCAGCACGATGTGCTGGTCTATGATGAGCAGACCGGCGAGATCGGCGTCCACACATCGACCAAGGGCGAGACCGAGCTCTATCTGCACACCATCGGGTTCCTGCTGTTCGATGACCCCGATCATTTCCCGCCGGCGGCAAAGTACAGCTTTGACCCGCTGCTGAACGACGGTCCCGCAGCGCTTGCCTGTGACGACATCGATGGCATCGACCGGATATTGCTGGTCGAGATCCAGCGGTATTGGCCGGGCCCCTTCGGAGAGCGTGAGATCCGCAAGGCAAATGACCTGTTCGGCGCGTTTGGCGACAAGTGGTCGGATCGACTGGCGCCGGGGAAGCTCTCTGGCGTGGTCTTCCGTGTCTGGTTCACCGGCTCAAAGAAGGATCGGTCTGTAACAGTCCGAACGCCGAACATCGCCCGGTATGATCGCAACGAGGATAGCGACGTCATCGAGCGGTGGCTCGTCGCTCGCGGCTTTTGCAAGGGCGGGGGTGAGACCATCCAGTGATGCGCCTGACGAACTTCTGGGAAACGCTTGATCAGCTTGCGGACACCTCGTTGCCCGAGGTGGACTGGCGCGGCGGTCATCAGAAGGAGTGGCCCTTCATCAAGCCGCTCCTGAAAGCCACGGGCAAAACGGCATCGTCGATCAGTTGCCCTTCACCTTCAGGCCCAAATTGCCCGCGCAGGGTTGTAGAACTCGATGATGGGCGTCTCGTTGCGGAGTGTCAGGATACGCCGGCAGTCTGCAAACGCCTTGATCTGAAGGCCCAGTGCGTGGCGATCAGCAAGCTCGACCGAGGCAAGTTCGCGGCGATGGTCTGCAAGGCTCTCGACCTAGCCGTATCGACCAAGAAGGCTGGCACCGATGGCGTTTTCCATGTTGGGGACCGCCAGGTTGCCGCCGGCATGGGCGTGCCAGTCTTCGCGCTGTTCCAGGGCGGGAGCCAGCCTGAGAAAAGTGTCGTCGCGCTTGAGGCTCTGGAGAGCTTCGCCAGTCCACGCCTGCTGCTGGTGCCGACAAGCCAGACCCTATCTTCGGATCAGAAGACTTGCCTTGGCCGCAACGGCACGACCCACATGGCCTTCGATGATGCGATCTTCTGCGACGACGCCCATGACGCGCAGGCAGCCCCGGCCATTACTCAGATACTCGACCGGCTGGTTACTGAGGTCAGCGAGACGCTTCAGGCCACTCCTGCTGGCTTGGTATGGCCGCTTGCGGCAGACGCCAGTTGGGGCGAGGTCAAGATCGCGTTCATCTCCGACGAGGTGATCAACGTCACCTTTCGGGGCGAGACACGTCGTCTTGAGCCATCGCAGCTGGGTATGGCCAAAGCGACAAACGGGAAACCGAACCTTCAATGGGTCTGGCTGAAGGCGTTCGCCGAAGCTGCCGGGCGCATCGATATTCCAGCCAAGGCGAGCGCCAGAAAGCAGAAGGAGCAGCTTTCGAAGAAGCTGATCGCAGCCTTTGGCATTCAGTACGACCCGATCGTCGCCAAGGCGCATGCCTATCAGACGGGCTACGTCACCAATGCCGATGGCCTGACGCAGGGCAAACAAGGAGCCTCGAAAACGAAATTTCGCTGACGACGCCTGATATTTTTCTCAATTTTTTTCGCCTGCCAAGCCGCCGGAAGCCCTCAAGGTTCGGCGGCTTTTTCATGCCCGCAGCACCCCCGAATCCGGGGCTCCAACGAATTTTCGCCGGTGACCAGCGTTCGGGCCGTCGTGCCCGTCTACCTGGGCAAGGCGAAACAACATGGAGTTCCAGAACCGTTATGACGGGTTCTCCCCGCGAGTAGTACGCAACATCCGATACCAGGCCAGCAGGCTCGCCCGCAGCGGCCGGCTTCCCGGGATGGACAAGTCCGATATCGAGCAGGACCTGATGCTCGACCTCCTGCAGCGGCAAAAGAAGTTCGATCCGGGGCGGGCCAGCTTCGACACCTTCGCTGACCGCGTGGTGACGCACCGGGTCGCCACATTGATGGCGCCGACCAGCCGGCTGCGGGCTGAACGCAGCATGGTCTCTCTCGACCTTCCGGCCAGCGCCAATGACGAGGATGCCCCGACGCTCGCGGAGGTCCTGCCCGAAAGCGCGGGGCTCTTTGCCAACGACAACATTCCGCCCGAGACCGCGGCGGGCCTCGTTCGCGACGTCCAACGCTTCCTGTCCAACCTGTCGCCCGTGCTGAGGCGCTATGCCGGGGTCCTGGCCGCCGACAATGTGAGCACCGCTGCGCGCGATGCGGGCCTGCACCGTTCGACCATCTACGAGCGCCTCAGCCAGCTGCGGTCGTCGGCCACAGCGGCCGGTCTGCATGAATATTTCGGCAGCATCCCGACAGCATTTCCGCAGCGCCGGTAGGTGATCAGCAGAGGACGACGGCGGCCGCCGATCTGTTCCTCACAAGATCATGCCGGGCCTTCGAGGAAATAGAACACCCTCAACGGAAATACCTCGACCGCGTGCTCCAGGGCGGCGTCGGGCCCGGCAGTAGTTACTTAGACGAACCCTGGTTCCCCACGACGGAACATAGGAGTCCATCTTGTTTAATTCTCCCCTGAAACAGCTTCGCAAGTCCCTGTGGCTGACCGAAGTCCCCGACAACATCTCCGTCCCCGCGATCGGCGATGAACCTGCCAGCGTCATCCCCACCGAGAAGGCTACGGTCGACGAGATCGCGTTCGCCGAACTTGCCCTGAGCCGGGAAATCTCGGCGCTGAGCCGGGTCAGTTCCTCGCTCGCCGAGATCGTCAAGCTCGCCCGCAAGCAGGGCGCCCGCGGCGTCGACAACGCTGTGACGGCGGCCGCGCGTGCACTGGGAGAGCGCAAATGACCGCGCCCTTCAACGCCCAGCCCCTGCAGATCATCACTGCTGATCAGCGCATGAAGGAGCGCCGCGGCATCAAGGGCGTGCTGACCGGCATCTCCGGTATCGGCAAGACCTCTCAGCTCTGGACCCTGAACCCCCAGACCACGCTGTTCCTGAACCTGGAGGCCGGTGAACTGGCCGTCCAGGGCTGGCCCGGCGACGAGATCCGCATCCGCGACTGGGAACGGGCCCGGGATCTGGCCTGCTGGATCGGCGGCGCCAATCCGGCGATGCGCGACGACCAGAGCTACAGCCGCTCGGACTATGCGCGGGTCTGCAACACCTTCGGCCCGCCGACCCTGCTCGACAAGTACGAGACCATCTTCGTGGACTCGATCACGGTGGCCTCGCGACTTTGCCTGCAGTGGTCAAAGGGCCAGCCGCAGGCGATGTCCGACCGCAGCGGCAAGACCGACATGCGCGGCGCCTACGGTCTGCTCGGTCAGGAAATGATCGGCTGGCTGACCCACCTGCAGCACACGCCGGACAAGAATGTCTGGCTCGTCGGTCTGCTCGACAAGCGGCTGGATGACTTCAACCGGCCGTTCTTCTCGCTGCAGATCGAGGGCGCCAAGACCGGCCTCGAGCTGCCCGGGATCGTCGATGAAATCCTGACGCTGGCCGACATCCGGCCTGCCGAGGGTGTCCCGTATCGGGCGTTCGTCTGCACGACCCTCAATGAGTTCGGCTTCCCCGCCAAGGACCGGTCCGGCCGCCTGGCCCCCGTCGAGCCGGCCCATCTGGGCCGCCTGATGGAGAAGATCCGCGGCCCGCTCGCCGACAGCTCGGTCGCCCGCCTGAATTTCGACCTGCCTGCGGCAGTCCCCACCACGCCGAATACCGGAGCCTAAACCCATGACCAATATCGACTTCAACACTGCCGACACGCAGGACTCTGCCTTCGCGCTCATCCCGGCCAACACGCTGGCCAAGGTCTTTCTGACGATCCGTCCCGGCGGGGCAGGCCCCGAAGGGTGGCTTACGCAGAGCAAGACCAGCGAGGCCCTCTATCTCAATACCGAGGCGGTGATCGAGGACGGGCCCCATGCCCGCCGCCGTATCTACACCCGCATCGGCTTCCGCGGTCGCAATGGCAGCGACGGCGGTGAGGACACCTATGCCAACCGCGGCCGGGCCCTGATCCGGGGCATCCTGGAATCCGCCCGCGGTGTCCGGGCCGATGACACTTCCGACCGTGCCCGCGCGGCCCGCACCATCCACAGCCTGGGTGAACTCAGCGGCCTGACCGTGGCCGTGAAGCTGGGCGTCGACCGGGACCGCAACAATCCCCAGGACGAAGGCCGCAACGTCATTCTGGCGGCCATCGGCCCCCAGCATCCCGACTATGCACGGCTCATGGGCGCAGCGCCGGGTGCCGCATTCACGCCGCCGGCCGCGCCCCAGGCTGCCGCTTCTTCCCAGTCTCCCCCGAACGGCAGCGCGCCGTTTTGGGCCCAGTAAGGGAGCGGTTCCATGATCCCCAGAGATTATCAGCAGGAGGCGGTGAACGCCGCCCGGTCCAGGACGGCTGCCCATGGCAACACCATCCTGATGCTGCCTACCGGCGCGGGCAAAACGGCCGTGGCCGGGTTCTATATCGGCGAGGAGGCGCAGGTGCAGCGGAACACCCGCACGCTGGTCCTCCAGCATACCGACGAGCTGATCGAGCAGAACCTCGCCTCGATCGGCGCCATCACTGGGTTGTCGACCTCCGTGGTCAAAGCCTCCCGGGATGACTGGTCTGGCCGCATCGTCTTTGGCAGCGTCCAGACCCTTGCCCGGGCGAACCGTCGCCAGGCCCTTGGCCAAGTCTCTCACGTCATCATCGACGAGTGCCACCGGGCGGCTGCCGACAGCTACCAGAACATCATCGCCGACATCCGCGCGATCAATCCGGCGGTCAAACTGCTGGGACTGTCGGCCACCCCGAGCCGTGGTGACGGTCGATCCCTGCGCAAGGTGTTCACCAACGTCGGCTACCAGCTGAAGATCGGGACCCTGATCGCCCGTGGCATGCTGGTTCCGCCGCGGACCTTCACCATCGGTCTGGGCATCGACGATGAACTGGCTGGCCTCGACGCCACCGCCGGCGACTTCGACATGCGCCAGGCCGACAAGGTGCTGAACAGGTCTGTCCTGAACGAGGCCGTGGTCGCCCACTGGAAGGAACGGGCCGGCGATCGGCGCACGATCTTCTTCTGTTCGACCATCGCCCACGCTGAGGCGGTCGCGGCTTCCTTCATGGCAGCCGACGTTACCGCTGCCGTGGTCAGCGGCGACATGCCCGCCGACCACCGGGCCGACGTCATCGCCCGGTTCGACCGCGGCGAGATCCAGTTGCTGGTTAACTGCATGGTCCTGACCGAGGGCTTCGACAGCCAGCCGGTCGGCTGCATCGGCATCCTGCGGCCCATGCTCCACAAGAGTACCTTCATCCAGGCGATCGGGCGCGGCCTGCGCAAGGTCGATCCGGAACGCTACCCCGGCATTATCAAGACCGATTGCATCGTACTCGACTTCGCCGGGGCGGCGCTGCGCCATGGCAGCCTCGAGCAGGAAATCAGCCTCGACAACGACGATCCGGAGCCGGGTCAGGTTCCCTACAAGTGCTGCCCGTCCTGTGAGGCGGAGGTGCCGCTGGGCGCCAGTGAATGCCCGATCTGCGGCTTCGGTTTCGAACGCCGCTCCAGCGCCAAAAGGGTGCTGACCGACTTCGACCTGATGGAAATCGACCTGCTGAACCAGTCGCCGTTCAAGTGGTGCGATCTGCACGGCGACGGCACATCGCTCATGGCCAGCGGGTTTGATGCTTGGGCAGGCGTGTTCAGCGACGGCACGCTCTGGCATGCGCTGGGGCGGCCCAAGCTCAAATCGACGCGGGTCCTGGCGATCGGCACCCGGGTTCAGGCCCTGGCAGCCGCAGACGACTTCCTGCGGTCGACCGAGAGCAGCCATGCCGCTGCCAAGAGCCGTGGCTGGATCAATGAGCCCGCCAGCACCAAGCAGATGGCCAAGCTGGCCGAGGCCGGCATCGGCGTCTCCGCGCTCGATTTTGGCTTCTCCAAGTACGACGCCAACTGCCGTCTCAATTTCCACTGGAACCGCGGCGCCATTGGGCGGCTGGTGAATGCTATGCAGACGAGGATGGCAGCATGAGCCGGAGAAGCGGTATTGCGCCGGAACTGATTTCTACTGACGAGCGGCTGTCCGAGTTGGGTCGGATACTGGCGGCCGGCGTTCTGCGGATGCGCCAACAGTCCAGCAGTTTTTCTGACAGTGAAGGAGATAGTTCACTCGCATTCCTGCCCACCAAGAGCGGTGGTGTCCACCGGACAGAGGCCCGAGTTGGAGGACAGTAATGCAAACAGAACGCGTAAGATCAGCAGCGCGACCCGAAGGTCAGCTGCTGGGGCGGCTCGCCGCCATGAAGGCCATGTCGGTGGTTGAACTGAAGGCGGAGTGGCAGAGCCTTATCGGCACGCCAGCGCCGAATAACAGCCGGCAGTTTCTGGAACATCGGCTCGCCTACAGGATTCAGGAGCTGGCCCTCGGCGGGCTGGGTGGCCCGGCCGCCAAGCTGCTCGACGCCCTGGCCGATGAGGTCGAGGGCAAGAAGGTCCGGCGCACGGTCATCAGCGATCCCCGCAACCCGGTCATCGGCACCCGGCTGGTGCGCGAATGGGACGGGGCCGAGCACGTGATCACCGTGCTCAAGGACGGGTTCGACTGGCAGGGACGCCGCTACAAGTCCCTGTCGTCCATCGCCCGGGACATCACCGGCACCCGCTGGAACGGCTACCGCTTCTTTGGCTTGCGCGACATCAAGAGGGGCGAGCGATCATGACCGTCAACACCCCGATGCGCCGCCTGCGCTGCGCCGTCTACACCCGCAAGAGCTCCGAGGAGGGGCTCGACATGGAGTTCAACAGCCTCGACGCCCAGCGCGAGGCCTGCGAGGCCTATATCACCAGCCAGAAGGCCGAGGGTTGGGTCCCGGTCCGCGACCGCTACGATGACGGCGGCTTCTCAGGCGGCACATTGGAACGGCCGGGCCTGAAGAACCTGCTGGCCGACATTGAGGCCGGGCTGGTCGACGTGATCGTGGTCTACAAGATCGACCGCCTGTCACGCTCGCTGATGGACTTCTCGCGGCTCGTTGAAGTGTTCGACAAGCATGGGGTGACGTTCGTCTCCATCACCCAGTCGTTCAACACCACCACCTCGATGGGTCGGCTGACACTGAACATCCTGCTGTCGTTCGCCCAGTTCGAGCGTGAGGTCACCGGCGAACGCATCCGCGACAAGATCGCCGCATCCCGCCG
>Ga0247831_1006691_pt1 | contig 13417 bp, 14 predicted proteins | sample LaCruzMarch2015__9_FD_192406 | JGI IMG/M metagenome (GOLD analysis project Ga0247831, IMG submission 192406) | Freshwater microbial communities from meromictic Lake La Cruz, Castile-La Mancha, Spain - LaCruzMarch2015_1m | ecosystem: Environmental > Aquatic > Freshwater > Lake | place: Spain...
GCCGGGGAACTCGAGTCGCGCGAAGGCATAGCCGGCGAGCGTGATGGTGACGAGCTGCACGGCGAGAATGCCGAAGGCGATGATCGCCGTGTTGAGCGTGTAGAGCGGGAAGTCCGCCGAGGCCCACGCTTCACGGAAGTGAGCGAGGGTCGGCACGTAGTCCGGCACGAGTGACGCCATGCCGGCCGAACCGTAGGCATCGGGCCGGAAGGCGGCGACCAGCATCCACAGGAACGGCACGAACCAGAGCAGGGCTGCGACGATCACCAGCAGCATGCCGATCTTCGGCGTCAGTTCGCCACGCGTGGCGAGCGGCGTTTCGACGACGCGACGGGGCTGCATATCGTCGACGAGCTGCGTCATCGCCCGCGCCCTCCGAGTGAGCGCTCGAGCGAGCCGAGTGAAACCAGCGTCACGGCGAGCAGGAAGGCGAGCGAGATGAGCGTTGCAGCCGACGCGCGCCCGACGTCGTAGTTTTCGACCGCCTGCTGGTAGATGTAGAACAGCACGAGGTTGGTCGAATCCGATGGCCCGCCCTTGGTAAGCACGAACACGTGGTCGACCTGTGTCACGATGTTGATGAGCGCGATGACGAACACGAACGCGATAGTCGGGCGCAGGTAGGGGAGCGTCACGTACCAGAGCCGCTGGAAGGGCGAGGCGCCTTCAAGATAGGCCGCCTCGTAGGCGTCGGCCGGCACCGCCTGCAGCCCCGCAAGGAAGAACAGCATGTAGTAGCCGGCGTTCTTCCACACCGTCAGCACGATCAGCGACCACAGCGCGACATCGGGATCGCCGAGCCAGTTCGGCGGGTTCGACACGATGAAGCGGCCGTACTTGCCGAGGTAATAGTCGATCAGCCCGACGCCCGGCAGGAAGATGAACAGGAACAGCGAGGCGGCGGCGATCAGCGGAATGAGCACGGGCAAGAAGAACATCGAGCGCAGCAGCGCGTTGAAGCGGCCGGAGCGGGTCAGCGCAATAGCGAAGAACAGCGCGAGCGTGAGGCTCGGCACAACGGTCGCAACGGCATAGATCAGATTGTTGAGCAGCGCCTTGCGGAACGCCGGATCGGCCAGTACGGCGGCGAAATTATCGGCACCGGCGAACACCACGCGGGCGCCAGCAACGGGCTTGGAGTGCAGGCTGTCCCAGGCCAGCTGCACGATCGGCAGATAGACGAACAGCGCCAACAAAACGAGCGACGGCGCCAGCAGCAGATAAGCACCGAGCGCTTTGGCCAGCGGCGACGGCGTAACCGCCGCCCTTGGGCGGCCGCTGCTGCGGGCCGTCTTCAAATCGCTCGCCCCGCTCATCACCACGTCAGCCATCGGCGCCTGCCTTTCGGTGTGGGACCCGCCAAGAGCGGGTGCCACGCGGGCATTGCTGGCCGGTGACGGATCGATGACGGTTTCTCAACGGCCACCGAAGTGATCGCGGCCAAGCATGTAGGCGCGGTCGTCCATGTCGGGGTTCACGAACGGAAACCGCGGGCTCGCGTCCAGGAAGTCGTGCGCATGCACGACGACCGCGTCGGTCGAGACAAGCACCACGCCGTAGGCGGGCGGCTCGTGGCTCGCCATGTGCACGCAGTCTTTCGAGAGATCGAACCAGACCTGATGGCTCGTTCCGCGCAATGTCGAGAACGGGATGCCCTGCCAGCTGCCCGAGATCGGCCGGTGGACATGTCCGTGGAATAGGTGGCGAATCCGCGCCTTGTGGGGACGGATCACGTCGAGGAAGGCCGCGCGCTCGGCCAGCGCGATGCGGTCCATGTCGTGGATGCCGACCTCGAACGGCGGGTGGTGCATGAAGACGAGCAGCCCCATGCCGGCGGGCGTCGCGGCGAGCGTCTCGGCGAGCCACCCCAAGCGGGCGGCGCACATCTGGCCGGCGTGGCTCGTCTCGTCGAGCGTGTCGAGGAACACGAGGCGTTGGTTGCCGACATCGCGGATACCCTGCACGAAGCCCTTTGTATCACGAGGCGCAGCGTCGAGCGCTGCGAGGCAATTGGCGCGCAGGTCGTGGTTGCCGACCATCGCCACATACGGCATGGCGAGCGGCGCCAGCGCAGCCTTGAACTCGGCGTAGGCTTGCGGCTCACCCCAGTGAGTCAGGTCGCCGGTGACGACGCAGAGGCTCGCGTCCTTGTGGTGCGCATTGATGTCGGCGATCGCCGCATCGAGACGCTTGCGCGGGTCGAGGCCGTAGAGCGTCTGCCCCGGCTCCACCAGATGCGTGTCGGTGATGTGGATGACCTTCATGCCCGCCCCCTCGCTGTCGAGTGCGGGCATAACGGTGGCGCATGAAGCCTGCGTGACAGCGAGTCGCGAGACGGCGGGCAAGGCAGCCAAGCTGCCTCGCCCCGCCGCCTCAGGTGCGATGGACGACGTTGACCAGCGGCTCGCCGGACGCCAGCCGTCGCACGTTGTCGGCGATGGTCTCCTGGCGGCGACGCACGAGGCCGTCGGTCCAGCCCGACATGTGCGGGCTCATGATCACGTTGGGCAGCGACGCAAAGTCGAAGCGCGACGGCTGCGTGACCGACTTTGCCGCCGAGGGGTAAGTGTACCAGGTGTCGATCACGGCGCCAGCGATGTGCTTCTCCGCGAGCGCGCGGTACAGCGCCTCCTCGGCGATGACTGGGCCGCGCCCGACATTGACGATGGTCGCCGTCGGCCGCATGGCGGCGAGGGCTTTGGCATCGACGATGCCCGCCGTCTCCGGCGCCAGCGGCAGCGACACGACGATGTGGTCGGCGGCACCCATGAAGGCTTCCAGCCGGTCGAGCGTGTAGCTTTCATCGACCAGTTCAGACCGCTCCACGGTCGAGCGGTTGGCAACCACCACCCGCATACCGAACGCCTTGGCGCGCGCCGCTATCGCCTTGCCGATATGACCGAAGCCCAACAGGCCGATGGTTTCGCGGCCGAGTTCCGTCCGCAATGCGTTCGGGCGGCCGGCATAAAAGGTCCATTCGCCCTTGCGCAGGTCGGCGTCGGCCTTGGCCAGCGGCACGTGTCGGGCAAGCAGGCTAGCGAATACGTACTCGGCGATCGGCGCCTCGTGGCCGTAAGCATTGCACAACGTGCAGCCGGCAGGCAGCCGCGTCACATCGATAGTGTCGGTGCCAGCTGACGGCGCGTGGAATAGGCGTACGCGCTCGGGCAGTGGCGACTTCTCGTCGAGTCGGATGCCGACAACGACGTCGGCCGCCGCGAAGGCGACGCGCTCGTCCGGCTGATCGAGTGCAGCGGAGAGCCCGTCGATGCTCGAGGCCATCCCGTCGGGCAGCAGGCTAGCGAAGCCATCCATGAAGTTGCGCGCGTTCTCGCCGTGGAACACGATGCGGAGGGGAGCTGTCATCGTCCTGCCTCTTCGTCTCTCGACACTCTCGCTTCGGCTCTCAAAGGACCGCGAGCATGCCACCGTCGACATAGATGATCTGGCCGTTGACGTAGTCCGAGGCAGCCGACGACAAGAACACGGCGGCGCCGACCAGTTCGTCCGGGTTGCCCCAACGCTTCTGCGGCACGCGGCCGATCACCCACGCATTGAAGGCCTCGTTGGCGACCAGCGCCTGATTCATGTCGGTCAGCATGTAGCCGGGGCCAATGGCGTTGGCCTGGATGCCATGCTGTGCCCACTCGGCGACCATGGTTTGCGTGAGCATCTTGATGCCGCCCTTGGCTGCCGTGTAAGGGCCCACGGTCGCGCGCGCCGCAGTGCTCATCAGCGAACCAATGTTGACGACCTTGCCGCGCTTCCTTGGGATCATACGCTTGCCGGCCTCGCGACCGACGAGGAAGGCGCTCGTAAGGTTGGTGTCGATCACCTTCTGCCACTCGGCAAGCGACAGTTCGACCAGCGGCTTCCGCAACTGGATTCCAGCATTGTTGATCAGGATATCGATGGCGACGCCCTGCGCGTCGAAAGCCTCGAAGGCCGCGACGACGGCCGCTTCGTCCGTCACGTCGAAGGCGCGGCCGATGGCGTCGATACCCTTGGCCTTCAGCTCGGCAACGGTCTTGGCGACGCCCTCGGCCGTGGTACCGTTGATGACGACGCGCGCGCCAGCGTTCGCCAACCCCTCGGCGATGGCCCGGCCGAGCCCGCGCGCGGAGCCGGTGACGAGGGCGGTCTTGCCGCCAAGATCGAACAAGGTGGAGGACATCGCGCAGCTCCGTTGTGACTCTTTGAAGTCAGTGTTGGCACGGCTCGGAGCGCTCGCCAATACGTCGGAGTGGATGGCTGGACCGTCGTTGCGTTGGTCGACTGGCCGGTGTAGGGCGCACCACCTTTTCCCGGCAGGTCGACGCGCCGCATCGCACACGACCTTTCGATCATGCGCGACGCGCCGCTTTCGCGTAACCGCAGCTCGTTACTGACGAACGCCGCCGGGACCGATGGTCCCCTGCGATCCGTCGGTACGACCCGGGACGGATGACGATGTGTTGGGGACCGATGTCGGGTTCGGCGTCTGCACGGTACTTGGCGCGGTTGACTGCGGCGTCGGGAAACCGGGTGACGGCGGCAGCGGTCCTGGAACAGTCGGTGATGGCACCGAGCCGGTGGTGCCCGGCGTTGACGGTGAAGGAGTAGGACTGGGTGTTGCGCTGCGCTGGCTCGTGCCTGTGCCTGTCGTGCCTGTGGCGCCCGTTGCGCCTGTGGAGCCGGTCCCCGAAGAGGCTCCCCCGCCCGACGTTTGCGCGACCGCAGCAGAACCGGCGAGAGACAGCACCAATGCTGCCACGGTGAGCATCCGCAGCGATTTGACAGTCATGGGATGTTTTCCTTGAGGCTGGGCTCGTGAATTGACAATTTGCATCGCCCCCATTTGAGAACCCGTGCCGAAGCCCGGGTGCCTGATCGGTAAACCTCCGCCTATCCTGTGCGTTCCATCTCCGCGTCGTACCGGGTCACGGTTCTTCGACGGAGCGCCCTTCCAACGCCTCTCGCCTGTTTCGCCATGATCGGTCGAATCTGGCGCATGTCCACATCGAAGCGTGCGCTATCGCCAGCCCGCTCAGAAGTCCGTGTCCGCCTCCGCGGCGACGCGCTTCTGGTGGCGAATGTGCTGGATCAGCGCGGCCACCACCGAAAGCACTGCGGCGGCGAGCAACAGGCCCGAGATCGGCCGCGTGAAGAACAGCCAGGGGTTATCGTCGGTCATGATGGCGCGGATCAGGTTGATTTCGATCTGGTCGCCGAGAATGAGGCCGAGGATGAGCGGCGCCAGCGGAAAACCGCCCTTGACCAACGCGTACCCGAGAAAGCCGAACAGCAGCAGCACATAGACGCCATGCATCGTCTGGCTGAGCGCGAAAGCGCCGATCACACAGAACACCAGTACGACCGGCGCAAGCATGGCGAGACGCACCGTCACGATGCGCAGCATGAGGCCTGCAAGCGCGCCGATGATGATGACCATCAACGGGTGGGCGAGGATGTAGGCGGCATAAATGCCGTAGGCCAGCGCGGGTTGCTGGCTGACGAACAGTGGCCCCGACTGGATGCCGTGGATGGTGAGGGCGCCGAGCATCACGGCGGTGACGGCATCACCCGGGATGCCGAATGCCATGATGGTGACAAGTGAACCACCAACATTGGCGTTGTTGGAGGATTCCGACGCGATGATGCCTTCCGGCGCGCCCTTGCCGAACCGCTCGGGCGTCTTCGAGAACTTTTTCGCCTGATCGTAGGCGAGCACGCTCGCGGCTGATCCACCGATCGCCGGCAACACGCCGATGACGACACCGACGAGCGTCGACCACAGCAGCAGGAACGGACGCGACAGGATCTCTCCGAGCACCTTGATGTGAGAGACCGCGAGGATCTGCACGGGAACAGCGGGCACCGTGCTGGAGCCGCGATCGCGATGGGCTTTTGCGCCGAGCTTTTCGATGTCGGTCATGATCTGGGCGAAAGCGAAAATGCCGATCAGAACTGGCAGGAATGGGAAGCCGGCACCGATGAACGACGAGCCGAAATCGAAGCGCGGTATGCCCGTGATCGGATCGTTGCCGATCACTGTCACCAGCATACCGAGGGCCGCCGAGAAGAGGCCTTTGGCCAGCGAGCCTTCGGTCAGGCCGGCGACCATGGCAAGCGCCAGCATGAACAGCGAGAAGTATTCCCACGGCCCGAACCGCAGGGCGAGCGCTGCGAGCGGACCGGTTACGAGGATCAGGAAAAGGCCGCCCATAAGGCCGCCGATGAACGACGACCACACGCCGAGCCAAATGGCGCGCGCCGGTTCGCCATTGCGCGCCATGGGAAAGCCGTCGAACGTGGTGGCGATGGCCGACGGCGTGCCGGGGATACCGATCAGGACTGCGGTGACGAGGCCGCCGGCCGAGCCGCCGACGTAGACGCCCGTCATGCAGGCGAGGCCCTGCAATGGATCGAGACCATACGTGAATGGCAGCACGATGATGATCGTCATCGTGATGGTGACGCCGGGCAACGCGCCGCCGACGACGCCGGCGAGCGTGCCGACAAACAGCGGCAGCAGGTATTTCCACTGGGCGACCGTGACGAGGCCCTGCCCCAATAGTTCGAGCATCATCTCACCATCCGGTCCAGAGGCCACGCGGCAGCAGCACGGCGAGGTAGCGCTCGAAGGCGAGCCAGGTGACGGCCGAGGTGGCGACCGCGATGGCGGCAGCCGTCATCCAGGCAGCCGGCGTGCGCGGCCGCTCGATCGCCGCCAACATGGAAGCGACGAACACAACCGTCGCGATACGAAAGCCAAGATAGGGCAACGCGAACACGTAGGCCGTGACCACCAGGAAGCCGAGCGCGACGCGGCCATAGCCGGCTTGCGCTGCGCCGTCGTGCAGAGCCGGGCCATCACGGCTGGTCACATCGGCCTTCGACCAGTTCGCCCGGAGCGACTCGACGATCAGCGCGATACTCGCCAACGCAAGTACCGCAAGCACGATGCGTGGATAGAAGCCGGGCCCGACTGGCACCATCGGCAAGCTCGGCAAGCCGAAACTTTGCCAAGTGAGCAGGGCGCTGATGCATAAGCCGATGACGCCGGCGAGCCCGTCGCTGCCGAGTCTCATTTACGGGCCAGTCCGAGATCCTTGAGGATCGCGTGGTTCTCCGCGTCGAGCTTGGCAAAGAACTTGCCGTAATCCGCCGCGTTCATGTAGCTGACGCGGGTGCCCTGCTTCTTCATCGCGGCGGCGAACTCGGCTTCCTTGGCGGCATTGGCGCACGCGTCACCGAGCTTGGCCTTGACCGGCTCCGGCGTCCCCTTCGGCACGACCAGTCCACGCACCACCTCGTAGACGACGTTGACGCCGAGTTCCTTCAGCGTCGGCACGTTGGGCAGGTCCGGATCGCGCGTTTCGGTGGCGATGGCTAGGAACTTCAGCTCACCGGCGTCGACCTTGCCCTTCTGGGTGAGGTTCGAGTCGGTAAGATCGATATGGCCGCCGAGGATCGCGTTCATGCGCGGTGCGAGGCCGTCGTATGACACGTACTTGAGCTTGATGCCGGCCGCCTTCTCGACAGACGCCGGGAACAGATGGCTGGTCGAGCCGAGCGTCGCGCCGACCGAGATCGCGCCGGGCCGTTTCTTGGCGTCCTCGACGAACGACTTGAAATCGGTCCAAGGCGTCTTGGGGCTCGCGGTCAGGATCGACGGCGTTGCAGCGAGCAGGCAGATCGGCTCGTAGTCCGTGTATCTCACGTCGGACAGACCGACATAATAGGTGAGATGGATGAAGTCGTGGATGGCCAGCAGCGTGTAACCGTCGGCCGGCGCGCCCTTGACCTCGCGCGCCCCGACCGTGCCCGAGGCGCCGCCGACGTTGGCGATGACGATCGGTTGGCCGATATGTTTCTGGAGGAGCGGGGCGAACGGGCGGAAGATGTTGTCGGTGTCGCCACCGGCAGCCCAAGGCACGACCATCTTGATCGGACGGTCGGGGAACTGAGCGAGTGCTGCGCCACTCGCGGTGACACTGGCCAGCAGGGCGATCGCAATCTTCGTCAGCATTCGCATGTTCTTGTTCCTCCACAGCCGGCGTTGGTCCCGGTGACATCAGACTAGCAGAGCCGTCACCCGTGACAATGCACCGAGGACTGCGGTCGCAGTTTCGCGGCGAGGGATTGTCGCTGACCGCCCCGTGCGATAACGAGGCCTCGACGTCGGAACGATTGCCGCGACCCGATGATCGCTAGAGCCGATATGTGCCGACACGAGCCGAAGGATGCCCCGATGAGCCAGGCCGCCACCGCCACAAAGCCTGCCAGGACCTACGTCGTCGCCGGCGCCACCGGCGACTGGGAAGTGGTGATCGGCATGGAAGTGCATGCCCAGGTCGCCTCCAACGCCAAGCTGTTCTCGGGCGCCTCGACGGCCTTCGGCGGCGCGCCGAACAGCCATGTCTCGCTGGTCGATGCTGCGATGCCCGGCATGCTGCCGGTCATCAACAAGGGCTGCGTGGCGCAGGCGGTGCGCACCGGCCTCGGCCTCAAGGCCGAGGTCCATCTCTACAGTGTGTTCGACCGCAAGAATTACTTCTACCCGGACCTGCCGCAGGGCTACCAGATCAGCCAGTTCAAGCAGCCGGTGGTCGGCGAGGGCGTGGTCGAAATCGACGTCGACGGCGAGGCCAAGACCGTGCGCATCGAGCGGCTTCACCTGGAGCAGGACGCCGGCAAGTCGATCCACGACATGCACCCGGATTATTCCTACGTCGACCTCAACCGCTCGGGCGTCGCGCTGATGGAGATCGTCTCGCGGCCGGATCTCCGCTCGCCGAAGGAGGCGCAGGCCTACGTGACCAAGCTGCGCACTATCCTGCGCTACCTCGGCACCTGCGACGGCGACATGGAGAAGGGCAACCTCAGGGCCGACGTCAACGTCTCGGTGTGCAAGCCGGGCGCCTACGAGCGGTTCCGCGCGTCGAGCGACTTCAAGCACCTCGGCACGCGCTGCGAGATCAAGAACGTCAACTCGATCCGCTTCATCGGTCAGGCGATCGAGGCAGAGGCACGCCGCCAGATCGACATCATCGAGGGCGGCGGCAAAATCGATCAGGAGACGCGCCTGTTCGACCCTAAGAGCGGCGAGACGCGCGCCATGCGCTCGAAGGAAGAAGCGCACGACTACCGGTATTTCCCCGATCCCGACCTGCTGCCGCTGGAACTCGACGCCAAGTGGGTGGACGACATCAAGGCACAGCTGCCGGAACTGCCGGACGAGAAGCGCGCCCGCTTCATGACGGCCTACGGGCTCAGCCCGTATGACGCGAGCGTGCTGGTGGCCGAGCGCGAGAATGCCGACTTCTTCGAGGCGGTGGCCAAGGGGCGCGATGGCAAGATCGCGGCCAATTGGGTGATCAACGAGTTGTTCGGCCGGCTCAACAAGGACGGCAAGGGCGTCGAGCAGAGCCCGATGACGGCTGAGCAGCTCGGCGGCATCGTCGACCTGATCGGCAAGAACGTGATCTCGGGCAAGATCGCCAAGGACCTGTTCGAGATCGTCTGGGCCGAGGGCGGCGACCCCGCCGAGATCGTCGAGACGCGGGGCATGAAGCAGGTCACCGATACCGGCGCCATCGAAGCGGCCGTCGACGCCATCATCGCGGCGAACCCCGACAAGGTGGAGCAGGTGAAAGCCAAGCCGACCATGCTCGGCTGGTTCGTCGGGCAAGTGATGAAACAGACCGGCGGCAAGGCCAACCCGCAGGCGGTGAACGACGTGCTGAAAGCGAAGCTCGGGATCGAGTGAGATGATCGAGGTGCGGCGAGCAACGCTCGACGATCTGGCGGCGGTCCGAGTGCTGCTCGGAGAGACGTGGCACGCGACCTACGACGCTATTTACGGCAACGAGCGCGTCGCGCAGATCACCGCCACCTGGCACTCGGTCGATGCGCTTCGCCGACACCTCGACAGCGGCGGGCTTCGTCTCGTCGCGGTGCGCGACGGCGTCATCGTCGGCACGGCAGCTGATTTGCCAAGCGGGGGCGGCGACCACGTGAAGCTCGCGCAACTCTACGTGCTGCCCGCCGGACAGGGCACGGGTAAAGGGCAAGCACTGCTCGACGCGTTCATCGCCGCCTTCCAGTCCGCGCGCCGGATCACACTCGAGGTCGAACCGGCGAACACGCGCGCGATCGCGTTCTACGCACGGCATCGCTTCGCCAAGATCGGCGAGGTCGCAAACTGCGGTGGCGGCGCCAGCGGCATCCAGGCGGTGGTGATGGGGCGGGCCAACTGAGCCATCGATCGCGAACCTTCCCAAAACCTCAGAGCACCGCCATGGCAACACTCGTCGCGGCATGCTAGTCAGCGTGCAGCGTTCAGTGCGGCGTGGAGACCTGTCATGGCGGAACAGCAGACCCCCGGGATCAGTGCCGAGGATCTCGAAAAACTCGTCGGCCACCTGAAGGATGCCGAGGTCGACGCCGACGACGCGAGGCTCAATTCCGTCGAGAGCCTGGAGTTGTGGGTGCGCACGCATCCGGCTCTTCAACAGGCGGTGTTCGTCGAGAACATCGCCCAGCTCGGACCGGCGCTCCTGCAGGCCATCAGGGCCATGCTCGGCCTGTGAGCGAGGCGAGCCCATGAGCGGAGCGGATCCGGGAGGATCGCGTCGATGAGCGGGGCGGCGGGCGAAGCGCTCGCGCCGCTGGTGCGCGCGATAGAGGAGGAGTTCGTCAAGGCGCCCCCCACCATCGCGGTGATCGGGCTGTCAGGCGTCGGCAAGTCCTCGACGATCAACGTCATGTTCGGCACCGATAAGCGTGTTTCGGCGACGACGCGCGGGACGAGCCGCTTCAATTCCAAAACGCTGGAGTTGGCGAGTAACCGCGTCGACGGGTCCGCCATCAGGGCGGCGTTGCGGGTTATCGACGCTCCAGGGCTCGGCGAGGATATCACCCTCGACCAGAACTATCTCGCTCGATACCGGCACCATCTGCCCAAGGCCGACATCGCGCTTTGGGTGGTGGCCGCCCGCAACCGCGCGCTGGCGCTCGACCAGCGCTACCTCGAGCAACTCGCGGACCGAATGCCGCGCCTCGTCATCGGCATCAACCAGGTCGACCTCGCCGATCCGGTCGACTGGAACGAAGCGATCAACATGCCGTCGTCGACGCAGGCAGACCACATCTCAGGGATAGTCGAGGACCGGCGTGAAAAGCTCGCCCGCTACGCCCGTAACGAGGCACCCGCGGTCGTCGCCTACAGCGCGCGCCGCTACTACAATCTGCAGGCGCTGTTCCTCGCTTGCATCAAGTCGGCGCCGCCGGAACGGCGCTGGATGTTCGAACTATTGAAGTCGTTCTCGACGTTCGACTGGCTCGAACGCGCCAAGGGGCTGAGCGAGGCGCAGAAGCGAGAGCTGGCGAAGCGATACATCGCCTCCGATGCGAAAATAGAACTGGAGAAGCTCGCGCGGGTGATGAAGTCGTAAGGTCGGGAGATCGTTAGGTCGTTAAATCGGATCGTTCTCGGCCGCCGACCTCACGATCTCTCCACCTCACGAACTCCCAACTGCGAGCGAGCATGCCAGCCGATCCCATAACGCCCCGCGCTCAGTCCACTGCACCGCCGCAGATCAGCGAGCCGATGGGCTGGTTCCTGCTCGCCATGGCGCCGTTGTTCTGGGCCGGCAACATCATCGTCGCGCGCGCCGTGCATGCCGATCTCGCGCCGGCCGGCCTCTCGTTCTGGCGCTGGCTGATCGCCTGCCTGATTGTGCTCGCGGTCGTATTCCCCTACCTCAAGGGCCAATGGGGGCCGATGCGCCGCCACTGGGGCTATATCCTGATGATGGGCGGACTCGGCGTCGGCTTCTTTCCGGTGCTCCTCTATCACGGCATCAAGGGCTCGACGGCACTCAACGCCAGCATGATCCAGGCGCTTTGCCCACTGCTGATCCCGTTCATGGCGTGGGGCCTCGGCGGCGCGCGCGTATCGCTCGCCAACGGCATCGGCATCCTGGTGTCGATGGCTGGCGTCGCGTTCCTGGTGAGCAAGGGCGATCCCACGGCGCTCACGGCCGGCGCGATGTATCCGGGCGACATCTGGCTCGCCGCCGCGATGCTGATCTGGTCGCTCTATTCGGCGCTCGTCAGGCGGCGCCCGGCGGACCTTTCGCAGACCGCGTTCCTGGTCTCGACCATGGCGGCGGGCGCCGTGATCACGCTGCCGCTCTATCTCTACGAGACGGCCTTCATCCGCCCGATGCCGACCGACTGGGCGTCGATGGCAGCCCTCGCCTACATCGTGATCGGGCCATCGATCGCCGCCTACTACTGCTTCAACCGCGGCATGGAGCGCATCGGCCCGGCGCGCGGCGGCCTCGCCATGCACTTCGTGCCGCTGTTCGGCGCGGCACTTGCGGTGCTCGTGCTCGGCGAGCCACTCCGCTGGTATCACGCGGCAGGGGCGGCGCTGATCTTCGCAGGCGTGGTGGTTGCGAGTTGGCGGCGGGCCTGAGGCTGGCGACGACGGTCACCCGTCGGACACAGCGACAGGACGTGAGACTCTCGTCCCCGTCCTGTGCAATCAGACTATAGCGCTGAATCGTGCGATGGCCGATGCACTGCGCTTCGGCCGGCCCGCTTCAGGCCTTGGCGGCGTCGGCGATGGTCGCCTTGATCGCCGCGGCGGCGTCACGCGCCTTGCCGGCCATCTTCTTCAGCCGCTTGCGCACGGCCGGTGTGTTGCCCTGAGGGCGCGACACGGAGGCGCGGGGAATGGCGCGGCTGGCCTTCTTCTTGCGCGTTTCGATGTTGCGCGGCGAGCGGGCACCTTTGGCGGCGGGCATGGGAAACCTCTGGCAGATCGGGCGCCGGTCGCGCGCATGTCAGCGGCGGACGACGAGGGCTGAAGCAATTGGGAACGGCAGCCCAGGAGGCGCCGGAGCGGTGTTCCTTACGCGAGCGGCCGCCAGCGCGCAAGAGTGCGGGCGCTACGACAGTTGCGCCGGGGCGCGACGCGGCATATTTCGGCATAGGGGACTGGCCCCAGCAGCGGGAGATCAGCGTGGGCGACGACAGCATGACAGGTCCAGAGGGGCCGTCGGTTGCACCGACATCGCTCACCGCGCAAGCGTCCGGAGGGGCGCCGGCCGGCCTTGCCGGAGAGATCGCACGGCGGCGCACGTTCGCGATCATCTCGCACCCCGACGCCGGCAAGACCACGCTGACCGAGAAGTTGCTGCTGTTCGGCGGCGCGATCCAGCTCGCCGGCCATGTCAAGGCGAAGCGCGACAAGCTGTCGACCCGGTCGGACTGGATGGCCATCGAGAAGGCGCGCGGCATCTCCGTCGCGACGTCCGTGATGACGTTCGAATACGGCGGGGCGGTCTTCAACCTGCTCGACACGCCGGGCCACGAGGACTTCTCGGACCACACCTACCGCACGCTAACGGCTGTCGACGCCGCG
>Ga0247831_1006692_pt1 | contig 13417 bp, 10 predicted proteins | sample LaCruzMarch2015__9_FD_192406 | JGI IMG/M metagenome (GOLD analysis project Ga0247831, IMG submission 192406) | Freshwater microbial communities from meromictic Lake La Cruz, Castile-La Mancha, Spain - LaCruzMarch2015_1m | ecosystem: Environmental > Aquatic > Freshwater > Lake | place: Spain...
CCGGTGTTTTTTAAGCGCTTCTCCGACCTCATCCGCGAAGCCATCGAGGACTACCGCCTCAAACGCATCGCCGACGCCGAGTATCTGCGCCGCGTCACCGCCGCGCAGGAAGCCGTCACCACCCGCAAAGTCGGCGGCCTGCCCCCCGCCCTCGAAAACCGCGACGCCGCCACGGCCGTTTTCAACGCGCTCAAGCTCCCGGAAATCGGCCTGCACGAAGCCCTGTCCGAAGAGGCGCTGGCGGAGCAGGCCCTCCGCATCGACGCCCTCATGCAAGAGACGGCCAAGATCGTCGCGTGGAAGGACAACACCGACGTGGTGAATCGCCTCACCAACCAGATCGAGGATCTCGCGCTGGAGATCAAAAACTCCGCCGGCCGCCGTCTCCTTTCCGAAGCCCACCTCGACGCGCTTATCCAGCGCGCCATCCCCCTCGCCAAGGTTCACTACGGCCACAAATGAGTAGCGCCCCAGCGTCGCCCGAAATCGTCGCCGTCCGCTACGGTGAACGGGAGTTCACCGTGCCCGTGGTCCGCACCGCACGACGCACCTTGGCCATCACCGTCTATCCCGACGGCACCGTGGTCGCCCGCGCCCCCCGCGCCGCCACATCAGAAGCGATCACGCTCCGCATCCAACGCCGCGCGCCGTGGATCGCCCGACAGCTCGCCGACCTTGCCCGCTACGAACCCAAGACCCCGCCGCGCAAATTCGTGCGCGGCGAGAGCCACCGCTACCTCGGCCGCCAGTTCATGCTCAAGGTAGAGCCGGCCCTGAAAGACGGCGTCCACCTGCACCGCCCCTACCTCGTCGTCACCGTCCGCGACGACGTCTCGCCGGCGAAGGTAAAGGAGCTACTGGGGAAATGGTATCACACGCGGGCCAAGGTGATCTTCGAAATGGCCTGGCACCGCTGCCTCCCCCAAGTCGCCCGCCTCGGCATCGAGACCCAGGGTTTCGCCGTCCGCGCCATGCCCGGCCGCTGGGGCAGCTGCCCACCCTCGGGACGGGTGCTCTTAAACCCCGAACTCGTGAAGGCTCCGACCGAGTGCATCGACTACGTCATCCTCCACGAGCTGTGCCACTTAAAGCACCCCAATCATGGGCGGGAATTCTTCGCCTTGCTCACCCGCCTCTGCCCCCTCTGGCCCCACCTAAAAGACCGCCTGAATCGCTACGCGGAAGCGTGACATGTCACGCTCATCGATCCTGAAATCTTAATATCTTCAAATCTTAGTAAGATTTTAAGAATAATAATAGAATACGCCGAGACACTCCGCCGACAAGTAATATACTAAATCCAGAGCCAACTATTTATTTTGGATTGGAACCATACGATCTGGGAAGGTGTGCGCGCCATGAAAGACAACACTCCACAAACCAGCCCTCCATACTCTCGCCGCGCACTCGATGACGCCTTCATCCGAATTGGAATTAATGAAGGCTACCTCCCCTACGACGATGCAGATCTCGAAGAAAGCGACTCCGCAACCGAGGAAGCCCTACGGCTAATACAACAGAGCCAACAGGCAACCGCTCGATGCGAAAACGGCGAAAGCCCCAAAGGTGAATACATTGAGGTGCAGATAACGGACTACAGCTGCCATGTATTATTAAAAAACAACCTTCATCAAACAAGTCGCTCCGATTTATGCCTGACACAGTGGAGGCAATGGAGCCTGGTTGGGATCGACGCCTACAACTATATCGACCAGCACTCCACGGCAATAGAACACGCCACTTGGGAAGCCTACCAACGGGGGATTCCAGTGGTGACCAAAGATACCCGAGCAACCTCAGAGGTTTAACGCGGCCGAGCCGCGCCCCAATCATATTCAATCACCATCGCCCACAAGCACGCCGGCCGCAGCCTCAAAGCTTGGCCGGTTTTTTACATCAAATATGCGCAAATATAAACATTCACTCCAATATAGCCGAGGTCAAGGAAGAAGCCATATTGACGGCTATTATCTACACGAAGAAGAGTCATCTCCCGGACTCTACTGGATAATAAAAACTCTTCGTGCGCTTGAAGAGCGGCAACGCTTTCCCCGCCTGCTCAATAACCCCCGCTTAAGCGATGCACGGGCAGCATTTATTCACCACCTTGCGGACAATTTCTCCGTAATAATTCGCCATCAGACCAAATTGATTCACGCCGCAGTTCGACACTATGAAACGTTCAAGCTTTTGGAGCGCATCATCGACTCGAACAAATCCAACGATCTATCAGCCGCAGCAGCATTTGTTCACGCTGAGGCGGCTTACAGCAATAGTTTAATCGAATACCTTGGCGATACACGATGCGCGCATCTTTATTGGTTAAATCCCGACCACGAAAACCGATTCCGTAATCTCCCCGGCCCAAACACAGACGAGGCAGAACACCCGTTATGCAACTCGATAAAGCAGCGGAATAACATCTACAATCTTTATCCCCAGCACGTTAAGAATGCGGCATGTGACGCGCGATCCTATTGCTCTAAGTATATTAAAGATCGTCGCCTATGGTTCCGGGAATACCGAAGTCTCTGCCACCTAAGACCGAATGCCGTAGCTCGATCAGGGGTTCATAAAATGATTCGCGGTGATTCCCTGCATGAGAGCGACCCAGCCTGGGCGGATCGTTTCGTCGATGCCTTGCAATTCACCTATGACGCCGACGTGCTTGCATGGCAAAAAACCATTTTCCGGATGACGGAACCCGACATACGGAAAAACGAATTCCTAAAGGCGGAATCATCGAATAAATGCCCTCAGGTAGGGAAAGCTCACTTGGATTGGGAATTTGAAGAAGGCCGCTATTACGGCATGAACGGAACATCGCACGCCAGCTTGCTCAATTCCATGCAGTGCATGGATAAAAGATGCGCAGATGCCTTATTCGATATGAATGTTTTGCCGACATCAGATAACAGATTGGCATACGCCGGCGAAACACTGGAATCATTTTTCAGACATACCCAGAGTGGATACGTCATGCTTCAACTCATTTTTTAAAAATGAGTTAACTTCGGATATTTAAAACAGCCCATTGTAAATATGGCCTAAACTGGCACTTATACGCCCTCATTGCTTGAGGTGTCGTCGTGAACGCCAACGACACCTCATCTTCGCAGCCGGTGGCTGCATTAGCCTCAAATCCTCCCACGCCACTGACTTATTCCGTCGATGAAGCAGCCAGCATCCTTGGAATATCGAAGCCGACCATCTATCGACTGCTTACCAGGAATATATTAAAGGCGCTTCCTGGACTAAGAATCAAACGCATCACATCCATTTCCATCACGAAATTCGTGGCCGGTGCTGCGGATCGCCGAGGTTGAGACTATGGATGTGATGGCCAAGTTAAGGAACGCGTGGGCAACAGCAGGTCGATTGATGCCCGATTATGATGCGCGGGTATCCCGACCCGAGGAACTGCACGACCACGAACAATATTTAATCACTAAGGCGGGAATAAAACTCAGGCCAGAGTTTCTTGCCACATGCAAGGCACTGCTGGGAGAGCCCCAGTTTGACGCAATTCTCTCCGATCTAAAGCGAAGTCAGATCGAGCCAGCGGCACCTGCCATCACATCACCCGACGGTCTATTTATATTTCGCGTGGTCGAGGCGCTCGGCTCGTGCGCGTCGCCAAAACTGCCCGGTCGGCGGGCCAGCCGTGTCTTGCGATAACCATGTTCACGATGGCCAAAATTCGAAACGGCTCGACCTACCTCGGCAAGCACCTCTCGGCCAACGACTATTACGCCGAGGACGAGAGAGTCGTCGGCAAGTGGCTGGGAACGGGTGCGGACTTGCTCGGCCTCTCAAATCGCGCCATCGGCCCCAACGACGATGCCTTCGAAGCTCTTCGCCAAAACCGGCACCCACAAACCGGGAAGCAACTGACCGAACGGACGGCGAAGACACGAATCGCATTTCTGGATTTTCAGTGCTCGGCCCCAAAATCCGTTTCTGTGCTGGCAGTCACCTTTGGCGACGAACGCCTTCGGCAAGCTCACCAAACTGCTGCGCATAAAGCTTTCTCATTTGTGGAGCGGCTCGCCGCACGTCGGGTGAGAAATGGCGCTTCGGCTTGGTCGGACGATACTCGCGTCACCGGCAATCTCTGCGCCGCCGCGTTCGTCCACGACGCATCTCGGGCTCTCGACGCACAGCTGCACACCCACTTCGTCACAGCCAATGCGACTTTCGACCCGAACGACAAGCGATGGTGCGCACTCACCGAAAGCGAAATTCTAGGGGGAATTCGGTTTTGCAGCAAAATCTACCAAAGCACCTTGGCTCATGAAGTAATCAAGGCCGGCTACGATATTGATCACACCCGCGATGAACGCGGTAACATCACCGGTTTCGAGATTCGCGGGGTCACCGAAGAGGATCGAGCCATCGCCTCTCGGCGACGAGCGGCAATCGATGCTGCGATTCGGTGTTTTGAGCGTGAGCGCGGCCGGCATCCCACCAAAAAGGAAGTCGATCAAATTGTCCGCGAAACACGCGGTGACAAGCTGCTCGAAATCTCGACTCCGGAGGTGCGGCGTCGGCAATTAGCTGCATTTACCGAATCGAGACAGTTGGCGCTGCGAGCCGTCGTGGCGAAAGCCGTGGCCACGGCTCCGATTCCGACCATCCCGAACCTGACCATAGCATTGGCTAATGCCCGAGATCACCTTTTCGAGCGAGAGAGCGCCGTGGTAGCCCACGAGCTGATCGCCGAAGTGATTAACCAAAACCTCGGTGGGGTTGACGCGGATCACGTCCTTCAAGCCATCACCGCGCAGGAGGCCGGGATCTGCACGCTCCGCCCGAATAAAACTCCGGAGCTTGCGGTGATCGGCACCACGGCCGGGGTTCGCGCGGAATTCGAAATGATCGAGTTCCTCAACGCCGGCCTAGGCACGCGACCGCCTTTGGGAAAAGAGGACTTTCGACCGCCGGATTTTTTGAGCGACAGCCAACGGACTTGCGTGTCGGACATCTTGTCCAGCCGCGACACCGTCACGGCGCTTCGCGGCGTAGCAGGTGCGGGCAAAACCACCGTCCTCTCGGTTATCGAGGGGGGTCTAAAGGAAAACTCGGTCGCATCTTTTTACTGCGCCCCGACCGCATCCGCCGCTGGGGTGCTGAAGTCCGAGGGTTTCGATAACGCCACCACCCTCGCCGATTTCCTGCTGCAAGCAGAGCGCAAGCACGGGGATCAACTGCGCGGAGCACTGATCGTCGTGGACGAGGCGGGGCTGATTTCAAATCGACAGGGAGCCGAATTGTTCGCCTTAGCACGGCGATGCGGCGCACGGATTCTCTTGGTCGGCGACAGTCGCCAGCACTCCGCCGTCGAGGCGGGCGATTTCCTCGGACTTCTCGAAACTCACAGCCGGCTACGCGCTCACGAACTCACCGACATTCGCAGGCAGATCGTCGCCGCTTATCGCGAGGCGATTAAAACCATTTCCTGCGGTCGAGCCCGCGAGGGCCTGGTCGCGCTGGACTCGCTTGGCTTCATCAAAGAGGCGGGCACCGACTACATCGACGAAACTGCCAAGGCGTATCAGGAATTTGATGACAAGGACGTCATTCTAGTCGCGCCCACTTGGACCGAAATCGACGCGCTGACGGAGGCCATACGTGCGCGCAAAAAAGCCCGTGGCGAATTGAGCGAGGAGCAGGAAGTCCAGGTCTTCGATTCCCTCAAATGGACGGCGGCGCAGAAGCGACGCGCGGAGAACTACTCGCCCGGAATGGTGCTTTCGGTTCACGCGAATGACCCACGCCACGGACTTTTGCGGGGGACTCAGCTGGACGTTTTTGCGGTCACCGACGACCACTCGCTACGCGTCCGCGACCACACCGGTCGAGAATGGACGGTCAATCCTCGAAAACAGAGCGAGGCATGGGACACCGGTAAACCACGGCCCTTGAAGCTAGCTGTCGGAGACAAGGTTTTGATTCGCCAGAATCTGAAATCATCCGGACTCACCAACGGTGACGTGCTGGAGGTGAAATCGCTCAACGCCGACGGAGGATGGATGGGCATCGACGCCACCGGACGGGAACGCATCGTTCCGGCAACTTTCCGCGCCTACGCCCACGGCTATGCGGTAACCAGTCACAAATCGCAGGGTCGCACCGCCGACCACGTGATCGTCTGCGCCGAACGGCTCGACGCCAAGGCGACCTACGTCGCGTTTTCGCGGGGACGGAAATCCGCCCTGTGCTTCACTCCGGAACGTGACGCCCTGATCGGCGGCGTGCCATCGCGCTCGGTCAATCGCCTGTCGGCATTGGACGTCATAGCTCCGGTTAACCGGTCACGCATCCGGCGAGCGACGCGAACCCATCGCGCTTGGGATGCGTTTCAATCGCTCGCACGTATGGCGCGCCGTGCCGCCGAGGCCGCACGGCGACTTTTGCCCGCCAATTCCATCCCCGCGTTACCCTCCCTTCGGAATCGTTCCGCACACCCATCTCTCCACCGATGAATACCGAACCCAACCCGCTCCCTCAGCCTGACAATGCACCGCCTCCATCGACTGAAACCTGGCCGGTGGGACCAAACATCGTTTTGAGGAAAAGCAATGGCACCGTCCTCGGCTGGCCTCGCTTCAGCCTGGGGCACTGGTCATGCACACCCATCCCTTCCGGCGATCAGCTGGTTCTATCGTTCGCCGAACACACGGTAATTGTAGTTGTACGCTCACTACGCTCCTTGCTCACGATCTTGGAACAAGGGAAGGGACTCCACCTGATCGAATCCGGCGAACGCCACGAATCGGCGCTCGATTCGATGGAGCCTTTCATCCGCTCGGCGACGGTCGAATCGAGGGAAAACTGACCACCGGAAAAGACTGATTTTATGAGTAGAGACGCAATATCCCTAAGCTTCGCTTGGGTCTCTTGCTGGCGAATTTCGCTTCGAGGCTCATTCGAAGCCTGCGTCGCCACGACCGGGAAGGGGCACCGTGACCTCGAATAAGCTCGAATCACTTCGACGCGGCAACTCGGCCAAGCCTTTCCAATCCAAACTCACGCCGCACCTCGAATTCATCCGCGAATGCCGGGCGAGCCGCTGGCCGTATGACCGGATCGCAGAGGAGTTGATGACGCGATTCGGACTCCGCGTAGCACCGTCCAGCATCCACGCCTTTGTGAAGGCGCGTTCGGTGCGGCGTGATGTTTTCACCATCGTTGCCGAGTCCACCCCGGCGCCGGCTCAAGCGAGCACCGCCCCTCACGACGCCATCGAACGCCTGAAAGCGCAGGCGAGGCCCCGCGATGCCACGCAAGCCGCGTGGCAATTTTACGACCCCTCCAAGCCCCTCGAAAAACTTTCCCACCCATGAAAAACGAAACCAAAAATCCTGAATCCAAACTCGTCGCCTTCAGCTGCGGCGGCAAAGGCGGCGTCGGCAAGACAATCACCATGGCCGGCCTCGCCGACTACTACCACACAAACGGCATCCAACCCGTGATGTTCGACTGCGACGTCGAAAACAAACAACGCGGCAGCCTCGGCCATTTCTTCTCCGACGCCACGAAACTCAACATCCGCACCGACCGCGGCATGGATGATTTCATCGACGCGGCGGTGAATGCCTCGTCGCGCATCGTGCTCGCCGACCTCGGTGCCGGATCGGGGCAGGACACTTTCCGCTGGTTCGATTCCATGCATTCGGAACTGTCCGCCATAGGTATTCGATTCACCGCAGTGGTCGCGATCACCTCAAGTGCCGCAAGCGTGGAGACGATTTTTAGCTGGGCCCAAGCGCTCGGCAATCGAGTGCGTTACCTCATAGTCCGGAATCACGTCGCGGGAAGCGACTTTGGCTACCTCCACGATACCGAGCCCGGCCGTGCGTTTTTGTCCGCTGCCAAGCCCACAATCATCGACCTCGAACAACGCGTGCCCGAGATTCAAGCCGAGCTGGAAAATCGGGGACTCACCGCGCGTCGTGCCAAACTGGCAGAGCCGAAAACACGCGGTCCTCTTCTCGACCGGTTGAGCACGCAGATCCGCGTGCAGGGCTATGCCAATCGCGCGAACGAGGCCTTTGCCGCCGCGAACCACCTGCTCCTGCCATGAGGTCGCCTGAACCACCGCCACGCCTCGTCTTTGAGGAGATCGGCAAATACCTGCCCGCTGAGCGGGCGGTGAGTTACTACCGGGTGCTGTCGCGCTTGAAGCACCTGCATCCGGATGACGACCTGGTCGTCGTGCTGGAAGCGATGGCCATCAACACTTGGCTCACGCGCGATGCCCCGGACCGCATGGCAGCTGAGCGGAAAATCATCGTGAGTTTGCTCGATGAGCGGATCGAGCGCTGCGAGGCGCTTCTTTTGGAGGGCAATGCCGCATTGCGCCAGAAAATCCACTTGGTGGATCGTGACGCTGCCGACGCTCGTGCCGAGCACCGGCGCGTCATCGCTGATTTCCGCCGCCACATCGACGCCCGCGCCGAGGTTGCCGCCAAACAATTCAGTGAAGTCACCGCCCAAGTGAAAGACGCCTACCAGAGCCTGAGCTGGACCACCGCCGAATTGACCAAGCATATCCACGAAATGCAGGAGCGCGACGTGTGGTCAAAAATCTGGCGCACCTTGTTCATCTTTGGACTCGGCGTGGCCATCGGCGCCTGGCGCGCCCGCTCCTGATCATTTCCCCGTAGGAGCCATAGGCGTGGGCCATTGTCTCGATGGCCCAGACAGCTGCGGCATGCAGGCTGCGGCACAGCGGCATCAGACGAATGCGACTTTTTTGGCGGCCTCCACACTATGCGCCGGGCGAATGTGTCCATATGTTTGCATGGCCAGAACGCCGCCATCCACATGGCCCAACCAGCCGGCAACGGTCGGGACGTCCACGCCTGACTCAATGCATGTAGTCGCAAAAAGGTGCCGGAGGTCGTGGTGAGTCATCTTTTTGACGCAAACGGCTTCGCAGGCGCTGCTCAGGCTCATCAGGGCTTCGGATGCCTCGAATACCTTTTCGGAAGGGCGGATGGACATCCCCGATGCGTTTTCCCGGCGACTTTTAATCGCGAGGGTCAGATCAAAGAAAGCAGGGGTCATGGGAATTATCCGCGCGCTCCCTGCGGTCTTGGTGCCCTTGACCGTGACCATGCGTCTCTCGTGGTCTAAATCCTCCCAGAAAAGGGTGTTGGCCTCCTCCACTCGAAGGCCTGAGTAAGCGAGCCCTTCGACAAGGTCGCCCGCAATCCGTCCCTTGCCCGCCCGTGTGCGAATGTGGTGAACAATTTTCGCGAACTGCGTTTTGCTGGGCAAACGCAGGAGCTTTTGGCGTAGCGGCTTGTAAGTCAGCTCGGCCGCCGGATTTTTCGCGATGACATGATCTGCGACCGCGAGGTCAAAAACCCCACGTAAACAGGTGACGAGCTTGTTGAACGTGGAGGGGGAATTCCCGGCCACAGTCTTTGATTTCGCACGCGTTGGAAGGTAGGGCCACTTACCGCGTTCAAAGTCGGAGATGTAGTTTTTGATGGAAACGGGCTGGATGCGCCGGATCTCCATCTGGAAGAGATCGGGCCAAGTTCGCTTGAGCGTGGCAAGGGGTCGAAGGCGTGCTTCACGCGACGCAGGTTCCAATTGTGGGTTCGCATTCACCAGCGCGGTGTATCGGTCGGCTGCATCCTGAAACGTGGCATCCCGCTGAAGCCCGCCCTGAGTGGCTTCACCTTGAGGCTCAGCCTCACGGATTTCCTTTATCTTGTCGGGGAGGCGAAGTTTCGCGGTGGTGAAAGTCTTGGTGTCGAGGGAGCGAATGATCAGTCGGCCGTTCACCCTGACGCGAACGTAGTAAACATCGGTCTCGGCGTCTTTCACTAGGTTCTGGACTGCGGTGGAAGCGATTTTCACGCGCCCAGTATAGGACCCCCGTATAGGTGTGGGGCAACTCCCTGCTTTCTCCACTTTCGTAAGTTGCTAATGGTGCCCGGGAGCGGACTCGAACCGCTACACCTTTCGGCACAGGCTTCTGAGACCTGCGTGTCTACCAATTCCACCACCCGGGCGGATGAGGGAGGGAAAACCCATTGACCTACGGCCAAGCAGGCAAGCCCGGATTTCTCGAAGCACCGATAAATCAAATCCGCCACCCGCGCCCAAACCCTCAAACCGAATAAGCCGCCAAATCCGCCCGCGCGTGCTGCATCTCCGCCAAAATCACCCCCGCATAGAGCAAAAGCTGGCTCCCCGCCGGCGTGATCGTCACCGAGCGCCCCAAGCGATTAAATAAACGACAGCCCAAGTCCCGCTCCAAAGCCTTAATCGCATGACTGACAGCTGATTGCGTAAGGTTAAGTTCTTTGGCTGCTTGTGTGAAACTCCCCAGACGCGCCAAAGTCTCGAAAGCGAGCAGTTTACGACTATCAAGAATGGTTTGGGGCATGAAGGGCGGGCTTTAGGACTTTGATATGAGCACGATTTAAGCCACGCCTCGGCATCGACCTTAGCATGAACTTATTTCATGCCATTGCCACCCAAGGCACGGGGCCTTGTTCTTAAGGTTTTTCCCGCGCTCTGCTCGTAACCGATGGCCGAACCCTCTTTCCAGTCCACTTCCGCCGCATCCTCCAGGGACGCGCCTGCAGAGCCGCGCTTCCGCATCGAGTTTCCGCCGGACCTGCCCATCAGCGCCCGGGCTGACGAAATCATCGGCCTACTTGGCCGGCATCAGGTAATCATCCTCGCCGGCGAAACCGGCTCCGGAAAAACCACCCAAATCCCCAAAATGTGCCTCGCCGCCGGCGGGGGCAGCCGAGGCCAGATCGCCTGCACCCAACCCCGCCGCGTCGCCGCCCTGTCGGTCTCCCGCCGCGTCGCCGAGGAGTTGAACGTCGAGTGGGGGCGAGCCGTCGGCTGCAAGATCCGCTTCGACGACCGCACCGCGCGCGATACCGTGGTGAAGTTCATGACCGACGGCATGCTGCTCGCCGAGGTCCAGTCCGACCCGCTCCTGCGCGCCTACGACACCATCATCCTCGACGAGGCCCACGAACGCTCGCTCAACATAGATTTCCTCCTCGGCCACCTGCGCAACCTGCGTTTCAAACGGCCCGAACTGCGCATCGTCGTCACCTCCGCCACCATCGACACCGAGGCGTTTTCCAAAGCCTTCGATGACGCGCCCGTCGTGCAGGTTTCCGGCCGCACCTTCCCGGTGGAGGTCGTCTACGCCCCGCTGGATTCACTTGGCAGCGATGCCACCGAGGGCGACGAACCCTCCTCCCGGCCTGAGGCCCTGCATTACGTGGACGGCGCGGTGGAGGCGGTGGAACGCATCCTCGACGGCGACCGGGGCGCGAATGCGCCCGGTGGCGATATCCTCGTGTTCATGCCCGCCGAGCGCGACATCCGCGAATGCTGCGAAATCCTCGAGGGCCGCCACCCTTCCTCCGAGGTGATCCCGCTCTTCGGCCGCCTTTCCCAGGCCGAGCAACAGCGGATTTTTGGCGGCTCCCGCCGTCGCAAGATCATCGTCGCCACCAACATCGCCGAGACCTCGCTGACTTTGCCGGGGATCCGCTACGTGGTGGATACCGGTCTGGCTCGCGTCAGCCGCTACGTGCCCGCCGCCCGCACCCGCCGCCTGCCCATCGAGGAGGTCGCCCAGTCCAGCTGCGACCAGCGCAAGGGCCGCGCCGGCCGCGTCGCCGAGGGCGTGTGCGTGCGCCTGTATTCCGAGGAGGATTATAACGCCCGCCCGCGCTTCGCCCAGCCCGAGATCCAGCGCGCCAACCTCGCCGACGTCATCCTGCGCATGAAGGCCTTCGGCCTTGGCGACATCGAGCGCTTTCCCTTCATCAATATGCCCGCGACGAAGTCGATTCGCGCCGGCTATGCCCTGCTGGAGGAACTCGGGGCCCTCGAGGGCGAAGCCTCCGCGCCAGACGCTTCCCGCCCGCTCACGCCCTTGGGGCGTGAGCTCGCCCGTCTGCCCGTCGATCCCACCGTGGGCCGCATGATCCTACAGGCCCGCGAGGAAAAAGCCGTGTGCGAAGTCCTCGTGATCGCCGCCGGTCTTTCCATTCAGGATCCGCGCGACCGCCCGCTCGAAGCCCGTGAAAAAGCCGACGCAGCCCACCGCCGCTTCGTTCATCCTGACTCCGATTTTCTGACCCTGCTCGCCATCTGGGATGCCTTCCACGACGAGGTCGAACGCCTCTCCCAGGCCCGCTTGCGCCGCTTCTGCCGCGACCACTTCCTCAGCTACACCCGCATCCGCGAGTGGCGGGATATTTACGCGCAACTCCTCGACGTGCTGGAGACGCGGCGCGATTTTCAATTGAGTTCGGTCTGGGACGGGGTCGCCCCCGCCGACCGCACCCCGGACCGCCTCGCCTCCGGCTCTGCCGGCTACCGCTCCATTCATCGGAGCATCCTCTCCGGCTTGCTCGGCAATATCGCCGCCCGCGACGAGGAGACGGGCGAATTCAAGGCAAGCCACGATCGCCGCCTCGCCGTCTTTCCCGGGTCCGCCCTGCACGTCCGCGAGCAAAAGAAACACCACGTCACCCCAGCGCGCGGCGCCGACGCGCGCCAGAAGAAAGACCCGAAGGGCCCGCGCTGGCTGATGGCCGCCGAGATCATGGAGACCTCGCGCCTCTACGCCCGCACCGCCGCCCGCCTCGACCCCGCCTGGGCCCTCGACCTCGGCCGCCATCTGCTGAAAATCGCCCACAGCGAACCCTTCTGGAACGTCGACGCCGGCCGGGTAATGGTGAAACAACGCACCCGCCTGCACGGTCTGGAACTCGAAAACCGCGCGGTGTCCTACGGGAAAATCAATCCCGCCCACGCCACCGAGATTTTTATCCGCGAGGCGCTTGTGAATGACGTCATCACCTGGCCCCTGGATTTCCTCGCTCACAACCGGAAGGTCCGCGACGAACTCGAACACCTCCTCACCCGCGCCCGCGACACCGGTTTCCTGAACCTCGACGAGGCCCTTTTCCGTTTCTACGCCGACCGCTTGCAACCCGGCCGCGCCTCGGATGCGCCACCCGAGGGCGTGTCCGCCGTCCAGGACCTCGTCGCCCTCGTGCGCGAGCGCCGCGCCCGCTACCCCGATTTCCTGATGCTCGCCCCCGACGATCTGCGCGATCCCGCCAGCATCCCGGTGGACGAGGTCGCCTTTCCCGCCGCCCTGCCCCTCGGCCAGAGCGCCCTACCCCTCACCTACACCTACCGCCCCGGCCAGCCGGACGACGGCGTCACCCTCGAGGTCTCCCCGGCCGAAGCCGGGCGCCTGACCCCCATCGCGCTCGATTGGGCCGTGCCCGGACACCTCGCCCTGAAGGTGGAGCACCTGCTCTCCTCCCTGCCCAAAGAAGCCCGCCGGCTCTTCGTGCCGCTCGCGGAAACGGTCAAACAACTCGCTGCCGCCGTGGCCGCGCGC
>Ga0247831_1006697_pt1 | contig 13411 bp, 13 predicted proteins | sample LaCruzMarch2015__9_FD_192406 | JGI IMG/M metagenome (GOLD analysis project Ga0247831, IMG submission 192406) | Freshwater microbial communities from meromictic Lake La Cruz, Castile-La Mancha, Spain - LaCruzMarch2015_1m | ecosystem: Environmental > Aquatic > Freshwater > Lake | place: Spain...
TCCCTTAAGATTGCCATTAATAGCATTAACATATACCTCGCTTAAAGTAACAGTTGTTGCAACAATACTGTCTATTCCATTTCTATTCAATGGCCAAGTATTCATTCTATAAGCCGCATTTTCTGTAACTACAGGTCCAAATAAAAACCCTTCACTCTGCGCCCATACTGATTTTAAAGCCCTCCAGTCAGTTTTACAAGTATTCAAATTTTCTTCCGTTGCAGAAAAAATCAAAGCTTCAATGTTGTTTCTCAAAGCGATTGATTTATCGCTCAAATCTCTGTAAGTTGATGAAATTACATTGGTTGCAACATCACTTAGCAAAAGTTGTCTGCTCGAAAAAGAATCAACTGGAATTGGAGGTGGTTCATCTTTTTTACATGCATTTAAAACCACTGAAGCAATGCAAATAACCAAAAAAGTGCTGAAGTTTTTCATTTAGAAATAATTGAAAATTGAATGAGTTTTAAGGCAACTAATATAGTTAAATGATTGAATATGGATGATTTCCTTAAAATTCAAATATAAATTTTAGGGCCTGCCCTTGTTTAAAAGCTAATTATCAAATATTTACATTTTAGAAAACAAGGTCGGGCATTCCACATTACTCCGCGCCATCGCACAAAACTTCCTTTGGCGGGGTAATTTGTTTCATTCCCTCAGGCGGGCATACAGATAAAACTAAAAATATCCTATCAACATGTAATACAACGGCATTCCAAATGTTATGTTGAAAGGAAAAGTAACCGCTAGCGCCATTGGTAAAAACAAACCGGGATTTGCTTTAGGAACTGCTATCTTCTTTGCAGCGGGAACTGCAATATATGAAGCACTCGCAGCCAACACTGAAAAAATAAATCTGTTTCCAATATCTTGGGTAACAAATCCGCTCAGCATAGCAACAACACATCCATTTAGAAAAGGAACAATAAATGCAAATAAGGCTGTAAACCAACCTCCTTTTATAAAATCGCCCAACTTTCTCCCACTTACAATTCCCATATCTAGCAGGAAAATAGCTAAGAAACCCTTAAAAATATCAGTTGTAAATGGTTTAATTCCATGAGCTTGCTGGTCGCTGGCCAATAATCCAATTATTAAACTTCCTAAAATCAACAATACACTACCATTTGTAAACGAATGCCCAATAATTGATTTCATTTTAAGTGAAGTTGCATTTTTTTCGCTGTAAAACTTGATTAATAAAACACCAATTATTATTGCAGGGGCCTCCATTAATGCCATAACAGCTACCATGTGTCCACTAAATGCTACTTTTTGAATATCTAAAAAAGAAACAGCCGCTACAAAAGTTACAGCACTTACAGAACCGTAAGCAGCTGCTATTGCTCCAGAATTGTCAATACTCAACTTCTTTTTTAAAATGAAAAAAGCATAAACTGGGATTAATGCTGCAACAGAAACTCCAAACAATATGCTCCAAACAATTTCTAAACTAAATTCGCTATGTGCTAATTCTTGCCCTCCTTTAAAACCAATAGAAAACAATAAATACAAAGAAATAAACTTTGAAGAATTATGTGGTATTTCTAAATCACTTTTAACTAAAACTGCAAATACACCTAGTACAAAGAATAAAAGCGCAGGATTGGTTAGGTTGTCTATTAAAATGTTAAAATTCATTTGGCAATTTTAGAAATATTAATTTATTTATTCCCTTACGGATTACAATTATCGCAATACATAGGATCTTCCACCTTTTTGTTTTGAGGATACAGCTCCTCTTTTTGAAACGCACATTTCTTACAGATATAGATTGCACTTAAGGGCGAATTCGTTGGACTTCCGCACCATTCGCAAGGCAATCCTTTTTTTATCTCAGTTATTGAAAATCCCGGTGTGGCACAATTCGGACATTCGCACTTTATCTTCTCAACCAACTTTAAAGCTGCGTTGCCTATTATTTCCATTCTTGTTGGATTATACATTGCGCGCATATCTGTCTCAACGTATACGGTGACGTGTTTTCTTATCAATCTCCTGAATACAATTAACAATTCTTCGTGATGTTGCAATCCTTTTTTCATAGAATAGGTTACATCTGTAAAATCATTCTTAGCGGTTCTCAATATCACACCATGTGAAGGAAATTTTGCTTTTTCAGCAAACTCCAGCATTTCAGCTTCAGTTCTAATTTTAGAAGCACTAAAATTTGTATTCGTACTCACTTCTCGAACTACAATCTCTAAATCATTTTTAGCATCAACCAAAACAAGAATTTCATCATCAGCTGGCAGAAACATGCTGCTCGGGTGTGGACCAAATGAACCTTCGCTTGCAATTGCCAAATCGCAATTATATTGCTTCATGGCTAATTGGCATTTCAACCTGGCTGTAGTCAAAGGATCATTTTTTCTTTCAATTTGTCCTGTAAAAGTTCCTAACAAATCAGTATCGAAATCATATGAAACTTTGCAAAACACACCAAGTTCTTTCTCAAGAATTGGCGCAATTACTTTATTTTTTTCATGTTTAGTGGCAATCAACAAAGTTCTCCCATCAAAAAACTTACTTTTTTCCACTATTTTCCTATAGCAATTTCAGAATGTATCTCTATATTTTTTGGGGTTTTCTCAATTTCCTTTTTCATTTCATATAAGTCTTTCTGCAACTGCTTTATTCTGCCTTCTCTCATCTTTATGTCTTCTTCAGAACTTGCTTGTTGAATTTTGTTTTCTTGAAACTTAATCTTTACATGCACCATTTGTGTCACTAATTCTAATGCTTCATTAGCATTGAAATGTCCTTTGATAAGTTGAAAATTCATAGTTTTTAGTTTAATTATTTGTCTTGTTGAATTAAAAAAGGAGCATCTCCATTTGTAATAATAACCTTAGAGTTGGGAGATTTTGAAAGTTCCATAAAGGCTTCAATGCTTCTTATTTTTATTATTTCATTTGTCAATCCCTCCGACAAAATTTTCTGAGCATCACGTGTCCCTTTGGCTTCAATTATTTTTCTATCTGCTTCTAATTTTGTTTGTTGCAATAAAAATTCCATGCGCATTGCATCTTGTTCAGCTTGCAATTTTTGTTCTATTGAACTTGATAACCCAGGAGGAAGTTGAATGCTTTTCATTAAAACAGCATCTATTATTATTCCTCTTTCTATTAAATTCTCACTCATTTTTTTGGTTATCTCTTTTTCAATATTTGAACGCATACCAGAGTGCATATCTTTCGCATAAAACTGGGCACAAACATCTGCAGAAGCTGACCTAAAAACACTTGAAATGATAGATTCGTAATTCAAGCCTAAATTCCTGATAACTTCTTGTACCTTATCTTTATCAATTCTATACAAAATAGAAATTTGTGAAATTATACTCAGGCCTTCTTTGCTAGGGAGGTTAATAGATAGCTCCAAATTTCTTGTTTGAATTGAAGTTTTAATTACCCTGCTCGTAAAAGGATTGAAAAATATTGTGCCTTGTGTATATACTTTAGATGATAATTTACCTAATCGTTGCTTTACTCCAGCTTCGCCAGGTCTTATTACAGAACAGCTAGAAAGTCCAATTGCTAAAATCAATGAAAAAATTATTTTCATAAAAAATGAAATTAAAAACGTTGCAAACTTAGAATTCAACATTCATAAAATTTCATTTATATTTGTTATACAATGTATAAATATATTTTATGAACTATACACTTCATCAATTGCAGGTTTTGCTTAAAGTAAGTCAAACTAAAAGCATTACAAAAGCTGCTGAAGAATTGAATTTATCCCAACCAGCAGTCTCTATTCAATTAAAAAATCTACAAGATCAGTTTGAAATTCCTCTTTCAGAAGTTGTTGGGCGTAAATTGTTTATGACCGACTTTGGCAATGAAATAGTCTTGGCAGCCGAAAACATTCTCAATGAAGTATATGCTATAAATTACAAAACATTAATTTACAAAGGTCAACTTGCCGGAAAACTAAAACTTTCTGTTGTTTCAACTGGACAATACATTATTCCTTTTTTTCTTGCTGGATTTCTCAATAAGCATCAAGGTATAGAACTAGAAATGGATGTTACTAATAAATCTAAAGTATTGGAAAGTTTAACCAACAACAAAATAGATTTTGCATTGGTTTCAGTGTTACCAGAAAATCATTCATTTGGAAAGGTTGAATTGATGAAAAACAAGCTTTTTTTAATTTGTAATACCGAAAAAAAATATGACATGAGGAATACAAAAGATATTTTTAAAAATATTCCATTAATATATAGAGAAAATGGCTCTGGAACTCGATTAATAATAGAGCGGTATTTTCAAAAGCACTATATAAAAGTGCTAAAAAAAATGGAACTTACCTCAAATGAAGCTGTAAAGCAAGCAGTTATTGCTGGATTGGGCTGTTCTATTATGCCATTGATTGGTATAAAAAATGAATTAATCAACGGTGATTTAAAGATAATACCTGTAGCCGGTTTTCCAATAGAAAGTAGTTGGAATATTATCTGGAATAAATCGAAGAATTTTTCTGTTGCTGCAAATTCATTTCTCAGCTACATTAAGAATGAGAAAGACAATATAATACAACAAAAATTCGATTGGTTTGAGAAATATTGAAAAGTGTTTTTTATAAATTGTCGTATCATTTATTACTCATAAAAAAAGGGCTCATGTACTTAAACAAGAACCCTTTTCAATTTGTTAAATTATAAAAATATTTAAATTTTAAGCATTTACAGTTTTCTTGCCGTCAGATATAGCAATTCCATAAACTACTAAACCGAAACCAATTTTATTAATTGCATCAGCAATATTGTAGAATAAGTTCATGTCTTTAGGTTCTAATACTCCACTTAGCCAACCACCTGGCATTGCCATGTAACCTATTGGATAAATAGCCCAACCAACCAAAACGAACCAAGCCAACGCTCTAATTCCTTTTTGTACAGCTTCATTATTGCTAGAAGCTGCTAATTTGTGTGCTTCTCCTGCCCAAGCAGAATGCAAAATGTAAACATAACCAACTGAAGAAATTACCCCCCAAAGTACAGAGTGACCCATGCTGCCGTCAGTAAAAGCTTCTCCAATGTAACCTGCTACTAGCATTAATACAGAAGCTAAAATCAATTTCCACATAAAAGCTGGTTTAGCTCCTGCTGGTTTCAATAATAAATAAAACTCCAAACACATTAATGGAACAGTTAGTGTCCAATCGATGTAACGCAAAGCCGTTGGTGTTTCATGTGTTGCAGCATAATAATCGCGCATGTAATAATAATGCACTGCTGCAATTCCTGTGATTAGTCCTGAAACTAATAAAGATGTTTTCCATTTTCCATCAACAGAACCTCTTTCGAAAAAGAAGAATACTGCGGAAGCAAGCATGGCCATGTAGCCAACGAAAAATGTAAAGATTACCGGATCATCAACCGGGATGTTAACGATGTCAAGTAGAGTTGTTTTCATTTTTGTTTAGTGTTTTGATTTAAATGTTAAACAAAACATGTTTTAAATTGTTTAGAATACAGAATTAATTTTTTAGTATTTTGATAATTTAGAATGATTATAAACACCATGTTTACCAATTCAAAAATAAAAGCGCCCTTTTTTAAGAATAATAAAAAAAATAATGTAGAATACAACCAATTCACTTAAATGTTGTAATAGAAAAACTGAATTTAGAATTGTATTTACAAATTATCATTTCATTTGTATTCAAGAAAATAGTGAAATGAAAGATTACAAAGAAGTTGTAAATGAAAGATTTGATGCTGAAAAAGATATTACCAATTCAATCTATTCTGATAATCATCCGATAGGTAGGTATTCTCGTAAAATACTATTTGCAGGATTGCATAAGTTTTTAAAGAACCATTTCATTCACAATAAATCTCTAAAAACATCTAAACTTTTAGATGTTGGTTGCGGAAGCGGAGGAATGATTGAATATTTTGTTTCAAAAGGTTTTCTTCCTGCGCATTGCTACGGGGTAGATTTGTCTGTATCGAGAATTTCAGCTGCAAAAAAGTTGCTTCCAGGTGCTAATTTTGTAACAGGAAATGCTTTAAATCAGCACTTCACAAATGTTTCTTTCGATTTGATTACTTCTTTCGATTTATACTCGCACATTACTTCCGAAAAAGAAATTTTAGAAGGATTAATCAATGTAAACAGGAGTTTATCGGAAAATGGAATATTTATTTGGTATGATATCTATTCTAAAGACCATTACAATGCACCCAAAAACTCAGAATCTTGGGGTTTTAACAAACAACAAATGATTCAATTGGCTCAAAATGCAGGATTTGAAGTTATTACAACATACTCCTTTTTCAAAAATTTCTTTGATCGTTATCATTCTATTTATCAAGCGCATCGCATTCCTACGTCACTTTTAAAAGTGCTAGAGAAAGTGCTTCCAGGAACTCCTGGAAATATAATGTTGGTAATGAAAAAAAATGTAAATTATTAGATATCCGTTTTAAACTCAGAGTTAAAATGGAAGGTTAGCTTGGGAAAATCTGCAATTAAAGTGTTGAGCACCCAAGAAGATTCTGCCAAGAAAACATAGTTATTGTCTTTATCCTGAGCTATTTGATGTCCGCGATATTTAGAAAAACGCTCAAACTCTGCCACGTCAGAATAAGTTATCCAACAAGCTTTATATACCTGCATGGTGTGAAAATTACAAGTGGCGCCATATTCATGTTTTAATCGGTATTGAATTACTTCAAACTGTAGTTCGCCTACAGTTCCAATAATCTTTTTGCTACCGTTATTTTGAATAAACAATTGAGCAACACCTTCTTCGGTGAGTTGTTTCACCCCTTTTTCTAATTGTTTTGATTTCAAAGGATCTCCATTTACCACTTCTTTGAATATTTCAGGAGAAAAGCTAGGAATCCCTTTGAACATAAAATTTTCCCCTTCAGTAAGTGTATCTCCAATTTTAAAATTTCCTGTATCGTACAATCCAATTACGTCTCCTGGAAAAGCTTCTTCAATAATGTTCTTTTCTTGTGCCATAAAAGTTGCAGGACTGCTAAATTTATAATCCTTATCTAATCTCACATGATGGAAGAATTTATTCCTTTCGAATTTACCGGAACAAACCCTTAAAAATGCAATTCTATCGCGGTGACGAGGGTCTATGTTTGCATGTATTTTAAACACAAATCCACTAAATTTCTCTTCTTCTGGAGCAATGATTCTTTTATCGGCTGTTCTGCTTCTTGGAGCTGGAGCTAATCGAATAAAAGTATCGAGCAATTCTCTCACACCAAAATTGTTTACTGCTGAGCCAAAAAACACTGGAGCTACGATGCCATCACGGTATTTTTGCGCATCAAAAGAATCGTAAACACCATTTATCAATTCTATATCTTGTCTTAATTGTTCGGCATCTTTGTCTCCTACAAGCTTATTTAATAAAGGGTCTTCCAGATTTTTAATAGTAATAATATCCTCTTCAATTTTGGTTTTATTGGCGTTGAATATATTCAAACTACAATCAAAAATATTATAAACACCTTTAAATGTTGCTCCTATACTAATTGGCCAGCTCAAAGGACAAACTTTAATATTTAATTTGGACTCTAATTCATCCAATAAATCGAAGGGATTTTGCCCTTCACGGTCCATTTTATTGATGAAAACTATAACCGGGGAATTCCGCATTCTGCATACTTCCATCAGTTTTTCTGTTTGTTCCTCTACACCTTTAACACAATCAATTACTAAAATAACGCTATCAACTGCGGTCAATGTCCTGTAAGTATCTTCAGCAAAATCTTTGTGACCAGGCGTATCAAGTAAGTTTATTAATACATCTTTATATTTGAAATTCATGACAGATGTGGCCACAGAAATACCACGTTGTTTCTCTATTTCCATGAAATCGGAAGCAGCAGAATTTTTTATCTTATTAGACTTTACTGCGCCTGCAGTTTGAATTGCCCCTCCAAAAAGGAGCAATTTTTCTGTTAATGTTGTTTTACCAGCATCGGGGTGAGAAATAATTGCAAAAGTTCTTCTTTTGCGTATTTCATCCTGAATTGAACTCATAGAAAATTAAAAAAGCCCGCAAAAGTAGCAATAAATCACCTCCTATTGCATTCTTATAATTTTGATTTCTGTTCTTCGATTTAATTGCCTGCCTTCATTTGTGTCGTTTGTTGCAATTGGCTCTCTAAAAGATTTTCCTACTGCAGCTAAACGTGATGCATCAATTCCATTTCTAACTAAATAATCTTTTACCACTTTTGACCTACTATCACTTAACTTCTGGTTGTATTTGGCTGTTCCAACATTGTCTGTATGTCCAGAAATTTCTATCACCATAGAAGGGTAACGTTTTAAAGTTGTCAATAAGGTATTTAAAGATTTATAGGAATTAGGTCTTAATGTAGATTTATTAAAATCGAAAAAGATATTACTCAACACTACTTTAGCACCTTTTTCTGCTTTCACCAAAGGCACATCTTGAATAACAGCTAATTTATCTTTTACAAAAGGAATATTTAAGTCTTGTGTATATGTTAAATATCCTTCTTTACTTACAACCATCGTATGAGCTGCTCCATTAAATACTACACAATCATAATGACCATTTTTTTGATAAAAAAGTACCGGCTGACCGCCATATTCCGTCATTTTTATATTTACATTCAAAATTGAGTCTCCCGTTGAGGCATCAAAAATTTTACCTTTTAAAACAGACATTAATGTCCTGTCTAATTTTACTAAACTAAAATCTTTTTTCAAATTAAAACCCTTTGATTCTGCCGGTATAGAATAGTCTTCTTCAACATAAGCGTACCCGCTAGATTTAACATTAACGATGTAATTTTTCCCTGTTGGAAGATCGAGGCTATACATTCCTTGTTTATCAGCAAATGTTGCTTTTACTACTTCGCGTGTTGCCGCATCTAAAAATTGAATCTCACCACTTATAGGAATCACTGAAGATTTATCTGAAAGTATTCCTGAAACACTTGCCTGCTTTTCTCTATTTAATTCAATATTTCTAAAAACGACTTGACTACCAGCTTCTAGAGGAAGTTCAATTACTTCAGTGTAAGGAGCATACTTATTGGCAGAAACTGTAATCTCATAAGATTTGCCAACTGTTAGATTTGCAATTGTTTCACCTTTATCAATCTTTCTTTCAGTAATAATTTCACCTGTAGAAAGATCTTTAATCTTAATCATCGCGTCTAAAAGTACATCATCTAGCGAATCTTTGATTGAAAATTGAAGTGAGGCCAATGTTTCTGCTTCCTCCATAAAAGTCATCATGTAGATATCTTTATCTCCAAATCCTTCTTCTCTATATGAAGAAAAATAAGCTCTTTTTTCGTCTTTAGAAATAATGAAAAAGATATCGTCTTCTGGAGAATTAATAGGGAAACCTATATTTTCGGCTTCACTCCATTTGCCATTTTCTAATTTAGTTTTAAATATGTCAAATCCACCCATTGAAGAATGCCCTTTAGAGCTGAAATAAAGTGTTTTACCATCCGGGTGACAAAACACTCCATCTTCATCATATATCGTATTAATAGAAGGCCCTGCATTTCTTACATTTGACATTTTTCCTTTTTCATCAACATCTGCAACATAAATATCCTTAGAACCTAACCCTGAAGAATCTGACCTAATTGCAGTAAAATAAAATTGAGAACCATCTGCTGAATAAGTAGCATGATTCTCGTAACCTTTGGTATTAATTTGCTTTAATGGTTCAGGTTCAGACCATTCTATTCCTTCTTGCACACTTACAAAAATATCGCCCCCGTTATCTGTTCTGTAAATAATCAATTTTTTACCATCGGGAGTAAGATTCACGGAAGCATCATGGTCGTCAGTGTTGATTGGATTTCCTATATTCTTTGCTGGCGCCCATTCATCTTCAATTTTATATGAAACAAAGATATCTTCGAAAAAAAGTGAATCAATATCATCAACCATTCCTCCCGTTGTTCCTTCGCGTCTTGAGGTAAACATCATTTTCTTTTCGTCGGAAGTTAACACCGGAGCGTAATCTGGGAATCGTGAATTAATATTAGGTCCAAGATTATCAATTCTTACTTTTAACGGTCTTTTTACTAACTCCTTACCGAAATTGCACTCTTGAATTGCCTTTTCAGCTTTTGCAATTTTTAAATTATCATTAGCTTCAATTCCCAGTTTTTTATAAGCCTCATAAACCTGAATTGCTTTATCAAAATCTAAATTATAATGGTAAGCAAGGCCTAATGAAAATAAAAAATCAATTCCCATTTGTTGATTTAGATTTCTTGCTTTTTCTAAATATGGCAATGCTTTTAGCCTATCTGTCTGCATTCCTAAATAACATAGTCCGATTTGATAATTTAAATCAGCATTATTAGGATTAAATTTTTGTGCAATCAAATAATTACTTACTGCCTTATCAAAATAAACAGGTCCTCGTAAAAAATAATAATCTCCCTGATGAAGGGCATCGAATGCAGATTTAAATTCAACTTCTTGGCCGGGAAAATTTTTTTCTCTGAATTCAATATTTACAATTTGTGCTGTTGCGCTTTTTATATTTATGTTCAGTAGAACACAGAATAAAAAAGCATACTTAATTCGTTGAATCATAATTGTTAAAAAAAATTCTATTCTTGGCTAAAATACATTCTTGAAATCATCCAAAACATTTTTTGATTTAAAATTATAGTCGATTTACCAACAATGCTTTGTTAAGTAACTGAACCAATTTTCAACAAGCTGTTTACCCTTTGGTGTTAAAATAGATTCTGGATGATATTGAACGCCCCAAACAGGTAATTCTCTGTGCCTGAAAGACATAATTTCGTTATTCACATCCCTTGCATTAACAATTAAACTCGGAATATCTTTGTCTTTATTTACCGTCCATGAATGATAACTTCCTGCTTCAAAACTGGTGTTAAATTCTTTGTACATAATGTTGTCAATACCAACAATTTTAGCTTTTCTTGCAACACCATGGTAAACTTTAGAAAGATTTACTAGTTCAGCACCAAAATACTCAGCAAGAAATTGATGTCCTAAACATACTCCTAAAACAGGTTTATTTAATATTATTTGTTCTGCTAAAACTACTAAATTATTTGTGTGTTTTGGAAGACCTGGCCCTGGAGAAATTACTATAGCATCTGCTAATAAAACTTGTTCCTTTGTTAACTCATTATTTCTAACTACAATAATTTCTGAATCACCCGAAGAATAAAGGAGTTGATAAAGATTATAAGTGAATGAATCGAAATTATCTATAAGTAATATTTTTTTATTCATAATAATTTAATGCAAATGTGCGAAATGTATTCATTTAAAGTAATTTTGTAAAAAATACTGGTTAAAATTTATTATGCGCCTAATGCACCTGCGTAATTTTTTTATTTTGTTTAGTGCAACAATACTCAATTCCTCGCTCATAGCACAGCGTTCAAAACTTGAGAAAAGTTTCAAGAGTTTTCCATATCTGGGAACAGAAATGGGATTTCTAGGTTTTAAAGGTGATCAATCGTCTATTCCAATGAAATCTGGACAGTTGATTTCAGGAATCAATTTCGGATATTCTTATCAAAGAGTAAAGGCAGAAATTTGTTACAGATGGGGCTACCTAAGTTATAATCAACCTTCCCTTTTAAAACCTGAAAATTTTAGAGCCCAGATAAATGGAACATCTTTTCAAATCAAATCAAATTTATTAGAAATTGGTGAAACACATTCTATAACACCATTTGCCAGCGTAGGAATTGGCATTTTAAATTACTCAAGTTTTACTGATAAAATGGATGAATCAGGAAACACTTATTATTTTTGGGCTGACGGCAGCATCAGAGATCAACCACAGTTAAACCAATTTAATGGAACAGCAAAGGAAATTAAACGTGATTATAAATATGAATCTCCTCTGGCTATAAATCAAAAAGCTCTGTTTATACCTGTTTCAATAGGTTTTCAGACTTCACTTTCAAGAAGTTTAGTTTTACAAGGTAAATGGGAAAATTATTTTTTACAAGCTGATAATTTAGACAGGAACACAATTACTCCCCAATGGGATAGAATTCAATCTTTTACAATAGGTATAACTTACCAGTTGCTAAGAAGAATAAATACAAACCAAACTATTCTTTCTGACTTTGTTTCGTCTTCTCCTATTTCACAAGTTGATTACAGTCAAGTAAATTTTGATGAAATCTTAAATGGTGATGAAGATTCAGATGGAATTCCAGATAAAATTGACAATTGTTTTGGTACCCCTAAAAATGCAAAAGTAGATGAGCATGGTTGTATTATTGATGCTGATTCTGATGGAATTCCAGATTACTTAGATAAAGAGTTGAATACTCCATTAAACACTTGGACAAACAAAGAAGGAATAAGTCTTTCAGATGAAGAAATTCAGCAAAACTACAACGATTCTATCTCTTATTTTGCTTCAACACTTAGAAAAGTTAGCAAAAATTCAAAACCATATTCTGTAGTAAAATTCACTTCTGAAGAAAGTAAATTGCAGTATGCTAAGATGTTAGATGAGCATCCTGAATGGAATACAAAAGAAAAAAACATAAAGAAACTATTGCCTGTTGAATTTAAGGAGTTAGATATTAATAATGACTTTTATTTGAGTATTGAAGAGTTAAATACTGCCGCCAATTTACTGTTTGACGGTAAATCAAAATCACTGTCGCCTCAGATATTGCAAAACGCTATTGATTATGTTTTTAAAGAGCAGTAATGTTTTAGTTTTTTTTATATTATTCAGTTTTATAACCTTAAAGGCTCAACCTCAGATTGAGTTAATTGGTTCTAAACAAGCTAGACCTGGTTATGGTGCTGGTTTCAAAGTAAAAATAGCTAGAAATGGAATAACTGGTCTTATGCGTTTTGTTTGCAACATACCTAAAGGTTGCACTGTAAATGAGTTAAAAGTTTCTTCGGCCACAATTTCATCAAAAGAAAATGAAATGAGAGCTATTTGGCTTTCTGTTCCTCTGAGAGACACCATTTTCCAAGATTGGGAGATGAAAATACCTGAAAATGCAAAGGGAAAATATACAATTAGTGGGCAATTAGAATATTTTAAAGATGGAAAAAAACATTCAGTCCCTTGTAATTCTATTGAAATTCACCTTACCCCTTATTTTACAAGATATCTAGAAGATTGATATTTAATTTGTAACTTTTTCTCCCGCAATAGATCTGGCTTCTGCTAGCATATTACCTAAAGATATTACTGCGAGGTCTAAAGTTTTCATTTGTTCCATAACAATTGAGAGCTTATTATTTTTTTCCTTCATTTTTGCTTTCATTGGATGCTTAGATAAATATTGCATTAAAGCAATAAAGAATGGACTTTGGTAAAAGGCGCTTTTCTGATTAGTTACAAAATACCCTACAAAAGTCTGTTGCTTTAAAACTACCTTTCAAAT
>Ga0247831_1006699_pt1 | contig 13402 bp, 9 predicted proteins | sample LaCruzMarch2015__9_FD_192406 | JGI IMG/M metagenome (GOLD analysis project Ga0247831, IMG submission 192406) | Freshwater microbial communities from meromictic Lake La Cruz, Castile-La Mancha, Spain - LaCruzMarch2015_1m | ecosystem: Environmental > Aquatic > Freshwater > Lake | place: Spain...
CATTAATTGTCACAGTGCTCTCAATATTAGCAGTTGTTATACCGAGGGAAGATGCTGTTACACTAGCAAAACCTGATACAACAGTATATGTAATACTATTTATTGTTGTTGACATAATATATAATTTATATATATAATATTAAAATAAGTGATTCAGTTTTTTGAAAAGTATTTTGACTTTCTTAAAATGGACAAAAATAAATGTCTAAAAATGGATAGTCAAAAACACTCTTACTCACGATAATTTGTGTCTTGATTAAAATATCTTATAACATAAAATGCCGAAAATAGATGTTGATTATTCTAACACTATAAACACTATAAGTTTCTTTGTTATTCATTAAGTTAATATAAAAACCATTGTTTCATAAATTTATCAAATTTTATTTATGCTATCAAAGTAGCCTTAATTAAATATACTCTATCTGGTATAGCAACAACGTTTGTTAGAGTATTTTGGTCAGCAGCAGCTTTAACAGTTAAGCGGAAATACAAAATATCGCCAGCAACAAGAGGAGACTTAAACCAATTATTACCAAGAGCAAATTGAGAAATATCATTTAATCTTGTAAGTTGGTCGTAAATGATTTGATTCAAAATTGTTTTTGATGGACTATTTCCACTAGCATCTGTTTCGACACCGTGTAAGCTAGTCATATTAGAATCGAATGATGTGGAAAATTCATCCCTTAAGGTGGTGCGTAATTCTGATTCATTTGAAAATAAATCAACACCCAAATGTGTATTAAATAATTTTAGAGCTAAATATCTAACATAATCATATGTAGCATTATTATTAGCAGCACCAGCATGAATAGAATTAACAATAACGTTACTTGAGGTGTCTATGTTAAATACCATATTATAACTGCTATCTCCAGTATATACTACTCTGTATTTAATATCATTTGCAGTAACATTATTAATATCAGTTGAATCAGTCTGAAATTGAAAAATATTCATAGCATTTTCCAATGGAATATCTACGACAACAGTAGCATCTCCAGAAAAGGCTGTTGATGCTTCACCCAAAAGTGAAGCAGACAAAGAATTGACTAACACGTTAAGTTGAGATAAGTAAAAATTCATGATTGGTATATTTGGTATAGCTGGATTATCATATAATTTTGTATAATAATAATCAGATATAGTTTTCCATGTATCAGACAAATTATCGAAAGAACCAGTATTATAAAATTTTATTGATGAAGTTATATTAGAAGATACATCTGTAAAAGAATTAGCTTCAACATTCGATATATCCGCAGGATTGTTTATAATAACTGAAATTAAACTAGTACAATTTTTAAACACATTACTACCCATGTATCCTATGCTATTAGGTATAGTAATTGAAAGTAAACTAGTACAGTTTTCGAAAGAGGAAGTATTTATAGTTGAATTATTTACGGCAATACCTCCAGCATCATAACTTTCTATATTTACCGAAGTTAAACTAGCGCAATTTTGAAAGGCTTGATCACCAATACGCACGATTGATGCTATATTGACTGAAGTTAAACTAGTACAACCCCTGAACGCCGTGCCAGAGCACATGAAGGCAGGAACATTACTGTAGAGGGTGATTAAATTTAAATCTGAAAATCTGAATGTACTATCAGTTGCTGTTGGATAAGAAGTATCTAAACTTAATGGTTGAAAAATAATTGATAAATCAATTCCACTAACAGTATAAAAAGTATCTGGGTTACTCATATATATTTAATATAATAAAAAATTGATTTAAATTAAAAAACATATTAGAATAATATAGTTAAATAATATAAGAGATGATAATCCCAATTAAATGTTTTACTTGTGGCATGGTTATTGCTGATAAATACAGACACTATTTAGCTGAAGTTCGTAAAAAAAAATTAGCAAAAAATGCCGAAAGCGATAACTTCGATATAGATAAAGTTGTTTATTTAACAAAAGAATTTCATGAAAAGACGCCAGAAGGTGAGGTTTTAGATGATCTTGGTATGAAAAGAATGTGTTGCCGAAGACATTTCTTAACTCATGTTGATATTGAATAAATTTCTTATTATATTATATAAATGGGTAAAACCAAGGGTTTAAAAAATACTTCTAGAAGAAGTAATAAACTTTATAGAATGAAAGGTTGTGCTAAAAAAACTCGTAAAAATCATTTAGGTGGTAGTCCAGATGCTCCTTTAGCATATACTGGTAAACCAATCCTCACTCAATCAAATCCTTTTTTAGCTTATACAGGTAAGGGAGGTTCTACTTGTGGATTAAGCAATGCTAGTAGTATTCAACAAAATATTAATGCTGTGAATCCAGCAATTCCAAATACTGGTCCACCTATTACACTAACAGGAACACCTATTTGGAACCAAGCATCTACACAACGTGGAGGAACATGTGGTAGTGGTTGTCCATTAAGTCCTTCTACTATAATGGTTGGAGGTTGTGGTGGTTGTGGTTCATCTATGACTGGTGGATGCGGTCCTATGTGTGCAATGGGTTTTATGGTAGGTGGAACACGCCATCGTGTTGGGTGTAAATGCAGTAAATGTAAAAAGACAAATATGAAGGGAGGAAATGTTGGAATTCCTTATCCGGATGGTTTAGTTGGGTCACCATTTACTCCCGCTAACGTTAATGGATGGCCAGGTGTAAATGGAATACCAGGTGACAGAAATTATTCTGCTCAAAATATGTATTTACAAGATCCTCAAACAGCTATGAAAGATGTTGGTAATCCACCATTTTCAGGAGGTCGCAAGAGAAAACAAAAAGGTGGAACTCTCTCTAATTTAATGGGACAAGACTTAATTAATTTAGGGAGACAATTTCAATTTGGTGTTGGAAGTGCGTATAATGCATTAGCTGGTTACAGTTCGCCAGTTAATCCAATGCCTTGGAAAGATCAGATGCCACATAGAATTCCACTAAATGTAGCTACTTTATAATTTTTTTCTATAATTAATATATAATGGCCAAATTTCCAACAACCTTGAAGGAATTATGTACTCCAGCTTCTTTATATTTTATAATCTCCATGTTTGGATTAATAATTGTTTTATTTCAAAACTTAGGAAATTCAAACAGCTATAATGTAGGAAATTTTTCTTGTAGAGTTCCTAACACATTTTTAGTATTTATTGTTAAGTTTATTTACATAGTATTTTGGACTTACATTCTTAACTTAATATGCAAAGACGGACATATTGGTATATCGTGGTTACTTGTTCTTCTCCCATGGATACTTTTATTTGTAATTATGGGGTTATTAATGTTAAATATGTAAATAATTTAATATATATATTATTATATAATAATATATATGGTAAAAAAAATAAAAAATGGAATGTCATATAAAATAAATGGATGGAAATATGTTTCCATAAGTGGTAAACCAAAAGAAAGAGGATATGCTTACGGCTATTTATGTGGAGAAGAATTTAAAGAAATTCAAAACATGTTGAAATTTTTAATGTATGAGGCATATGGACAAACATGGGATTATTTTATTGAAGAAATAAACAAGGATTTTAAGGAAATGGCGGAAAAAGATTTCCCAGAGTTATTTCAGGAAATGACAGGGATTGCGGATGGATTAAATGCTGTTGGTTGTAAAACTAATATAGATGAAATAATCGCATGGAATTTCTATATGTCAATTCCTTATTGGTATTCAAAAAAATCTGACTCACATTTTGCAAAAGAAGGTGGTTCAAAAGATCATTGTAGTGCATTTATTGCAGTAGGTGATTGGACTGAAGATGGTAAAATAGTTTGTGCACATAATTCGTTTAGTGATTATATAGACGGTCAGTTTTCAAACATAGTATTAGATGTTAAACCTGCTGAAGGACATCGTTTTATTATGCAAACATCAGCGTGTTGGATTTGGAGTGGAACTGATTTTTTTATTACTTCAAAAGGAATTATTGGAACAGAAACAACTTTCGGTGGATTTATGCCTTATGAAAAACGCTATCCAATTTGTTATAGAATACGCAAAGCGATGCAGTATGGTAATACTATGGATGAGTATTGTGAAATACTTTTACATGAAAACTCAGGTGACTACGCCAACTCATGGTTATTTGGAGATACAAATACAAATGAAATTTTACGAATTGAATTAGGTCTTAAATATCATAATATAGAGAGAACAAAAAATGGTTTCTTTATTGGATTTAATGCACCATATGATGAAAAAATTAGAAATTTGGAAGTTAACAATTCAGGATTTTATGATATAAGAAGACATCAAGGGGCAAGATTAGTTAGACTTGGTGATTTAATGGATGAACATAAAGGTAAATTAAATATCGATATCGCAAAAAAAATAATTAGTGATCATTATGATGTTTACCTTAAAAAAGATAATAATCCATGTTCAAGAACTGTTTGCTCTCACTATGATTTAGATGCGAGAGAATATATGTCAGATCCAACTAGACCCAAACCTTATTCGCCTCATGGAGCTGTTGATGGAATTGTTTGTGATACAGCATTAGCAAAGAAAATGACTTTTATTGGTAAATTTGGTTCTTCATGCGATATACCTTTTTTTAAAGATGAATTTTGCAAACAACATAGACAATATTATAAATTTTGTCCATATTTAAAAGATAGACCGACACAACCATGGACCCCTTTAACTATAACAAAACAAAAATTAAGACTTACAAAAAAGGGTGGTAGAAAATTTCATAATAAAACTTTAAAAAAATAAATATTATTTACTTGATAATAATTTAAATAATATTACATAATATTATTATGAAAGTTATAACTGCTGTTGTCAATAATCCAATTTTTATTGAAATACAATATCATACTTTAAAAAAATTTTTAAATTGTGACTATGAATTTATTGTTTTTAATGATTCAAAAGATTTTCCAGATTACTCTAACGGTGGTGACATAAATATAAAAAATCAAATAGAAACTTTATGTAAAACACTAGATATAATATGTATTAATATTCCAAATGATAATCATATAGTAAATAAAGATGCTGCTATTAGATGTGCTGATAGTATGAATTTTATACTTAATTATCAAAAAAATAATCCTGACGAATATTTATTACTTGATAGTGATATGTTTTTGATTGATAATTTTGATATGAATGAATATAAAAAATATGATTGTGCCGTTGTCCTTCAGAGTAGAAATAATTTAAAAATAAATTATATTTGGAATGGAATATACTATTTTAATTTTAATAAGATGAAAAATATTAATAAATTGAATTGGAATTGTTCTCCTGGTTGTGATGTAGGTGGTATGATGCAAGAGTGGTTAAGTTTAGAGACAGATAGTTTACCAGATACTAATTTATTAAGATACTCAGAAAAAAATGAAAAATTTACTAATAATAATATTTATTTTATAAGACATTTATGGAGTTGTACTTGGGACGAATATGATCTTCCAGATAATTTAAAAAATAATCAAGATATAATAAATTTTTTAAAAGATGATATTAGAAATGTAAATGGTAAATTTTTTTGTGAAATATATGACAATAAATTTTTACATTATAGAGCTGGAGGAAATTGGGAAAGAAAAAATATAAATATCCACATATATTTATCAAATAAATTAAAAGAAACTTTAAAAAAAAATTAAAATATATTATAATAATTACATTTTAAAAAAATATGATTATTATAATATAAAATGGATAAAGACGGAGATAATGAAAATATATCTTGGAAATTAATTGATAAATATTTTAAAGATAATCCTAATTGTCTAGTAGCACATCATTTAGAATCATTTAATTATTTTTTTAAAAGTGGTATCAAAAGAATTTTCCATGAAAATAATCCAATAAGATTTATAGAGAGGGAGGAAGAAGGTTCAGAACCTGGAAAACGAAATGAATGTATGTTATATTTAGGAGGTAAAGATGGTTCACAAATTTATTATGGTAAACCTGTAATTTATGATGATAACAATACGCATTATATGTTTCCTAACGAATCACGATTAAGAAATATGACATACGGTATCACCATACATTATGATGTAGATGTTGAATTTATTTATTATAAGGGAGATGAAAAACGCGTTCATTCTATTGTGATACCAAAAATATATTTAGGTAAGTTTCCAATCATGCTTCAATCAGAACTATGTATTTTAAATTCATTAACTAAGGAAGTTAGATTTAATGCAGGCGAATGTCGAAATGATTATGGTGGATATTTTATTATAGACGGTAAAGAAAAGGTAATTATTCCACAAGAAAAATTTGCGGATAATATGCTTTATATTAAAGCTAATAAAAAGGATGATATTTATAGCCATTCTGCTGAAATACGTTCTGTATCTGAAGACTCTTCAAAGCCTATAAGAACTAGTTCGGTAAAAATTATTGCACCATCTCCATCTTATAGTAATAATCAAATTGTTGTAGGTATTCCTAACGTAAAAAAACCTGTACCACTTTTTATTTTGATGAGAGCATTGGGTATTATATCCGATAAAGATATTATAAAAACGTGTCTTCTTGATTTAGAAAATAATAGCTCGATGATTGACCTTTTTATACCATCTGTGCATGATGCAAATAAAATTTTTACACAACAAACAGCTCTTGAATTTATAGCTGAATTAACAAAAAGAGGAACGGTATCTAATGTAGTCGAAATTTTATCTGATTATTTTTTACCTCATATTGGAGAATTATGTTTTTTAGAAAAAGCCTACTTTGTTGGATACATGGTAAATCGTTTATTAAAAGTTTATACAAAAGAAGAAAAACCAACGGATAGAGATAATTTTAGATTTAAAAGAATTGAACTTACTGGTTCTCTTATTTATGACCTATTTAGAGAATATTATTTAATTCAGAAAAAAGATATTACACGTAAAATAGACGAAGAATATTATTATCATAAGGGTTCATATAAGGAGGATGATACTCTATCAAGGAAGGAGAAACAAGTTCTTAAGAAAAAAGTTCAGACAAAAGAATTACTTGAAGAAAATAAGTATAAAGACAATTTTATTGGTCTTATTGAATCAAATGTGAAGTCATTTTTTAAAGATAGAATTGTTGAACAAGGTTTTAAAAAGGCGTTTAAAGGTAATTGGGGTTCAGAAGCTCATACAAAACGTGTTGGGGCTGTTCAAGATTTAAATCGTTTAAGTTGGTATACATTTATTTCACATCTTCGTAAATTAAATTTACCATTAGATGCAAGTGCAAAAGTTGTTGGACCGCGATTATTAAATTCATCTCAATGGGGATTTATTGACCCTATTGATACACCTGATGGTGGAAATATTGGTCTCCACAAGCATCTCACTATAACTGCTTATATAACGAGTGGGTCATCATCACACCCTATAATTAAATGGATACGTGCAAATCAACCATTAAGATTATTACTTGAATGCACTCCTGAACAAATCGCAAATAGTTCAAAAGTATTTGTAAATGGTTCGTGGATTGGTATTATTGATATACCATTCGAATTAGTAAATGTATTAAAACTATACAGAAGAAATGGTATTTTACCTATTTATACAAGTATCTCATTTGATATTGAACATAATGAAGTAAATATTTATACTGATGCAGGTAGATTAACACGTCCAGTTTATTATATCGAACATAATAAAATTAGCTTTCAGAGAGAAAATGTAATATCTGGTATTAAAAGTGGAAAAATTAGTTGGGAAGAAATAGTTGCGGGATTAATGCAAAAAGGTGATGACAAATTTAATATAAAAAACAACAAAATTTATGAGTTGAAAGAGTTATATCCTGAAATAGGAAGTGATAAAAAACTAGTTTTTGAACAATTAATTAAAAATAAATCAGTTGTAGATTATGTTGATACTGCAGAAGAAGAAGGTGCCTTAATCGCAATAAAACAAGAAGACTTAAAAAAACGAAATGTTTATACTCATATGGAAATTGATCCTTCTCTCATTCTTGGTGTTATGGGAAATCTAATTATTTATCCTGAAAATAATCCTGTAACACGTAATGCTTTCTCTTGTGGTCAAAGTAAACAAGCTGTTTCTGTTTATCATTCAAATTATCAGATGCGCATTGATAAGATGGGTGTAATACTTAATTATGGACAGATTCCTTTAATTAAATCGCGTTATCTCGAATATATAAATAATGAAGAACAACCTTATGGAGTTAATGCTATAGTTGCTATTATGTCATATACTGGATATAATGTTGAAGATGCTATTTTAATTAATGAAGGTTCAATTTTGCGTGGAATGTTTAGGACATCATATTATTCAATGTATGAGGCGAGAGAAGAAAGTTCAAAAGTTACAGGAATGAATAATTCAAAATTTGCAAATATCGAGAAAAATAATGTTATTGGTAAAAAGAAAGGTTATGATTATAGTTTTCTAGATGATCATGGATTAATTAAAGAAAATACAGAATTAAATGACAAGATTATTTTAATTGGTAAAATTAATTCTAATTTAGATAATAAAGATGTTTGGATTGATGATTCTGTTAAACCTAAAAAAGGACAACTTGGTTATGTAGACAAATCGTTTATAACTCTTGGCGAAGAGGGTTTCAATGTTGCAAAAGTAAGATTACGTGAAGAGAGAATTCCAGCAATAGGTGATAAGATGGCTTGTGCATTGCCTACTCAGCAAGTTTTAACGAATGAGGGTTGGGTCGAAATTCAAAATATTGATATAACTAAACATAAGGTTGCTACTCTCGATATTAATGGAAATATGTGTTATGAATATCCTACAAATAAATTTATATATGATCATAATGGTGAAATGTATTATGTTAAAAATAAACAGGTTGAGGTGGTGTGTACATTAAATCATAAATTATATGTGAAACGCAGAGAACATAATGGAATTAAAAAGGATTATGAGTTAATTGAAGCACAAAATGTTGTTGGGAAAATGGTAAGATTTGAAAAATCTATGAAAAACGTATATCCAGATATAGAATGCTTTGAATTAGGTGATAAAAAATATAAAATGGACGATTGGTTACAATTACTCGGAATGTTTATTTCAGACGGATCAGTAAATAATAGGGCAGTAGTACTATCTGCTCATAAACAAAGAAAGGTAGATTTTAATACCGACATATTAACAAAATTAGGAATAGAATTTTATCATAACAACTATAATGGTTATTTTGCTATTAATATGGGTAAAAATAGAGAAATATATGACGAGCTTAAACAATATAGTTTAGGAGCATTAAATAAATATTTACCTGATTATGTATGGAATTTGTCTCAACGGCAATGTATAATATTATTAGAGGCATTATTGGAGGGTGATGGTCATACATATAGTGACGGTTTTTCAAGATATGGAACTATAAGTTTAAGATTAGCAAATGATATATGTAGATTAGCAGTCCATTGTGGTTTCTCTGGAATAACAAAAATATCAGCTGAACATGGGGATAATAAACATGTTATTACTGGAACTAAGGGATATAATGCAGGAAAATCTCATACAATTGAATCAAAAAATACATACTATAAAATTAGTATTATTCGTAAGCAAAACCAACCATATATTAATAAAAAAGTAAATGATTCAAATAAGGAAGAAATTATAAATTATGAAGGAAAAGTATATTGTATAGAAATGTCTTCGTCACATTTATATTATATGAGAGAAAATAATTTCGCACCATCTATGCTCCTAGGAAATTCGAGAGCTGGACAAAAAGGAACAATAGGTCTCATTATTCCAGAAGCAGACATGCCATATACAGAAGATGGATTAAAACCAGATATTATTATCAATCCACACGCAATTCCATCTCGTATGACTATTGGTCAAATTGTCGAAAGTATGTTTGGTATTGCTTGCGCAAGTTATGGAGCTTTTGGTGACTGTACTGCGTTTCAAGTTAAGGGACCTAACTATAACACATATGGACCCATGCTTACTAAGGCGGGATTTAATCACACAGGTAATCATGTTTTATACAATGGTATGACAGGTGAACAAGTTCAGGCAAATATTTATATGGGACCAACTTATTATATGCGTTTAAAACACATGGTTAAAGACAAAATTAACTATCGTGCTCGTGGTCCAAATCAACAGCTTACTAGACAGCCTGTTCAAGGTAGAGCAAATGACGGTGGCTTACGTATTGGTGAAATGGAACGCGATGCGGTTTGTGCACATGGGTTAGCTTATTTCTTAAATGAATCATTCTTAATTAGAGCTGACGAATATTATATGGCTATTTGTAATAAAACAGGTAATATTGCTATTTACAACGAAAGTAAGAATTTATTCTTAAGTCCTTATGCTGATGGACCTATTAATTTCCATATAAATCCTGATGGTTCGATGAACATTAAGAATTTAAGCAGATTTGGTCGTTCATTTAGTTTATTAAGAATTCCTTATTCATTCAAATTATTAATCCAAGAACTTCAAGTAATGAATATTCAAATGCGTATAATTACAGATGAAAATGTTGACCAGTTAATAAGTATGTCTTATTCTAATAATATTTGTAAATTATTAAATAAACCAGAGGAGCAAAGTAAAGAACAAATCGAGATGATGATTAAAAGCTATGTTGCAGATATGAATATGAAAGAGAACATAGGACGACGTGTTCAGTATGAAAGCCAAGAAACACCTGAATTACCTGCTCCTCTTGGTGAATTTGATATTAAACCTCAAATTCAAACACTTGGTGAAACAGCAGAATTCGGGGACTTTTCTGAAACGGATAATACTCCACCTAGTTATGTTCCCGGTTCGCCACAATACGCACCAAATTCACCTGCATACGCACCAAATTCACCTGCATACGCACCAAATTCACAATCTCCTGGTTGGATACCTAATCAATCAACTTCAAGTATAACACCTGCTGAAATTGTTGAACCTACACCTTCTATTCTAGATGTTCCAAAAGAAACTGAAGCAAAGTCTGGCGAGCCTTCGGAAAATAAAGAAACTGAAACACAAGAAGAAACTGAAAAAGTAATTGAAGTCCCTACAGAAGCAAGCTCTAGTGGAATTAGGAAAATAACAATTGAATAAATAAATAAATATATATTAAATAAAATTGAAATAAAAATATTACATTATGAATATATTATAATATAATATGGTAAATACAAACACAAGTGTTCTTATTTCTCAAATTTATCAATCGAGAAAAATTATTATGGAGCTTATGGATAAGCAGGGATATGATGTTAATGGTTATTCAAACTTTAGTGTAAGTGAAGTGAATGCTATGAAACAAAATAATCAGTTAGACATGCTTTTAGAAACAAAACCTGAAACATCGGGAGAAAAAAGTTCTAGTAGCAGAAAAATTTACATTCGGTATTATTTAGCAAAAACTATTAGACCAGCAAATGTTCAAGAAATGATTGATGATTTGTTTGTTCTTACAGAGACCCTTAAAAAATCTGATACATTATATATTATTATTAAAGATAATGTAAATGAAACAATGATTAATGAATTAAAAGACATTTGGGAACGTGATGGAATTTTTATAGTTATTGAAAACATTAAATGCTTACAATTTAACATACTAAATCATATCTTAGTTCCTCCTCATAATATTATTAGCGAAGAAGAACTCAAAAAAGTTATGACAAGATATAGTATCACTTCTAAAGTTCAATTTCCAGATATTTCAAGATTTGACCCAGTTGCAAGAGCAATCTGCTTAAGACCAGGTCAGGCTTGTCATATTTTAAGACCAAGTAAAACAGCTATTACTGCAAATTATTATAGAATTTGTATATAAATATTTATATGGAGACAAAATATACCATAAATTAGTTTTTACCATATTCTTTTCCATTTTTTAAGAATTATATCAATATTTTCATGATTTTTATTTACAAACCATTTTTTACAATTCTTGTCCCATCTTGCACCCATTTTTTTTATTTCATCTTTTTCACTAAATGAAACATACAAATATATATTACCACTAGTAAATAACTCTATGTCACATTTTTTACAAATATTTATATTTATTTTATTAGTTTCCATTACACATAATGGTGTGTCTATTGAATTACACTTTTCACAATTAATATATTCTGTATTAGGATTATAACCACACCCAGAACAACCAATATGAATAACTTTATAATTGTCATCATATATTCTTTTAACCCATAATGGCGAAAGTTGTTTACAATTATTACATTCTTTACCTTTATCAAATTTATTATAATTATAATAATCTAAAGACGCAATATATTTTATTTTTTCTGGTATTTTTTGTTGGGATAATATCCAATCTATATCTAAATAATATACTCCAATTTGAGATTCAGCATATTCTTGTTCTTTTATGAAATAATAATTTGAATAATTATAAATTAAACGAATACAATATCTTTGAAATTTTTCGCTTGGTTCTACATATAAAATTAAATCAAACATTTCATCTGTAAACTCACTTTTTATGTTTTTTTCTAAACCAGCAAAACTTGCATAATCATATTTAAAAGGTGATATTTCAATTCCAGATTGAAACCAATTATATAAGATGTCTAATGCTTTGTTTTTCTTTATAATATTACCCTTTTCTTTTTCAATACAATCATTGCATTTTTCACATCTTATGCATGGTATTTGTAATGTAGTTAAACTATTATCATTTGCTAATTTTATTAGCGTTTCAGCATTAATTTCAAACCAAGGTTCAGGTCTATTTTCACTACAAGTTTTATGTGTATTACATATTTCAAATATACATACAATATCACCATCATCAATATATGATACATCAGCAATTTTTAGACCATTATATTCAAATCTATATTCAAGTTGTATAGTTGATGTTTCACTTATTTCTGGAATTTCAAATTCTTCATTCTTTTTACACGAACAACAATTTCTAATAAATGAAATTGGAATTTTTCTATCCAATAAATTTTTTAATAATATCTTTGCATCTTTGTGAATTTGCGTTTCAGTTGGGTTGCTATAATGATGACATGGATTAACATTATCTACTTTATGTCTGAAATGATGAACTTTAATTTTACCTTGGCATAAAATTAAATCTTTATTACATTCAGGGCAGATATATTCATCATTTTTATTTGCTATTTTAGGATAAATATATTCACCAGTATTTTTATTAATTGCTCCAAGAGATAAAATATGCGACATTTTATTTTACAATATAAAATATATTTAACTATTTATTCAATTTTATAAATAAATAATATATGCAAAACACGAAAAATAAGCGTTTTTAAATGAGAAAAGGTGTATAATAAAATTGAAATATAAATAATAAAAAAAATAGTATTTATATTTTAAGATGAGTTCAGTTACCGAAGAAATACAACAATTACAATTAAGAATATTAGAATTGGAAAAACAAAAAAAAGAAAAAGATGAAAGTAATAAAAAAACATCAATA
>Ga0247831_1006701_pt1 | contig 13399 bp, 12 predicted proteins | sample LaCruzMarch2015__9_FD_192406 | JGI IMG/M metagenome (GOLD analysis project Ga0247831, IMG submission 192406) | Freshwater microbial communities from meromictic Lake La Cruz, Castile-La Mancha, Spain - LaCruzMarch2015_1m | ecosystem: Environmental > Aquatic > Freshwater > Lake | place: Spain...
AACAACCACAGACCCCACCGAAGCCTCGGACTTAAGAGTCCCAAAGCCTTCAGAGAAGGTCTCACGACCAACCCGGAGGCGGAAACTCTAACACTCTAGGCTGGTCAAGAAATGGGGACTAGCCAGCTACCCGCACGTCAAGATCGGCAACATGTAGTTTGGCAGCGTATGTTTCGGACTAGGGACGGACTGCTAATAATGAGGCGGCCACGGCGAAGGAAAATCCTCGAATGTAATTCTTCTACCCGTCTAAGTTTTCAAGTTGCCATCCCCAGAGCCAGCGCATAGAATCGCACTCGGTTGGATCAATGCACCAGTTAGCGGGGACAAAGAGGCAGTGCTCTACGGACAAGGTCCAGTCGGCCTGTGCTCGTTCCCAGGAGTAACCAGGGCGCGAAAGAGATTCAAACCAATGTCGGAGAATGGCCCGTTCGTGCTCCAGTCGCAATTCTCGGTTCCACCAAGGCGCGATCGCGTAAGCCAAGTCATACACCGCCAGCCCATATGGAGTGATTCCATCCAACGGTTGCCTGTCCAAGAAGTAAACCGGAGTGTCCGCAATCTTTGGAGTCAAGACATTGGTCGGATTGGCGTCGCCGTGAAGCAACGTCATGCCACGGGGATCACTCCAGCGCACGGCAAGCTCCTTTTGAAGCATCGTGAATCGATTCGCGAAAGCCTTACCCGTGGCGCGTTCCAGGTTCGTGGTTCCGAATCGAAGATTTGCGAACTCAAGTTCCCAGTTGCCCGGTTCCTTAGCTGGGCCAGTTTCCCAATGGTGGGCATGCAATTGCGCTAGTCCCTCGGCTACGGCGAGGCCATGCTCAAGGGTGGGCGGAACCTCTTTATGGTCGTGAAAATGGTCTGAAAGGTCGTCGAGCAGGATGTGATAGCCCACGCCCGGCTCATATACGGCGTCGTGGCACTTCACGAGCGGTGCCCCTGGCAAGTTGACGTAGTCTCGCAGGTAGTAATCCACTTCCGATCTACCGCTTTGCGGGTGAAGACAAATCTTCAACCAGAGCTTGCGGCTCGTGTCGTCTTGGAAAGTGACGCTGATCCTTGCATGGCGAGCCCAATTGCTCTCGTCGAATTGCATGGAGAATGCAACAACCCGATCACCTGTGACTTCTGTCAGCCAGTCAGAAGTCACCTGATCAAAGTGCTGAATCATTTCTAGTTGGCATGCTACCGCCAGCAAGTCATGGGCTCACGCTTGGGTGACAATCAAAAACACCTTTTTCTAGATGGATAGCGTCGGTTACCATTGGTTATGAAAGCTTCCGACGGAACGACGAGTTCAGCTTCGCGACATCGCCTGTTCGTCGGACTTTGCATTGATTTGAAATCCACAGCGTCGATTAGACAGTGGGCCGAAAGCGCTTACGCTGGGCAGCCGGTGCGTTTGGTTGAAGAAGTTCAAATGCATGCGACCTTAGCTTTCTTCCCATCTGTTACTGACGAGAAGCGGCAATGGATGGCAGAAATGGTCCGAAGTATCCAATGGGACCCTCTTGAAGCTCTAACGTGCGAGACGTACAAATTAGGCAGGGGAGCGCTCGCGTTGGGCTTTGAGTTGTCTGAAAACGTCGAGCTGCACCTCAACCGCCGCCTATTGCGCGCCACCACTTTTGACAACTATGAAAGCGCATTGTACGACCGCCTTCGGGACGAACCTCTGGGCCAGCTTGTGCTCGCGCAAGGAGAGCCGGAGCTGGTGCGTCTCTATCGTGATCAACGTCATGGACCGATGCCGTTCCACGTGACTTTCGCGCGGTACAAGGAGAAAGCCTCGGAGGCCATCCCACTCCTGCCAATGAGTCCGCTCGCGATCCAGCTAACACGCGTGGCCTTGTTCGAAAGCCATCTCGGGCCAGCAGGCTCGACCTACGAAGTCATCGCTGAATCGCCAAGAGAGTAAGCAATAAGGAACAGAGCCGAGCGAAGTTTTGGAGAGAAACTGAGACTGCACACGATTGCAAAGACTCGTGGTAGTATCTCTGCAATCGTGTGCAACGCAGATCCAAGAAGAGGGAAGGTGGGTTGGTTACTCTTGAAGACATTGCGCTAAAGGCTGGCGTTTCCCATTCGACGGTCTCTCGGGCGCTTGCAGACAGCCCCCTTGTAAATCCTTCGACCAAAGAGCGAATCCAAAACCTGGCGCGGGAAGCTGGTTACCAGGTCAATCAGGTTGCTCGTAACCTCAAGACCCGCTCCACGAAGACGATTGGCCTGGTTGTTCCAGAGGTTTCAAATCCCTTTTATCCCGAACTAATTCAACGAGTGGCCGACCACGCGAAGCTCGCCGGATACAGCTTGCAGCTCCACTTGAGCGCCGCGGACCAAGAGTCGGAAAGTGACTGCATCGCCTCGCTTTCGGCGAACCGAGCAGATGGTGTTCTCTTGGTGACCGGCGAGCGTGGCTTAGTTGCCAGAAGTCAGGTCAACGCCTTGGCTGCGTCGGGAACGCCCGTGGTGATCATGGGCTGGGTGGAGGAATCGGACCACCTCGATTTAGTTGCCGGAGACGATTCGGCAGGCGGCCGCGAGTTGGCCAAGCATCTTGCAGATCTTGGACATACAAGGATTGCCGTTCTCGGAAAGGCTCCTCACCGAGGCGCCTTTGATCGATTGGTCGGGTTCGGAGACGTTCTCCGCGAAAGAGGCATTCCGCTCCTGCCCGAGATGTCCATCGAAGTTAAGAACGAAGAGGATGTGAGACTTGGAGTGACCCGACTCCTAGCTCTGCCCGATCCTCCAACCGCGATCTTTGCGTACCAAGACTCCCTGGCCGCGGTCGTGTACCGGCAGTTGGAGGAGGCGGGCGTATCGATTCCGAACGAAATGACCGTGGTCGGATTCGATGATCTCGATCTCGCGACGTACCTTTCACCGCGGTTGACAACCGTAGGCGCGCACATTTCCCCGCTGGCTTCGGCCTTCGTCAGCCTTCTGGTGGCGCGAATTCAGGGAACGCATCCCGAACCTGCTCCGCAGTCCATCATCGTCACCCCCAAGCTTATCGTTCGCGCATCGAGCGCACCACCAAGATCCAGAGGCGTCGCATTCGGCGGCCTCTCGTGAGTCCAGCCATGTCAATCACTCGCCTCCGCTCGCTCCTTTTCCTGGGAATCGCGATTGCCGTAACGTGTTCGGCAGTACCCCAGATCAAATCCGCCAAGCCCAACACCGCACCCCGGAACACCTTCGAGTTGCTGGTTAATGGTGACTACAGCAAAGGAACCGAGTCTTGGGTTCTGGAGCAAGCTGGCAGTGCCAAGGGAACCATGTCCGTGGCCAAGGAGGGACCAGGAGGTGCGCCTGCCCTCAAAGTCAACATCCAAAGCAAAGGTGAGCAGTCCTGGCAAGTTCAGCTCCACCAAGGCGGGCTTAAGATCGAAAAGGGGCGGAAGTACACCCTGACCTATTGGGCAAAGGCAGCACGGCCCACGGTCATCACCGTCAACTGCATGCAGAATCATGAGCCGTGGGAGCACCACGGTGCGGCGACAGAAGTAAACCTCTCCACAAAGTGGGAGAAACGAACATTCGCATTCACCGGACCCTGGGACGATAAGAACGCTCGAATCACGTTCACAAACTTGGCCACCGCTCCGGGCGCGAAATATTGGTTCTCCAAGGTTTCGCTGACAGCCGCACCTTTCAAAGCGGTGGCCACTCCGAAGCCAGCGGTAAAAGTGCCCGCGCAAGCTTCCAGAGTCGTGGTGTGGGACGGGGAATCTGCGAAGAGTTTCGGCGGCTGGGCAAATCCACCCACGTCGACTTATGCAGCCAAAAGTGGCGAAGCCCACAGCGGCGATACGGCGCTCGAATTCAAATTTAATGATGAGAACGTGTGGATCGGCTGCGGCTTCCACTGGTTTGGATGGAAGACCGGGACGAACGTTGGCACAGACATTCGTTCAATGACCCACTTGACGTTTTGGATCAAAGCGCAGGGAAGCACGGGTGATCTCGATGCACAATTGCTTTGCAACGGAGACGTGCTCGATACGCCCGAACACCACACATCAAAGGCTCGAGTGGCTTTGTATTCTCCGAACTACCGGGATGGGCAGTGGCACGAAGTCGCCATTCCGCTCGCAGACCTCGTCCAGCCGGAAGGCTTTGATCCCAAGATCGTCAGCCAGCTTGACCTCGGGATCAATCCCGGTGGCAAAGTCAGCGGGAGCTTTCTGATCGACGACATCGCCTTTGAAAATCGCGGAAGTGCAGCGCAAGGGCTTCGCGTCGTAGGCAACCAGTTGAGAGATTCAAGCGGCAATGTGGTGCGCTTGCAAGGCGTAAATGTGCCGAGCTTGGACTGGAGTCCAACCGGTGAAAACGTCATGCAGTCGATCGACGTAGCGATCGACGATTGGAAAGCGAATATCATCCGCATCCCACTCACGCAAGATCTTTGGTTTGGATACGAGAAGGGAAAGCGCGCTGCGGACCAAGGCGAATCGTATCGAAAGATTGTCGACAGCATCGTAAAGAAAGTTTCGGCGAAGAACTGCTACGTCCTTCTTGACCTGCACTGGTCTGACGGCGGCAAGTGGGGGCAAAACGTAGGGCAATACAAGATGCCGGACATGAACAGCATCGTGTTCTGGAAAGACTTCGCCAAGCGGTATGCAAACAACCCCGCCGTATTGTTCGATCTCTACAACGAACCCCATAGCGTTTCATGGGACGTCTGGCAGAACGGTGGGCAAGTTGAAGATGCGAGCAAAGGCGTTTCGTATCGTTCGCCCGGAATGCAGGCCCTAGTCGACACCGTCAGATCAACCGGGGCAAAGAATGTGGTTGTTGTTGGCGGACTAGACTGGGCTTACGACCTGCGAGGCGTTCTGGATGGGCACGGCCTGAGCGACAAAGTTGGTAACGGCATTGCCTACGCCACGCACATCTACCCTTGGAAAAAAGACTGGGATGCCAATGTTACACCCGTTATCGCGAAGCATCCGGTACTCGTCGGTGAGGTCGGGACGAAGCCATGGAAACAAGGCGACCCTCCCCATGAGAACGTCTATACAGAAGAATGGGCACCTGCGGTTATGGCGTACATCGAGAAGCACCAGCTAAATTGGACCGCTTGGAGTTTCCACCCATCCGCGAATCCTTGCCTCATCACCGGCTGGGATTACTCGCCTACTTCGTATTGGGGAGCGTATGTGAAGAAGGCCCTATCCGAAGCAAAGGGTGAGAAAGGGTTCGTCTGGCGGAGCGACTGTTCAAGCGAATCGAGCTTCATAAACTCGAATCAACGTTTGATCTCTGGGCATTACGGTTACGAGCCCGACCCTGCGGCGCCAAAACGGGGACTCGTGTTTGCTGGTCGCCTAACGCCGGATCTCAAGGTGGAAGATCCGGAAAGTATTCACCTCCATCCCGAGATCACCTTTGACCGATTCCGACCCGGCAGTTCTACGGTCACATTCGACGTCAAGGTGAGCGATCTGGATCCCGTGGAGCTCGGCTCTTATCGTAGCAAGCCTTGGCTGAACCTGGTGACCCTATTCGACGAAACGGTTCCGTCTGGAGGTGCGAGTTGGCGCCCATCCGTCATGGTGAACTTGGTTGGATCACCTGGAAAGTATAAGGTCCAAGGCTACTCTCGTAGCACCTTCTATCCCGAGCCAGTGGACGGCCCCGAGTTCGAGCTTGGCAATTGGACGCAAGTTCGAGTAGAGACGGACGTAAACAAAAACGAAGTCCGCATCTATCTGGATGGCAAGCTTGCTTCGGCTGGTCCCTACATGGGCAAACCTGGCCTCGCTGGAGCACACATGGGGCTGTACACAAATCGACTTATGACTCGCGCGACCCTGTTTAACGACGAGATTGAAATCAGGATTGACGGCAAATAAGCCGAGGACCTTTAGGTTTTATCTGCATCAGACAAAAAGAGAAATTCAAATGACAACAAGATCGGACATTCGAGGAAAGTGGGCATTGGTCACAGGCGCAAGCCGGGGCATTGGTCGGCAGGTGAGCCTAGCGCTCGCTGATCAGGGATGCAATGTGGTCTTGCATAGCCGGGACCTATCAAATACTGCGGGTTTAGCGGCGGAAGTGGCCAGCAAGGGCGTTGAAGTGCGACAGGTTGAAGCCGAATTGGCCAGTACAGATGACGTGTCTGCGATGTTGAAGGAGTTATTGCTCAATGGTCCCCCCATTGATATTCTTTACAACAACGCGGCGATCATGACGAGCTACTACAGCGATTGGCTCAGCGTTCCGGCAGACGATTTAAGGTTAAGCTTCGAAGTCAACGTGACGGCGCTAATCCAGATTTGCCATACGCTGATCCCAGGAATGGTTAGTCGAGGCTGGGGCCGAATCATCAATGTCACGTCGGGAATCGCCGACCAGCCAGAACTCATCGCCTATGCGGTTTCCAAGGCAGCCGTTGACAAGTTTGTCTTCGACACTGTTGGCAAGCTGGAAGGCACGGGCGTCCTCATGAACCTCCTCGATCCAGGCTGGTTGCGAACCGATTTGGGCGGTCCCAATGCGCCTAATTCGGTGGAATCGGTTATTCCCGGCGCGCTAGTACCTGCCCTCATTAACGACGGAACGGCCGGAAAGCTGTTCCGAGCGCAAGACTACGCCGGAACTGAACTCTAGTTTTTCTGGCGAAGTTCGGTATCTCGGTATCGGCTTGGATGGCTGGATCCCCGTAAAATGATCGTTGTTGCGTGTTAGTATTTCCGTCTGCATTTAAGAGAAGCGCTTGAACAATGGGAAACGATACACGGAAGAACAGATCATTAAGGTGCTGAAGGAAATTGACGCTTGGGCGAGTATGGCTTTAGTTGCCAGGACTCGCCCCTGTCATGATGTCTACTTTATGGGGAACCGGCCTGGAGCAAGGCGATGTTGTGTCGGGCGAGTTTCCGGGTAGCCGATACAAGTTCGAATATCGCTTTGAAGTTCAGGACCACAAAATCAGCAAGTGATCCCATCGGATCACTTGCTGATTAAAGTCGCTGGAGTTGGGCCTCATTTTCTACTCGGCGATGTCTGCCAAGCTTGTCGAGTTACGATTGGCACATAGCCATATTCGAAAGCTTTCGGCGGTTTCACAATGAGTGCTGGATCGATGCTTGCAAGCTTTCCGGTCGTATTCGGCGGAAGGTAGTTGCGGTCCTTTTTCCAATTCCGGTGGATCTTTTCAACTCGTTTCTGCAAAGCCTCGCGCTCTTTCGCCGAGAGGTCAGCATTGAGTAATGCCGGTTGATCCGCAAAACGGTACCAATAGTAGGTGATCTCGCTGCCATCGCCGAGGTTACGCTTGAACGGACCAGCGGCAGGTCCCGGCTTTTTCCATTCCGAACTTGCTTCGACTGGCGTTACGTACGGCTCGTTGGTCCGTTTAGGAGCAGGGAACTTGGCTTCAAGCAGCCCCGTTTCACCGGGCACATCGCTTGGCTTTATCGCAACCCAGCGCTGCTTAGCGTCCCCGATCTTGGACAAGCGGTAGTACTCGGGCAGGGTGAGCACTGCGGGGTCAGCAGACTTACTCAGGAGTTCGCGCTTCCATTGAATTCCGTAGGTATGCCGGTCGATCGCGATCGGTGTGGCATAGGATGCCCAATCAACTTCGGGTGCGCTTTGTCGATCTCCGCCGGGCAGATAGATCTGCCAGGTTGAATATCCACCGCCTTTGAAAGTGTGGGTACTGGACGCCGAAGCCGGAATGGCGCCCAGGACAACCTTGTCGCCGCCAAACCAGCGATCCACTTGGCTCCACAGCGCGGATTTTGAGTACGCCGTAATCTGATGGATCAAGGGAGCGTTCTCGTTAGCAGCGTTCGGAAAATGAGTCGGGGCGACCCGGGCGTAAGTGACTCCATTGCGGTCCTTTGCCACCATCGCGGGAATATGCTGGGTCTCCATTTGGACCGCTTTGTTTGGCTCCGAGGGCCGGCTATCGAGAAACAGACCCGCAAGTCTTTCATTCTCAGCGGAAGCTTTCGACCAGAAGTATGGGGTGAAGAAGGCAACTGGTCCCTTAAAATTTGCAGTGTTGAGGAACAGCGTCCAGCAGTTGTTGCCCGTTGGCGCCGCTTTGCCCGCAGTGCTCGCTTTAGGTTCGGTGAGAGGCAAGGGAAGGTAGCCGTAGCCGAACAATTCTCCGCGTGTGCCTTGTTTCAGATTGAACCCATCTGGCGGCCATATCACCCACGGGCTAAGTTGCGCAACGCCATAGAGCCCGGTTGGATTATTCCAGTCGCGTCCTTTGCCCGCACCAGGGCCGTTTGCCCATTCCGCAAAGTTAAGGGTGACCCCACCCATGATGAACTTTGGCGTTTTGGTCGCGAATCGCGTATCTCGCCACCACCCGAGGCCGCCTTCGATGTCGGTGTAGTGGTCCTTCGGGCTCTCACCATCAAACTGCGGAAACATCCAAGTTCCAAACAGCCCGCTCTGGAAATCTGAGCCAGGATAGGTTTCAAGCAGGGGCCACGCGGAAACGTACATTGAGAACCCGGCATTAAACGACCGATCGACCTGTTCGTGGGGCACGATCAGATACCCCGCCATTTCTGTCAGCTGCGGCGGGTCCTGTGGAGTCGTCGAAAGCCCAATGGCCAAGCTCAAGAGGCTGATCATCGTTTTCTCCTCTTTAGTAGGTTGACCATTGCTTTCCCCATTCCATCTCCGATCAAGTAGTAAGTCTCGCCGTTGTTGTTCCAGTGATAGATCTGATCACTTGGCGACTCTTCAACTGGTCGCCAGAATGCTCTCGTGCCAACGAACGCGACGTTGTCTTTGAACTCGGCGTAGTTCGCTACTGCAGATTGTGCCCGCATGAGCGCAAGGGCGGTTTCGTCCTTTTCCTGATCGCCACCCATCCCGGTTTCGGCGATGACGAACGGCAGATTTGGTGCTTTCAAGTCCTTGCGGATATCTCGAATGAAGTTGGCCATGTTCTGCTCGTACTCGGCCACGAACTTCTCATCAACGCGGTCGTTCCAGCCTTGGTGCCAACCAAATCCGACGAGTTCGACCGATTTCCCGCGCCACGCCGGAAACTGGGTCCCAACCTGTGCGATGGCTTCGCGGCTCAGGCGAATCAACTCGGTATACGTCGGGCCAACGGTGCCCTTCGAACTGGGAGGACGGAAGTCAACCGCCAGGCTCCGGCCGCCCCACGCAATCTTGATCAAGAGAACGGGTTCGCGCAGTGCGTCACCGACCACATGGCCAAAGCCAAGTTCCGGGCCGATGCAATCTGGACCAGCCGCGTACCCGGTCGTGAGCTTGCCCTTCTGTTCGAAGTAATGGATCCAGACGTCGTCGCGCTCCCGCCACTTGCCGTTCTTGTCCGTAAGGTGCTTGAACCTTCCTTTCGAGATCGCTTCTCGCAAGCTGCCCTTACCGCCATTTCTGTCTGGGTTCGACTCAAAGAATCCGTGCCCGACCATATTCGATTGGCCCGAAAGGATGAAGACTTTGACAGGGCGAGTTTCCTGATAGCCGGTTAACGCCAGGAGAGAAAGCAGAAGACACGCCGACATATCCGGAACTTACCCGCGCTTGGCTGGCACTTTTGTGCTGACACTCACCATCCCGATAGATCTCGATCTCCCTCGGCTAGGGTTTGTTCGCGCGTCGGCCGGCGATGCGGCGATGACTGCAATATATGTAAGGCCTAAGCGCAGCCAAGAAGTGATGCCTGCCATCGCTTCAAAAGCAACCAATCTTGCCGATAAGTTGACTACGCGTTTGGCTTAGTCGCTTAACGTTTCGCCGCAATTCCCAAAAGGAATCTTGGAAACGCTCACTTGACATTACGTTTCCCAACTTCGGGCTCCTGCCCCAAGATTTTAGGGATTCAAGCCCGACTAAAGTAATCTTGTGTACGTGTTCAGCACAAAAATGCTCGATGAGAGCACATGGCCAGCATTCGCCAAGCTCGTTGAGGCCAACGGAGGGATCTTTGGTGGTTGTTGGTGCATCGCTTTCCACCTTGATCCAGCAGGACCGAAGGGGCAGTGCAAGCCTTACCGCGACACCAAAGAGAGGCTTGTTCGGGAGGGGCGCGCCCAGGCAGCACTTGTGTTCGAAGGAGAGGAGGCCCTTGGCTGGTGTCAATTTGGCCGAACCGCCGAGCTCCCAAATGTCAAAAATCGCAAGAACTACGAGGCTGGTCTCGATCAACTCCCCGATTGGCGTCTGCCGTGTTTCTTTGTTGGAAAGGGGTATCGAAGAAAAGGAATAGCCAAGATTGCACTCCGCGCGGCCATGGAGGAAATCGCGCGTTTAGGCGGCGGATCTGTTGAGGCTTACCCGTATGACGTTGAGGCGGTGAAGACCTCAAGTTCCTTTCTCCATGGCGGAACCGTGCGAATGTTTTTGGACGAGGGTTTCGAGCAAGTCCGTCAGATCGGAAAAAGCCAGTGGGTGGTCAGGAAGATCATTTGATCGAACCTTGAGGTTCTATGCACGTTGGGCACTTTCCGAGTACCTGCTGTAAGCTCATAGCGTTGTGATTGCTGCGCTGTCCTTCGCCCTCATGATGCAAACTCCTCAATTCGATCCCTCCTGGAACTCGCTCAAACAGTACAAAGCCCCGGCATGGTTCCGCGATGCAAAGTTCGGCATTTGGGCCCACTGGGGGCCGCAGTCTGTCCCGATGGCGGGAGACTGGTACGCCCGCAACATGTACCTCGAGGGGACGGAGCAGTACAAACATCACCTCGCCAACTACGGGCATCCGTCTCAGCACGGATACGTCGAGCTGATTGATCGCTGGACCGCCGAAAAGTGGGATCCCGAGGCCCTGATGAGGCTCTACAAGAAGGCCGGAGCACGATACTTCGTGAGCATGGGCGTTCATCACGACAACTTTGATTTGTGGAATTCAACGCACCACGCCTGGAACGCGACCAAACGTGGACCCAAGCGGGACATTGTCGGAGAGTGGCAGCGGGCCGCGAAGCGCAATGGGCTCCCGTTCGGCGTCTCGGAGCACCTGGCCGCCAGCTACACCTGGTGGCGCGGAAACAAAGGTGCTGACAAAACTGGAGCATTCGCCGGAGTGCCCTACGATGGCAACAATCCCGCCCTTGCCAGTCTTTACCACGCGTCACCCAAACCGGGTGACGACGCTTGGTATACCAACGACCCGGAATGGCATCGCGACTGGGAGAAGCGCATCGGGGACCTGCTGACGCAATACAAGCCCGACCTGCTCTATAGCGACGGTGGTCTGCCATTTGGAGAGACGGGGCGAAAGATGCTTGCACAACTCTACAATCAGCCGAACCCCACGGTTTACGCCGCAAAAGATATGGGCTCCGGCGAGTTCGTCTTAGGCTCGTGCGTACTCGACCGAGAGCGGGGTGGTATGTCGGACATTCAGGCTCTCCCCTGGCAGACCGACACTTCTATCGGCGACTGGTTCTACAACTCGAAGTGGGGTTACCGCCGCCCAGAGTGGGTTATTCATACGCTCGTCGATGTGGTGAGCAAGAACGGCAACCTCTTGCTGAATGTGCTTCAGCGGCCAGATGGTTCCCTCGACCCTGAGGTGTACACCCTTCTCGAAGTGATCGGTAACTGACTTAAGGTGAATGGTGAGGCGATCTACGGCAGCCGCCCATGGAAGACCTTCGGCGAGGGGCCGACCAAAGTCGCCGGCGGTCACTTTAAGGAGGATTATTCGTTTGGTGCCCGCGATGTTCGGTACACCACCAAGGGTAAGACCACTCTCTACGCCACCCTTCTTGGTTGGCCAACCGACTCTACGGTTCGGCTCCAGAGCCTTGGTCGATTCCCGGGTGTGACCGGCACGATTCGTAGCGTTCGTCTCTTGGGTAGCCGGGAGAAGATCGCGTTTAGTCATACCGCCAATGGCTTGGACATCCGTTTGCCCAAACCATCGGGCGAAATCGCCCATACGTTCAAGATCGAATGCTCGGACGTCAATGACTTTCGACCGGACCTCGTTCCGTCACCGCCGGTCCCAACCGTAGAAGTCGCTTCACCTTCAAGCGAACTAGCCCTTGACCTCGCTGAGCTGAAGGGCAAGGTTCAGGTGGAATCGCGCCAGAGTGGCCGAAACTTCGGAATGTGGGACGACCCTTCCGACACCGTCACTTGGACACTCAATGTAAAAGCCGCAGGTCGTTACCGCCTTACTTTGGAGGCGGCGACGTTCTCCCGCACTACCCTCTCGGTAACCTGCGGCGACAAGACCCTGCCCCTAGAGATCGCTGAAACCAGCGGTTGGGACGACTATCGCCAAGCGACGGGTGGAGACTTTGACCTCCCGGTAGGCGCAGTGAAACTTACACTTCGCCCGTCAAACCCCGCCACGTGGCGTGCCGTAAATGTCCGCAACGTCCGCCTGACCTCCAGACCGTAGGGAGCTCGTTTTGCTGAGGCAACTTCGGCGCCCATGCGACTTAAGCATTGGGCGTCGATCTCGGACTCTTCGGGCGACGGGTTGGGAAGATCCTATAGCGTGCTCAGATCATCGAGAAACGGTTATTGCAGACGAGGTGAGCGAGTTGGCGGTAACTTCGGTCTGTGTACAAAACGGTCCCCTACCGCCCCAAGCCCGTTAGCCCCGAGGAATCCGAGGCTCGCATGCAAGCGATTTACGAAGAGGCTAACGAGCGTCGAACGGTTCGCATGTTCTCTTCTAGGGAAGTATCGCGAAAGACGATCGAATGGGCTATCTTGGCGGCGGGAACGGCACCCAGCGGAGCCCATCTGCAGCCTTGGCACTTCGTTGCAATATCGGACTCGGAGACCAAAAGGAAGATTCGGGAAACCGCCGAGGCAGAAGAGAAGGAGTTTTACGAGCGTCGCATCACGCCCGAATGGCGAGAGGCTCTGTTGCCCCTGGGAACCGACTTTGTAAAGGCCCATCTGACGGACGCCCCTTGGCTCATCGTGGTCTTCCGCCGGGATTACGACATCTTGGAAGATGGAACCAAGAGGAAGAACTACTACATGACCGAGTCTGTCGGCATCGCGGTCGGATTCCTCATCCAGGCCCTCCACCGCGCCGGACTCGCTACCTTTACCCATACACCCGCGCCCATGACGTTCTTACGCGAGCTTTGCGGCCGGCCCACGAACGAAAAGCCGTTTGTGCTGCTTCCCGTGGGTTATCCCGCAGACGACTGCACTGTCCCCGACCTTGCTCGCAAAGGACTTGAAGAGATCTGCGACTTCATTTAGGAACCCGTGCGCTCTGATTCTTTAAGCAACGGTAAGTCCCAAGCAGTTACGAATGTGAGTAAGCAGTGTACATGCCGACACATGGGTTACAGATTATTCCGGACACATAGGTAACACTTTCTTTCTAAGGGGAGGGAGTGATGCCTTGGAGAGAGTGTTCGGTGATGGAAGAAAGATTAAGGTTCGTGGCTCG
>Ga0247831_1006704_pt1 | contig 13389 bp, 11 predicted proteins | sample LaCruzMarch2015__9_FD_192406 | JGI IMG/M metagenome (GOLD analysis project Ga0247831, IMG submission 192406) | Freshwater microbial communities from meromictic Lake La Cruz, Castile-La Mancha, Spain - LaCruzMarch2015_1m | ecosystem: Environmental > Aquatic > Freshwater > Lake | place: Spain...
GCTGCGTGGTGCGCGTGACCGGCGGTGCTCATGTGTCCCCACTGCTCGATGGTGCCGCAAATGACGACGCGTGCCGACCTTTCGGACGGCACGCGCGATAGTTTAGCGTGAGACCAGGACGGGCCGCAGCGACCAGGCCTGCGTGCCTCAGGAGACGTACTGGCCGCCGTTCGCCGAGACGGTCGACCCGGTGATGAAGCCGGCCTCGTCGGCGGCGAGGAACACCACGCAGCGTGCGATCTCGTCAGGCTCGCCGAGGCGGCCGACCGGGATCAGCGGGATGATGCTCTTTTCCAGCACGGCCGGATCGATGGCGCGCACCATCTCGGTGCCGATGTAGCCCGGGCAGATCGCGTTCACGGTGATGCCGGCACGCGCACCTTCCTGGGCGAGCGCCTTGGTGAAGCCGATGTCGCCGGCCTTGGCCGCCGAGTAGTTGGCCTGGCCCATCTGGCCTTTCTGGCCATTGATCGAGGAGATGTTGATGACGCGGCCGAACTTGCGCGTCCGCATGCCTTCCCAGACGGGGCGCGTCATGTTGAAAAGGCCGTTGAGGTTGGTGTTGATGACCTCGTGCCACTGGTCCTTGGTCATGCGGTGGAACATGCCGTCGCGGGTGATGCCGGCATTGTTGACCAGCACGTCGATCGGGCCGAGGTCCTTCTCGACGCGCGCGACGCCGGCCGCGCACTCGTCGAAGTCGGCCACCGACCACTTGTAGACCGGGATGCCGGTTTCGGATTGGAACTGCTGGGCCGCCGCATCGTTGCCGGCATAGTTGGCAGCGACGCGATAGCCTTTGCGCTTCAGCGCGGTGGAGATAGCGGCGCCGATGCCGCGGGTGCCGCCGGTGACGAGTGCGACGCGGGACATTGTAGGTTTGCCTCCCAGACTTGTTTGGTTCGTTAGGTTGTCTTGATCAGTAGCACGGATGCGTCCGGCTCGGCCGAGACCGTGCCGGACGCGATGCAGATATCAATCGCGGGCCACGCACATCGCGATGCCCATGCCACCGCCGATGCAGAGCGTGGCGAGGCCCTTTTTGGCGTCGCGGCGGTTCATTTCATAGAGCAGCGTTGTCAGCACGCGGGCGCCCGAAGCGCCGATCGGGTGGCCGATGGCGATGGCGCCGCCGTTGACGTTGACCTTCGAGGTATCCCAGCCGAGCTGCTTGTTGACCGCGCAGGCCTGCGCCGCGAACGCCTCGTTGGCCTCGACGAGGTCGAGATCTTCAGCCTTCCAGCCGGCCTTCTCGAGTGCCTTGCGCGATGCCCCGACCGGGCCGATGCCCATGATCGAGGGATCGACGCCGACGCTGGCCCACGAGACGATGCGGGCAAGCGGCTTGATGCCACGCTTCTTGGCCTCGGCAGCCGTCATCAGCACCACGGCGGCCGCGCCGTCGTTGATGCCCGAGGCATTGCCGGCGGTCACCGTGCCGTCCTTCTCGAAGGCCGGGCGAAGCTTGGTCATGCCCTCGACCGTGGCGCCCTCGCGAATGTACTCGTCGTCGGCAACGACGACGTCGCCCTTGCGCGTCTTGATCGTGACGGGCGCGATCTCGTCCTTGAACTTGCCGGCCTTCCTGGCGGCTTCCGCCTTGTTCTGAGAGGCGACCGCGAACTTGTCCTGCTCGTCACGGGTGATCTGGTTCTGGCGGGCGACATTCTCGGCAGTATTGCCCATGTGGTAACCGTTGAAGGCATCCCACAGGCCGTCCTTGATCATGGTGTCGACGAGCTTGAAGTCGCCCATCTTGGTGCCTTCGCGCATGTAGGCGCAATGCGTCGACTGGCTCATGCTCTCCTGGCCGCCGGCGACGACGATCTGCGCCGAGCCGTCCTTGATCTGCTGGGCGCCGAGGGCGACCGCGCGCAGGCCGGAGCCGCACAACTGGTTCATGCCCCAGGCCGGGCTGTCGACCGGGATGCCGGCGGCGATCGAGGCTTGGCGAGCCGGGTTCTGGCCGGCGCCGGCGGAGAGGATCTGGCCCATGATCACTTCGTTGACGTCGCCGCCCTCGACGCCGGCACGCTCCATGGCAGCCTTGATGGCAACCTTGCCGAGTTCATGCGCGGGCAGGCTCGACAGCGCGCCGTTGAACGAGCCGACCGGGGTGCGGGCGGCGCTTGCGATCACGATCGTCGTGTCGTCACTCATGAGTGTGCTCCTTGGCTTGCAGATTTTGCGATTGCGGATCGTGTCGGCCGGGCCGGCTCCGAGACAGATGGCTCCAGCGGGGGAAAGTCGTGCGGGTGGGGATCCCTGATCGGGGAGGAAATTACGGTTGACCTACTTTAACGACTGCCGCAGCGCAATCTAGCCTTACGAACGAAGAATAGCCCATAGTTCGAGCACCGCGCCCGCCCTTGCATCAATGCAGACTGGCAGCCACGACGCCAGCCGTGCTAACATTCCGCACGGCACAACTATCATTGCGGCAGCGCGGTCGTCATCTTTGTGGCAGCGCCGATGCCCGCAGCGGGAACTCGAGATGCTCAACAAGACTGAAAAAGTGGATTCCGAGGCCGACAAAAAGCCCGCCGTGGTGATCAAGAAGTACGCGAACCGCAGGCTCTACAACACCGAGACCAGCACCTACGTGACGCTCGACGATCTCGCCCAGATCGTGCGCACCGACCGCGATTTCGTCGTGTTCGACGCCAAGACCGGCGACGACCTCACCCACTCGGTCCTGACCCAGATCATCGTCGAACAGGAAAGCCGATCCGGCGGGCCGAACCTCCTTTCAGTGCCGTTCCTGCGCCAGCTGATTCGATTCTACGACGACGGCGTCGCGCGCATGGTGCCGCCCTATCTGCAGATGAGCCTCGAGGCGCTGGTCAAGGAGCAGGAGCGTTTCCGCTCGCAGTTCGCCAGTGCTTGGCATCCGACCATGGCGTTCGACGCCTACCAGGAGCAGGTGCGCAAGAACATGGCGATGTTCGAGCAGGCGATGCGCGTGTGGTCGCCATTCCCGCAGCAGCGCCGCGACGAGGCGGCCGACCGCCCGCAAAACCCGGCGGGCGACCCGGGCCGGCCGCCATCGCAAGCAGCGCCAGGCATGCCGCAACCTTCTGCCGAGGCAGGTCGAGAGGGCGGTATCGCCGGGGCGCCAGCGTCCGGTGCGGCCATCACTCGGGCTGTGGGCAGCAACGACGCCCCGCGCGATCAGGTCGCCGAACTCAGGGCAGAACTCGCCGCCATGCAAGCGCGGATCGAGCGGCTCTCGCAAGATCGCAGCTGACGGTCGCCGAGAGCTGCACCCTCAGCACCGCGCCGGGTCGGCTGCAAACTTTCTGCCCGAAACCTGACTTGAATCAGGTGATGTGCGCCATCACGGTGACCGCGTGGGCACGTCACGCACGATCGGGATCGAGCCGGTGGTGATGCCGGGGACGGCTTGGCTCGCCGGCACGCTCGGCTGTGGCTCGGTCACGGGCGCGGCGGGCGCCTCCGGCCGTTGCCCGAACAGGCGACCCTTGTCGCCGATCACGCCGAACCACTTGTCGCTCGGCAGCAGCTTCTGGTGCAGGCCGACCCACAGCTGGCGCGACGACAGGCTTTCGAGGAACGTCTGTGAGGATGGCGCCAGCATGAACGCGAGGGCTGCCACGATGGCGACAGTCGCCGTCTCGCCGGGGCGTTTGAGGTCCGCGAACTTCATCGCCGAGCCGAACGACAGCTTGAGCCGGCGGTCCATCACGTCGACGCTGTAGAGCTCGTCGAGGACCAGGTGTGTGACGTAGCCGATGAACAGGAAGCCGCCAGCGAGCCAGGCAACGCCGTCGTGACGGCCGAGCAGGTATTTGAACACGATCGCAGTCAGGCACCAGAACAGCAGGCCGGCGAGCAGCGAGTGCCAGATGCCGCGATGGTAGGAGAAGCGATGAAACGCCGATTCCCCGCCGTAGCGGACCAGCACGAACGTCGCGAGCCAGATCAGCCACAACTCGGCGATCGAGAACTTCTCGGCCTGCGCGAACAGCACGCAAAACGAGAAGAACACCGCGAGGCCTGAAAACATGATGCGCGCTGGCCGCGAGTCCTTGAGATCGATGTCGGGCAGGATGGAGCCGAGCACGCCGGCCAGGGTCACGGCGACGAGGCTCTCGGGGCCGAGCACGTCGGCGGCCAGCGTCAATGTCGCAAGCCCCCCCGAGACGACGGTGCCGACGGCGATGTGAGTGGTGAAATTCGCCATGAAGCCTCCTCGCGCGCGACGACGAGATCGCGTCGGCTGAACATATCAATGTTCTGCACGAACCAGATTCGCGGGCTAAGCGGGAGAGTGCCTGCGACAGAAAGCGGGGGACATCCGACGCTTGAAGGCGCAGGAGTGGCCTTGTCGAAGGGACCCGGCCATGTGAGGTCCGCAGCGTGCTCGCCGCGTGGCGCCGCCAGGAGTATTGGACATCGCGCAGGCAACCACCCGCATCGCATTGATCAGCATCCTCGTCGCGCTCGTCGTGACGGGGCTGAAGGTGATTGCCTGGCGCGTCACCGGCAGTGTCGCGCTCTATTCCGATGCACTGGAGAGCATCGTCAACCTGATGACGGCGCTTGCCGTGGTCGCCGCCATCCGCGTCGCGGCCAAACCGGCCGACGGCCGCCATCCGTTCGGGCACCACAAGGCCGAGCACATTGCCGCCGGCCTCGAAGGCGCGCTGATCGCCGCCGCCGCGATCCTGATCCTGCAGGAAGCGTACGGCGCGTTCCAGAGCCCGCGGCACATCGAGGCGCCGGCCTTGGGCCTCGCCATCAATGCGCTCGCCGCCGTCCTCAACGGTGCCTGGGGCATGCATCTGATCAGGCAGGGCGGACTATTGCGCTCGCCGGCACTCACCGCCGACGGCTGGCATCTGATGAGCGACGTAGCGACATCTGTCGGCGTATTGGTCGGCTTGCTGTTGGCGCTGGCCACCGGCTGGCTGTGGCTCGATCCACTCCTAGCCGGCATCGTCGCAATCGCGGTGCTCTACGCCGGCTGGCGTATCATCACGCAGTCGATGAGCGGGCTGATGGACGAGACGGCGACCGCCGACATCATGACTCGCATCCGCGCCACCATCGCCGAGCGTGGCGAGGGCGCACTGCAGGTGCACGATTTGCGCGCGCGGGTCGCGGGCCCTGCGACGTTCATCGAGTTCCATCTCGTGGTCCCCGGCGAACGCACCGTGCGTGAGGCGCACGAGATCTGCGACCGCCTGGAGGATGCGCTGAAGGAAGCCGTACCCGGCGCCCGCGTGCTGATCCATGTCGAGCCGACCGAAAAGGCCAAGGAAGCGGGCGCCATTCCGATCAATGGCCATGGTGGCACTGGCCCCGATCACTCCACCACGTCGCCCCACAGGTCGTAGTCGGCGGCGTGGGTGATCCGGGCTTTGACCATGTCGCCGGGCTTCAGGTCCTGGCGGCCGTCGAGGTAGAGCGCGCCGTCGATCTCGGGCGCATCCCACTGGGTGCGGGTGACGGCGCCGTCCTCGTCGACCTCGTCGACGAGCGCGTCGACGACGCGGCCGACGAGGCGCTCGAGGCGGGCTTCCGAGATCGCCTGCTGGGCCTCCATGAAGCGGTGCCAGCGTTCTTCTTTCACCTCGTCCGGCACGACACCCGCCAGTTCGTTCGCCGGAGCGCCGGCGACCGGCTCGTATTTGAAGCAGCCGACGCGATCGAGCTTGGCTTCACCGAGCCAGTCGAGCAACAGCTGGAAATCCTCCTCCGTTTCGCCCGGAAAACCGACGATGAACGTCGAGCGGATGGCAAGGTCGGGACACTCGGTGCGCCAGCGGGCGATACGGCCAGCGATCTTCTCCTGGTGGGCCGGCCGGCGCATCGCCTTCAAAACGCGTGGGCTCGCGTGCTGAAACGGGATGTCGAGATAGGGGAGTATGCGGCCCTCGGCCATCAGCGGGATGACGTCGTCGACGTGCGGGTACGGATAGACGTAGTGCAGGCGGACCCACACACCGAGGCTGCCGAGCGCGTTGGCCAGATCGTAGAAGCGGGCCTTCAGTGGCGCGCCCCGCCACGGGCTCTCGGCATACTTGAGATCGACGCCGTAGGCCGAGGTGTCCTGGCTGATGACGAGCAGTTCTTTGACGCCAGCGCGCACCAGCCGCTCGGCTTCCGCCATCACCTGGTTGGCCGGTCGCGAGACGAGATCGCCGCGGATCGAAGGAATGATGCAGAACGTGCAGCGGTTATTACAACCTTCCGAAATCTTCAGGTAGGCGTAGTGGCGCGGCGTCAGGCGCAGGCCCTCGGGCGGCACCAGATCGATGTATGGGTCGTGAAGCGGCGGCACCGCATCGTGCACGGCAGCGACCACCTGCTCGTATTGGTGGGGACCCGTAACCGCCAGCACGCCCGGATGCTCGGCGCGGATGCGGGCCTCTTCGACGCCGAGGCAGCCGGTGACGATAACGCGGCCGTTCTCGACCATTGCCTCGCCGATCGCGCCGAGGCTCTCGGCCTTGGCTGAATCCAGAAATCCGCAGGTGTTGACCACGACCACGTCGGCGCCAGCATAATCGCCGGCGATCTCATAGCCTTCGGAGCGCAGAGCCGTGATGATGCGCTCGCTGTCGACCAGCGCTTTCGGGCAGCCGAGCGAAACGAAGCCGACTTTCGGTGCGCGCGTTTTGAGCACACGGGTCGACTTGTTGGCGGACGTGGCGACTGGTTCGCCGGACGCCGTGGCTTTTTCGGCGATCGAGCGACGCGGAGCCTTGCGGTCTTCTGGGCGGTTTGCTGGCGTTTTGGACATGGCCGCGCTTCTAGCGAGTTCCCGATCTCACGGAAAGGGTCTCTCTCGCGATGCGCTGGGCGCGATCAGGCAGCGCCGAGCGCACGCAGGGCATCGCCGAACCGCGTCGCCAGTGTCTCCCGGCTCCGGTGGCGGCCGCCGCTGACGACTTCGCGTCCGCCGACCCAGACGCGATCGACGGCGCCCTTGCTGGCGAAAATCCAAACGTCCAACAGTTGCGAAGGGCGGGCCGCCGCGAACGCCGGCTGCGTCGTATTGATCGCGACGAGGTCGGCGGGGCGGCCCACTTCGATGGCGCCTGCCCCGGTGGCGAGGGCTTTGGCGCCACCGGCCGCTGCCCGCGCATAGAGGAATTCGCCGGTCGAGCCGCCGCCGGCCGACAGCGCGTTGCGCACCCGGTCACGCAGCCGTTGCGAGCCTTCGAGCTGGCGCAATTCGTCGGTGACGCCGATCAGGATGTTACTGTCGGTGCCGATGCCGAAATGGCCGCCGGCCGCGGTGAATTGCGTCGCGTTGAACGTGCCGTCACCAAGGCTCGCTTCCGTCATCGGGCAGAGGCCTGCGGTGGCACCGCTCGCGGCGAGCCGCGTCGTCTCGTCCGCCGTCATGTGCGTCGCGTGGATCAGACACCAGCGGTGGTCGAGCGGCGCATTGTCGAGCAGCCAGGCCACTGGCCGCTGGCCGCTCCAGGCGAGGCAGTCGTCGACCTCCTTGACCTGCTCGGCGGCATGGATGTGGATCGGCGCGCCATCGGCGAGCGTGACGATCGCCGCCAGTTCCTCCGGCGTCACCGCGCGCAGGCTGTGCGGCGCGATGCCGATGTCGGCGTCCTCGAGTCGTGCCAGCGCGGCGCGTGACGCCTCCAGCAGCCGCGCGAAGCCGTCGAGATCGCACACGAAACGGCGTTGACCCGGCAGCGCCGCCGCGCCGCCGAAGCCGCCATGCGCATAGAACGACGGTAGCAAGGTGAGGCCGATGCCGGTTTCATGGGCCGCCTGGCAGATACGACCGGCCATCTCGGCGATGTCGTCGTAGGGCCGGCCGTCGGGGGCGTGATGGAGATAGTGGAACTCGCCGACGCGCGTGAAGCCCGCTTCCAGCATCTCGGCATAAAGGAAGGCCGCCACTGCCGCAAATTGATCGGGTGTCATGGCCAGCGCGAAGCGGTACATCGTCTCACGCCACGTCCAGAAGGTGTCCTGGCCCGGCCCGCGGATTTCGGCGAGGCCCGCCATGCCGCGCTGGAAAGCGTGGCTGTGCAGGCTCGTCATGCCGGGGATCAGCATGCCGACACGGACATCGCCGGGCTCGGGCACGGCGCCCGTCTCGATGCGCGCGACGCGTGAGTGTTCGATCGTGAGGCGGACTTCAGCAGCGATGCCGGCCGGCAACAGTGCCGATGCGGCGAAAATCCTTGTCATGACCGCTCCTCGCGCATGCCTGGGTGCATGCCAGCCCTGCGCACTTGATGTCCCGGCACCCGGCATGGTCGCTTTCGGCAGGCAAGTCATGTGGCTGCTATCGCGGCTGCGATTGCAGGTTGGCATCGTCGGTCGCCCGTCGACCGTCAGATGAGAGTGTGGACGTCGATCAAGTCTGCGAGCAATTCTAAGACGCCGCAGCGTCAACTGTGGCGCTTGGACCTGCCAATTGGCATGAACCAAGGTGCAATGCGGCATTCCGGCAGCAGTCTCCCGGTTGAAGGGCTCGCCGGTGCGTGATACGGACGGCCCGGCGAAGTGGCAACGGGGCAGATTTAGCCGCCGAACCATCTTGCCCGAAATGTCGTGCATCTGGATGGCGTTCGTCGTAGCTGCCGTCCGTATCCCCCACTGAACCACGGTCCAGACAACTCCAACGCGAGAGCGTCCGACATTGGCGAGCGATGATCCGATCATGGCCAGCGTGCCGGGGCGTTACGCCTCGGCGCTGTTCGAGCTGGCGAGTGAACAAAAGGCGTTGCCCGCGGTGGAGAAGGATCTTCTCGCCGTAGCAGCGATGCTCGACGAGAGCGCGGATTTCCGCCGCCTCGTGGTTAGCCCTATTTTCAGTGCCGAGGAGCAGTCGCGTGCGGTCGACGCGGTGCTGACCAAGATCGGCGCGCACAAGCTGACCGCCAATTTCTTCAAGCTTCTCGCTGCCAACCGGCGCCTGTTCGCCGCCGGCGAGATGATCAAGGCGTTCCGGTCGCTCGCCGCGAATGCGCGCGGCGAAATGCAGGCGGACGTCGTGTCCGCCACGGCCCTCTCCGATGCCCAGCTCGGCCAGCTCAAGGACACGTTGAAGGCCAAGCTCGGCAAAGACATTCAGATCAACGCGAAAATCGATGCCTCGCTGCTCGGCGGCCTTGTCGTCAAGGTCGGCAGCCGCATGATCGATTCCTCGCTCAAGACGAAACTCCAGTCGCTCAAGACGCGCATGAAAGAGGTTGGCTGATGGACATCCGGGCCGCGGAAATTTCCTCTATCCTGAAAGAGCAGATCAAGAACTTCGGCGATGAGGCCGAGGTCTCCGAGATCGGCCAGGTGCTGAGCGTCGGCGACGGCATCGCCCGCGTCTACGGCCTCGACAACGTCCAGGCGGGCGAAATGGTCGAGTTCCCGGGCGGCGTGCGCGGCATGGCGCTGAACCTCGAAGCGGACAACGTCGGCATCGTGATCTTCGGCGACGACCGTGGCATCGGCGAAGGCGACACGGTCAAGCGGACCGGCTCGATCGTCGACGTGCCGATCGGCAAGGGCCTGCTCGGTCGCGTCGTCGACGCGCTCGGCAACCCGATCGACGGCAAGGGCCCGATCAAGTTCGAGAAGCGCGCGCGCGTCGACGTGAAGGCGCCAGGCATCATCCCGCGCAAGTCGGTGCACGAGCCGATGGCCACCGGCCTCAAGGCCATCGATGCGCTGATCCCGATCGGCCGCGGCCAGCGCGAGCTGATCATCGGCGACCGCCAGACCGGCAAGACCGCCGTCGCGCTCGATACCATTCTCAACCAGAAGTCGATCAACGCCGGCACCGACGAGAGCCAGAAGCTCTATTGTGTGTACGTTGCCGTTGGCCAGAAGCGCTCCACGGTCGCCCAGTTCGTGAAGGTGCTCGAGGAGCGTGGCGCGCTCGATTACTCTATCGTCGTTGCCGCTACTGCTTCCGATCCGGCGCCGATGCAGTTCCTCGCCCCCTTCGCCGGTTGCGCGATGGGCGAATACTTCCGCGACAACGGCATGCATGCCGTCATCATCTATGACGACTTGTCGAAGCAGGCCGTCTCGTACCGTCAGATGTCGCTACTGCTGCGTCGTCCGCCGGGTCGCGAAGCCTATCCGGGCGACGTGTTCTACCTCCATTCCCGCCTGCTCGAGCGCGCCGCCAAGATGGGCGACGCCGCCGGCAAGGGCTCGCTGACGGCGCTGCCCGTCATTGAAACGCAGGCCAACGACGTGTCGGCCTATATTCCGACCAACGTGATCTCGATCACCGACGGCCAGATCTTCCTCGAGACCGACCTGTTCTACCAGGGCATCCGCCCGGCCGTGAACGTCGGCCTGTCGGTTTCGCGCGTCGGTTCGTCTGCGCAGACCAAGGCGATGAAGAAGGTCGCCGGCAAGATCAAGGGCGAGCTCGCCCAGTATCGTGAGATGGCGGCGTTCGCCCAGTTCGGCTCGGATCTCGACGCCGTCACGCAGCGCCTTCTCAATCGCGGCGCCCGCTTGACTGAACTGTTGAAGCAGCCGCAGTTCTCGCCGCTCAAGATGGAAGAGCAGGTCTGCGTGATCTGGGCCGGCACCAACGGCTATCTCGATCCGATGCCGCTCGCCAAGGTGCGCGAGTTCGAAAATGCGCTGCTGACCAACCTGCGCTCGAGCAATGCCGCGATCCTCACCGACATCCGCGATAGCAAGGATCTGTCGGACGCGACAGCCGCGAAGCTCAAGGGCGTCGTCGAGCAGGTCGCCAAGCAGTTCGTGTGATACGATTTCCCCTTCCCCGCAGAGGCGGGGAGGGGGATTAGAGACCTTGAACAGGATTTCCCTCGCCCATGGCCTCTCTGAAAGACATGCGCAACCGCATCGCCTCGGTTAAGGCGACGCGGAAGATCACCAAGGCGATGCAGATGGTCGCCGCCGCCAAGCTGCGCCGTGCGCAGGAAGCGGCGCAGGCGGCGCGGCCCTACGCCGAGCGCATGGACCGGGTGCTCGCCAACCTCGCCGCGGGCGCCACCAAAGAAGGGGCCTCGCCGCTGCTCGTCGGCAATGGCAAGGATCAGGTGCATCTGATCGTGGTGATGACCGCCGAGCGCGGCCTTTGCGGCGGTTTCAATTCGAACATCGCGCGCCTTGCCCGCGCCGATGCGATGCGGCTGATGCGCGACGGCAAGACGGTCAAGATCATCTGCGTCGGCCGGAAGGGCGCCGATAACCTGCGCCGCGATCTCGGCCGCAACATCATTGACCGCGTCGACCTCAAGGGCGTCAAGCAGATAGGCTTCGCCAATGCCGATGCGATCAGCCAGAAGATTATGGCGATGTTCGCTGCCGGGGAATTCGACATCGCGACGATCTATTTCGCCGAATTCAAGAGCGTGATCGCGCAGAAGCCGACGGCGCTGCAGATCATCCCGGCCAAGATCCCGGAAGCCAAGGGCGACGTGGCGGGCGGTGCTGCGGCAACCGTCGAATACGAGCCGTCCGAAGAGGCCGTGCTCGGCCAGCTTCTGGAGCGCAACATCACCACGCAGGTGTTCCGCGGGCTGCTCGAGAACGCCGCGTCCGAGCAGGGCGCGCGCATGAGCGCGATGGACAACGCCACGCGCAACGCCGGCGACATGATCAACAAGCTGACGATCAAGTACAACCGTCAGCGTCAGGCCAACATCACCAAAGAGCTCATCGAGATCATTTCGGGCGCCGAGGCGCTCTGATCACCCGACACGTCACGAGGAACGAGACAATGGCTGACAGGAAAACCGGACGTATCCGCCAAGTGATGGGCGCCGTCATCGACGTGCAGTTCGACGGCCATCTGCCCGAGATCCTGAACGCGCTCGAGACGCAGAACCAGGGCACGCGCCTGGTGCTCGAAGTCGCCCAGCATCTCGGCGAGAACACCGTCCGCACGATCGCCATGGACTCGTCCGAGGGCCTGACGCGCGGACAGGAAGTCATCGACACCGGCAAGCCGATCTCCGTGCCGGTCGGCGAGGAAACGCTCGGCCGCATCATGAACGTGATCGGGGAGCCGGTCGACGAAGCAGGCCCCGTCCGCACCAACATGACGCGTTCGATCCACCAGCAGGCGCCTTCATTCGCCGACCAGTCGACGGAAGCGCAGATCCTGGTCACCGGCATCAAGGTCGTCGACCTGCTCGCGCCTTACGCCAAGGGCGGCAAGATCGGCCTGTTCGGCGGCGCCGGCGTCGGCAAGACCGTGCTGATCATGGAACTGATCAACAACGTCGCCAAGGCGCATGGTGGCTACTCGGTGTTCGCCGGCGTCGGCGAGCGCACGCGTGAGGGCAACGATCTCTATCACGAGATGATCGAGAGCAACGTCAACATCGACCCGAAGAAGAACAACGGCTCGACGGCCGGCTCCAAGTGCGCGCTGGTCTACGGCCAGATGAACGAGCCGCCGGGCGCCCGAATGCGCGTCGCACTTTCAGGCCTGACGGTCGCCGAGCACTTCCGCGACCAGGGCCAGGACGTGTTGTTCTTCGTCGACAACATTTTCCGCTTTACGCAGGCGGGCTCCGAAGTGTCGGCGCTGCTCGGCCGTATCCCCTCGGCCGTCGGTTACCAGCCGACGCTGGCGACGGACATGGGTGCGCTGCAGGAGCGCATCACGACCACGCAGAAGGGCTCGATCACCTCGGTGCAGGCGATCTACGTGCCCGCCGACGACTTGACCGACCCGGCACCGGCCGCCTCGTTCGCGCATCTCGACGCGACGACCGTGCTGTCGCGCTCGATCGCGGAAAAGGGCATTTATCCGGCCGTCGACCCGCTCGACTCGACCTCGCGAATTCTCGAGCCGCGCGTCGTCGGCGACGAGCATTACGCGGTCGCCCGCCGGGTTCAGGCGATCCTGCAGAAGTACAAGTCGCTGCAGGACATCATCGCCATTCTCGGCATGGACGAGCTCAGCGAAGACGACAAGACGACGGTTGCCCGCGCGCGCAAAATCGAGCGCTTCCTGTCGCAGCCGTTCCATGTGGCGGAAGTGTTCACCGGTTCGCCCGGCAAACTCGTCGCTCTCGCGGATACCATCAAGGGATTCAAGGGTTTGGTCGACGGCCAGTATGATCATCTGCCGGAGCAGGCATTCTACATGGTCGGCACCATCGAAGAGGCCATTGCGAAAGCCGAGAAACTCGCAGAGGCTGCCTGAGCAGGCGAGCTGCGCGATTCGTTCGCGAGCGAGCATCCTGGATCCGAATCGGGAGATGAGTCATGGCGAACGAGAACGAACCGAGCGTGCCGAGCAAGTTCGGCACCTGCTGTGAAGGGCTGAAGGAGGCGATGGCGGGCGAGGATTTCGATCCGCTGATCGCAGAAGAAGATGGCGTGCTCTATCTGGCCGTCGGTCTCGTCGAAATGGAAGACGAGGAAGGCGAACAGGGCATGATC
>Ga0247831_1006706_pt1 | contig 13385 bp, 11 predicted proteins | sample LaCruzMarch2015__9_FD_192406 | JGI IMG/M metagenome (GOLD analysis project Ga0247831, IMG submission 192406) | Freshwater microbial communities from meromictic Lake La Cruz, Castile-La Mancha, Spain - LaCruzMarch2015_1m | ecosystem: Environmental > Aquatic > Freshwater > Lake | place: Spain...
TAAGCGCTTGCCACTGCGTAAGCCTTCTATGGCTTCACGCTCAAATAATGAATAATCAAATTTTTCTTGTTCTTCCATTGTATAACAAATTTAAGGCTTTGACACAGTTTGTAGAATAGACTCGACTGTAAAGTAGATTGTGTAAACATGATTTAGAGCCTGCATCTATTTTCGAAGATAATTAAATATTGATGAAGTACCAACCCCCAGTTTGGGATGGGTTTAGTCCACGCCTCTTCAATATTTTTGATGGATAAATAAACGGATTTTGTGGCAGCATTTTCAGTTGAGAATTGTGTTTTTGTTTTTGTATATTTTCTTATACCTCTGTTCAAGTTTTCAATAGTATTAGTGGTGTAAATTATTCTACGAAGCTCCAAAGGGTAGTCAAAATAGTTGCTTAGGTTATCCCAATTATCTTCCCATGATTTAATGGCGTATTTGTACTTGCTCTCCCATTTTAGTTTACACTTTTCCAACTCCTCTGAAGCAACATTAATGTTGATGGCAGTGTATATTTTTTTTAAGTCTTGACAAAAATCTTTTCTGTCTTTTAGCACAACAAATTTGCAACTATTTCTAATCTGATGAACTATACAAAGTTGCGTAATTGTTTGTTGAAAAACTGCTTTTATAGCCTCCGTAAAGCCCTTTAAATTATCAGTACAGGCAATGAGTATATCTTCAACTCCTCTAGCTTTAAGATCGGTGAGGACACTCATCCAAAAGGCGGCTGATTCTGTCTTCTCTATCCAAAATCCAAGGACTTCCTTTTTGCCGTCTGGTTTTAGCCCAATGACAATATAGATACACTTATTAATTACTTTGCCATCCTCTCGTATTTTGAGAATAATACCATCCATCCAGACAGTAAAGTAAACTGGCTCAAGACGTCTTTGTTGCCATTCTTTGACAGATTCCATCACCCGTTCTGTAATATTGGAAACTGTAGTTTCGCTTATCTCTAATCCGTAAATTTCCTCTACTTGTTTTCGCACATCAGAGGTGGTCATCCCACGACTATACATCCCTAAAATAGCATCTTGAATCTTGGCACTAATGGTCTCTCCTTTGGGGATAATTCGTGGTTCAAATTCGCCATTTCGATCTCTGGGAATATCTAATAAAACATCGCCTACATTTTCAGTGGTAATGGTTTTTGGGAAACTTCCGTTCCGGCTATTGCCGGAATTATACCCCTCCGTGGTATGTTTATGATACCCTAAATGTTCGTCCATTTCCCCTTGAAGCATTTCTTCAATGCCTTGTTTGAACATGGCGTTAAAATACTCCTGGAAGGAATCTTTGTCTTTAAATTGTTTGAAAAAGCCTTTAGGAAAAGGGGTTTCTTTTTTGTCTTTTTGTTGCATTGTGTCGTTAAGTTTTTAAAGTTACAATTTTTTTTTAGGAGCTAAGGCCTCGTTCCGCTACGCTCCACTTCGGCCTTAGCTCCTAAACAGTAACTCTAAGCTGTTTACACAATCTACTTTATACTCCCCATTTTTACGCAAAAATTGGGGGAACTAACCACAGAGAGCGCAGAGTGAACACTAAGGACACAAAGGTTTTTAAAAAGAGAAAAAGAGAGAATAAGCGGGGTTAGTTTGTATCAAAATTTGAAATTCGAGATGAATGAACAAGTTGCTTTAAGATAATTTTAGTACTACCTTTTCTATAACTCCTATTTATTTCGTTTGGCGGTACAGCAACTGATTGGAAAATTTTGGATTTAAAATCTTAATTTATGTATACATCCTTATTATTAAAACTATATTAAACAGAAAGTCTGTTGCTACCCTTTTCATCAATGATAATTTTTTGATTATCAAACTGAGTAACTAAAGCAAAACCATTATAAAAGGGTTCTACTGCTGCATATCGTTCTGTGTAAAGCGCGCTACCCTGCTTGTCAATGTGAAACCAACCTACATGATCCTTAGCAGTAGCATAGTTTTTATGAAAAATGCCCAAATCAAAGAAGTCAATATTGTTTAGGTAGTTGCCTTTTGTATCAACGTGTTTATAAAATCCATTTGCAGTTTTTACGCAAGCAATTCCATCTTTAAAATCACCTGCATAGGTAAATGTTTCTGAATAGATTTTAAGTCCATTTAAATCAATATGAAAATACTGATTTTGTGCATTACGAACAGTGCAAAGGTTTTCCTGATAGTTACCTGCCCAAAGAAATGAATTTTGGTAAACTTGCTTTCCCAATTCATTAATGTGAAACCATTTTTCATTTTGTACTATTGCAGCTCTATTACAGTAGAAACCGAATGTTCTTGTGTACCTTTCTGAATAAATTGCTTCTCCTTTTATGTTGATGTGGTAAGCTCCTGAATCATCAACCACTGGTGCGATGCCAGGTGAGTGAAATTTGAGGATTTCAATAAAATGCTTTTCAAATATTTGTTTCCCATCAAAAAGAAAATGTGTGTTGTCTGCTGATACTTTTATGTCTTGCCAATTCATTAGTTCAATAATTTTTGTTTTAGTTTTGAAATCTGTTTGTCTGTTAACCCACAAGAAAGCAAGTAAGGTTCGATACCTCCCTTTTCGGCAATGATGTCCAACACTAAGTTTAATCTGCTCAGTTTTACATCTACTTCACTTGCTAAATAGTCAGCATAAATTATATCTATTGGTGTATCTGCAAGCAAGTGAAGCATTGAAATAAAAATTCCTGTCCTGTCTTTACCTGCAAAACAATGAACTGCAATAGATCCTAATTCTTCATTGATAATAGCCTCCATTGCATTTTTTATTTGATCATTACAGCCTATTGCAAAAAAGCGGTAAGCAATTTCTTCATTGGTTCCATGATGGTGCTTATCCTTAAACCATTGGGGTTGATTCCAAGGATCAAGTTGTGCTTTTGTGTATTTGAATTTGGAAAGTGTTTGTTCGAGGTAAGGTAATTCTTCAATTTCTTTGTCTGCTCTTAAATCAATTACGGTTTTGATTTGCTTTTCATTAAGTAGTTCATCAAACCTATTATCATTCTGAAACAAAGTCATTGTAGCTGTTCGGTAAATTCTACCACTTTTTATTTTGGAATTGTGTGTGCTTATATCCCTGAAGTTCCAAAGGAAATCACGGTTGTATAACCACTCACAAAAGTGTTTTACTTCTTCTAATTTCTCAACAGTGATCAATGTTTCTATTGCTGCATAAAAGAAGTCAAGCAATTTTCTTTTTTGTTGGTTTGCTTCGGGTAAAAACAATGTGCCTTTGAGGTTGTAAAAGGCCTCTTGTTCTTCTTTTGTTAGAATATTTGCAATAAAGTATTTTGGTAAGAAATTGAATTTAGAGTGTCCTTTTGAAAGGTGGTTTAACTGAATTGCGACTTGCAAAGCAATATTATAAAAGAAGTAAAATTGGTAGCCATCACTTCTGCGGTGCATGCTTGAACAACTTTCAAATTCATAAATGAATTTATCAACCAAATCAGTAATTAGTTTTTCTTTTTGCTGCTCTGATTTATTGTCGTTGTAATTGCTTATCAATTGAGACAAGTATGAACCAATATCATAAAGCTGCGGAACTCTTTGATACAAAACTGTTTGACTAAAATCTGTAATTTCTGAACCTAAATAGTTTCTGTCAATTTCAGCAATATTGATGCAGATGGCAAATTCAATTTTGGGGTGTGATTTGAAATATACTACTACTTTGTTTCTCATTGCTACTTCACGGATGGTTTGAATTTCGTTGTGAAATAGTTTTTGGAGTTTGTTTTTTAAAATACTTGTTTCAAAATCTTTGTTTACCAATAACTGAATATCAATATCCGAATTGGGTGTGGCTTCATTTCTACCAAAAGAACCGTATAGCAGTGCTACATCTATTCCGGTAACATTGGGAAACATTTTTTGAAGTTGGTCTATTCTTTTTAGCTGTTCCATTTTATTAATTGTTGTTTGAGGGTTTACGCATATTACAAGATTTGCATAGTGGAATTGATTTGTAATTTTTTACCAGTTCTGTGTATGCAGGGCTTTTTAATACTTCCTGTATTGAGGTGTTTTCAATGTTTCCAAAATCGCCTAATGATTTACGAAGATTATCTGGTGCACAGCAAGGAGAAACTTTACCGGTTGCTGAAATCCAAAGTTCTTTTGTAAGAAACGGACATTCAAAATGTTCTGGCACTTCTGTATTTTCGTTTTCAGTTAATGGAATGATGTTTTCTAATAGTACTTTTTCTCCGTTGGGTTTTCTGTAATTTTCTTGTGCTTCAATTGCTTGCTTTACATATTCATTCCATTGTGCAATGCTTTCTTTTGAAACTTTCATTGATAGGTCTTTTATTTCATCAAAGTGTGCCCAAAGCTGATGCCCTTTCACTCTATCTACTCCAAGAGAAGCAGCTAATTTTATAATGTGTGCCAACTCATGCATGTTGTTTTTCATAAAAGTTAGCTGAAGGGTTACTCTGCAGAAGTAGCCTGTAATTGCAAAGTGTTCATCACGGTATTTGATAAACTCTTTTACATTTTCAATTGCCTTTTCAAAGTCAATTCCTTGCATTACTTTCTCTGATGTTTCCTTTGTTGCTCCGTTCCAACTAATTTTTACATCTGTAGTATATGGCACAATTAATTTCGCCCATTCATTAACTGATTTTTTAGGGAATGTGCCGTTTGTAGTGAGATTGATTTTTATGTTTTTCTGCTCTGATAATTCAAATATTTTATCAAACTCTTTGTAAAGCAATGGTTCGCCCATAGTAGAAGGGATAATTTCTTTTACACCTAATTTTTCTGCTTGCAGAAAAATATCTTCTACTGTTTCAAACTTCATTCTTCTGCGTTTCACTCCCGTTTCTTTGAATAGCATAGGTATAAAATCACTATAAGGGCTGTGTTCTTCGCACATAATACATTTGAGGTTACAATCTTCGGGGTTGGTGTCAATGGTTATTCGCCAAAGTTTATTTGGTGTAATAAACCTATTATAGATTATTTCTAATTCTTTGCAATGGTCTTGGATATTTGGAACTCTGCCATCTGCAGAAAACAAATAACCTTTTTGGCCATATTCCTTCATCAAATGAGGGTTTGCGATCGCAAACTTCATTTGCTCTGCCAATGAATTTGAGTTACGATGTTCAAACAAAAGTCCATTTATTTGATGTTGCACATACTCTTTCATACCACCAAAATCGGCTGTAATAACTGGTATTTTACAAGATTGAGCTTCGTGAATTACAAGGGGTGAATTTTCTGCCCAAATACTTGGCACTACTATGCAGTCAACTTTAGAGAAAACTTCATTCGCTAAGTTCTGATTGATGTATTCTCCTGCAAATTCAATGTTGTTTTTAGATTTGCTAGCAAGCAATTTTAACGCATCCGTACTTTGTCCGTTTTGCCTGCCGTAAATTCTTAGTGTTGCAGGTGTTTCAATTTGGCAGAAGGCTTCAATGAGTTGATTTACTCCTTTAGCAGGAATGTGAGTGCCAATATAGCCAAAGGTAAAATTGGAATTATCTTTTGTTTTCTCGGTTTGCGCTAGGTATTCAGTAGGGAAACCATAGTCTAAGTAAATGATTTTGTTTTCAGGTACATTAAATTCATTTATAAACCTATTTCGCAGATAATTTGATGGGGCAATAAAAAGATCAACTTTGTTGATTATTGCTTTGGTTTCTATCATTCTTTGGTGTGTCCAGGTACTCCAATGTTCAATATCTTGAGCTTCGTATTCTTCTCTGCCACTGAAATACACTTTGTAACAGTCTGTTGCACATTTTTGGTCTTGCTGCCCTGAACACAACTGAAAGTTGTTTTCCACACCAATACTTCTTGTAAGGAATTGCCCTCTTGGACACATCAACCAAAAATCATGAAGGGTAAAAACGATTGGTATGTTTTGTTTATTGAGTTCATCTACAATACCGGTAGAAAGATGATTAAGATGCCCAATGTGTGCAATGTCGGGTTTGATAGCAGTAATGAGTTTTGCGAAATTGCTATCCATTGCCTGATGGCGGTAGCCATCTTTACCCTGGGGATTGTTTATGAAGTAGAAATCCAAGTTGCTGTTTTCTGTTTGCTTTCTAATTGCAAAATCAGGACTGTAAGGGTTTTCTTCTCTTGTGAAAACAGAAACCTTATGATGCTTCGAAAGTTCGTTGCAGATAGATTGGCTGTAAACTTCTGAACCAGCGTTGTAGTTGGTCGGATAACCGTGAATGATTTTGAGAATATGCATGTTAGTAGAGGATTTGAAAATGTGAGTTATCATTTTTGTTAAATATGTAATTAGGATCTTTACACCAATAAGCGGTTACAATTAACTTACCTGACAATACAAGTAAGAGACAATGTTTTTCGTCTTTAGCAATTCCCTTTTTTTGAAGAAAAGAAGGGAGAACAAAAACAACATCCTTTTCGCACTTGGTGCAGTCCACAAATGGAAGGACTTTGTAAAGCAATGGTCTGTCGATGCTTCTGTCCCAACCACGAAGCATAAAGTGGTGTGATAAGTAGAATTGCAAGATTTGATTTTGCATTGTGAGTGATTTATTATTCTGCAAATATGAAGTAAAAAGAAAGGTGTATTTATTATAGGCAAATAATTAACCCTATATTTGGCAATTAATTACCAATAAATATGAGTGATATAAAATACATTGGAGGTGTTTTGCGGATGAAAGCATTTGAGAAATTGAAAGTGTTTCTTGGCAACCCAGGTAAATTTTGTTTAATTATTCTTGGTGGAAGGGGAAGTGGCAAACATTTCGCCATTGAAAGTGCTTTTAAAGAAATAAAAACAGAAGATAATGATGAGTTATGTTTAAAAAAAATAGAGTTCATTGCTGCGGTGAAAGTCCCTTCAACAGAAACTGAGCTGGATGAATGGTTCATGAAAAATACATTTAAAACTTTAGTTATAGAAGATGTAGAACAGCTTACTTCAGAACAACAAGATTTGCTTTTTACTGCTCTTTCTACCACTGATGGTACTTTTGGAATAAATGAAAGATTTAAACTACGGATTGCATTTACTTCCTCAAAAAATGTAGATGAACTGCGTGAAGATGAAAATCAATTGAAAGGGTTATTTTGGGATAGAATAAGCCAATTAGTTGTAGAGTTTCCAACTTACCAAGATGAAAGCGGATATATATTAGAGGATTTTCAAGCTACTTGGGTGAAAATGAAATTTCAAGAAACTAAAGGATTTGAGCATTTTGGGAAACAACCAAAAAACGCTGCTTTAGAAAGGTTTCTTGAAGAATATGCAGAAAAGTTTGAAGGGGGATTTAGGGATTTGGATAAGCTGGCTTGTATGTATTTCAACTATCGAATATTGCATTATGGTAAAATCAAGAAAATAGATGATACTATTGAAAAGAGAATTGTAGAGGATATTAAAAACGATTTTATTGGCAAGTCGCAACTGCATAGTAGCTGGGGAAATGACTTTAGTACATTCCAAATTAAGCCCGGTTTTACAATGGATGACTTGATTGGACAATTTAAAATACAAGTAAGAAACTGGGGCAAAAAAACTTATGATACATATGCACTTGCTGAAAAGAAATTAGGATTGGGTCAAGGTACTATGAAGAATTGGACTGAAAAAAAAGTTACAAAATCACGTAAAGCAAATTTCACGAAATCATTGAAGCCGAAGGCTGAAATAATGAAACGCCAAAAGTAATTCTTTACAGAAACCAAAGGTTATCCATGCCGAAGGCAGATATTGATTTGATTTTTTTATTGGTTGGTGCCCTACCAAATAAGATGTTTAGTCTCTTTCAGCAATTATGTATTATAGCTATAATTGAACAAGCTGCTTCAATATAATTTTAGTACTACCATTTTTCTAACAATTATTTATTTCGTATAGTGGGGCGCCAACAGATAGGAAATCCCTATGACTTACAGGTAGGGAAAACCACTCGATAGCAAAAATCAGCACATCCGATTAACTTGCCTTTGGAAAACAGGGCATATAAGACTCACGAAGCAGTATGCTACGGAGAGTGGGATATTCTTATTAAAATTAAATAACATCCGTCATACTACGCACAGGAAGCCAACACACAAAGGCAACTCATAATTCCTGCGCCAGCCGGTGAAAATTCCTTAATGACAGTGCCTGTTATTCTAACTTAGTACTCATAGAAGTTTTATAATCTTCCAATTATTAATGAATCAATAATTCTAATAATATTCACTGCTGACATGTGATTTAAAACTGAATGGTTGAGTGATGGTGTCCAAAAACTGCTAATCCATATTGTATGATAATTATACGTATCAGCAACAAAGTCAACTTTTTTGACAGTACCACCCTCTGTTCTGGTTGCACAAACTATAATATCACAATTATCGATTTTTGCTAAATTCTCTACGGTATCCGCATATAGCATTCTACTATTTGGGTCACCTTGGCTTTCAAATCCAATTTTTATTGGTCCAAGTTGTATTGTTAGTAAAATATCGCCAGAATAATCAATAGGATTAATTGAAGGAATTGCATTAGGGTAGTTCGCCAAAATTAGCTCAACAATTTTTTTAATTGTTGTTGATTTGCTTTCTTGTGTTCTTCCATAAATGCCAATTATTGTTTTGTTCATATTATTATATTTAAAAAATTATGGAGCAAAACTATTCTTCATTTAAAGCCCTATCGAGCGCATTTACGAATACAGGAAGGCTTTCTGTTTCTACTCCAAATTGTTTCTCAATCATAAAATCTACAATTGCATTTCCATCGAGTAAAAATATCGGGACTGCTCCATTTTGAAGAGCTACATCTTGAGCTCCTTTTGAATATGTTGAAGTTGTAAAATAAATACCTTGCTCATATTTCCCCTGAATATCTCCTCTAAAGGATTGGATTTCCTTTTTTGACACAACGGTTTTGTTCCAACGCTTTGACTGAAATGCCACATTTAGATATTCTATGCCAATCTTTAATTTACCATAGCCATCTATACCCCCATCTTTTGAGTAAGATGTTACTTCTAAATCTCTAAAGCCAAAAGTTTGCATAAGTTTTTTACTAAATTCTTCAAATACTTTTGGGTCAATCTCCTTTAATTGATTTAATATTTGTTTTTTAAATGCATCTGTATGGCTTGTATGAATTTGTTTTAAGTCTTCCACAATTGACTTTAAATTTTCTGAATCCTTCCGAATCTGTACTTCTGATTTTAGAGTTTCTTGCGATATCCCTGGAACTGGAACATCTGCAATCCAATAATTACCACTGTTTAAAAATTGGAAATATTTCTTTTTATGTGCAGTTGGAAAATCAATTCCTATAGAATGACGTCTTAATTCAGTATTGACAATGTGTAATGGATCTTCAGCATTAAATCTATAATAATCCCATTCAATAATTTTAGTGTAAATATCTTTTGCTGAAAGTGGCTTTTGTAATTTAGTAAGAACAGCTAAAGCCGCTTCTTTGATCGTTCGTCTTTTCATTTATTCTATAATGGGTAATTCAATTTTATTGGGGTCGTTTTCTTCAATACCTGAAAGCTTATTATATTCCTCTTTTAAATAAACTAAGTCAGATTCTAGATTCAACAGATACTTTATATATTCAACCAGAAATTTATGAGATGTTTTTGATTTCATTTTTTTCGTAGCATTATCCCAGAGAACATCCTTCCAAATTACTGAATTTAAATCGTCATTTATTGAATTAAATTTTGTCCAAAACCTTGTAGTATTGCCCTTTATCGATAGCCATTCCTTATAACCTTCGGAAAGAATTCTAATACCAAGAGGTCTGAAAAGCATAGAACCTCCATCGTAATTTCTGTAATCAGTTACTTTTTTTGAAGCATCTATAAAAATGGACTTGTATTTAGGAATCTTACTTATTGCTGCTGTCCAAAATTCAAAAGAATTATTGTACAATTTTTCAATTACCTCATCTGATGGTCTATAATCCAAATGTTTATAGGATCTTGAATAAAGTGTTTTGTTTACTTCTTTCAAATTTAAAATTGTAGTAAATTCTTTAGCATCAGCAGAAATATTTGAAGCTGCTGAGAGTTGAATAAAAACATCTTGTTTGAATCTATCAAATTCAGCAAATAAACGTCTTACATTTATATCAACTGGGTTTTCTTCATTTGTAATTAAGTCATCTAATCCTGAAACTCTCACTGCTTTTGTATTTATTTCAGAAAAAAGTTTTCTTGTTCTTATTTTTCCGACTTTATCATCTGTATGCGCAATTATTATAACAGGCAATTCATCAAATTTGAATCTAGTTGAATCTTTCTTCATTGCTTGCTTTATGCCATCTATTCTATGTTGCCCATCAATAGAAAATAATTTTTCTGTTCCAGTTAATTCAAGAATTCCAATAGTATCAAGTAAACTTTCTGAAAGTGACATGTCAGGAATCACCGCTGGAGCGAAATCAAAATTATACCAGTTTGGCGGACCACCAAAAAGACCAATAATAGCGGAATTAAAGAACCGTGATTTTTCTCTCAAAAGATATTCCGAAATACTTTTCGATCTTTTTGATAAGTCACGTTGCAAGTGATCATCCAAAGAAGCATATTCGCGAATTGAGTGATCATTGTCAATTCGATTTATAAGTTCATTAAATGGGATTACTGTTTGGTAGTAAACCCAGTCTCCTATGATGCCTTTAATTGCAGGCAACTGTATACGTGTTTTATTGTCCATATGCTGCTAAAACTATTGATTGTAATCCTTGAGGGTATTTTGTATTTATTGGGGGAATGTACCCAGTGATTAATATGTTTTCTATTGTTTTTCTCTCGACTCGATCAATCCCTGGCAACAACACATAATGAAAATACAAATTATCTGGAAAGTCCTCAATAATTGTGTAAACTTTATACTGTCCCGATTTAGGATTATCAATCTTATCTAAATAGTCGGAATACCTTTTATTGATGTCTTGTGTTTCTCCAATATAAAATAAAAAATTTAAGAAATTTGCATTAGTTTTTTTTGGTGAGGCCGTGAAGAAATATAGCCCACCTTCCTCTGGTAATGTATCTCTATTTATTTCTGAGAATTTTATCTCATGCCAATTATAATCTAAATAAGCTCCGTTTAAAGTTTCCCACTGTTCAGGACTTAAGATAAAATTCCTCTTGTATGATATTAACCTACCTCTTACCTGTTTGTTAGTTACTGGGTCAAAATAATCCATAATAGAACAAATATATTTTATTTAGTCAATTCAACTAGTATTATTTTATTATTTTCATTAATATAGGCTTCTCCTCTTTCGATTGAACCAATATCTCTTAATAAAGTTTTAGCCTTGGTAGCTGTAAGTGCAAATTTCTGTTCAATAAATTTATGCGAACTAGGTGTTGATTTAAGAATGATTGGAAATTCAACTAATTCGAGAAAATTAAAATGCCCCTTATCATAATCATCCGGAGATTGAGAAGCTAATACAATTGCACCGCCAGTAGACCGAACTTCACGAATCATATTTTCTAATATTTTTGCGCGCTTAGCATTTGATAAAAACTTATGAGCTTCATCGATTACTATAAATGTCCTTATTTTTCTTGCATTTGTATTTGAATCTTGAGGAGCAACCCCTAATTGTTTTAATTCGTTGTTTATCTGATTAAGCACGAAATAGCATATTAGTTCTTTTTTTTCTATTTCGTGTATATCAATTACAAGTGTTTTGTTTGTCCAACTTCCGTAAATTTTTTCAGTGACATTTGCAAAATAATTTAGGTCTACAAGTGGGCGCAATACTGATGTTAAAGAATCAGGTTTAGGATTAATTAATTCCAATTCGGTCTTTATAGCTTCAAAGTCAGGATATGGTTTATTATTTTTGTATGCGTTCAATATAGCATTGTATAGATTGTTTTCCTGCACTTTGCCAATATTCGCTTCTACGTTCTTTACAATTTCTACAATCCGCTCAGCTCGTTCTTTTTGCTCCTTATCTGTTTTAGCACCCATAAAAACATTAAGTGGTAATGGATGCTTTTTTATATCTATTAATTCTGCATTTGAATTCTGCAAAAAATCCTTGTCTTGAGCAATATCTCCATCTTTGTAATCAAAAATAATAAAGTTTGTTTCGTCATGAGAATTTTTACGTATTTGCGTTAAAAGGTGTTTTAAGAAATATGTTTTCCCTGACCCAGACCCTCCCATAATTGCAAAGTGTGGATTATTAGCTGTATTTATATCAAATATGATAGGTTCATTTGTTGCTTTATTAATACCAATACGTACAGATAGAATTGAGATGTCTTTTTTTTCAGGCTCTATTTCAATAGTTGCAGTTGAAGCATTTGAGTTTGAAGATATTGCTACCAAGTAGTCATATCCTTTTAGTTTTTCAGTATCGTAATTTATAATGTATAAGCCATGTTCTATATGCTTGCTTAATAAATCAACATAATCATCCCCGTCAATTTTGCGCTTATATCGCTGAGAAAGCAAAGCTCGAAAAATTAAGCCATTTCCTTGTTCAATTGTTGTAAGAGGGGGCTGTTCTTTAGCTTTTGTATTATTTATCTTCTCTAAAGTTTCTTCATTTTTATCAACAAAGTTAGGGTCTTTGTTTACCTGTAGTGACCTTGCAAATGCTATTCGCATGGGAATATAATTATCCTGTCCGCTCATTTTTAAATTTCGCTTCACATTATTTAAATAATATGAACCTGCATCAGTAAGTTTTACTCTGTCTTTCATTATTTTTTTGATTTAAAAGGATAACCCAAATAAATTGATGATTCACTTCCTTTATTTTCTATTGTATATTCAACAGAAATGCATGGTTTTAAAATATTATAATACTCGTTTACTATTTCTTCATCTTGTGATAATAACAATACTTGATGACTGGCTAAAGGGAAATAATTTTCTACAAGATTTTTTCGATGAATACTATCTAGTCTTCCAAAGGGGGTGTCCACTATAATAGGAATTTTCTTTCCTGATACTTGAACTAATGCCCAAAGCAGAGAAATTGCATATATCTCTCTTTCTCCGGCAGACATCTTAGTTTTGTCAATTTCATTCTCAAATCTATCAAATAACTTAACTTCAAAGTTAGATTCAGCTAAAACCCGTATGTCTTTCACATAATTTTCTTTATGTGTTAGTTTATTCCACATATCTTTTATAGCAATTTCCAATTCTATTGTTCGCCTTGCCTGAAATTGTTTTTGAAACTCTTTTATTACCTCTTGTAGTTTTTCACAATATTCGATTTGTTGTGTTTGCTTTTCTTTAAGCATAACAGCATCTTCTAATTTTTTAATTTGCCCATCTAATGAAACTATATCTTTTCGTAATTCCTGATTTTCATGCGACAAATCATCTATTTTTTGTTTTTTTCTTCCTATGTCAGAAGCTAATTTTTCAATATTATCATAT